>WBZV01000046.1_pt3 | contig 18261 bp, 14 predicted proteins | sample 5204221 | NCBI WGS metagenome assembly WBZV01 (sample SAMN12344360, study PRJNA552823) | activated sludge metagenome | biome: Activated sludge suspended growth; feature: Nitrification reactor; material: Wastewater; isolation source: activated sludge from nitrification reactor of wastewater...
AAAAAACATCATTATCATAGCCATCCAAACACTTAAAAGACTTCTTAAAGTTTTAACGGCCGTTTGAATTCTTGTTTTAACTGTGCCAAGAGGAAGATTCAATTCATTTGAAATTTCCTGCTGGGTATATCCTTTTAGATAAACCATATCGATGAGCTGTCGATACTTTGGATCCAATATCTCAATTTTCTGCATAAGTCCAGTATCGATGACATTAGCTTCTTCGCTATGCTTTATCGTATCATATACGCTTGAATCCAGCGCATGGATTTTATTTCGAGCTTCCTTGCGAACTAAATCTATCGCTGAATTTTTTATTATTGTAAACATCCAGGTGAAAAGAGAAGCACGTTCTGGATTGAAATCAGGAATGTTTTTCCAGACTTTAATGAATCCTTCCTGAAGTGCATCATCTGCAAGGGAAGGATTATTTATAATGATTTTACATACAATACCATACATAGTATCCCCATAACAATTCATCAGAAATTTAAGTGCCTCATCCCTATTTCTGGATCTGAGTATTAAAAATTCTGCAAGTATTTTATCTGTTGAGGTCATATGTAATCTACAGCGAAGGTAATGCCTGAAACTATGAATTTTACAAGTATCGTAAAAATATGTTGCATGCTCCAAGCCAATTATACAGCAATGGTTTGACGCAGTGTGGAAAAAATTTTTTCTTAATGGAAATCCAAATCTCCAGTCTGTAACGTAATTAAACAAAAAACAGATATGAAATTAAAACTACTTTACCTCTTACTGTGTTCAGGTATGACGATAGCCTTAATGGCATCCAGTCATCGCGAAGCACCCCTGATAGCCAATGATCCGTTAGCTGACAACGTTGATCTTTACGCTTTTCGAAGTCCGGACAATCCGGATTTTATTACCATTATTGCGACCTACGTCCCTTTGCAATTTCCACATGGAGGGCCTAACTATTACAGTTTCGGAGAAAATATCCGTTACGAAATCCATGTAGATAACGATGCAAACAAGCCTGGTGATGAAATCACTTACCGCTTTACATTCAGAAAAGTGAATGAAGATCCTACCACATTCTTTAACATCAGATTGGGTAAGCAAAATCTGAAGACTACTTATACACTGGAACGTAGTTTGGATGGAGGATTAAGTTTTCAAACCATTATTGCCAATGGAATCGTGCCTCCAAACAACATTGGAGCAAGATCCATCAGTTCTCCTGTGGGTCTTGGTCAGAGTTACTCCTCACTTATGCAAATGGCCATTTCAACAACCAATACTGGAGAGCGAGTATTTTGTGGGTCAAGTGATGATCCATTCTTTGTTGATCTTGGAGGGGTATTTGATCTCGGTGATCTTCCACGTCAGATTGGAAAGCCTCGTGATGGTCTCGCTTGTTTAAATGTTAGTGCAATCTGTATCCAAGTGCCAATTGCTACATTGCGCAAAGCAGGGGCTCCTACAATAGCCCGAAATATCCTTGATCCAGATTATGTCATTGGTGTTTGGGCTTCTGCAAGCAGGCCCAAAATCCGTACATTAAGTCCGGGAAGCGAAACACATTCCGGAGAGTGGGTTCAGGTTTCACGTATTGGAATGCCTTTGACCAATGAAGTTGTAATCCCCATTGGTTATAAAGACTATTGGAACGGAATCACTCCCTATGATGAATTAACCGATACATTGCTGGATAAATACTTCTACAATCCTGAGCTAGCCTTGTATATGGACAATTCTCTTTTTGGTCCTGCAGTGCCCTCTATGTCCAAATTACGCATCCAGCGCAATTCATTACAAGGATTTGATTTTGGTTACGGACAGGATGGTTTATTTGGATTAAAAGGTAATCCTGCAGTATCCGGTACAGCGCTTGATGATGCAATATTTGGAACTTTGCTCCTTCCTGGAAAAGGCAGAGCACGTTCTGTAGATTTGTGGCCTGCATTTCATACGGGTGTGCCGAATTTTCCACCCTATCAGTTGGCAACTGGAAAAAATGGAAATCCCTTAGCTGTCGGTAAACCTTTCATTCACAATTTCCTACCCAATGGTGGAGATATGCTACGACTCAACATGGCCGTTCCCGTTACTCCACGCAACGATCCTAAATTCAGCTCACTCGGTTTAATCCAGGCGTGTGTTTTTGGTTTGACAGATCCTTTGTTTGCAAACACCAATATTGAATTCATTCCAAACATGGATGGATTTCCAAATGGAAGACGTTTGGAAGACGATGTAACCAGGATTGAATTACAGGCTGTCTCTGGAATTGTACTTGCTGCAGTTGGTTTATGGTATGATGATTATGTTGCGGGTAGTCCAAATCCTGTTACACCTGGTTTAGTAGGTGTTCTTACCTATACAACAGGCGTAGAAAAAAATGATGCTGCATTTCGATCTGATTTTCCTTACCTGGCCGAGCCCTGGTCTGGTGACGGTGAATGCGGTGGAAAAATAGTCAGTGGAATTAAAAATACAGATAGCGGTGTTCTTGGTTTGGAAAGACCAAAAGTCTCCGTTATTAATTATCCAAACCCTGTTGCAGAAATCACCACTTTTAAAATTCACTCTGAACTTAAGACAAAAGTACGTGTAGATTTACGAGACGAAGCTGGAAGATCCATTCAGGATTTAGGTGAACATAGCTTTTCTGATGGCTTTCATGAATTTCAAGTAAATCTTTCTGCTATTCCGACTGGCAATTATTTTGCTACAGTTACAACAACAGGAGGAGGCATTGTAGGCTATACTAAACTTATCAAAATTTAACTTCCTAATGAAAGCAACAAGTCCTTGTAATTGTCAAAGTTACAAGGACTTCCTTTTAAATACCATACATCTATAAATTAAATCATGAAAAATATTCTATACTTTTTTGCATGTACATTCATTATGAATTCTTGCTTAAAACAGGATCCATTAACTTTTGAAATACCCTTATTGCTTGAACGTTCTGAGAAACTGCAGTACTTCAATGAATGTTCAGAAGTCCGAAACCAATATTCTGATTTACAGTATGCCATCAAGCACAAGCCAAATTCCATTGAAGCATACATTCGCTTGGCCAATCTATTCATAGCAGAAGCAAGGGTGACCGGTGAACATGGGCATTATTATAATGCTGCACTTAAAACCATTGACTGGGCATTAAATCAAAAAGTAATCACCAAAGAACAACAATTTCTTGCACTCTGTGCAAAAGCTAATGTTCAGCTTTCTTTACACTCATTTAAAGAAGCCCTTCACACTTCAGAATTGGCACTGAGTTTAAATCCATACAATGCTCAGATTTATGGTTCACTTGTGGATGCTTTTGTCGAACTGGGTGATTATGCTAAAGCCGTCGAAACCGCAGATAAAATGATATCCATTCGCCCGGATTTGCGATCCTATTCAAGAGTTTCTTATCTCCGCGAAATCTATGGAATGCCGGACTATGCTATTCATGCAATGACATTGGCCGTGGAAGCCGGTAGCCCTGGAAGTGAAGAAAAATCATGGGCTGCTCTGCAATTAGCACAACTATATCTTAGATATAATAAATTTAAGGAATCTGAAAACATCCTCAATCAACTCCTGGAAGAAAGACCTGATTATCCATTCGCAAAAGCAACCCTGGCGGAAGTGTATTTTCGGTTGGGTAACAGCGCTAAAGCAGAAATAGAACTCAAGGAAGCCTGCAAAATAATTCCTGAAGTCGGATTTTATGTTCAACTTGCAGAACTATATAAACAGGAAAACAGAGATACAGAATTGAAATCAACACTAAAAGAAATAATCGCCATGCTCGAAGATGATACAAAACATGGCCATAATATGAGTCTTGAATATGCAAACATTTATCTTAATTTTTACAATGACCCTGATGCTGCTTTAAAATATCTTCAACCTGATCTAATCATGAGACCAGAAAACATCGATATCAATCGCATGTTATCTAAGATTTACCTTGCTAAAAAGGATCGAATAAAAGCTCAAGACTGCCTTCAAAAAGCTACTAGGACTCATTCTAAACATCCGGAATTGGATGAAATCAGGAATGAATTGGCTCAATTATAAATAAAATGGCAAAAACAAATTTAAATCACCAAATTAATTTTGCTACCTTAAAATGCTTAACGATAAGAACTTCCATTTTACTGAATTTAACACTCTAAAGATTAAAATTTGATAAATCTGTGATCAACTATAACTGATTAATTGAATTTCAATTTTCGTCAACCATCCTTAAATTTACCAAATGAAAAATACATGCAATTATTGTCTTCTTGCTTTTTATCTGTTCATACAGAACCTTAACGCCCAAATTTCTGGTCGAGTGGTTGATCATAATGATTTTCCAATTCAAGATCTCATGATACTTAATTCAAGGACCATGAACCATACTCATACCGACGCTTATGGTAATTATTTGATCGAGGATTGCATCATAGGAGATACTTTACAATTTTCTTTTCTGGGTTATACAACTCAACTCCATACAATAAACGATATCTCTTCTGGAAATGAGTTCAATGTTCGAATGGAAGAATCTTCTTTTCTGCTCAGTCAAGTGAACGTAACAGAGCCTATACAACACAACCTGGCAATCATTGACATACGTATGGCGCCGGTCCGAAATAGTCAAGAGTTATTGCGAAAAGTTCCGGGATTGTTTATCGCACAGCATGCTGGAGGCGGAAAGGCAGAGCAAATTTTCCTGCGCGGCTTTGATATAGATCATGGAACCGATATTGCTATATCGGTAGACAATATAGTTCCCGTCAACATGGTTTCACATGCACATGGTCAGGGCTACGCTGATCTTCATTTCATCATTCCTGAAACCATAAAAAAAAATAAGTTTCGACAAAGGTTCGTATGATGCTTCAAAAGGAAATTTTGCAACGGCTGCCTACGTAGATTTTGAACTTAAAGATAAAATAGAAACTAATGTCTTAAGTTTTGAGACTGGCCAGTTTGAAACTAACAGACTCATGGCAATGGTAAAACTGTTTGATAATGAAAATAATAACGCCTATGCAGCCGCCGAGTATGCAACAACTGATGGATATTTCGAACACCCCCAGGATTTTAAAAGATTCAATGGTCTATTTAGAATGAATCACCGTGTTTCAAAAAAATCCAGCTTCAAATTTTCAGCCTCTCATTTCCAAAGCCGTTGGAATGCTTCAGGGCAGGTACCTCAACGGGCTATTGACGCTGGACTCATCACCCGATTTGGTTCACTTGATGCTAATGAAGGTGGTATAACGGGTAGGTCCAATGCCGTATTACAATATTTTTACAACCACAAATCCCACCAATCCATTAAATTAACAAGTTATTACTCAAGGTATGATTTTGAACTTTACTCAAATTTTACTTTCTTTCTAAATGACCCGATCAATGGTGACCAGATTCGTCAAAAAGAACAGCGGAACATTTTTGGTCTTGAATCAATCCTGTCGAATCAATGGGCATTCATGGAACTGAATCTTGCTATTGGTGCAAGGATTGATGATGTTAACCATATTGAACTATCCAATACCAAAAATCGAATTACATTACTCGAGCGTAAGGCGTTGGGAGATCTCAATGAAAATAATATTTACAGCTATTTAAAAATTAATTGGTCAAAATCTGATTGGGAATTTCAATTACAGGCACGCGGTGACTATTATTTCGTAAAATATCTTGACAAACTATCCAATACACCCAATAAATCCAGTCATGATGAATTTATCCTATCTCCAAAAATTAATGTATATTATCATGCAACAAGGAATATACAACTTTATGCCAGATCCGGGCTTGGATTTCATTCAAATGACACACGATTATTGAAAGATCGAAAAGATTCAGACCTTCTGACTAAAAGCATTAATTTAGATATCGGGTTTCAGTATAAAATAGCTAATAATGTACTAATGCATGCAGCTTGTTGGTATATTGACCTGGAGGATGAGTTGGTTTATGTTGGCGATGAGGCCATTGTTGAATCAAGTGGACATACCACACGAAAAGGAATTGAGGCCGGAATCCGTTGGGAGCCATTTCAATGGTTAAGTATGACTTCGGATGCTTCCTACACAATTGCAAAGAATGTCGATGCTTTAGAAAATCAAAACTATATACCACTTGCCAGTAAATGGAGTTCAACGGGTAGTCTAACATTTCAAAACATCAAATCCTTTTCGCTCGATTTAAGGCATCGTCATTTAGGTGACCGTCCTGCCAATGAAGATTATAGTATTGTGGCAAAAGGTCATACATTATTTGATGGTATTTTGAACTACAATTACAAAAATATCACCTTCAGCCTAATTGCTGAAAATATTTTCAACGTGGATTGGAATGAAGCCCAATTCGCTACCCTTTCAAAGATGCAAAATGAATTACAAGGCGTCGAAGAAATTCACTTTACACCTGGTACACCTTCTAGCTATAGAATAAGAGTGAAAGTTAATTTTTGAATGGCTTTTATTTCAGTATTATCAAACTCGCAGTATTACAATTCCATTTTAGAGCTTGAAAATGGTTAGCCTAGTTGTCAATAATTTTTTAGCAATACCTATATTCTTTTGGTGAATTGAATATAGGGCACTTCTAAATTTTAATGAGCCTCTACATTTGGTCCGAAAAAATAAAATGAACATTTTAAATTTTATCTTAACATCTTAATGATAAGTTTCATGTCAGAATATATAAATAATATCGCCATATAGACCTAAGTAATTTGCCAATAGAATTGGTGTCACTGAGTATGAATTATTCATATCAAAATTAGCTTACCATAATAAGAAAAAGTCAATGAGTCCATTCAATTAACAACTTGCATTGGATATCATTAATTATTGATTTAAATTTAATTTAAAAAGTATTTTATCTCTTAAATGGCATTTTAAGTAACTGCCAAACGGTTTGTTCTCCGGGGTTTCTAAACTTATCAAGCCCAAACTGAATATTCTCAACGTTAACTTTTCCACCTGTTCCAAACAATCTGTCCCAAATACTAAACAAGCATCCATAATGTGAATCTGTCTGTGGTTGAAAGCTACTATGATGAACCCGATGCCAATCTGGTGTAGACATAAGCAAACTACCGATTCGCTCAAACCATCCCGGAAACTTTACGTTCGAATGATTAAGCACAAACCACGGAAGGGCTAAGGTAAAATAAAAAATAAAGCTCGCAATGGAAACACCTAGTAAAGGGAGTAGTACTGCCTGAACAGCAAGTTGCAACATTAACTCAAATGGATGAAGTCGTAAACTACTGGTTGAATCCATTTCAGTGTCGGCATGATGAATTCTGTGAATCTTCCATAAAATTGGAACCTTATGCATAATGACATGCAGTAAATAAGCGGTAAGATCAATTAGAAATATTCCTATTATGATGGCAAATACAGATTGCCCCAGGAATCGATGCATCAATCCAAAATTATTTTCCTGTGACCAAATAATAGGAATGGCGATCATACTTCCGACAACTGCGTTGATAATAAAAGCAATTGCAATCATACCAATATTGTTCCAACGTTGACGCCCCCGCCCAATACCATGTTCAAAATAGGGAAGATACTTTTCCACTGTCATAAATAGCGCCAGGCTGCCAATGATAAGAACTGGTGTTAGGTTATTTAAGGTTTCGAGTACTTTTTCCATCTGTCTATTATTTAGTGAGAGAATGAATTCATCGGACAAATGTAGGGGCAATGGCAAGACCCTAAGCCTTTCCCGATAGTTTGAGACGTCTTGAGGAGTTTGAACACGTCTCGATTTATCGGCTCTCAGGACTATAAATTTCGAGCCCAGGTCTTATTTACTGGAATCCCGGAAAGAGGATGGTGTGTTGCCGGTCAATTTTTTAAAAACAGTATTAAATGCTGCTTTGGAATTAAATCCACTATCAAAGGCCAAGGCCAGTAAGGATAAGTGGGCATTTTCAGGTTTCTTCACCTCAACCTTAAAATGCTCGACTCTAAATCCATTGACAAAATCAAAGAAGGTCTGTTTCTTAAATTGATTAAGAAGTTGAGATACTTGATGGGGGGTAATTCCCAATCGCTCACTCAATTGTGGAAGGGTAAGTTCAGGTTCAAGGAAAATTTTTTCCTTATAAAACAATTCATCCAACTGCACTAAAAGTACTTTTGCCCTTTCTTCGGTAAGACTTGATTTACTGTATTTTACCGGAAGCTTAACCAATGAAGGCTCATCAGTCGAATCCACTATCTGTTCTGAAAGACCTGAAAAGATTTCAGGTTGTTTTAAAGCACGATATCCCATTATATATATCACAAATGAAAACATAACATTTGAAATAGTATCTGCTGCAGCAATATCAAATAATGAGAATACTATACAACTAACAAATGTTCCAATTCCTGCATAAATAAAATGTTTCACCCAAAGAAGAGACTTATGCTCTGTATTTGAAAACAACTGTTGTATATGCCTCTCGTGTCGCGTGACCCTAAGAATTGTAAGAACCAAATAACATGAATTGATTATAGTGGAAAAAATGAAATTCACTTTCCACAGTAATGGATAGCCATCATAACTATTTTTCAATACCATTCTTTTTTCTTCCAGCGGTAATAAATAAAATGGCATCAAAATTCCGATTGAAATCCCTACTGGTAATAGGTGTAAATATTGCCATCCTGTAAATCGATAATTCTTTTCAGCCAGTGTTTTGGTATATAAATAAAGCATAAATCCCAATGCAATTCCCATGGGGGCTGTAATCAATCCCAGGTGTGGAAACCGAACTACCAGTTGCTGATCATAAAGGACTGTACCCACCATACTGATGGAGAATAAAATCAGAAAGGAAGCCAGCCAGAAATAGGCTCTTCGCTGATTATTGGATATACCTAATAATACGAAACTAAAAAAAATACCTTGACCAGCACCGAGTAATAGGAGTATGGAAGCAATATCTTTCACGAAACCAAAAATAGTCATTCGACCTGAGAAGAAACGAATTTAGAAAAAATAAAGTAAAATCAATTCATGCGGTGTAGTTTTAGCAGTACCAACTAAGTGAATATATTATCCAAAAATGAAGTAAGAAGAACTGAAGTTCTGAAAATAATGGAGAGCAAAATTAAACACTGAATGTTATACTAAAATAAACTAAAAAGTCACTAGATATAATAGTCCAGATTTAATCTTCCAAATATCCAAATTTACCCTGATTAAAATCATTAAAAGCCTCGATCAACTCCTGTCGAGTATTCATTACAAAAGGCCCATGACTTGCAATTGGTTCGTTAATGGGTTCCCCGCTCATTACCAGGGCCACTGCATCAGCGTTGGACTGGATAGAAAATTCCTCGCCTGAATTTTCAAACAAGGCAAAATGATTTGTGTTGACATTTGTACCCTCTATTGTAACAGTTCCTTCCAGTACCAATACAGCCGTATTGAATGCAGCGGGAAAACTAAAATGGGCTTTTCCTCCATTCCTCAATTTTACGTTTAATAAATTTAACCGAGTGAATGTTGAAGCTGCACCTTTTACACCATGGTACTCACCAGCAATAACTTCCACTTCACCACCATTGCCTGATAACGGCACTTTTCCTATCGTCTTGTTCTGAATTGCCTGATATTTTGGTTTAGACATCTTGTCTTTAGCCGGTAAGTTTACCCAAAGTTGAACCATTTGGAACATACCTCCTTTTTTACTCCATTCCTTTTCGTGAAATTCTTTATGTAAAACACCTGACGCCGCAGTCATCCACTGTACATCTCCTTCTTCAATAATACCTCCACCACCACTGCTGTCGTGATGTTCAACTTTTCCTTTGTACGCAATAGTTACTGTCTCAAATCCACGATGTGGATGAACACCAACTCCCCTGGGCTTTTCACTCGGTGAAAAATAAAAGGGTGAATTATAGTCTAGCATTATAAATGGGCTCATTCTTTGCATACTCAATCCCTGACTTCCCGGAATAATATTATGCACTCGAAAGCCATCACCAACATAATGTGTTTGGGCAGGTTCAATAACGCGTTCTATTTTTTTGATATTCATGATAACAATATTTCAGCTATAAAATGCAAAATTAACCTATGCTATAATGCTGTACATTGATGTATGGTAAGAAATTATTTTCCAAAATTTTTTGAGGCTAGGGATTTTCTTACTCTACTTAAACTTTCGGGGGTTATGCCCAAATATGATGCGACCATGGTTTGAGGAACTCTCAATAAAATATCAGGATACTTTTCTATGAATGAAAGATATCTTTCTTCAGCAGTTGCACTAAGAAGATTATATATTCTCTTGGTCAATTGCCGGATGTGATTGTGTAACAACTTGTTATTAAATTCTGTAAAGTTTGGATGAGCCTTTGACAAATTTAACATAAATGCTTCATCAAGCAACAATACAGAAGTGTCTTCAATGGCCTGAATAAAGTAAACGGCAGGTGTTTTAAAATACAAGCTGTCTCTATCCGTGACAAACCATCCCTCCGGAGCAAAATGAAGAATGTGCTGTCTTCCTTCTTCGTCAATCCCATACTGCTTCACCAGGCCTTTTTCAACAAAAAAGGAAGAATGACAAGTTTCACCCTGGCGAAGTAAAAACTCCCCTTTGTTGTAAAACCTAGATTGACAATGCCTTGTCATCTCAGTAATTAATACTTCATTCAAGTCAGTATTTGATGTCAAGAATTTTGTGAAGCTTATTTCATTCATGGGTATGCTTTGGGTGTGTTTCTGCTGCAGTTAAATTATTAACCATTAATAGGGTAAGGTAGTTCATAAATCGAATTCTCTTCTTCGCCCAACGCATATTATTGGCTGAATTCCACAGTTCAATGTAATTCTATGCCCCCATTATTCTAAAGCAGCGTTAAGGTACTTAATCCTTACCGGCAACTATAACATGTCCAAAATTTTTATCCTTCCACAATGAGTAAATCTTTAGTTTATACAAATTTTCCGATTTCATCAGAAAATTAATAGCTCATTAAAAACAATTAGCGATTCCATTGTTTCAAAGACCTCATGGTTTTTGATATCCATGTTGGTGAAGAATTTTCATTAGCGTTAAACCGCTGTAGCTTTTCATTAGTCTATAAGACCAAATTCTTCGTAAAAAATTATTGAATTAGATGAATTCTCACTTGATTAGCCAAACCGTTTTCATTCATTTCCAATTGAATTCAACACCCTGTAAACACCATTTCATTAGAGTATCATTCTATTTTGTATATCCTAGCTACTGTAACACCATTCTAATGTAATGTGGTAGGAATGCCATAGTTTCATTAATCGAACTTCGCATAGAACGAGATCGTATTCGTTTGCCGTCGCTATTCCGTACTTGATACTAATCTAAATTTTTCAAAAGTGGATCCATTAAATTTATATGCTCCGTTTTCATGCGTCCCAAGCCAAAGGTCACCCTTATGGTCTTTGTAAATACTAAATAGCGTAATATCTTTTGAATTGTCTCGAACGGCAAAATGCGTGGTTTTCGACCCATCGTATTTCCAAACGCCATTACGATAGGTTACAAACCACAAATGGTTGTTGTCGTCTTTTAATGAAGATAAATACTCGTCCAATTCGCTGTCCTGTTTCCCATCTAAACCGCCTATACCTTCGTGTCTTGTGTAAAATTTATTGCTTTTCAAGGTTATGCTGTCATAAACACTGTATCGGTTTTCAGTATTAAACCAAAAATCACCATTTTCATCCTCCAAAATTGAACGCACCCCATTTGCCCCTTTGTTGCGAAATTCAGTCACATCTTCTTCCGTAATCCATTCAAAAGATTTTCCATCATACCGGCAAACTCCAACCGGATTTGTACCAAACCAAATATTTCCCTCGCTGTCCTTATAGATGCAGTAAATTTCGAAAGGATTGGAAAGTTTCGGAGGCTTCGGCAGTGTCAACTCATAAAAAGTATCACCATCAAACCGATAGACTTTCTCGCTTTGATAGGCATTTCTAAACCACACATCAGCAGATTGAAGTTTCCAATCCTCACTAGGGACTGCGGCAATTGTAGTCATAGCCAACCCGTTATATTTAGCTATTGTTGATTTGGGGTAGCAACTAATAAAGTAAATATTACCTGATTCATCTTCCCCAATTTCATCTATTCTGTTGTTTGGTAAACCATGATCTGAGGTGTAATTAATCAGTGTCTTTCCATCATATTTATACACCCCTGTTTCCCAACTTCCAAACCACAATACATTTTGCTTGTCTTGATACACCACCATTATGCTGTTTCCCAGATTATTTACCGTGTCACCCAATACCAACAGGTCCAGCCTTCTTTTCTGATAAGGTGGTTGCCCGTCACACGATGTCAACAGCACTATTGGGAATAGGAATAAGAGTAAATTAAGTTTCATAATTCAACATTTGATGGTTAACTATTCATCTCAAGGTATTCAAAATCAACTTGCTTCCATAAGAAAGTAACCTTTCAAATCAATGCAGATAACCGACATGAATAAATTTACCATATGCAATAAGGCCGATTTAAACCATGAACCTTCACATGCGCTCAAATGCGGTTATAGCCTTGTCTATTCCTTTAGCAAATATCATTCAATGTTTACAATTAATTAAATCAATAATAAATGCACCAATCCTTCATGTTCTGTTGAGGAAATAATAGCTTGTATTAAGAATCATAGCAAATGTTACCCATAATAAATATGGTATATTCATGTATGTGGCTAAAGGTTTTATGTTATGGAAAAAATAAAGCATACTAAAAATACTCATCCACAAAAAAACGATTTCAACTAAAGCAAGGCCAATCAGTTTATAGTAGAAAAAAATAAAAATCCAACAAAAATTTAGTCCTAGCTGAAACAAAAAAACAATAATTGCCAGATTACGTTTTTTACTTGGATTAAGTTCCCAAATAAGGAAAAACGAAATACCCATAAGCAGGTAAAGTATTGTCCAAACTGGCCCAAACAACCCATTGGGTGGATTGAATGATGGCTTGTTTAGAGTTTCATACCAACCTGGTAACGCATCTGCTGTAAATAAACCCGCTATTGCCCCTAATCCTAAAGGTAATGCTATGGATGCCAAGAGTTTTAATATTCTCGATTGTATCATAAGTATTTTTAAATCAATTCAAATTTAGTTTAACCCAATTAATGCAATAGCATTCATTGCGCGGAGCGCTGACGAAATGAATAAAGCACTTTCAAGGAATTATGAGATTCAGCTTGCATAACCCAATAGATGCTTCATTCATCCTATTTATGCGGTGCCTAAATTGCGCATGGCGCTGATGAAATGAATAATGCGCATTGATTCAATCCATGAAAACAAAGTAAATATCGCGCTTTATTCATTTGTCAGGATGAACCCCGACAAGCCCTTATGGTCTTTTGGCTAAGCCTCACGAAGTATCGCTCGGTTCCCTCATGATCAAGCCATTTTGTATGGCTTGATTAGCTTTGCTACCACTCGGTCATGTCGGCCATGAGGACAATCCAGGCATTTCTAATGCATGGATTGGGTTTAATATAAATAGTATTATTTAGCTTAAATAAACATGGGGCATGAGTCAAAGGTTTAAATCCCGAAAATATTTTCATCTTCACAAGCAATATAGTTTTCATATTGTCCCTCAGAAGCAGTTAAAGTGCTTTATTCATCTCTACAGATTTGAGTTTGATCATAAGTGAATAAATCAACCATCCATAAACAACAGCATAATATCTGCAAGGGGCATATGGGCAAAATAGCTTCCAATAAATAATGTTTTGGTCCCCTACTTTAACATAATAGTGCCCTACTTTTTATCGATTATCTTTGGAATAAATTCATTTACCACCTTACATAGAGTCATTATTGGTTGAGGACAATTTAATCATCTTCAAGTTCCTTTAGTTTCCGTATTGCTTCCTGATAATTCGGTGTGATGTCCAGCGCTTTCTTGTAGAACTCTTTTGCTTTTTGATATTGTTTCAAAGCGAAATATATATCTGCCATTGTAAGATTTACCAAGTCCTTGTTGGAAAATTCAAGCGCGTTATTTTCACCTAATACTCTGGCATCATTATATCTTTTTAAAGTGAGTAATTGTTCTGACAGGAAATTCATAGAAATCCAATCTACATAATAGTTTGCTGTATCTGCTTTAATTTTCTTATATTCTTCAACAGCATGTTCGGCTCCACGTTCAGATATTAGTTTTTCCATCAATTTATGTATAGGCTTCTTGAGGTGAACTGGTTTATCATAAATTACTTTTGTCAAATTTCCAACAATTCCAAAAAAATCTGTTGGAGAACTATTGCAAAGTATAACGACCAGACTATTGGTTGAAGGTATCCGAAGCATGAAAGATAAAAAGCCGTCCGTCATCCCTAAGTGAAAATTGGCCAATACACTATCCGTATGAGAGAATTTGAAACTCCTGTTAAACCACCCAAAGCCATACCACATGGGCATTGGAAGCATTGGGGTGAGCATTTTATTGGTTAAATCCTTATTGATTAACGTGTGATTGCTGATTGCCATGTGAAATTTATACAGGTCCTCGATCGTAGAATATAGATCGCCCGTCCCCATTGTGTTAGATTGGTCACGAAAATCTGAACTAGTATAACCTCCAAAACTGTAATCATACCCTGTTGCCCTCTTACTCACTATTTGCGTATGAAAATACGAACCCGAATTCTCCATTCCAAGTTTATCAAAAATCTCTTCCTTCATTAACTGTGCATAGGATTTACCTGTAACCTGTTCCATTATGTAGCCCAATGTAAAATAGCCCCAACTGCTGTAATGATATTGGGTTCCCGGTTCAAAGGCTAAAGCAGAATCACAGAATACCTTGATGTATTCTTCTCTCGTAAAATTTTGTCGACTAATTCTTGGAAAAAAATCTTTGGTAATATCATAGTTCGGCATTCCAGACGTATGGCTTAATAATTGCTGTATGGTAATCTTGGCGCCTGGCTTTCCCGCAAATTGTGGCAGATAATCTACAATTGTTTTATCGAGGTCAACCAATCCCTTTTGAACTTGTATGAGCATTAACATAGCTGTCAATGGTTTTGAAACCGAGCCAAGCATAAATTTTGTATCAATTGTATTGGCTATATTCCACTCTCTATTCGCCAAACCAAAGGCAGATTTGTATATTATTTTACCATTTTCTGCAACTAAAACAGTTCCGTCGAACATATTAAAGTGGTGATATTCCTTCATTATTTTGTCCAATCGCTCTTCTTTACTTTGAGAATAACCTCCTTTTACTAAAAATATAATGAAGGTTGCGGTAAGTATATAGAATTTCATATCGTAGATTTTTTGGTGGAATGTAAATTTTCATTCTCGTTTTTATTTTACTATCAAAAACGAGAATCGTTACAGTAAAAAGCTTGTTTTCAGTCAGTTATTATATTCTTTCTACAAAGTAATTCAATTCAGTAACCCCAATACTAAATTGCCGGTGAGGTGGCAATAATTTCAGTTCTATTTTATCATGGATATCCTTAAACAAAGGAATACCATTTCCAAGAATGACTGGATTAACAAAAAGCCAGAAGCCGTCAACCAAGTCTTGTTGAATAAGTGAATGTGTTGCCTTAGGGCTACCAAAAAGATAAATGTCCTTTCCAGGCCTCGTTTTTATTTCATTGATCCTATCATACAGGTTGTCACTAATAATTGTGGTGTCCGTCGAATCCGTACTTTTTATTGATTTTGATAAAACAACTTTGTGAACATTCCTATACCATTTTGAATGTTCAATTTCGTGTTTGGATGCTGTCGATTTGTTTCCTGCTGTCGGCCAATAACTTTCCATCATTTGATAAGTCACACGCCCATATAATGCAGTGTCGGTTTCTCTAATCCGCATTCCTATATGACTAAAAAGCTCTTCATTATGTTTAATCCAGTCCATTTCCCCGCTCGTTCCTGCTACAAAACCGTCAAGCGATATATGCATAAATGAAATTAAGTTTCTCAAATTATCGTGTTTTATTCTGGTTTTATTAAGTACCTTAACAATGATCCCATAGGCTAAACCTTCATCTACTACATGGGATTTACATATTCATGTTTCTTTCTTTCATTACTATTTTTGGTTTTTTGTAGTATGATTTCTTTTATATTCATTAAATTCCTCCTGAGTTAAAAAATTTGTTCCTTGCCCTAAAACATAATACCATTTTCCATTCTCCTTAATGTATGTTTCAGCGCGAATAACTTTAAAATGTAAATCTCCCTCTGGTGTTGAAAAAACCACATCTGCAACTTTTGTCTTAATGGCAGTGTGGCCGTTAAATATTCGGACCAACTCCGTTCCAGGAACAGGTACAACAGATTTAAAAGTCATACCGTTTCTTTCAAATTTTTTTAATTCCTCATCAAGACCATAAGCTATAGAGCCATCGGCCCCAATACTAATAGAATTGTCATTTAATGATAGTGATGGGTCAAAAATATTTGAAATAGAATTAATGAATTTTCTGTCTTCAGGATAATTGGTCGTATCATATTTCCCAGGAGGTGGAACTTGTCCAAACAGGTTTACAGTTTTTAAAGCAAAGAACATGACAATCGCATTAATTTCAAGCAATTTGTTATTTAGTTTCATAATAGTATTTTTTCAGTTACCCATTTTTAAGTCTGATAGCGGTACGTGCGATAACGCAAGCCCAATAGCAATTACCAAAATACCCTGTTGGCATTTGGTTTAATTAACCATTATTTTCTATTCATGTTTATGGTGATGTTGATTGTTTTTATAATGCTCTTTTAACAGGTCTACGCCAAAGTCGCCATTAAAGTCACGCCATACAATATGAATATGATTTGCATCGTGGGTAGTATTGTCAAACTCAATTAAAAAAGTGTTTCCCTGTATCCTATAATAATGTGGAACACCTTTTTGTAAACCTCCTGCCCATCCAAATCTTATTTGACTAAAATCTTCTGTCACAATTCGCTTCATCCTCAATTCTGCAATCAATTTTGGCATAGTAGAAAGATGGCAAGCAATTAATTTGTTTAACAAATTTTTTTGTTGAGTTGTCAGGTCTTTGGCTAAAATACCAACAGGATCAAGAGGTCCAACTTGAATAGAATTTGTTGTAACTATGTCATTAAATGGTTTCTGTTGAAAGATAGCCTTTAATTTTTGGTCAGGAGTAAACATATTTATCAATTCAAAGCCTAAATCTTCTTCGTCCTTTATTATTCGCTTGCCTTTATCTTTTCCGTCTCCAACAACAGCAGGAAATACTCCATAAAAAACTGGTGTAAATGCATACCTGCCATTTACTATGGTAAAATTAAGAGAAATGTGGTGCCCACTAAATTTCCATCCCCATGCACTGTCTATTGCAGGAGTACCATAAAATGCTATAAAGTAATTTTCAGGAATTCGATGAATACTATTGGGTTCCAAATCCCTTAAGTAATACTCGTTATTCATTATGTCCCTTGTTCTTGAATAACCATTGTCGCTTAGAAAACTTTTTAATAGGCCATAAATCCTTAGCTTTTGAATGCTATCTAAGTCTTTTAAACAAACGCCTTTTCTTGGGATTAAGCTCGCTGGAAGATAATTCCAATCATATCTTGACATATCTTCAAAATGAAAAACTGCCTTTGTCTTTTGAATGCTATCAAAAGAGCTAATACAATTCAATGCCAATGAAAAGTCAACCGTGTTCTCCTGTGCAATCAAAGTGTAGGGAATCAATATCAGAATATACCTTAATTTCATTTCTAATCAATGCTGGTTTAAACTTGCGATAATTGTTAAAATATGCGTTTGAAAATCAATCTTTTAAGCTATGGTTGATCTTCCCAAATCTTAACAAAGTTAGCTTATAAACCTTAAACAATTTTTATAATGAGAGTCGGCTTGAGGCGGACATATATTGCCGTATGCACCGTCCACTAATTGTCCATCAAGAGCCAGATTAACAAAGTTTTATGCTTACATTAGACTCGCATTTGTTACAAGTCGGTAAATCCTTGCCAGTGATACGGGACTGGTTATTCATCCCAATCCTTGCAACAGAAATGCATGGATTGTCCTGATGGCCGACATGACCGAGTGGTAGCAAAGCTAATCAAGCCATACAAAATGGCTTGATCATGAGGGAACCGAGCGATACTTCGTGAAGCTTAGCCAAAAGACCATAAGGGCTTGCTGGGATTAACCCTGACCAATGAACCCAAGATCATGCATGAATAATGCATTCTGCATGGAGAGCCGTCGAAGCCCTTTGCATAAAGGGCTTGTCGGGGTTC
>WBZV01000687.1_pt1 | contig 18221 bp, 19 predicted proteins | sample 5204221 | NCBI WGS metagenome assembly WBZV01 (sample SAMN12344360, study PRJNA552823) | activated sludge metagenome | biome: Activated sludge suspended growth; feature: Nitrification reactor; material: Wastewater; isolation source: activated sludge from nitrification reactor of wastewater...
AGTCAAACGCTGGCTGCCGCAGGGGACGAACCCCGAAAGGGACGCACGAAAGTGACGGTGGCACTCGAAGCAACGCTGCATACGCGCATCAAGCCCGTGAAGCGCTCCGAAGGGCGCAACGCGGTGCGCTCCGCTGCCTACCGTTCCGGCTCCCTGCTCACCTGTGAGCGCACCAGCGAGAGCTGGGATTACAGCAACCGCCGTGGGGTCGAGCACACCGAAATCCTCGCCCCGGAAGGCGCGCCCGCCTGGGCCACGGACCGCGAGGCGCTGTGGAACCGCGCCGAAAGCGCCGAGCGGCGCAAGGATAGCCAGGTCGCCCGCGAATATGAGTTTCTGTTCTCCTACGACCTCACGCCCGATCAGCGGGCAGCCATAGCGCGCGAAGTGGCGAGCGAGGAGTTCGTTGCCCGTGGCATGGTCGCCGACTTCGCCGTGCACCGCTACGGGCGCGCCTGGAAGGCAGGCAAGGAAGGGACGGAAGAAACCATCGCCAAATGGCGCGCCTGGGGGCTGCCGTTCCTCGATGAGGCCACGTCGGCGCGCAGCGAGATGCAGCACGTGATGGTCACCCATGGGCGAGACGGCGAGGAGAAGGCATATTACCTCTTCCAGCCGCATTGCCATATCCAACTCACCATGCGGCCGCTGTCGCCGAACGGGGAGGGGTTTGAGAAGAAATCCGCCGGGAGCGTGGCGCGAAGCTGGAACGACCAGGCCAGCTATGACGGTATCCGCGAACGCACGGCGGCGCGGCAGAACCGCGTGCTTGAGGAAACCGAGTCCGCCAGACGGCTCGATCATCGCTCCTACGAAGCGCGCCGCGAGGAAGCACAAGGGCTCGCGCACGACGCCCGCGAGGCGGGACGCCATGAAGAGGCCGCGCATTTCGAGGCGCGGGCGCGGCATTTCACCCGCGATCCGCAGCCTTACCTCGGCTTTGCCCTGCGTGTGAAGGAGCTGACCGGCCACATCCGCGAGCGCTTCAACCAGTGGGTCGCCGTGCACCACAAAAACCGCGTCCGCGATTACGTCGATATGGTCGAGCAGCAAGAACCGCAGGCGGTGGAAGAGCGCGTCGGCGCGTTCCTGACACGCACCGCGCGTATGCTTGGGCTGGAGAGGCTTTATGCGGCATTAGCGCCGGAACCAGAGCCACCGGAACGGGAGAGGGGCTATGAGCGATAAGCTGTCCGCGCTCTGGGGAACACCGACGCAGACCACCAATGCCACGGTGAAACAATCTCCCCCTGGTGAACCGCCGCCACTGTCCACGCCCGACGCGGCAGCGGAAACCTACGCGCCGTGGGGCCAAGAGCACACCGATACCCAAGACATCGAAATCCGCTGCCGCAGCGGGGAGTGGGTGCAGATGCGCGAGCCGTACATCACCAGCGTCGAGGGGGTAGGGGAGAGCATCGTCACCCTGAAATCGACCTCCGGGGCGGTGACGTTCGAGGGTCGCCACCTGGGCGAGCTGCGCCGTCTGATCCGGCATCGCAAGGTGGATTTTATTCAGGAGTTTGATCCGGCGCGCTGGCTCGCGCCCGCGCCAGAGTTACCCGCTATCGAGCGCATCACCATCCACCAGGCCCGCGCGGCGCAGCGTGCGGCGCCGGGAAGCGGGGTAGGGCGGTGATATAATAAATCTTCAAGATAACACCTGTCATCATTGTGTAATGAAAGTGCCGTATTATGAATACACTCCGCATTGCGGCAATATAATACAACAGGTAATTCATAATAATGACTGATGCACTATCAACATTATACGGCGATATTCCCGACACTATTACCGACGCCAAAACAGCCGCAACAGAGGCGGGCAAAGCCGCAACAGAACTCGGCTTACCAAAAGCGTCGATAGAAACCGCGCAAGCAGAAACCATTGCACGGGTCGTGAGCGACCGGCACAGCCCAGCGAGATAGTTTAACCTTCCGCTCCGCCGCTGCGCTGCATGAGCTCACGCAAGGATGGATGAAGTTGCCGCTGCATGGTGGCTTCGTCGGGAGATGCAGCGGCCGATGCCTGGCGCACGAGCACCTTGACGCGCGAGGGCGCGGGCATTTCCGGCCCCTTGGGGATGACCGGCTCCGGCTGGATGATGACCTGCGGCGCAGGATCGGGAAGCGGGGGGATGGGCATGAGCAATGCCTCTTCCAGCGCCAAGGCATTCGCCCACTCCCTTTCCTGCCGCAAGCGGTATGACCAGTTGCGGGCCTTGCGGTACACCGGTTTGGTGAGGAGAAATGCGACGAAGGCGGTAAAGCCAAAGCCTATCCATTGTTCATTGGTCGTTTCAGCAAACGAATACGCTTCCAGGAATTTTACGCAGAAGAAAGCCAGTACCGCCGCTATGGTGAGCGGGTGTGTCGTCAGTATCAAAACACGACAGATCAAACGCCTCATGTCAGACCTGGGAGAACTCGCACGGAAGCCACACGGACTTTGAGTGCTTCCAGCGCTTTGCCTTCACCACGATGCCATCGACGATGCACTCATTCTCCGTGCCGCCATTGCGCAGCGTGGTGAACGCCGCCGGTTGCAGGTGGTAGTCCACCACTTCGCTGGCCCCCATGCTGCGCCCGGCCGAGCGTGAACGGCTCTCGTTCAGCCCCGTTGAGACACCCCGGCTTTTGCCCATGGAGCGGTTTTCACTGTCGCTCGTGCCGTCATTCGTTCCACGGCTCCAGCCGCTGCCGCTCGACCAGGTATTATCGCCGTGGGTGGAGCTGTAGTTCGCAGCCCGGTTGCGGCTCATGCTGCGCGCCGAGCCATAGCCGAAGCCCCGGTTCGCCCCGACGTTCTCGCCGTAGCTCGTGCCGGTGCTGTCGCCCGCGCTCTCGTTTTCGCCGACATTGCGCCGCCACTGGACGGTCTTGCCAATCATCTCGGCGGCCCAATAGTTGGTCTTCGGCTCCAGATTCCCGTGAAAAATCTTGGTCTGAAAGTTACCGAACAGGTTCTCGGTGGCGTATTCCGGGTTCTCGGCGGGGCTGGCGTGGTACATGCCTGAGAGGTTCTGGGTCAGATACACGGTGCAGGCGCGCGAGGCACGGGCCGTGCTCTGGAACTCGTTGTCATACTCGCTTGCGAAGAACTGGCACTCGTCCACCCACAGAAAGACAGGGCGCGTGGTCGGGGTGACCCTTCGGCTCTCTGTCGCCCGCTGCCAGAGGTATTTGACGATGTGCTGGGCGATAACGCCCGTCTGGTGCCATTGCTTCACCGGCAGGTCCACCAGAAGCACCGCGCCTTCATGCGTGATTTCCGGGACGATACTGGTGGTGGTGCAGAACAGTTCGCGCATTTTGCCGGTCAGAAACGGCTCCAGCATGGTGGTCACGGTCGCTATGATGCTGCCGGTGGTCTTCGCCCCGTAACGGGTGAGCATGCGCGGCCAATACATAGCCACTTCCTGGGCGTCTTCATCGGGCAGGGGATGCTCCGGCTCTTCCATCATCCGCCGCAGCGTTTGGAAGTGGAAGGAGCCAGTGCGCCAATTTAGGTCTTCTAGCTGCGCCACCGCGTTGGGACCCGTATCGATCATCCGCACGATTTCCGGGAGGCGCAGCCGCCCCTGGCCGTGCCACAGCGCAAGGATGGCGTTCTTCAGGACGCCACGCGTGGCGTCGCGGAAGAACGGCTCCTTTTCTTCCCGCCGCCCGGTGCCGGTGCTCGCGGCGTCGGCTATCCGCATGAACAGGCTGACGACGTTGCCGATATCGAGGCTCCCGGCCGCCGTGGCGCGGGCGATTTCATATTCCAGGAAGTTGAAGCGGCGCTCGCCGCTGGCATCGAAGACGATCAGCGAGCGCTCGCGGCCGGTTTGCCTAGCATAGGCCGTCCAACGCTCACGCTCCTCGTGCTGTTTGGCGCAGAGCACCAGGCCGCCGAAACCGGCACGCAAGAAGGCGTGGGCGAGGGCGCGGCCGGAACCACTCGATTTGCCCGACCCCGTACCACCGAAAATCGCCGTGCCTTCACAGGCGTCCCGGAGCCGCCACACGTCCTGCGGGGAGAGCGCAAGCAAGGGCGTGTCCAGATCGTGTACGTAAGGCGAGGATGTGCGCCGGGTGAATCCAAACATTTCCGCTACCTGGAGACTGGTTTATTTCCAGTATTCGCCATATACTACGAATGGTTAGCAATTGCATCGTCCAGCCTGGGACAAGGGGGGATTCATGGCAGACTCCAAGGACAAACTCGCGGCTCTCTATGACGGGCTTACCAGCGCCATGGACGATGTGCGCCAGAAGGTCGTCGAGGAACCCGCCTACGGCCGCGCGGTAACGGAGAAGCAACCGCCGGAACCCGCCGCCCCTGAATGCGGGAAGCTGGAGACGCTGTACGGCGTCCAGGTGAATATCGGCGACATCAACATCGACCTTTCCAGCCACGAGCAAAACGTCGAAATCGATACCGGCGATATCGAGATCGGGGACGACGATTAGATTTTTCGTGTCATCACAAATAATATATGCGGGAACATACAGATTATGCCATGTCCAGAGTGTAAATCCTCAAACTGCTATAAAACTAACGCCATGACAAGAGATGATCGTACCAGTGCAGGCTATCAAATCACTCATCCTGCACATGGTATGATCATGCTTGGTTTTAGGGCAGTCGGCTGGATTGCTAAAACAACGCTATCTCAGGCGTATGTGTGTAACAACTGTGGCCATATATGGCGCAAGTGGTTTTAATAACCTATCCTCCCACTAATTCTTTAGTCACGAAAAATTTTTCTGTCACAAAAGCGTAATTTTTACGCGCTATAATATATTTTTGAATAGAGATAGATTAATGTCTGATTTATTAAAAAACTCTTCGTCGAAAGAAGGCATGTTCATAACAGGCCTAGAAGTGGCTGGTCTTTTAGTGACAGGTATATGTGCGGGATATTGGGCACATAAGTGCCGTAAGCCAAAATTGCACGAAGAACAAACGACCTGGACGGATCGTGTCAAAGCATACGTAACGTTACATGCGCATACAAAATTATAATTTTTTATAAAAAGCACGCTGTATATTTACCATAACAATGTGCTTCATACCAAATAGCGCGATAGCGGCAACAATACTGGCTACAAACGACGCAATCGCCCACGTATATTTGACGATTATTTTCACCGTGATTTTCATGGTGGATTTCACGCTATCCAGCATGCGCTTCCCCAAACTATCAGCGTAGGCGAGAGTTTTGCCGCCAGCGGCTTCGGAGACGCGGCGCAGTTTGGCGAGGTCTTCGGGCGTATCGACCAGCTTGAGGGTGCGCAAGACGGTTTCGGTAGAGCCGGTGGTTTTCTCCACCGCGTGCAGGTCATCAAAGACCCGCTCCATCTTGGCCAGTTCCACCTTGTTGATCGATTTTCCGAAGGCGGTGGCGACATCGTCTTGCAGTCCGCTCGTTTCCAAGCGCCGGATGCGTTGCCCGTAGGGGACAGCGGCTAAGTTACGGGTAAGGGTCTTGAAGGGAACGGCGGCGCGGGTGGTGTGGGTGATGAACCCGGCAAAGCGCCTGGTCATCCGTCCCGTGCGCTTGGCGAACTTGATTACGGATACCCCGAACTTGGCGGGCGTGGCCGCACCCGCAGAAGCGTAGGTTCCAACCGTAAGGGCGAGACCGATCCCGGAAAGGGCGAAAACGAATTCATCGACTTCCTGGCCGGTGAAATACTTCGTTGTTTGAATGGTCAGATCGCGCACATCGCCAATGACCAAAAAATCACACACAACCGCGCCAGAGATATGCGCGAGGCTATCGCCTGCACCCGTTGCGCAACCTTTCACCACTTTCCCCGTATTGCGGAATGCAATAGCGTGCAGTGTCTGTGCTGTTTGATATTTTTCCTGCGTTTCCGCGCTCAGGCCGTAGCCGCGCTCAATCGCTACCTCTCGATAGCTTTCGGCGAGCGCCATATCGCCCTGTGTCAGGGCGGCGTTTATTTTTTTCTCAACGTACACGGGAGTCATAAACCCTGCTGTAACCGCCTGGAGTTCCGCGCGGGTTTTGGCGTAGTCCAAGATGTAATTAGCGATGTCCTGATGCTCTTTGATGACGGCTAGACTGGCCAGAACGAAGGACGCCAGCGAGAAACTGAAAAAGCCAAGGCGGAGATAACGCCGCCGTATCATCATGAAGGCACATCCCAGCCTGTTTTTGTCCCAATATACTCTAAAATCCTCACAGAATCAGGGTATTGCATGCCCGTGAGCGGCTACTCGGCCATTGTATGCCCTCGAAAAGAGCCGCTCACCTGGATTCGGATTTTGAACGAAGGGCGGCTGCGCCGTATTCGCAACCCCCGGTCATTCCTTTGGAGAGACGAAAGTCTGACATTCCTTCGGAGCCGACCCTTTTAGGGCACCGCCGGGCGAGCAGGCTGTCAAGGCCGTTAGCCGCCGTAGGCGGTGCGCCCTATGGGCGCAGCCTTTACAGACTGTTCGATCCGGTCGGTATTTTTTTTATCGGCTAAGAAGGATGAGTTGTGCCGCCCTTTTTGGGCGGCACGCCATATTGCTGGGCGGGGCGAAGCCCCGGCTACGTGCGCCAACGGAAAGGATAAGGGTTGCCGCGAAGCGGCTCCGTATTTTGAGGAGTGGTGAGGGCAAGGAAGGGTAAAGTGGAGAGTTATCCACAGGCGGTGAGTGTTATTATATGTGTTAGATACTGTGTTAAAGGCGGGGGGAGGGGCTGTTCAGCTTTTTCAAACAGCATGTTACGGAAGTGCGTGGTGGGTGATAACACGAAATACGGTGGGTGATAACACGAAATACGGTGGGTGATAACACGATGCCGGGCACAGGGTGGGTGATAACACGATGCCGGGCACAGGGTGGGTGATAACACAAAAAGCCTTGCCTGGTGGGCGATAACACGATAAGCAGGTGTGGTGGGTGATAACACGAAAAACCGCTCGCCGCTGCTGCCCGACCGTTATCCGACGGCCGACTTTTTTGTGTGCGATATTTTTGACGCCGCGCCGAAAGGCGATATGGCGTCGATGGAGCATCCTGTCTTTTCCATCTCCACCAAGCCCGACCGGCGCATCCGGCGCTATGAGCACGGCTCGCGGTTTGTGGAAATCACGCCCTCGGTGCTCGGCCTGGCCACCGTTCACGACCGTGATTTGCTGATTTTCAGCATCAGCCAGATTATGGCGGCGCTCAATGACGGAAGGGAGGTCAGCCAGACGGTGCGCTTTCGCGCCTATGATCTGCTCACCGCAACCAACCGGGGCACGGACGGGCGAGGCTATGAGCAGTTGAAGGCCGCACTTAAGCGCCTGGAGGGTACGCGCATCACCACGAATATCGTGACGGGCGATGTGGAAATCCTCAAAGGCTTCGGCCTGATCGACAGTTTCGAGATCGTGCGTCAAACCCGCGATGGGCGGATGCAGGAAGTGGAAATCAAGCTCTCGGATTGGGTGTTCAACGCCATCCGTGCCAATGAGGTGCTGACGCTGCACCGCGATTATTTCCGGCTGCGCAAGCCGCTGGAGCGGCGCATGTATGAGTTGGCGCGCAAGCATTGCGGACGGCAGACGGAGTGGCGCGTCTCGCTTGCCACCTTGCAAAAGAAGTGCGGCTCGAACTCGACCGACAAGGAGTTCCGCCGCCTGGTGCGCACCATCGTAACACAGGACCGTCTGTACGGGCATATTCCCGACTATGCGATTGCGCTGACCGATACCGACATGGTGGTTTTCACCAATCGTGGGAAGCTTACGGAACTCGCCACGAAGGAAATCCCGGCAGGATCAGTGGTGCGCAGACTCAAGCCGGATGCCTACGCGCGGGCGCGCGACGTCGCGCCGGAATGGGACGTTTACTACCTTGAGCAGGAATGGCGCGACTGGATGACGGAGCCGCCGCGCGACCCGGAGGCGGCGTTCGTCGGATTCTGCCGAAAGTGGTTTGAGAAGCGCGGGCGTCCGGCGTAAGGAATCTTCATAGCATCTAAAAGATATCTTATAGGATTCTGTACGGTATCTAATTGCCTGGCTCCGCCAGCCGGGCACGCGGATCGTCGATGAATGGGGCGGGGCCGCAGGGGCGCGTCTCTCCGGTTGAAGAGACGCAACATCCCCATGTCAGAAATCTACGCCCTGGTCGTGCTCTGAGGTCGTCGGCGCGCTGTTGTCGGGGATGTTCGAGAACCCGGCATCAGTAGCAAAGGCATCCGGCCATGCGTAGTCCGAAGCACTGGTCTGGTCCGCCTCGAAAGCGGACTGCACTTGGTCATATAAGTTTGCGGGCAGTCCGCAGACGTCCGGAAAGTGATTGGTAACGAAGTGCTCGATGGTATCGCCGACGGCGTCTTCGACGGTCGGATTGCCGCCGCTGATCGTGCCCGCGCCGTAGCCGTAGAGGGTGCCCGTCGCGCTACCTACCCAGGGTGCCGCCGCGACGCAGTTGTCGTGTAGTGTGGCGGCTGTATCGCTGTTGATGATTGCGCCGACAACATCGTCGATGTCTGGCGGCGTAGAATCATCGGCATGTTGATGGAAATCCATGGTTAAGCTTCCTTACGTTGCTCTGGTTGCGTTTAAGGCAGGGCGTTGAGGGTGAGGCACTTTGGTGTAGGGGGATCGGAAGGTGATAGGGCCTGTCGCCATGATGAATTCGGTCTGCAGGAAGGTGACGAGCTGGCGAAGATCGCGGACGGTTCCGGGGCTTTCGAGCAGTAGCGTCTTCGCATCGCCGTTCTGGAGGAACGTCAGCTCCAGCTTGCACAGTCCAAGCAAAGTTCGGCGAATGGCCGGATCGTAAAGCCGTGCGCTGATCAGGTCTTCGTGGCGGATCGTGATCTGACCGAGCGGCGCGAGCGCGCCGTCACCGATGACGATGCGATTGCCGAAGCCTTGCTGGTAGCTATGGAGGGTATCAAAAACCACCATGTAGGTGCGTGCGGATGGTACGAACACGAAATAGGCAAATCGACCGAGCCAATGCACGCCCAGGAGATTGCTGGCTGCACCGAGAAGGCAAATGAAAATGGCCGCTGTAGTCTGTACATCCGAGCGATGGGTCAGGGCGTTGACAAGGCTGTCGGCATTCCAGATCAGGCCGTACCCGACGATGCAGCAGGCGATGCCATACAAAGCCCAGTGCCATTTCGACATCCGCAACTGCCTGCCGTAGAGTCGTATCCCTTCATGCTGCCCGGCAGGTCGCGGTGGTTCGAAGTTCCGCAGAAAAGCAAGGCTTACGTAGAACAAGAATGCCGCCAGCAGGATTTGCTCGATGCCGACGACCAGCTGAGCGATTGGCAAAAGAGTGGGCCATGCCTCGGAAACGATGTTTGCGAGCTGACCGAGACCGAAATGGGGCATGAACCCAAGCGAAGAGTCCGAGCGCATCGCGTGAATGCCGGAGCCGACATAAGCCGCCCCCACTAAGGCGGCAGCGGCCGCCAGCTTGCTGCAAGTGCCCCGCGAGGGATCAAGGCGGATGTGGCTCGGTCGCTTCTTGGTCTGCCCTGCCTGGGCGGAGCCTTGCCGCACAGGGTTCACCATGCGGCATACGGCAGCGAAGAACAACATGATGGAACGGATGGGCCGCCAGCTCGACGGCTCGACGGGGCCGCTTCAGGAGCGTTCGCGCTGTTCGGATGCGCCGTCGCGATGGCTTCGGCAGGGCGGCCCACCGCCACGAACGGCAGGTGGTGAATCTCGGCGTTCATGCGAGCGCTCCCACCGCGTCGCGGCCGGGCCGGTGCATCAGCGCGATGATCGTCGCGGTCGGGATGAACCCGTCGACCTGCTCCGTGAAATCGAGTGCTTCGAGGCCGTAATAGAAAGCGGACTTGCCGAACATCGCGTAGGTCAGGGCGATCCCGACAAGTTCACCGGCGAAGGGCACGACGAACAGCAGCCGTCCGATCGTGAAGTCGAACAGGTCGATCAGAACGCAGACAAAGAGCTTGATCCACCACATCGCGTTGCCTCCGTGAGTGCTGACCGCCGGACATCCGGAGCCTTTGCCTCACAGGAAGCAAGATGGGGGAGAATCAGAATCGTGTCAATAGCACCTAGGTGCTTTTGCCGCGCTCGTTTGATTGATGAGCGCGTCTGCGAGCAGCGCCTCGGAGTCGCTCTGCCTCTCGCCAGGAGAGGTTCTTGTTGTCTGGGTCAGCCTGGGCAGCGAGCAAGTCACGATCTAGCCGTTCAGTCTTCGTAGGAAGATCGATGTCGCTAGGCATTTCATGCCCAGACATCAACCACCTATCTAGTGCAACATGTAGACCACGATCTAGGATACGCAATTGACCTCTATGTTCTAGTCCACCTTTTCCAATGAATTTAAGGTAATGACGCCGAATAAAATCGACCGGCGTTGGGTCTTCTACATCCCATCGCTCTTGCTTTCGATCTTTCCACAAGGCCGGAGCAACAGTGGGCATCGTCGTGTGGGGTGTTGATGGATCGGTATTCCCTGTCGCCCTGTCGCTCCGTGACTGTGCTGTCCACCGCCCCGGCACCGGGCGCGCCGCGTTTCGGGCTATGTCCTGAAGTGGGCTGAGCGCCTCGGCGACAAACGAAGCCAGACGGGCGTTGCTGGCGGGATCGTCGAGTGCGTCGGCGGGAAGCCCCAGCACGCGCGCTAACGCCTCCCTCCGCATTGCGCGTTCACCTGCATCATATTCTCTTTTCTGCGAGAACTGATTTTGGAGAACGCTCACTGCGTTGCGTAGTTCATCATCTAATATGTTCTCTGTTATTATAGAACTTCCACTCGCGAAACTTACAATAATATTAAAGATATTAGTTAACAAATCATCTTTAATCAATAATATATTTAATATTGGAATAGCGAATGCCGCATGAAAGCTATCAGCAATTTCATTGTCACATGATTTCCATTCAACCGCATCTATGATATCATTGATGAATTCTACCGTTTTTTCATCTGTGCGGCTGTCTTCTTCTATAACGTAAAGGGCCGCATCAAAACGTTGCGGCCAGTCAAGTCGATCAGACGTGAGCCGATGACGTAATGATTGGAAACCACGCTGGATAGGAGAAGCTGGTAATCCCTCCCGTTCGCCCTTGGCCAGCTTTCTGAGGTGGTTAATGAGGCTGGAGAATTCCGGGTTGTCGCCCAGCCACGATGTGAACTGGTCGAGCCGGAAATGACACTTCTTCAGTGCCGTATAGAATTGGTCTGGGGTCACGGTTTGCGCTTCTGGTCAATGACAGCGCCAAGCTCCGACATGAAGTCGTCGCCATTAGTCATGGACTGGTTCCACCAGCCGGTGAACGGCCCCACGAACGACGCCGCGAAGGCTTTCTCAATAGAGGCTCTCTGGTCCGCTGGCAGGCTCTGAAAAACCTGCAACCGGTGGACACTCTCATTAGTACCGAGCAGTTCCTTCAATCGTAGCCTGTCCGATGTCAGATACGTGCGATGCGCGGGGGTGTTCCAAGCTGCCTCGATAAAGGAGGCACTCGCATAGCCGCAAAGACCGCCATACACGACGAGTGCACGTTTTAATTCCGTGTCATTGATTGAATTGATGCCGTACATGGTGGGCGCAAGCCGCGCTCCAATGCGCTCCAGCGCGGTCGGATGCGTTCCGAAAAGCGCACGTAGCGGGGCTTCGTCATGATGCGTATCCCTGAGAAACGTTGCGCCGCAGAGCCAGCATTCGAATTCCCCACGCGGCTGCCCCAGAAAATGCGCTGCCAGCAGGTCATCGCAAAACAGCCGGTAAGACGCGGCACACCAGAAACCGAAAATGCCCATGACATTCCCGGTCTCAACCTGGTGCATCACGCACAGTTCCGGCCAGAAAAGCATGCTCCCCAGATCGGCATCATATTCTTGAAAGAAGTCAGTCTCACACTGCCTCGGTCGGAAACCCAGCCCGTCGCCAAAAAGTATCTGACTGGATTCCGCCTTCCCATGTCCGGCAACGTCATGCGTGAGTTCATGGGCGATGACATCCGATAGGAAGGCTAGAAGGAACGGCGCACATTCAGATGCATGAATGGTATCAGGTGGAACGTAACCCGGTCCGTTCCTCATTGTGAATCCGTCAATGGCCGCGCTGAAATCGGCAATATCAGGCTTTCTTTCGCAAAAATGCACGATGTGCAGTAGCAATTGTTCGGTAATGGTGCAGTCTTCATAAATGCCTTTCGTTACATCCTGCCCATTTACCTCCATTTCGCGCAGTTTTGCGAGTATCTCCAGGTGCGCCTGGTCGGCGGATTTATCCATATTCGGCGGCACAAGCGCTCGAATCTCAGGAACGTCACGTAAAATCCGGTTGGCTAGGCGGAGCAGTTCCGGCGATTTGGCAAGCAATACGCGGGAAAGCAGGTCGGCGAGCAGCAATTCACTTTCCGCGATGAAGATCAGTTTTACATGGACATCGTGTTCGTAAAAGCCAGGGTTGCCGCCCATAGGAAGAGGGATAAGCCAGAATTCGGCAAACAGATCCAGCGCGTCGGTGGCCGACCACGGTCTGAAGAGCCGATTGAGAGCAGAGTATAGTACCGGGTCTACAAGAGGATGCGTAAACTCCGTGCGGTAACCTGTCCATTCGTTCTCGGTCTCTGTGGCCAAATACCACAATACGGGCCAAGTTTCCGCGTGATCACGCGCCGAAAGCTCCTGTAGGCGTATTTCACGCGATTGACCCGTGCTCTCAAAGAGATGGTCTATCCGCCGGTTTACGTGCCGCAGCACCCGTCGAGACATTGTACAATCTCCTCGCTAGTCGGCGGAAATCTTAGGAAGAGAGTCCACCCTCACACCGCGTATGAGAGGTTAGCTTACTTCCTTCCACATGCGTTCGGCGAGGGTGCGCTCTGCAGTGCCGTTGAAGGCTGGTAGGATTTAGTAGTATTCAATACTCCCTTCTGCTATGCTAAGAGCAGCAGGAGGTGCTTATGATGCCAACCACGGAAAAGCTCAGCATCACGCTGCCCACCGACATGGCGCGCATGATCCGCGAGAAGGTGGCGCAGGGAGCGTATGCGTCCAATAGCGAGGTCATCCGCGAGGGGCTGCGGATGCTTCAGGACGCGGAGGCGCTGCGTGAGCAAAAGCTGGCGTGGATGCGTGAGAAGATTCAGGAATCGCTCGACGATCCACGGCCGCCGGTGCCAGCGGACGAGGTGTTTGATCGCCTGGAGGCCAAATACCGGAAGATGGCCGAGGATCAAGGGTGACGCTGCGCTTTCGTAAGGAGGCGCTAAGCGACCTGGAGGAGATTGGCGACTATATCGCGACGGACAATCCGCTGCGTGCGGAGAGCTTCGTCGCCGAGCTGCGGGCGCATTGCGAGCGCCTAACGACGAACCCGCGCATTTATCCGGCCCGGCACTCATTGCCAGGCAATGTGCGCATTGCTCCCCACGGCAACTATCTGATCATTTACCGCGAGATCGACAATGCTCTGGAAATCGTGCGCATTGTCCACGCTGCCCGAAGCATCGACAACATGTTTTAGGCCCACATGCGTTCGGCGATGGCGCGCTCCTCGGCCCCGAGGGCGTTGGCATAGATGGCGGTGACCTCCAGGCTCGCATGCCCCATCCACTTGGAGAGCATGTTGAGCGGCACGCCGGAAGTGATGGCGGCGACACCGTAGCCGTGGCGCAGCCCCTTGGGCGTAGCGTGCGGGCCTTCGGGAATGCCCGCCTCCCGCATCACGGCCTTGACGAGCCGCCAGGCGTGACTGCGATGCCAGGCCCAGAGCGGAAGCTCGTCACCCGCCACTGCGCGGCGCTTCTGCTGCTCGCGGATGCCATGCACCAGGTCGAGCCCATCCAGCAGCGAGGGCGGCACGGGCACGGTGCGGTACACCCCCGCGCGGCGCTTCTTGAGCGTCTCGAACACGATGGCGGAAGCAGCCAGGTCGATGCGCCGGGGCGTAAGGGCCAGGGCCTCGGAGATACGGCAGCCGGTGAAATGGAGCACGCCGCAGAGCGTGCGCACCGGACGGTCGGCGCGGCTGGCCGCATCCAGGAAGGCGGCGCGCTCGCCAGGGGTGAGGTAGAGGCGGTTGCCCTGGGGATCGTACAAGTCCATCTGCAACCGATGACACAACATCGGTTGCATGGTCGAGCGAATTCCGCCGCCTGGCGGTCTCTAAGCGGCTGATTTCTCAGAGGCGTGGCGCGGAAGATGCAACAGAATTAGCAATAGTGTTGTAGGGCCTGCCGGTCTCAGAAATACCCTCGCTGCAGGATAACATCTTCTGCATCGTGCTCTTCGCTTGGGAAGCATTCGTTAAGGTGAAAAATGAAACGCCTAAACCCATCAAGCGCCAACGGATGTTCGTCCAGAAATTTCTCGAACATCTCTCTGCTTTCTAGCCTCCCGTGGTTTGTCGAGAAATTTGATCTCACATTTGAGCCAAGCCTCTTTGACTTTCTGAGCACAATCACTTCATCCATTGCCGTCAGCTTCGTGTTAATAGGGGTCATATCTAGCCATTCGCATATAAGTATATACTTTGATCCCGATGTCGCTCGCTTCAGTTCTGCCGCTGTTGCGGCTGCCTCTTGAAACATCGTTTTGTCAAGATTTGTTTTTATCTCTGTCGCAAAATATGACACGTGGACATCTTCTTCGAAGCGATCTGTATGACTGTCTTGCCTTGTGATCGTTATTTGATGCTTCCGCGTGACGGAAAAATCCTGGTCTTTCTTCTTGATATACGCGCCGCCTTCAGACAACGCTATTAGAGGACTATCAAAGGAAAGCCCTGCGAAGCTCGCTCGTGGTCCACACTCAAGACCTGTCTGCCTTTCGAATCCTGGCACAAGACGTTGATCGAAAAGGCGTGGTAGGAATTCCTCTAGTATGGTGTTGTCTAATTTTAATTGACCTTTCTGTCTGTACAAAAAGTCATCCGGCGCGCAGAAAATAAGATCGAACTCGACAGATTTCTTGTATTCATTTAAGAGATCGACAAGCTTGGCTAGCCGCGCATCACCCTCTTCCGTGAGTGCATTCATCGAGGAAATCCATGCCTCATACGTATCGATCTGCGTTCGAACCCGCCTCTTATCCGCTTCTGGCAGTTTTGCATTGTTAACTAGCGCGCGAAGCTTGTCTCCGTGCGGCGCCGCGTAGATGACATCAATCATACGACACCTCCTTATCTCGCAAAACGTAAGGTGACGGCATAATCTGGGGCGCACTGTTGATCGCTTCGTTAATTTCTTTTGCTCGCTCAGACGGCGTTATCTTTAACGCGATCCGCAAGGCTTCTGTGCCGACGAGTCGTCCTATTTTGTCGACATCGCTAGTGAAAGTTGGCGGCGTCAGCGTTATTACATCTTCAAAGATTGTTTCACCGAAGCGGTTCATAAACTTGCGTTCATGCCAGCTTTGCGCTGTCCAGCCCAAGCCCTCTACCGCCAGCGCGCCAATGATTTCGCCATTGCGGAACGCCACACCTCGAACATTTGATTCGCGCCCAAGGACAATTGTCATGCAACCGCTTGGTTTGAGAATTCGACTCGCTTCCTCCAAGAATAGCGCCATATCTATAGAGTACTGCACAACAGTCATGTACCTATTTTGGCGAAACTTTCTATTTGATCCAATCTCAGATCGTGCCATGGGAAGTGGCTTGTATCCAAGACTTTCTGTGATTGGACGATAATTTTGGTGATAGTTAAAAACGTTTATATAAGGGGGCGACGTAACGATGTAATCGACGGTTTGATCCTCAACGGGTAGGTCTCTGGCGTCACCGATCTCAGTCCTGATATCTTGTCGGGTGTGAGGTGCGCTCAAGATAGAGTTTTCGATTGACCGAAGTGCCCGCACTGTCTTTGTGATCGTCGTGCTCCGCTGGTTCCCAAAGGCAACCAAGAGAGCGGCACGAATGGCATTTGTTGACAGGGCGCACAGGTCACACTCCATGAGATGAAGTGCTGCCTCGTCGGCCTCTATAATATCTAAGTATTTATTATCTGAGGATTTTCGTAGAGAAGATACAAATGAGCGTACGTCCGATATAATCGAGAACCGATCTTTTATCGGCGTGCTACAAATACCTGAAAAGCTTGCGAGACAGATCGCAGCAGGATTTATATCTACTGCATACGCACTTTTGTCGTGTTCTGCTGCTTCATATAATACCGTTCCGCTTCCGCAAAATGGATCAACTATGAAAGTTGCATGTGGAGCGTTTCTTTCAATTAAATAATCAATTAGCTGTGGGCTAAATTGCCCTCTCCAAGGAAGAATACTTGCTCGTGTCTTATTAGCGATATCGAGGCGATCTTGGTCTTCAGGAAATTCCTGTCTATTGCCTATATTATTCACGGCAAATGCTGCCGATGCATCAAACATTTCATGCTCCTCGTTCGTTTTTACTATATCTTTAGCTTATCCTACACGGCAAGCCAAAATCTGGGATCGTGGAGCGGGGATTTCCGAGCGGCCTTCGGCGTGGGGGCATGTTCATAGGAGACAGTCGTTCAGACGGTAACCCAAGCAAGGAGCTTAGCTCACTCCCCTTCCCGCTCCAGTTTCTCGGCGATGGCTTCCATGATCCAGGTGGTGCGCGGCGTGGGAACAACGCGGGCCTGCACGGCGGCGTCCACCTTCTCCAGCATCGCCGGAGGTAGGCGCAGCATCACCGGCATGAGCTTCTGGCGACCGGGAGTCGCCCCCTCCCCCGCCACGCTGCCGCCTTTGTGAATCAGCGCGTCGATATCGACGCCTGAAGCCCCGGTTTCGCTAGGCTTGGGTTTGCGGCTGATCGTCATTTACGCGCCTACCGCCTTGAGACGGGATATCTTCGAGGTATCGAAGACATATCGATAAAGTAGCATCACCTCTTCGCTCGCCTTGGGGTCCTGGGGCTTCAACTCGGTGACGGCCAGCCCCTGGGCGGCGGCGTTGCCGAACGCCTTGCGGCTACCCAGCGGCGCGTCGAGAAAGGCGAGCGCGTCGGTATCCTTCAGCACCTCGGCGGCATCGTCATTGTCCTGTCCGCGCGGGTCGGTGCGATTGAGGAAGGCATGGGCGCGCAAGGACGGGTTAGCGGCGCGCATCTCGGAGACCAGCGCTCCTACCTTCTCCAGGGTCCACACATCGAAGGAACGGGGCACGAAGGGCACAAGCAGCATGTCGGCCACGGTGAGCGCGGCGCGCTGGCTGGTAGTGTCCCTGCCGCCGGTGTCGATAATAATGTCCTCGTATTTCTCACCGAGGCGCAGCGTTTCGGTGCGTACCGCCGCGCCGGTCAGCTTGATGCTGGTGTAGCGCGGCGCGTCCGCCTGACGCTCATTGCGCAGGATGGTGAAATCGCTTGCCGTCTCCTGGTCGTCGGCGTCGATCAGGAGCACGTCGCGGCCTTCGGCTGCACGAATGACGGCGAGGTTGGTAGCTACCGTGGTTTTTCCGGAACCGCCCTTAATACCTCCGACGACGACAATCATATGCTATCCCCAAAGTATCGAATTGATATCTCCACGATACTGGCGCGATTCCAGGCGGCAAGGGGAAATGCCTGTCGCCCCTCCCCTGCCCTGTCCGACACGTCACAGTGTGGCTGCCGCGCATCGGGACGGGCACAGCGCTGATTCCTGTGAGATATTTTACAGATATCTATTCTATATCTGCACGATATCTAGTATCCTTTCCCGTATGCTTGAGCTATGCCATATTGCCCTGGTCGCGCTCTACCCGGAGAAGAACATCCGCCGCAGCTACCGCGTGAGCCTGGGGCGTGATCTGCTCGGCGCGTGGAGCGTCGAGCTGCGCTATGGCCGAATCGGGCAGAGCGCACAGCAACGCCGCGTGCCGTGTGGAAGCCTGGAGGACGCCTGCCGCATCGCGCGCGCGCATCTGCGGCGTCGGCTCTCCGCTCCGCGCCGCATCGGCTGCGCTTACCGGGTCGTCAGCTTCGATCCTGGCGTGGGCGATCTCTTTCTGCCTGCATTGCCGACAGGCTTGGTCACGCGCTGAGCACCCCCGCAAGGGCAGCTGCCTGCCGGTGACCAGTGAGATATCTAGCGCATATCTTGCCGCTACCGTGCCGGTACGCAGTCGTGCGCATCCGCAAGATATTCCGTAGATATCTCAAAGCTGCCTGCGTAAACGGTTTTTTCACGTCCTCTTGACGTGAAATTAACCGCAGGCGGCTACCTTGTAAGGTTCAGGAAACGAAGGCGGAATCGTTTGACGTGGGCCACATTGCGAAGCAATGTATCTGTGCACACTTAGTCAAACG
>WBZV01000688.1_pt1 | contig 18218 bp, 31 predicted proteins | sample 5204221 | NCBI WGS metagenome assembly WBZV01 (sample SAMN12344360, study PRJNA552823) | activated sludge metagenome | biome: Activated sludge suspended growth; feature: Nitrification reactor; material: Wastewater; isolation source: activated sludge from nitrification reactor of wastewater...
AAAAAGGGGATCAAGCGACGATGAGCGAAGAAGTCCAGCAACTTTTGCAAGAGCTTTGCCGGATGATGGTCGATGAGCGGAAACTGCTCCAAGAACACATCTCGCTCACACGCCCCGCGACGACGGGAAGCGACCTGTTTCTTGTCGGCCTACGTTCGGCCCTGGAAGCCATGACGCGACGCCTATCAACGGTGGTTGACACCGTCGACAAGCTAACAACGCACACGGCACAAATGGAACACCGCCTCGAAGTCAACGAGCGGCTGATTGCGCCGCTCCACCGGCTGGCGTTCGAGATCATGGGTAAGTGCCCCAACTGCAAAAAGGGGGCGAACGGTGATGAACCTCCCGCCGCAGGTCCAGAGGTACGTTAGCCTGTGGAACGACCTGCCCGTGTTGGTGCAGGGTGTTTTTCTGGTGATCCTGTCCTTCGCGGTGTCCTTCGTCCTTGTGATTTTCTGGTACCTGAAAGGGATGGACAACGATTGAGGGAAGAGACGTTCATCTGTATTAAATGCGGGAAGATCTGTTCGCTCCTGACGGGTGAACCGACGGGAGACATGGTTTTTGACGATCACGCGCGTGACAAGATCGCTTGCAAACTTTGCAAGGACGAGATGGACCGTGAGACGTGGAGTGTGAGGAGGTAGGATGCTTCCAGAAGCCAAGCTGGCGCGGTGTCTTGATTTCGTTCTGGACCATGAGGGCGGTTATCAAAACCGCCCGGACGACCCTGGGAACTGGGTAGGAGGAAAGCTTGGGAAGGGGGAGCGGAAAGGGACAAAGTACGGGATTTCGGCGGCGTCATACCCAGATCTGGACATCCCCAATATCACCCAGGCGCAGGCCGCCAACATCTACCGCCGAGACTACTACGCGCCTGCCGGGTGCGATATGCTCCCGTTCCCTTTGGCCCTGGCCCTTTTCGATGCTTGCGTGAATCAAGGACTCCCGTGGGCGACGCGAGAACTGCAAAAGGTTTTGGGCGTTCCTGCCGACGGAAAGATCGGCCCCGTGACCATCAAGGCCGTGGACACGCGCCCGCTTAAGAACATTGTGCGGGCCTTCCTTGTTCGGCGAATGCTCCGCTACGCGAAGGTCGGAAACAGCGGGTGGGAAGCGGTTTGGTTCGACCGATTGGTGGATCTCGCCGACGAAGTGCTTGAGGACGATCTATACAAGTGAACCTCGGGGAATGGTTTTTAAGGCGGTTGGAGGGGGCGCGGCTGTCGTGGCAAATAACGCTTCCGACGTTCTCAAAACGAAACAAGGAGACAAAACATGGAATGGCTGAAAAATCTGGCGATCAAGTTGGTGGGGAAAAAGTGGGTCGAGCAGGGGATCGAAAAGGTTGGCCTGTCGAAAGCTAAGGCCTCCGCGATCATCTACGTCGTCATCCTCGGGATCGAGACGATCCCGGCGGCGTTCGGGCACCCTATCGTTGTCCCGGCCGGGATCAAAGAGTTCCTCGCCGCCGTTGGCCTATGGGCCGTGCGCGACGCGCTGAAAGCCTGAAAAAGGCTAAGCGGCGCAAGGCGCGCCGTCCCTGCGGGTGCCGGAAGCCGGAGACGGTCACGACGACCTGTTGCACGGTCAATGGGGTGTTTTACCGTAACGGATAGCGCCTTGCCGCCCATCACAACCCGGGCGGCAAGGCGTGTTTTCCGTCGACAAAAAAAGTTCTTGACAATTTACGAAGTTTGACGTATAGTGATTGGGCAATGGGAAACCTTCGACCCCATCGGCGACTAACCCGGCGCTCCTCGAGTGGCGGGTTTACTATTTCCCCCGGGTGGTCGAAGGGGTGGCGCAAGCCATCTTCCACTCGGGGGGTTTTTTTTGCCCCCAACAAAGACGGAGGACAAAATGGATAGAACACTTCCGAACTGCATCTTGCGGGCGGCGGTCGCCGGTTACGAGCGGCTGTACAAGGGGAGCGAAGACATGGCGGAACGGCTGACGTTGTGGCGGAAACAGGCGCGGTTGAAAGCCGAAATCGGCCGGCGGGAAAGCCGGAACGAAGAGCAGGTAAAAGCCTACGCCCGCCACCTTTTGGAAAAGGGGGTCCGGCCATGAGCGAAACCCGCGCAACATACAACACAAACGGACACCCGAAGGTTCCGCAAATGACGCTCCTGGAAGCCGCCGAAGCCCAGCACGAAATCATCTACGCGCTTATCCGGCTGTTGGCGGAGACGGGCGTGAAGGTCGGCAACGAACTGCCGACGATCCTCGCCGAAATTGTCCGGGCGAAGGCCGCGATCGACGCCGCGCAAAAGGAGGCCGAGTAATGTTCCTCGACGCCGCCGAACGCGACGCCTTCCTGCGGGCCGAAAGCAAGTGGCTTGAGCCGCCATGCCAGGCCGAAGAACCGCCCGCCCTGTTCGTCGGTGACATCCCGGCCCAACCATGCGACAAATGCAGTTGCGGCCACAGGAACGACGCGCACAACGGGGAGGATTTGATGTGTTGGGAACCGGGCTGCACCTGCGAAGGGTTCCAGTTGCCCAAGCCCAAGGAAGGGCCGGCGATTGATTTTGACGAGCCAGAATACGGGCCGGACAAAAATGGGTGGGTCGGATGAGCCGGATAGCCATCCACCGCGACACGCTCCCGTTCTGTTCCGAATGCGGGTGGCGTCCTGTCCCTGAAAAGGGGGCGCGGTGCCGGAAGTGCCTCCACGCGAAAAAACGGACTCCGGGGCGCGACCTTGTGCGAGTCGTTGCGATCCTTTTGCTCACGGCCCTGCTGACCTTGGCGGCGCGTTGGGCGTTTGCGGTTCGGGAAGTTTTGGATCTTGGAGGGTTTAAATGAATCTTTGGTTTAAGGAAAACGGGGTTTGGAAACTTTTTGAAAACGTTACGGAGGGCGACCTTAAAAAGCGCGACATAAAAATAAGCCAATCAGCGATCGTTGGAGACAGGGCGACCGTTGGAGACAGGGCGAGCGTTGGAGACAGGGCGATCGTTGGAGACAGGGCGATCGTTGGAGACGGGGCGAGCGTTGGAGACAGGGCGATCGTTGGAGACAGGGCGATCGTTGGAGACGGGGCGCACGTTGGAGACAGGGCGAGCGTTGGAGACAGGGCGATCGTTGGAGACGGGGCGAGCGTTGGAGACAGGGCGACCGTTGGAGACGGGGCGATCGTTGGAGACGGGGCGAGCGTTGGAGACGGGGCGAGCGTTGGAGACAGGGCGATCGTTGGAGACAGGGCGAGCGTTGGAGACGGGGCGACCGTTGGAGACGGGGCGATCGTTGGAGACGGGGCGAGCGTTGGAGACGGGGCGATCGTTGAAAAAACAACGGACTGCGTAGTTCTTGGCCCGCTCGGTTCTCGCAAAGCAATGTTAACTGGCTACAAACACAACGGGAAACTTTTCGTAGCGACCGGCTGTTTTATCGGGCCAGCGGCCGAATTTGAAAATAAGATGAAGGAACACCACGGTGACAACGAACACGCAAAGCAGTACGGGTTGGCTTTGAAGTATCTGCGGGAGCGGTTCGGGGAATGATTTCGGCGGAATCCATCGGGGCGTCCCATAGCGAGTAGGCCCGGTCTGGTAGGGGACTACAATCCAGACCTTCCGCCCGATTTAAAAGGAGAAAAAAATGAGCGACGCGACCACGAAAGAGATTGCACAACGGGGGTTCATGAATCCGGCCACCGTCAAAGAGGGCATGGAACTGGCGGCGTGGATTGCCAAAAGCGACCTTGCCCCGCGCGATTACAAAGACAAGCCGCAAAACGTCTTGATCGCCATGCAGATGGGCTTGGAAGTCGGTCTGTCGCCGATGCAGGCGATCCAGAACATTGCCGTCATCAACGGTCGCCCGTCAATCTGGGGCGATGCGATGCTCGCGCTTGTCCAAAACCACAAGGATTTCGAGAGCATCGACGAGAACCAATCCACGGCGGAAAAAGGGGTGTGCATCGTCAAGCGGCGGGGCATGGAACCGCAACGCCGGGAATTCTCGGTTGACGACGCGAGGAAGGCGGGGCTGTGGGGGAAACAGGGGCCGTGGCAAACGGCCCCGGCGCGGATGTTGAAGCTCCGGGCGCGGGCCTTCGCGCTCCGCGACACGTTCGCGGATGCACTCCGTGGGCTCCAATCGGCTGAGGAACAGCGGGACGTTGTGGAGACGACCACGGTGGAACCAACAAAGACCACCACCGCCCCCGTTGAAATGCCGAAACGCCTTACCGAGACGCCCGCCGCCGAAACGCAAGCCGCGCCCGCTGGTCCGCAGGCCAAACCGCAGAAGAAAATCACGCTCCCCCAAGCGAAGCGGCTTTTCGCCATTGCCAAGGAAGCGGGGCGGACTGACGAAGAAGTCAAGGCGCATCTGCTCGGTCTTGGGATCAAAAGTTCCCTGGAAGTCCCCGCCGACAAGTACGAGGAAATTTGCCTTGCCCTTGGACAGGCCCCCGAAGCCCAACAGGAAACGCCGGGGGTCGGCGAGTGAGCGAAGAATTCCGATACGACCCCGACACCCACACCTACTGGCTGGGCGCGCGCCGCCTGCTGGGGGTGAGTGAGGTCATCAATGGTGCCGGGCTCAAGGATTTCTCTGGCATCCCCGCCGAAACCCTTGAACACGCCCGTCTGCGCGGGATTGCCGTACACGATGCCTGCCACTTCCTCGACGAGAACGATCTGGATTGGTCGTCCGTGTCCGGGGAGATCGAACCATACGTAAAGGCGTGGGAGAGGTTCAAGAAGGACACCGGGGCCGTGGTTGAGTCCTGCGAGGTCGCCAGCTATCACCCGACTTTGCTTTACGCCGGACGGCTGGACAGAATCGTCCGATTCCCGATGGCGCGCTCCTCCATGTTGCTCGACCTTAAAACCTACAAGCCGGACGCCGTGACGGGTGTTCAGCTTGCGGCCTACGCGAACCTTCAGGATCAACCTGTGATACGGGCCGGGCTATGGTTGAAGGACACGGGCAAATACAGCCTGACCGAATTTCACGACGAAAATGGCGATTGGTCTATTTTCAGGACTGCGTTGACGCTGGCGCAATTCAAGGAGGCGAACCGATGAGTTCTGTTGAGAGCATCGAAACGAAAGCGGCGGAACTGCAACGCGAGATTGCCCCCGCGCTGTCCGTTGCCGGTGAGATCGTTGTCCGGGACGCCGACACATACAAGATGGCGGGCGAGACGTGGAAAGAACTGACGGGGCTCGAAAAGCGGGTGAAGGAGTATTGGGACGGAGATGTCGCCGCCGCCCTCAAGCTCCACCGTTCCCTCGTCGCCAAGCGCGACGGTATGCTGAAACCCGTGGCGGAGCAGAAGGTCGCCCTGCGCGTCGGAATGAAGGCTTTTGAAGACGAACAGGAGCGCGCGCGCCGGGAGGCACAGGCGAAGGCGGAAGCGGAGGCCCGGAAGGCCGCAGAAGAGGCGGCCCTGGCCCAGGCGGTTGCGCTTGAAAAGAACGGTCACAAAGCGGCGGCGGACGCTGTCCTTGCCGCCCCCGTTGTTCCGCCGCCGGTTTACATCCCGCCGACCACCCCCAGCGGGTTTGGGGCCGCTACGCGGCGGACGTGGAGTGCGGAAGTCGTCGATTTGATGTCCCTTGTGAAGGCCGTCGCTGATGGCAAGGCTCCGATCGAAGCGATTGAAGCGAACACGACCTTCCTGAATCAACAGGCCAGGGCGTTGAAGGGCGCGCTGGCCATTCCCGGCGTGAAGGCCGTTGAGAAATGAACATCGACGAAATCCTCGAAAAGTACCCCGACCTTACCGCCGACGCCCTTGAGCGGTTCAAGACGGCGGCGGTGGAAAAAGAGCGGGTCTACGCGAAGTCCTACCTTGAAATCAAGGCAAGGACAGCCGGGGAAAAGGTGACGGTCGGCGAAATCGACGCGCTCATAAAGTCGTCCCCGGAGTGGTACGCGGCGGCGATGGAAGAGATCAAGGCCGAGTCCGGGTGGACACGATGCAACGAACGGCTGATGGCCGCCAAAAAACAGGCGGCACTTCGGACAGCCTACTGAATGACGCAACGCGACCGGATTTTCGCCGTCATCGAGTCCAAGGGGTGGATTTCCAACCGCGACTTCGCGGAGATGGGACTGCTCCACATCGGTCGGAACAGGCTGACGGAAGAGTCCGCGCGGGTGTATTTCGGCGGCAACAAAAAATACGTGGCTTTCGTGAAAGGCGAGACGTTCATGGACAACAAGTGGGAACTGCGGGACATCGTGCAGGAGGAAAGCACGGCAACGGTGAAGGTTTCATGCCTTAAATGCGGGCACGTTTTCGACGCCCGGGCCAGGGACGTAAAGGCGGGTCACGGGCGGTACTGCTCACGTTCGTGTTCGGGGGCCTCCCGTGGACAGCCTCGCGCCGGGGAATTGAGCCTCGCGCGTCCCGCAGAAGCGGCACAGATGGCACTCCTATGAGCCTACAACGCGAACACGGGGAGCAGTCTGCTTTGGTCCGCTGGTGGGCCTACGAAGCCAACAGGCGCGGGTTGGACCAAAGGCTTTTGGTTGCGACGCCCAACCAGGGGAGGACCGGCGGGTGGAAGGCGGCGCGTCGGGGAGCTTGGCTCAAGGATGAGGGCTTGCGGGCCGGGTTCCCCGACCTTGGCTTATTTATCCCATCACAGGGACACCACGGGCTGTTTATTGAGATGAAGGCCGAGGGCGGGCGGGTTTCTCCGGCGCAGGACGAGATGATGAAACTTCTTTCGGAGCAGGGGTACATTTGCCTTGTTGCTTTCGGATTCGAGGACGCGAAGAATCAAATTCTGGCGTACCTTGGCGCCCCGCAATGACCCGCCACGTCCTCGCCGACATCTGGCTTCAAATCGTTGTCCCCATGACGCCCTGGGCGGTGGCGGTTCTTTTCTGGATGCTTTCGGGGAGCGCGGAATGAGTTGCAACTCGCTCCACCATTCCTGCGAATGCCGCACAGAGGCACTCCTGGAACTACTCGAAACCGCGGAGAAGCAGGACCGTTTCATACGCGAGGCGGGGTACAAATCGCCGGCATGGGGCCGGGCGCGGGCCGATTTCGGAATTTCAGCGGACAGTGTGGCGTCCGTGATCAGAAGAGCAAGGAAGGTTGTGTGAAAAGTTTCACATTCTCGCCGCGCACTCCGATCTTGCGGACGTTCGACGTCCTGGCCGACTTCCGCCAACAAGCCATAGCCGCCGGATGGAAAAGAAAAGAGGCGGCGCGGGCAATAAAAGAAGCGATCTCCGACGGAAAAACAATGTTCGAGATCGCCGCTGAATTAAAACAAATTTCTTTGTTGACAAAACCTTCGGACGTAGGTAAGATCTAAATGAATTTCAAAGCCGACCAGACGGCAACGCACAAAAAGACCCTTTGGTGGGGTCTGGGAAGCGTGTGCGTTCGCTCTGGCCCAGATTCCACCAAGGGGTTTTCCTTTTGCTTAGAACGTGCCAACAATGTTTCAGGACATTTCCAGACGTCCGCCACAACGATACCAGTTGCCCAAAATGCGGACCCACAAAATGGTTGTGACCTGCCCTGTTTAAAAAGTTCATCTCCACCAAATTTCCTTCAGAATCAAACCGACGCACAGAGCAAACCGTATCCACGGGGGAGAACACTCAATCATGAGAACCCTCTTTGCAAAGCGTCCATCGTCGAGGCCCACGGTCTGGAACGTTCAGAAGCCTCGAAACGGCCTGCATCCGGCAGGTAGCCAGTAGCCCGGGCAAACAGGGTGTCTGCCTGGGCGAAGAGTCTGGGCATCAAATGCAAAGGCTAAGGCCAAACCATTTGTGGGACTGGTTTACGAAAGAACGGATCAAAGAAGGAGAAGCCTATACCAGGGATTCTACCCCTATGCCCTGAATCAAAGACGGAAGTACCCAGGGAGCTTGTTTCCGGTGTAGACTGGGAAGCGGATTCGATGTTGGTTGCCCCGCTTATTTCGTTCTTGAAAAGATGTTTGGTTTTTGTGTTGGCAGGGGTCTAAGGGGAAAAAGGAGATTTTGTGGGTGAAATGATGGAGATGTACCTAAAAGCCTTGGCCGCTCGGAGGTTGGAGGCTGAAAAGCAGGGGAAGATTGCGCCAGGACGCGCGAAAGAGGCCCCCAAGGCCCCTGTGGCCAAAGAGGAGCCCAAACCAGCCCCTGCGCCTGCCCAGGCCGATTTGCCTGTTGATTTTAAGAGCCTTGCGGCTGGGGAGGATTGGGACGGATTTGAGGAAGCTGAAGTGGTTGAAACGACACCCGAAGGCGCGGAGGTTCTGGAATGAAAACGACAATCGGCTGGGCGGCGGTGGGGGCTGATGGCGGGCTTGTTCGTGACTCATACTATTGCAACGGGGAAAGATATTGCTTGTTTAGAATTTCAGACAAGAGATTCCCTGGGTCCGTCCGTGTCGAAATCCGGGAGGCCAAGGAGAAGAAGCGGAAGGCCGGGAGGAAGGGTGAAAAATGAAGTCGATGCATCTCTCTTCTGGAGCCGGCGGCGGCTTGCTTTCCGACCTAATCCTCGGCCATGAGCCAGTTGCCGCTGTGGAATGGGACCCCTACTGTTGCCAAGTCCTCCGGGAACGCGCCGCCGAAGGATGGTTCCCTGGCTTGCAAGTGTTCGAGGGAGACGTTCGGATTTTCAACGGACGACAGTGGGCCGGAAAAATTGACGTCGTGGCTGGGGGCTTCCCATGTACAGACATATCAATCGCCGGGAAGGGCGCCGGGATCGAAGGCAAAGAATCAGGACTCTGGCGTGAAATGCACAGGATCATTTGCGAGGTTCGACCGAGATTCGTGTTTGTGGAAAACAGCCCAATGCTCACTAGCCGGGGGCTTGGAAGAATTCTTGGAGACTTGGCCGAAGCAGGGTTCGATGCGGAGTGGGGTTGTTTCACAGCGCACGAAATCGGAGCACCACACTTGCGGGAGAGAATGTTTATTTTGGCGCACACCGTTGGCGAGCGACGGGTTGGCGTGGGGGAAAACAAACAAACGGGACGTTCAAAATTCGATTTATCGATATTTAAAACGTGGGGGCACATACAGGATCATTTACGCATTCCAATGGCCACGTTTTTCGATAACCCAATGCGCGGAGTGGTGCGAAACGATGATGGGTTGGCCGTTGGGATGGACAGACTTAAAGCAATCGGTAACGGGCAATGCCCGCAACAGGCGGCTCATGCGTGGCGGGAACTCTACGGAAGATTAATGGTTGACAATGTGTAAGCCATATCCTACAATACGCCCATGCCTAAACCACTATCGCCACGTTACGCAGAATCCAGAAAAATGTATGAATCCGGTCTTTCAATCCAAGATATCGCCGAGTTCTATGATACTTCCCGATCCGCCATGTGGCTTATCCTCCGTCGTCGAGGGGTCCATTTCCGTCCAATGCGGAGGAGTGGGAAAGAGAACCATTTTTTCCGTGGAGGATCGCGGGCAATGAGGTATGCCAGCCAAGCGGTCGAACGTGCTATTAAAAAGCGGATTCTGCGTCCCATGCCATGCGAAATTTGTGGAGTGGATGGTTATATGAAAGACGGGCGACGGATTGTAAAAGCGCACCATGACGATTACAACAAACCATTGGATGTCAGGTGGCTGTGCCATGTCCACCACATTGAATGGCATTCCAAAAACAGACCCATGCCGTATTTGAAGAAAACAGGGTCGCCAAGTTGAAGGCGTTGGGGAATGGGCAAGTCGCGCTCTGTGCGGCCGTGGCATGGCTGATGCTCGGAGGACCAAGAGCCGGACACGGTGACGGAGTCGACGGTTGAATGAAAGCAAGATTTCCAGCGCATCGAGGGCCTGAAAGCCGAATACGACTGCAACAACTGGCGTTGTCCGCCTGTGCGAGTAGGAGAGCGACCTGGACGTTGGGACGTCGTAGCCCCGGACGCAAAACGGGGCAAGATTTGGACACACGGGTTTAATAAGCAAGCCTCGGTCCCGTCTAACGGGCGCCCGTTCGGGTACAGGCCATTGGTGATTCTGGCCAGTCACGGTAGGCCGAAAGGTCCGATAGTGCATCCCGTCAGCCCCACGATACGGGGCAAGATTTGGTTGTAACTCGCGGGAAGCAAGCCAACCCAGACGCCGACTTGCTGGCGCGAGTAATCATCTGGGACCAAACGTCGTAGCCCCGGACGCAAAACGGGGCAAGATTTGATGAGGGCGCATGAAGAAACCAATAAATCCATACGAACAACTTCGTGACGCCGCCGGTAAGTGGGCGGAAAGTGTTTTGTACCCGCACATTGTCAAAATGTGGTTCTACCCAAAAAATCGTCTTTCGGAGAGATGGAAACTCGACGATCTCTACGAGCGCGTCGCGGCCGCCAACCAGCTTGGCTACGACGTGGAATTGCTCGCTGGCGATGACGGGCTCCACGTTCGATACGTCAAGCGTCCCACAGATGCCCCGTGGCAAATCTCATGAATAAAACAATCGGGTGGGCGGCGGTAGGTGACGACGGGAGAATCTGCACGGACTGGCGCGGTATTCAGGTCGGGCCAACATCTTGGACTGAAAAGTTCAACATCTACGCCTACCCAGGCCCCGGCCTCGTGCGTGTGGAGATTCGCGCGGTCCAGGAAAAGAAGCGGATGACCGGGAAAGCCGGGAAAAAGCGGAGTGGGAAGAAATGAGACGCCTTTTTCGGTTGTGGGTGAAGGGACTCTGGTGTTTGGTTCCTGCTTCTATAGGGGCGATAACTGTTGGTTTTTTCGCGTTCATAGGGTTGATTTTCGGGAAGTGGGTCTCTCTTGGGGTTGGGGTGTGCTTGTTTGTTTTGAGTTTTCCGATTATAACCGCACTCATATTCGATAAAAGCGTCAATGAAAGCCAAAAAAGATAGGCAACGCCCCGCCTGGATCTGCGACGAGTGCGCCAAGGAGAACGGTGGCGTGTGGCCGAAAGGCCACATGGGGACGTTCCACAACGACTACTGCGGGTGGTGCGGTGAGTGGCGCACGGTGACTGAACCGAGAGACTACAGGGGTGTCAAATGGCCGGGAAAGTGAAGCGAAAGGTTCATGTTTGGGTTGTAGAAATTAAGCACCACAACGAATGGCTCCCGTGTAGCGGTGTTGGGATAACGGGCGACAAATGTTTAGAAGAATGCGCTGAATGGAAAAAACGGAACCCCGACGACAAATTTCGTGTCAGTAAATATGTTCGGGAGGGATGGTGAAGCGAAAACAAAAGACGTGCGTGTGGCTTTTAAGTGATGGTTTTGTAAGCGGAAAGGAAGGATACATGGCCCCGTGCGACGAAATTTGGTGGTCAAAAGAGGCGACGGTAATGTTTGACTATTGCCCCCATTGCGGTCGTTTGCTGAAAATAAAGAAGGAAGTCACCGATGGCAAATGAACCGTGCGACCATTGGTTTGCTATTCAAGAATCATTAAGTGGAGAAGAGGCCGATGTTTGCATCATGTGCGGCGAATGGAGGTACTCAGATGACGACTGAACCGAAGGGGCCGTATAGCATAGAAGAGTGCCGTGGAATTGCGGCTAGGTGCTGGTGCGACAAACGAACCGAGACAACAGAGATGCATGTAGGACTCGCCGAAGTCGTAGCCGAGGCGATCCAAAAAGCGTGGCTTGCTGGCCGGGCGTCTAGGTATGGGCTGAGGATAGCGTTGGCATGGGTATTAAACGACGCCGCGTATAAACCGCCGGAAGAAATAGGAGATGTGCCGGGCAGGTGGTTGTCGCGTTTACGTCAAGCCCTGGCCGAGGACGATAAGGAGGAGAGATGAAGCGTGTTAAACCTTGAAAGAGACGAGAAAACAAAATGAAACTCAAAGTTGCTTTTGACGTCGACGACACGCTGGTGGTCCCGTCCGTTGCCACGATGGGCGAAGGCGACCGCCCCAACATGGACACGATTTCCCTCTTTCGGTGGTTTGAGCGGCAGGGGCACAACATGATCATCTGGTCTGGCGGCGGTGTTGACTATGCGCGGGGATGGTCTGAACGCCTTGGGCTCAAAGCCGAGATCCTCCCCAAGGTAGCCGGTCAGGGCGTTGACATCTGCTTCGACGACTGTGAGGTCAACCTCGCTACGGTCAACGTCCGCGTCAGGCGAGTGAAGAACTCGATTTCAAGAAAAGAGTGGAACCAACACAGGAGGAAAGTTTGACAACAGCGGAAGCAACCCCCATCTCCCCCTGGACCTACTACGACCTCCGGGGATCAAACAAGTGGCTGGTATGTCAGAAGTGCGACACCAAAGGCCAGGAGATGTTTATCAAGCACATGACCCTGGTTGAAAACAAACCGTCCTCCACCATCTGCGTCAGCGTCTCCTGCGGCGGGTGCCTTCCAGGTGACTCCCCAGGGGCTCCGATTGGCAACAGGAACGGCAAGGGACGGAAACGGAGGAGCGGATGACGAGCCACTACAGATTCACAAGGGACAGGGAGATAATCGAGTATTTGGACCAAGGGAAGACACCCAAAGAAGTTGCCCTGATTGTTGGCGTGTCCGTTGTGACGGTATACCGAGCTAAATACGCAAACTCGGATTCGCTGGTTTGCAGAAAATGCGGCGAAATTGTTTCACGGGAAATGAACAAGATGAAAAACTAAGGCTTGGACAAAACCACGTTTCGGGGTGTAGAATTGTCATAGGGCTGATGGACGCGCAAACACGCGACCATGGCCCTTTCTTTTTGCAGTCCATCTAAGCCCACGAGCCCTCCGTCGGGAAACCGATTGGAGGGCTTGATTTTTCACCTTTGGTATCATCTTGGCCGCCCCCAAAGGTAACAAGTTCGGTCCAGGTGGCGCCCGCCCTGGGTCCGGTCGGAAACCGGAAGCTGTAACCCGTCTTAAACAATCCCTGTCAGAATACGTCGGCGAGGCAATGGAATCGTTCCGATTTTGTGTTCGGCTACGTGACGATGAGTCCGCAGAGAAAGCACTGCGTCTCGCCGCCGCAAAAGAAATCATGGACAGGGTGTTCGGAAAACCAACGCAGGGCGTGGATGTTTCCGGCGAAGTCACAGGGCGCATCGTTCTTGTCCGCGCCGAAGGTAATCAATGACGCTTGGGTCAACGGCTTGCCCGGCGATCACTCCGAAAGAAATTCATCCCACCGACAGAGTCTTTAAGCTCCTCCAAGCCCAAGACGGTTTCATCTTCTCTGAATCTCGCTACCCCGCATACATCGCCGCGTGGGGTACAGGCAAGTCGTTTGCCTTGATTCAGCGGGCCATGATCCTGTCAGAAGAGAGCCCGAAGAACCTGGGCGTCATATTCCGAAGAGAATACACCGACTTGCGCGATTCAACGTGCAAGGACTTTGAGCGGTACACGGGCCTCAAGATCAATTCGGAGCGTTCTGTGAAGTTGAAGAACGGCTCTGAAATCCTGTTCCGCCACCTGGAAGAAATGCAGGGGACAGTTCAGAACCTAAACCTCGGTTGGTTTGCAATAGAGCAAAGCGACGAGCTTGAAACAGACGAGATCTTCAACGTATTGCGCGGTCGGCTTCGCCGCGACGGGGTTAAGCGACGGAGCGGGTTTGTTGTCGGCAACACCAACGGGCACGACTGGCAGCACAAACTCTGGAAAATAGCATCTGACAAAGACTACGCCCTCTACGAGTCCACGAGTTTCGACGCTTCCAAATACCTACCCCCCGACACGATTGAGGACTGGAAAAAGCTCGAACAGTCCTCCCCCAAGATTTACCGCCGCTTTGTCCTGAACAGTTGGGAAGAATCTGACACAAACGACGTTATCATCAACCCTGAATGGGTCCGGGCGGCGGTCAACCGTCGCCTTGTTGTTAATCCCCCGTTTCGCCGTGTCATCTCCTGCGACGTGGCGAGGTTCGGAGACGACAAGACCGTGGCCTACGCCATTGAGAACGGGAAAGTCCTTGACCTGGTGTCCTGGGAAAAGAAGGACACGATGGAAACGGTTGGGCGTCTGATGGTTTTCGCAAAGAAGTGTGGTGAAGTTGAGAGCTTCGCCATTGATGAGATCGGTGTTGGTGGCGGTGTTGTTGACCGACTGCGGGAGCTTGGAAAGCACGTCATACCCGTTAACGGGTCAAACCGGGAGGCCGGGGCCGGGTACTACAACCGCCGGGCGCAGATCTACGCCCACGGCGCCGATATGCTCCGCGAGGGGATGGTTCAGTTGACTCCTGGCGACCTGAACGGCCAGGAGGAACTTTCATGGGCACGGTACAAGACGATCAAGTCGTCCGGCGATTTCCAGGTTGAGGCGAAAGAGGACATCAAGAAGCGGTACGGACGAAGCCCAGACTACGCTGACGCCCTGCTCAACGGCTTGTGGGCCATGGCGCAAGCGAAACCGTACCATAAGCCGGACAAATACGAACGCGCCCGCGTTCAGACAAACACCTTCGTAAGCCCTGTTGGAGCCCTCGGATGAAAGAACGGACGAAAGAATTGACCACGCAGAGGTCGATGAACGATTTTAAACAGGCCTATGAAGCCAAGAAGCGGCTCATCGAGCGCGAGAAAGACGACTTCCTGTACGCCTTGGGCAAGCAATGGTCATCGGAGGATGTTGAAACGCTCAAGAAAGCCGGTGTAAAGCCAGTCACCGACAACCGAATCCAGCCCAACATTTCGCTTTTGACCGGCTTGGAACGGCAGAACAGGAGCGATTTTAAAGCGTTCCCGGAAGGTGCCGAGGATGACCTGAAAGCGGAGATCGCGTCCGCTCTTTTCAAACACGCTATCAAGGTGAGCGATTTTGGGCCGAAGTCGTCCGATCAGTTCAAGGACGGGATCACCTGCGGGGAAAGTTACCTCGAGTTGTACCTGGACAACACCGAGAACCTAATCAATGGGAAACCGTGCTGGAAAAAACTGGACGGATCGTGCGTATTCCCGGACCCGGCAAGCCGCGAATACGATATGTCGGACGCCAAGTACGTTTATAAAGTCACGCGCGGGCTCTGCGAGGACGACATCGTTTCGCTGTACCCGGAGAAAGAGGAATTGATCGTTTCGACGTCGGGGGCGAAGATCAATTTCACGGACGATGAAACAACCCATGTTCAAAAAAAGGATTACGCGACCACGGGCGGTGACATTTCCGGGATGCCGGAAGAGAAAGAGTATGACCTCGTCGAGCGATACTACAAAAAGTGGGTGAAACACTATTTCATCGGCGACCGTGAAACCGGGGAAATTAAAGAGGCCAGGGACAAAGAGGCGGCGCAGTCGTTCGTTGAGAACTACAAACAGCAGATCGAGCAGAACGCGCAGACGTTCCTGGCGGCGAAAGCGGAACACGAAGCCCGCGTTATGGCTGGCGATGTTCTCCCTCAACCGCCCATCCCGCCACCGCCAAGCAACACGGAACGGTTCACGATCATTGAGCGAAAGGTTGCCGAGATATGGGTTTTCGCCCATCTTCCCGGCGTTGATGAACCGCTGGCCGATGAAAAGGCTTGGTTTTACCCGAAGTGGAAAAACTATCACATCATCCCCTACTTTGCCAGGTTTTCCACGGCCCCACTCACCGGGGATGACAGGCACTTGCTTGTCCAGGGTGTTGTCCATGGCGTGAAAGACGCCCAAGACAGGCACAACCGCGCATCGACCCTGATGGTGCGACACCTGAATACGGCGACAAATAGCGGGTGGTTGGCCGAAGAGGACTCTTGGGTCAACCGTGATGACGTGCGTAACTTTGGATCGGCTCCTGGGGTCAACCTCGAATACAAGCCAGGGAAACCAAAGCCGGAGCGCATTTTCCCGATGCCATTGTCGCAGGGCCACGCCGCGCTGACGGCGGAGAGTGCCGAGGACATCAAATCGGAACTTGGGATCAATTCGGACCTGTTGGCCGCGCAGGACGGCGGAAGCCAGTCGGGAAGGGCGATTGCGCTTCGACAGCGGCAAGGTCTGCTTATGGTCCAAGAGTTTTTCGACAACCTGTCCCGAACGCGGCAACTTGCCGGTCGGTTCCTGCTTTCACAGCTTGGCGAGATCTACGACACGGAAACGACGGTAAAAGTACTCGGCAATGCGTTCCTCGAAAAGAATTTCCCGCCCCTGATGCTGTTGGAAGAGGGCACGGGAGCCCTGTCCCCGATGAAAGACGAGGACGGTGCGCCCATGCGGTACGACAAAGACATGGCGCAAGTGGCGATCGCCGAAGTTTTGGGTGGAGATCTTGGAAAATATGATGTTTCCGTCGGTGAGGCGGTTTCAAGCGAAACCATCCGCATGGCGCAAATGGCGGAACTGCAGGAGTTCGCGACGGCGTACCCCGGGATGATCCCGCCGGACGTTGTTGTTGAGATGAGCCAGCTTCCGAACAATGTCAAGGAACGCATCGTTCAAAGCATCAAACAAGCGCAAGCGGCGCAACAGGCGGCTTTGGCCGGTCCTGTGGCCCCGCCAGCGAAACCAGGAGGAAACAATGCCCCCGAAGGGTTGGCGTAAAAACACGGCGGAAACGGTGGTCGCCGAAGAAGTGAAAGAAGTGGTTTCTGAAACGAGAACGGCGTCGGCTTCTGTTCCTGTTGCGGTCGATGATCCAATCGCGTCGTCCAGGAAGTCACTTGAACAGCCTTTGCAGGATGGACAAGCGTTTTTCGAGGCTCCGGACGGTTACATCGCCGTTGCCGACGCGAAACGCGATCACGTCTGGTACAGGGCCGGTAACGGTGGTTCTGGGATGTGGATTAACAAGAGGAGAGGTTAACGCCATGAGCGGAATTGAGACGGTCGAAATCATCGAGCCGAAAACGGAAGCGGTTGCTGAACCGGCGCCCGCGAAACCGAAGCGCGACGAGTTGCGGGCGAAGGGGTGGAGCAAAGAGGATATGGATTCCGCCGAGAAGCATGGGCTCATCGAAAAAGCGGAACCGGAAACGAAAGAGCCGGTGGAACCGAAAGAGAACGCGCCGGAAGAAGATGTGAAAGCGGAACCGAAAGCTGAAAAGAAGGAAGAACCAACGGTTTCCGAAAAACGTCCCGGCATCCCCGATTTCAGTTTTAAAACGCCGGAACAGGAGAAGGCTTGGTTGGATGCTTTCGGCCCTGGGACGCCACAGCGTGGTCTTTACTTCCGCATGAAGAACGAACGCCAGGCCCGCCAAGCGATTGAGGCCGAACGGGATGCCCTGCGGAACGAGATCGAACTTTTAAAGCGCGGGAAAGCTCCTGAAAAAGCCGTCGATGACATGGACTCTCTTTTGTCTGACGGCGACGTGGCCAACAACGTCGAGGACAAACCGCTCACGATCCGCGACCTGAAAAAGTTTGAAGAGGAAAAGAGCCGTCTGGCGGAAGAAGAGAATCGCAAAGAAATGATCCGCCGTGCGCGTATCGCCGAGGCACACAAAGCCCACGAAGAGTACGCTCGGGAGATTTATCCAGACTTCGATGATGCCGTTGTCCGGGCGACGGAAGTCATGAAGAACCTGGACGACATGGTTCCTGAAAAATGGAAGCGGGAGAAAGTCATACGGCTCATGAAGGATTTGCAGTACGCGGCGGCAAACGCCGACACACTCGAGGTGGACGGCCTCAACGCATCGCACATCGCGTATGAGATCAGCCAATATCACCCCGAACACGGGAAACCCAAAGCGGACAAACCCGAAAGGGCGAACGGAAGCCCAACTTCCGAAGTGGTGAAGCGCATGGAAAATAACACCCAGCGACGAGCATCGAGCGCAAGCGTGGCGGCAAACGGAGGGAGCCGGATTGTGTCGATTGACGACATCGGCCTCAAGGAATTGAACGCCATGACGAGCGCTGAACGATGGAGATTCCGGGAGAAACACCCGGACCGCTACGAGCGGCTTGTTCGCGGGTAAAAACTAAACCAAGGAGAAAACGAAATGGCTAACACCGTTAGCATTGACGCGCTTCGTCAAGAGCTTTGGAAGAAAGAGCTTCTTGATGATGTGATGAAGGATGTAGAGAACATCACTCGCTTTATGGGTGATGGCCCCAACAACGTGATTCAGGTGTCCCGCGACCTGGAAAAGGCGAAGGGCGATCAGCAGACGTTTGGCTTGGTGTCCCGGTTGGTCGGCGACGGCGTGGCTGGCGACGACGAACTCGAGGGCAACGAAGAAGCGATGAGTTCCTTTGCGGAAGTGGTCGTCATCGACCAGATCCGCAACGGCGTTCGCTTGACGGGCCGTCTGGACAACCAAAAGGTTGTCTACGACCAAATCATGAAGGCCAAGGAAAACCTGCGCGTGTGGATGAAAGAGTACATCGCCCGCC
>WBZV01000689.1_pt1 | contig 18213 bp, 12 predicted proteins | sample 5204221 | NCBI WGS metagenome assembly WBZV01 (sample SAMN12344360, study PRJNA552823) | activated sludge metagenome | biome: Activated sludge suspended growth; feature: Nitrification reactor; material: Wastewater; isolation source: activated sludge from nitrification reactor of wastewater...
GTAATTTCACTTGCATTCCGAATTACCCGGAAATTTTCATACCCTTTGCGAACGGCCTTCACCTCCCAATCAAAGGCATAATTTCCTTTGCCGGATAGCAGTTCCCTGACGGTAAACCCGGTTTCGGTTTTTTGGACGACAGCCAGCCCTTTAGAATCTGCAGATAGCGGGGTAAGTATTACCGTCATGGTGGTTGCATTGATCAAAAGGCGGAAATGTTCCGGGAATTCAACCTGAACTTGCCCGTTCTGGAGTTGGGTTGTACCCCGGAGGTAAGCGGCAGCCTCAGGGCCTTCCACACAAGCATACCATATTTCTTTGCCCGGCTGGTTGGGATACATTTCCCGAAATGATTTGAGGTTGCCGAAAACTTCCCCAATGTTGTTTCTCGCGATTATCCCGGCTTTTACAGCTCCTTGGCTATCCGCCACTCCTATGTACCCATCATTGGCAGAACCAGTAGCGTTAGAAATAAACCCATTAAACTGCCCGTTTGGCCCATACACATGAAACGAAGGCGCCCCCGCGGAGGTAGCAGTGGAAGTAACCGCCAGCAGGTTGGTATTGGTATTAAACAGGTTAAAAGACCCAATCCCATTATTAAGTTGCCCTAATCTGTAATAAACCTGATTATTTGGATTGTACGCATCCATTGCCGAAGTTGAATTAAAGATGGTAAAGCTTCCTAAACTGCCCGGATAGAGGTTGTCTTTTGGGAAGCCAATGCCTACAGGTGGGTTCGATGTGGCTATCTCATCAAAGGGAGAGCCGGCTCCTGCCAAATCTACTTCCTTCCACAACTGTTTTAACAAAATACTGGAATAGGTTATTTCCGGATCTTCAGAAAACAGGTCGAGTTTCCCGGTGTTTTTATCAAAGGATAAAGAGAGTGAATTTAATTGATCAGCCGATCCGGAATGAAAGGAGTAAAAACTTTTGGGAACCCCCCCAATAGGAGTGTTCGCCAGAGTAAAAAATCCAACGCCATCAATGTATGCGGTCACCTTCAAATTGAGGGCTTCGCTCCAATCCACATTCTGGAAAGTTTCCGGGTCTTGTGACCCAATTTTAACACTGACTATCCCTGTTTCGTCAATAAAAAGGGTATCCACCTGAGAATATCTTACTCCGGAAGTGTCCCCGGCGGGAACAATGGTTGAATGGATAATTACCGAGCCTTTGTATTGTTGACCATTCTTACCATAGATGGCGCCTTGCCAATTAATAAATTCACCACTTTGGGCTTGGGTACGGGAAAAGAGCCCCAAAAAGGAAAGCAAAACCAGAAGGAGCATTTCTTTCATTTTTCGGTTTTTTAGGGAGGTTAATTGATTTTTTGAATCTTGCAGGTTTGAAACCTTTGCGATTTCAAATCCTGAACATGTAGTAAATAAAACCCGGCCGGCAGCGCTTGAAGGTTGTGGACGCCCTGTGTAATATCCCCGGAGATTGTTTTCGACCACAGCGTTTTTCCATTTATGGCGAGAAGAGAGATCCTCCAATTAGAGGGAGTTGGAGACTCTATTTGAACCGTTAAGCTTCCTGTGGTTGGATTGGGGAATACCTCCACCAAAACCTCATCCGCCAAATGCTTTTCTATAAGGGTAGGTAACCCCCATAGAGGCTGGTGAAACCCGGCTATTAAAGTGGCTTTTTCTGTCTTCGTAATTCCGGCAATAGGCTCCCCTAAGGTCCAGTGTATGGTATAGTCCGCCAGACTTTGAGATCCACCCGCAGCAGCCATAACCATTCTGGAAGAAACCTGGGAAAATGCAGGGAATAAACAAAGCAATAAATGAATAGAAAGCAATAATCTATGCATTGGATAATTTTAGGTTCAACTATACGGACCGACTTGGTTTGGGATTTTCCAAACCAAGTCGGTCAGGCATAATTTTTTCGACAAAAAGCCAAACAATAGTATTTAATTCATCCAAATTGCCATCTTTTTTTTTAACAATCAATCAAAAACCGGGATTTTGTCCTGACAAACCTTCCCGGACTACCCTGCCGAATGCAGGATTTCGGACTTGTGGGGGTATGCTCTGCCGGGGAAGTGAAAAAAGTTGTTTAAATTTTGGCTGAAAAAAGCGGTTTTTCAAGATGTCCGTATCCCAACCGAAATGCCAGCAGAAGCCCCCTTAATTAAGCCAATTATGAATTCCTGTTTTTGCCTCACTTCGTGATTTCAATTTCAAATCCATGAAAAAACTTATTTTTATTTTTTGCTCCTTGTTCCTTTTTATCCGCCTTTCAGCTCAAACATCCTTTAGAACAAAATATTTTGAACTGACATTGGACTCTTCCGGCCAATTAACCCAGCTGACCGATCGGGTCACCGGAGCGCACTACGCGGACCCAAGCTTTAAGTCTCCGCTTCTTGCAATTTATTCTGACGGCCTTCCGGAGTATTCTTCCAAGGCCTCCTATAACCCCAAGTCCAAAACGCTTACCCTCCAATATCCCCGGAGCAAAGCGACCCTTACCCTCCGAGTGGAAGAACGGGAGGAATACCTCGTTTTTGAGTTGATCAAAGCCCAGCCTGAAATGACGATCGATAAAGTCATCTGGGGCCCTTATTCCACCAACATTGGCGAAACCGTGGGCGAGATCGTCGGCGTCGTGCGAAACGGCGAATACGCGCTGGGCATTCAGAGCCTGAATGTGAAAACCGTGGGCGGGTTCCCTTCCAACGAGGAAGGCTTTGAATTGGCGCGGGGTTCGGCTGCCCAGAAAACTCCATCGGGAAGTGTTCTACAAGCCTATTCCCTCAACCGAAGTAAAGCAAGAAATATAACCGTTTGGGACAAAAGCTTCCCCAATATGCCGGTACCCGCCATTCCCGGCGAGACCGTGAGGGGCTCCAAGATCGCGCTTTTCGGCTGCCCGGAGCCCCAAGTACTCGCTGTCATCAGTAAAATCGAATTAGAACAAGGCCTGCCCCATCCGCTGATCGATGGGGTCTGGGCCAAGATCTCCCCCCAAACCGGCAGGTCTTATCTGATCGCTAATTACTCGGAATCGACGATCGACACCCTGTTGGAATACACCCAAAAAGCGGGGTTAATGAGCCTCTACCACATGGACGCCTTCAAAAGCTGGGGGCATTACGAACTCAGTCCGGCGTTTTTCCCGAACGGGGTTGCCGGTATGCAGGACTGCGTCAAAAAAGCAACCCAAAAAGGCATCCACCTTGGGGCGCATACCCTCACCAATTTTATCCAAACGCACGACCCGTACGTGACCCCCGTGCCCGACAAGCGCCTCGCCAAAACAGGCTTCAGCCGGTTGGCTGCCGCCATCGATTCCACAGCTACCGTACTTCCGGTAGAATCTCCGGAGTATTTCGCCAATACCCACGCCAACTGGCTGCACACGGTGGTCATCGGGGAGGAACTGATCCGCTATAAAAAAGTTTCCGACGAAGCGCCCTGGAGGCTGCTCGACTGCGAGCGGGGCGCTTTTGGCACGAAAAAAGCCGCCCATTCCCCGGGCGCCGAAGTGGGCAAGCTGCTGGACCACCCCTACGAAGTGTTTTACCCCAACCTCGAGCTCCAGACCGAAATTGCGCTGAACCTCGCCAGGCGTTTCAATGAATCAGGGCTTTCCCACCTCGACTTCGACGGGCACGAAGGGTGCCTTGCAGCGGGGCAAGGCGATTACGGCATCGACCTCTTTGCGGAGACATTTATCCGGAATACCGCGCATCCGGTGATCAACGGAACCAGCCTTTCCAAACATTTTTACTGGCATATCAATACCTATTGCAACTGGGGGGAACCCTGGTACGGCGGCTTCGCAGAGAGTATGCAGGAGTACCGCATCAACAACCAGGCCCTCCTGGAGCGCAACTACCTCCCAAACATGCTGGGCTGGTACCTGCTCACCGAAACCACCACGCTCGCCGATATGGAGTGGATGCTGGCCCGCGCTGCCGGGTATAACGCCGGATTCGCGATGGCGACCAGCCTTGCCGCGCTGAAGAACAATCCCCAAACAGACGATCTCCTGCTGGCCATCCGCGACTGGGAACAACTCCGCCGCGCCCGCGTCTTTAGCGAAGCCCAGCGGGAGCGCCTGAAAATCCCCGCCAACGAATTCCGCCTTGTCCGGACGGGAGAAAACACCTGGGACCTGTTCCCTTTCCATAAAAGCCCGGAATTTGTCCACGAAAAAACAGAAAAGCAACCCGGCGAACCCACCGACTCCAGATGGACGTACGAGATGCCGGACGGAGAACAATTTTTTCAGTTCAAACTCTCTGTCAAACAAGGCGAAGGAACGGTCAAAAACCCCGTCTTTAAGATCGATAACTACACCCGCGTGGAGTTGCCTGTGGAGCTCTTCCCCGGCGAAGCCTGCTACCCCCTGAACGACCGCCAGATCCGGATCATGGACGACAAAGGCCGCCAGAAAAAGATCTTGGAACTGGCAGCGCCTTTGCCCTTGCTTTCAAAAGGCGGACACGTCATTTCCTTCAACGCCCAGTATTCGGGGACCAGTAACCACCCCCATGTAGCGGTGTATTTTAAAAGCCTGGGCGCGCCGGAAGGGGTACGGCTGCCTTAGGACGCGGAAATTTCACTTACAGACAAACCTCTTTATCCTGAAAAAGGGCTATCTTAACCAAACGCTTTGATTTCTGAAGGACTGTTTTTTTGCAAACAGGAGGCCTTAAGGGTTCTTCAGGGTCCTTTTCAAACCGGGAAGAGGTTCACTATTTGGATCGAATGTCATGAAAGCACGCCGAAAGATCGTCCAGCTATTGCACTACTTCAATCTCGAAGCGGAGATCAATGACTTTGAGGAAATTCACGAAACGATAATCAGGGATATTTCCTTCAAGGGCACGAACCTCTGGGTGCTGCTTTTTGCTACCATTGTTGCTTCTGTTGGCCTGAATGTCAACTCGACGGCAGTGATTATCGGGGCCATGCTCATTTCACCGCTGATGGGGCCCATCAATGGCATGGGCTACAGTATCGCAACGTACAATTATCCCTTGTTCCGAAAATCCCTTCAAAATTTCCTGTTCGCGGTTGTCACTTCGCTTATGGCTTCTACGGCTTATTTCGCCATGAGCCCTCTTTCGGGAGCGCATTCGGAATTACTCGCCAGGACAAGCCCTACTATTTACGATGTTTTGATCGCCTTATTCGGCGGCCTGGCGGGAATCCTGGCGATTAGCAGCAAACTGAAAGGGAACGTCATCCCTGGAGTTGCCATTGCAACGGCATTAATGCCTCCCCTCTGCACTGCAGGATACGGGTTGGCCACCGCTCAATTCAACTTTTTCTTCGGGGCGTTCTACCTGTTTACCATTAATGCCGTGTTTATTGCCTTGTCTTCCGTGCTGATCTCGTATATCCTGAATTTCCCTATCCGGACGGTGATTGAAGAAGCGCAGAAAAAACGGGTCAATCGACTGATCGCCGCCATTATCGTCTTGATTTTAATCCCAAGCGTATATTTTGGGTACCGCATGGTGCAGCAGGAGCGTTTTAGCGAGCAGGCCAACCGATACATCCGAAGCGTCAACATTGTCGAAGGAAATTATTTGCTGAAATCAGAAATCAACCCGGGCGCCAGAACCATCCGTTTAATATATGGCGGTATGGCGTTGGAAGACGCCCAAAAAACTGAGATCAAAAAAAGATCTCAGGATTTTGGGCTTAAGAACGCAACGATCATTATCGAAAAAGGCCTTTCCTTCGAGGCAGCCGATACGCGGAACACCGAAGTGGAAACGCTTAAAGGTGAGCTGAACCGCCTAACGCTCCTGCTGAAAATCAAGGATGCTGAAATGGACAGTGTTTTGAAAATGAAGGAAATTGGCCGGGAGCTGCTGGCTGAGATCAAAACCATCTATCCTCAAATTTCAAGCTGCGCCTATGTTGAGGGGTTGGCGTACACCGATAGTCTCCCCACCCCTTCAAAATTGGGATTGGCGTATATCTCCTGTAAAGCCAAATCGCTGAGCCAGGACGATAAGGAGAAGATCGCCTCCTGGTTAAAGACCAAAATGAACATTCAACGCACGAACGTTTATTACGAAGAAGTGGTCTACCCCGCTCCAGACCGGTCCAAAAAACGCAAATAGCTGCTCCGTCATCCCGCAACAATACCCCATACCGCTTGTTGTACCCCTAAAATCTGTTGAATGGCATGATCGCCAAACTGGAACAAGTCAATAAAGTATATCAGACGGGGGACGAGGAGATCGTCGCATTGCAGCCTACGACCATGGCCATTCGCCCTGGAGAACTCCTGCTGATTATCGGCCCGTCCGGTTCTGGCAAAACGACGTTGCTTTCCTTGCTGGGGTGCGTGTTATACCCCACCAGCGGCCGCCTGTGGGTGGACGGTCAGGAGGTCAGCCGAATGAAGGAAAACCAACTGGCCAGGCTCCGCCTGAATACGATCGGGTTTGTGTTTCAGAATTTCAACCTTTTGTCCCCGCTTACGGCAGAAGACAACGTACTTATGCCGCTCCGGTTGCAAAATATCTCCCGCAGGGAAGCCCGGCGCCGCACCGAAGCCGCCCTGGAAATGGTGGGCATGACCAGCCACCGGAACTTTCTTCCCAAACAACTCTCCGGAGGACAGCAACAACGCATCGCCATCGCGCGGGCGCTGGTGACGGACCCCAAGCTGATCCTTTGCGACGAACCCACGGCGGCGCTGGACAAAAACTCGATCGGGATTGTCATGGAAGAACTCCGCATGCTGGCCGATCAGGGAAAAGCCGTTTGCGTCGTTACCCACGACCCCCGGCTTGAACCCTACGCGCACCGGATCGTTTCGGTCAATAACGGGTTGGTAACCGAAATCAGCCAATTTGAACAGTAGCGCCTTCTTTTTTTTAGCCGGATATCTAATAGAATATGAAACGCCTCCTTTTTTTGACCCTTCCTTTCCTGCTGGCAGCCTGCGGCAAATCAAAAGACGAAAAAACGGCTTCCGAAGGAATCCCTTTGACAGAGGAAGGCCTCCCTATCGACACCAGCATGGCCGTGACCGAGGTGGTCGGTATCGCCCGGATTGAACCCGAAGGCAAGATCATTTCAATCAACGCAGAAACCGGAGGGTTTATCCGCGAGGTGCTGTTCTCCGAAAACCAGAAAGTCCATGCAGGAGATATTTTGGTTGCGCTGGACGACGACCTCGAACAAGCCCGGTTGATGCAGGCCCAAAGCCGCATTAAAACCCAGCAAACCGCCATCGAAGCGGCGCAGGCAACCCTGAACGCCCTGCAAGTAAGGCTTGCTCAAGCCCGCAATACCTTTCAGCGCAATGCCAAACTCCTTGAAGGAAATGCAGCAACCCGGCAGGAAACCGACGACAGCCGGTTCGCCGTGGAAGACCTTGAAAAGCAGCTCGCAGGGCAGCAAGCGGTTATTAACCAGCAGAAAGCCCGCCTGGGAGAGCTGCAAGCCGAAATGGAAGTTAGCCGGGTAGAGCTGAACAAAAAAAAACTCCGCGCCCCCGTTAGCGGCGTTTTCCTTTCCTGCGAGGTAAGGCCGGGCAACTACGCAACAACGGCTACGAAACTGGGCGACTTCGCCCTGAACGGCCCTTACCTGGCAATAACGGAGGTCGATGAATTGTACGCCACAAAGGTAAAAGAAGGCCAGCAGGCTTATGTGCGCCTCCAAGGATCCAATGACGTCGTGGGGCGGGGAAAAGTGGTTTTCGCAGGCCCTTACCTCAAGAAAAAGTCGCTGTTCTCCGACACCTCCGACAATTTCGAGGACCGGCGGGTGCGGGAAGTGCATATCCAACTCGACAACCATAGCAACGTATTGATCGGCAGCCGGGTAGAATGCGTGATAAACCTGGGGAAGCAATGAATGAGTTGGTAAATAGTATCCACACCCCTTAAAACGGAACCATATGTTCAAAACCGCGTACCGGTTTTTGGTATACGACAAGGCCAAGTCGATCGGCGCCATGTCGGGGGTCGTCCTGTCTGTATTTCTCATCGGGCAGCAAAGCGGTATTTTTATCTTCCTGACGGATGCGATGTCCTCGCTGGTGCGCAATAACGCCCAGTATATCTGGGTGATCGACGACAAATCCACCAACGCCAACGCCCTTTCTGCGCTGGATATGCGCAAGGCGCGCGAACTGGCCAGCGTACCGGGTGTAACCCGGGTAAACCCCATGGTGCTGGCCGGCGGCACAGCCCGCTTCGCCAATGGGAAGACCAGCGGCATCCAGATGATCGGAACCCAGTATCCGGAATGGGCAGGAGGGCCGTGGAACCTGGAGACCGGCAATAAAACAGACCTCCTTCAGGACGGCGCCGTGATTACCGAGTATTTTGACCGCGACGCCCTCGGCGGCGCCGTGGTGGGCGATTACTTCGAGGTCAATGGCAAGCAGGTATATATCGCCGGAAATACCCGGGGCGTGCGCTCCTTTGGCGGCGTGTACGTATTCACCACTATTGAGCGGGCGCGTTACCTCGGCGGTATTCCCAGCGACAAAGCCAATGCGTTTCTCCTCCAATGGGATCCCGGCGTCTCCAGAGATCAAATTATTTACCACATCAATAACCGCTTGAAAGGGCTTCGGGCCTGGAAAAGCGAGGAATTGACCAGCGCGACCATTTCGGAAGTGCTGAAATCGAGCGGCATCGGCTTTTCTGTCGGTACCCTGATCGTTTTTGCCCTGATCACCGGATTTGTGATCATCGGCCTTACCCTCTATTCCGCCGCCATAGACCGCGTGAAAGACTACGGCACCCTCAAGGCGATCGGCGCCACAAACGGGTACATCCGCCGCCTGATCCTGACGCAGGCCATCACCCTGGCGCTGGTAGGCTTCGTACTCGGGTTTGCGCTGGTGATGGGCTTTAAGAACGGGATTGCCCAGGCGGGGACCTTATTTGAATTTCCGCTCTGGCTCGAGGCCGGCTTCTTCGTTATTACCCTGCTGATCGCGTTTACTGGCAGTTGGTTTGCCATCCGCCGTATTACCGGATTAGAGCCTTCGGCCATTTTCAGGATCTAATGCAGAATTTGCTTCTTTAACCTGAAACCAGGAAAAAACATGAAATACCTTCTTTTCGGTCACCTTACCGGCCATTTTCATTTTCCGGGCATCCAGACTTTCCTGGTTTCGCCAACCTGGAAGGTCTGGTTACCCAAAATGTCTGGCAGGGTGGTTTTCAGTATACTTTTTGCCGGTTTATCTGTTCATGCGCCTGCCCAGGACACCCTGCGCCTGACGCTCGAGGATGCCCTTGCCCGCGGCGTACAGCACAATTACGAACTTCGCGCCCAAAAGGTTCGAATCGACCTGGCCCAGAAAGAAATGGGCAAGCTGGAGGCGCGGCACGCGCCGGTAGTCAGCGCCAGCGGAGATCTGCGAACCAACCTGGTTCTGCCGACCACCATTATCCCCGGAGCGGCTTTTGCCAGTCAGGGGCAGGACGAAGCAGACCGCGAAATCCGCTTTGGGACCATTTTTAACTTAAGTGGCACGGTTAGCGCTACGTACCCCGTGATAGACCCCGTCTTATCCGCCGACCGGGAGGTTGCCCGGGCAAACCAGCGCCTCGAAGAAACCATTTTTGAAAAACAAAAGACCAACACCCGGCTGGTCATTGCCGAAGCATGGTACGATGTCCTGCTCCAGCAAGAACAGACCCGGCTCGCCGCCCAAAAACTATCCCGCGCCCTGGATCTGCTTTCCATTACTACCGCCCGGCAGGAAGCGGGCGCCGCGCTACTGGGCGATCTGGAGCGCAGCCGGCTCGACGAAGCCAATGCCCGGGCAGCCTGGGAGCAAGCCCAAAACCAGCTCCTCTTAAGCCGGCAAACGCTGGCCTACCGTTGCGGCCTTTCACTGGATATGCCCCTTGCCGTGCCAACCATTACCCCAGAAGGCATTCCCGACATGCCTTCCGCCGCTCAGCCGGAACAACGCTGGGAACTGCGGGAAGAACAACTCCGCCTCGACCTTAGCCGGCTGGAGATCGACCGCCTCGACCGGCAATACAAACCCAATCTAAGCCTGTACGGCAGCGCTTCGGTTCAGCACCTGAGCAATGATTTTGCCATCTGGCAACGCTGGTTCCCTCTGGTTTTCGCAGGCCTGCAGACCAACGTCACTTTATTCGACGGCCAACTAAAGCGCCGCAACCAGGAAATTGCCCAGCTTCAGGGCCTCCAGCATCAGTACAACCTGGAAAAATGGAAGGAAGACATCCAATATGAAATAGCGGCCGCCCGGACAACCCTTCAAAATGCAAGCATCCAATGGCATACTTACCGTCAGAATCTCGATATCGCCGCCCGCTTGCTCGGCCTGGAACAGGAACGGTATGCCGGCGGAAAAGGGTCCTACAGCGACTATCTCAATGCCGAATACAGCTTACGGGAAACAGAAAACAACCTGCTGCGCGGGTGGTATACCTTCCTCACCGCCAGACTTAAATGGGAGAAAGCGGCAGGAGTATTTTAACGCCGTTCTTCAGCAACCTGTTTTACTGGCGTTTCTTCCGGTTTAGCCGTTTTGCCCTTGCAAACGCTTCTCCTATCGCACCATGAAAGGGGCGGCCGCTTCCTTTATTTCTTTCCCGAAATTCCCTACCTTGCCCTGACGATGAACCGATTACCTTGCTTATGATCCGGATCCTTATTGCCGACGACCACCGGCTCGTTATCGACGGCATCAAGCTCATGTTGGAGTCCGTTGAGTATATGTTGTGCGTCGGCGAAGCCTCCAACGGGAAAGAAGCGCTGGCTATGCTGGAAAAAATCCCCGCCGATGTGCTGCTGCTCGATATCAATATGCCGGAAATGGATGGACTGGAATGCAGCCGGCTGGTCAAAACCCAGTTCCCTAACGTGAAAATCCTCGTTCTGTCGATGCTCAAAGAAGCCAGCCTGGTGAAGTCCATGCTCCGCAACGGCGCATCAGGGTTCCTGCTCAAAAACGCGGGCAAAGACGAGGTCATTGAAGCTATCCGCCAGGTCAGCGAAGGGAAGCAAGCCTTTAGCAGCGACGTGCTGGAAGCGGTCATGGACAGCTATTCCTCCAAACCAGCCAAACCCATTTCCAATCCTTTTCCCAAACTTTCCCGGAGGGAAAAACAGATCCTTCAACTCATCGTGGAGGAAAAAACCACTTCCGAGATCGCCCAAGAGCTGTTCATCAGCTTTGGCACCGTAGAAACCCACCGCCGCAACATCCTCATGAAGCTCAATGCCCGCAATACCGCCGGACTGGTCAAGGCAGCTATTGATTACGGTCTGCTCGAATAATGGTATCTGCCCTATGAGAACGATCCTCCTTTGCGCGCTCTTCTTCTCCTTTACCATGAATGCCCGCCTCCAGGCGCAGGAAACCATCGACAGTCTTCGCAAGTCGATCCGCAATGCCCGTCAGGATACGAACCTGGTCTGGACCTACCGGCAACTGTTCCGGGAGCTCTACGCTCTGGAGGGAAAAGAAAACGAAGCCCTCGACATAGCGCAGAAAGGACTCTCCCTTTGCCGCAAACTGGATTTTGAAACGGGAACCGATCTTTTTCTCTTTTACAACGCCACGGTGCTCGACGTGCTCGGCAGAAGCCAGGAGGCCATCCCTTATTTTGAAGAAGGACTCGCCCTGAGCCAAAAACGCAAAGACTCCCTGGCCATGGCCGACTACCGCATCAACCTGGGCGTCACCTGGTACCAACTGGGCGTCTACGACAAAAGCCTCCAAAACTACCTCTCGGCCTACCATATTTACGAAGCGCTCAACGACAGGGAAAAGCTCTCCAAGGTGCTGAACAACATCGGCATCATGTACCTCGAAGAGAAAAACTACGACCGGGCGATCGACATCTACCGAAAATCGATCGGAATCAAAGAAGAATTGGGGGATTCGTCCGGCCTGGCAGCGACTTACCAAAACCTGGGTTCGGCACACGACGCTAAAAAAGACGAAGAAAATGCGATCTCCCATTTGAAAAAAGCCCTTCAAATCTACGAACTGCTCGGTCGGCCCCGGGACGCGGCCGGCTGCCGGGTGTCTCTAAGCAAAGCCTATTTCGATTTTGGCAAAACGGCAGAAGCGAAATCCGTTCTCCTGCCCGCTATCCGGTTTTACGAAACCCAGGCCGATCCGGAATACACCCCTACCGCCTGGGGACTGATGGGAACAATGGCTCTTCAGGAAGCGCATTACGCCAATGCGGAAACCTTCTTCAAAAAAGGGTTTGCGCTGGCTGAATCGTATGGGAGAAGGGAAACCATGCTGAGCCTTTTGGAGGAACTGGCCGAAACGCAACAAAAGCTGAATAAACCAGCCGAGGCCCTTGCCTCCTTCAAAATGGCTTACGCCCTGCGCGATTCTATGACCGAAGAACGGCGCCTTTCCCTGATCAAGGAAATGCAAACCCGCTTCGACGTCGTCCAAAAAGACAAGGACCTGCAAATCAGCCAAATCGAACTCCGGCAACGCACCCGTCAGAAAAACAACCTCCTCCTGCTGGCCTTGCTGCTGGGCGTCTTTTCCATCTCTATTTTCATTGGGCTGCGCGGCCGGATGCGCGCCAATAAAAAGATTGCCGCTCAGGAATCTGCCCTCCAGCAACAGGAGATCCGCCGTCTCGAGCAGGAAAACAAACTTACCGCCCTTTCTTCCATGCTCGAAGGACAAGAAAAAGAACGCTCCCGCATCGCCAACGACCTCCACGACGGCCTGGGAGGCTTGCTGGCCTCCCTCAAATCGCACCTTGGCCGGCTTCTGGAATCAGGACAAGACGCCGAACTGGCATCCAAAACCAACCGTCTGATCGACGATGCCGCTGGAGAGGTCCGCCGCATTTCCCACAACATGATGCCCAGAGCCCTTGCTTTATCCGGTCTCCCCGGCGCTTTGGAAGACCTGGCACAGGACCTCCGGAAGCAAGGCATGGAATGCGACCTGGAAATCATCGGTTTCGACCCTGCACACCCGCTCGATTCCACCCAGGCGGTGATGATCTACCGCATCGTGCAGGAGCTGAGCCACAACGCCGTCAAACACGCCGAAGCGACCCACCTTCTCCTGCAACTCCTTCGCAAAGAGGGCCGCCTTACGATTATTGTGGAAGACAACGGAAAAGGGTTCGACGTCAAGGAGGCGCTCAAAAAGAAAGGCCTTGGACTATCCAGTATCGAATCCAGGGTCCAGTTCCTGCAGGGAACCATTGAATGGGACTCCGTACCCGGGGAAGGCACGACGGTCGTCATTACGGTGGACGAGGGACGGTAGACGGGGGACGGTAGACGGTAGACGGGGGACGGGGGACGGTAAACGGTAGACGGGGGACGGATTGACGGGGGACGGATTGACGGGGGACGGATTGACGGGGGACGGATTGACGGGGGACGGGGGACGAGTTAGGTGCGGGTATTTTGGGTGCGGTATTTAATGAGATTTTTCAGGGAGGCGCGGATTTTTTCTGCCCGGTCTTCCATTTCGAGAAATGTTGGTTTATCCAAATAACCTATGCGGAATGCGATATTCAGGTGGGAAATTACTTCCGCCGAGGAGGCTTTTGCAACGTGGAAATGGTAAATAGCTTCTTTTTCCGTACCCCTGTCATCGCCTTCAGCGATGTTGGCAGAAATGGAAACAACCGCCCGTTGCAGCTGGTTTTTTAACCCAAAATCCCTTGAAAATGCCGGGCGATTGGTGATCTGGTATACCGATTCGGCAAAATCAACCGCATCCCTCCAAACCTGGAGGTCCTTAAACTTTCCCATAACTGAGGTTTTTAGTTCGTGAAACAAACGCAAATTATTCCATCACCAGGAATAAATCAACCCGTCCCCCGTCCCCCGTCAACCCGTCAACCGTCAACCGTCCCCCGTCAAAAATCTATGATTTCCGGGATGTTTTGCAAAGGTATTTCCGGCGAACTTTGTCCTTGTCCTAAGGCGGCGCCATATCCGGCCGCCGGGACGCATGGAACGAACTTTTTGAAATCCTGTCAACAGCCGGACTATGAAAAATGAGCCTTTTATCCGTTTGCTATTCGTTATGTCAATGCTTTCTCTTTTCCCTGGATTCCATCTCCATGCACAAAGCTGCAACGCACCGGATATTAATGATTTATATGAAGGAAATTCTAATAATGCGTATCTCGGTATAACCCTATTTGTACCTTATAATCCCTTATCTTTAAAAGATAGCGCTCAGGTTCGCCTAAAAAAGGCGAATGAATCGGTCTGGACGCCTTTGGAAAAACAAAGAGTAGATCCCAATCTGTCCGTATTTAGTCCTGGCGATTACGCTGGCTGGGACGTTCGGGTGGACATTGGAAGGGAAGAATACCAGGTTCAGGCAAGGGTATACTGCCGGAATGGCGCCTGGAGCCCGTGGTCTGCGACCAAGACCATGCGTTCTGATTGCAGTACTTACTTTTATGGAGCAAATGTAATAGTAACCCCATCTCCGGATCAGCTCCGGTTCGGGCTGGGCGATTATTGCTGCTCCAACCTCTATGAAGGGCATCTGAGCCTCGACGAGGGCAATACCTTCCGCCGGGTGGAAACCAATACCCAACCGTTTATCCTGTTTGACGGGTTGCAGGAAAACCGGAGCTACCCGTTCAAATTCAAGCTCCAGTGCAGCGGGGGCAGTTTTACCCAGTTCTCGGATGTGGTGGAAGCCTATACCACCTGCCGCACGCCGGTCTTCCAGAGCAACTTCTTTATCCGCCCCCTCAGCCAGAGCAGTATCGAAGCCTCCTGCACCAAGAATGCCGACCGCTTTCAGTTCCGGCTCCGCGAAAGGGGGCAGAGCGCCTGGACTACTTCCCCGGAAAAAACGCAGGATCGCCATACCTTCGCTTCGCTCGAACTCGGCAAACGCTACGAACTGCAATGCCGGGTGCGCTGCGGGGGACCGGATGAAGTCTGGACCGACTGGTCGGATATCACGACCTACGAGATCCCCTTCGCGTGCCCCATTCCCGCCGTGTCGGATCTGGCCGCGCAAAATGTGGATCACTTTGCCGCCACGCTGGTCTGTACGTCCAGCCAGCACCAGGACGGTCTCGTACAGGAACACATGTTTCGCTACAAACGCCGGGACGACAACGCCTGGACGGAAGTGCGCACTTCCAACAACCAGACCCGCATCCGCGGGCTTATGGCCGATACCCGTTATCAGGTGCAGGCCAAGCACAACTGCATTTTAAATAACGATGGGGCGCTCTGGTCGGACACCCTGGGCTTTCGCACCGAATTCTACGATTGCGGGGTTCGGGACAGCGCCATTGTGTTCCGGAATATCCAGTTTGAATACGCAGACTTCGTCTGTAAGGCGGCGGACAAATACGGCTACTGGTGGCGCTACCGGGAAGTGGGCCGCAGCCAGTGGACGGAGTCGGGCCTCGTGGAATCCAACCGGTGGACGGCGCTGGGCCTTAAGGAAGGCACCGAATATGAAGTTCAGCTACGCATCTGGTGCAACGGCAACTATTCGGCGTATACGGGAAGCCGGTTTTTCAGTACGCTCTTTTGCACGGACCCCGACGATAATTATATGCGTGCAAACGACGTGACCAATCACACAGCGGTGCTCGCCTACCAGGAAGGTATCCGCCAGGGCGTGGAGTGGCAGTACCGCAAACAGGGGAACACCAACTGGCAGCGCGTACAGTCGAACCGCCAGGATACGCCCATCGAGGGGCTCATGCCAGGGACATGGTACGATTACCGGGTGCGCCTTCTGTGCGACAGCGATCCCGAAACCTGGAGCGAATGGAGTATCATCGAGCAGTTTGGAACGCCCTGCGATGCTGTAATCCAGCGTTTTTCCCGCGTCACTCCTACTTCTGTTCGCGTGCATTGTTCAGCTGCCGGCGCGCTCGGGTATTACGTCCGGTACCGGCCGGGCGGTACGACCGTATGGCGGGACACCGGAGTCATCGCCGCCCAGGAGTTCGACATATTCAACCTGACGCCGAATACGGAGTATGAATTCCAGGTGCTTGGAACCTGCGGTTCTGAGTCCGGTCTGTGGTCGGAAAGCAGTTTCGTCAGCACGGATGCGCCGCGTACCACGGAATGCAGGGCGCCAAGACCTTCTGAGCTCAGCGCCGATCCGGTAAGTTTTTCAACCGCGCAATTGAACTGCAGTGTTGGCGGCAGAGACGGCTACCAGTTCCGTTATGCCGGCTCGGGATTGACACAATGGAATGAGTTGGCTGAAACCCCGCAGGATTTTGCACGGCTTTTTGGGCTGGCATCCAATACCGTTTTCTATTTCCAGGCGCGGGTGCGCTGCGGCGAAACGCTCAGTCCCTGGTCCGATAGCATCCGGTTCGAAACGCAGGATCCGAATGTTCAGACGTTGTTTATGAATGCGCAATGTTATGCTCCGGCCGTCTCCACCCTATTTGCCAGTCAAATCGAAACCGCCAGCGCCGTGCTAAACTGCCTGGATCTGAGAGGAGGCAGCAAATACCAGTTCCGGATCAAGTTGTCTAATGGCAATCAGTGGGTGGAGCTGACGGAACAGAACGTCGCCTACATGGCGGTAAACGGGCTGCAGGAAAACACCTCCTATGATTTCCAATGCCGGATATTTTGCAACGGGGCTTATGGGCCGTATTCCGGTTCCCGGACATTCCGCACGCAAAGCGGGCAAACTTGCGACGAGCCTGTCGGCGCCGAATTCCTGGCTTTTGAAGTTGGAGAGGAGGAAGCCTCGCTCGCCTGCCTCAAGGAGGCCCGGCTGTACGAGTTCCGCTACAAACTCCGGGACGCTGCGTTCTGGACCACGCTGCCCGCCGGCCAGGATTCCGTAGTGCGTCTGGAGGATCTCGCGCCGGATGAGGAATATGTATTCCAGGTGCGCATTCTGTGTTCCAACAACCAGGTGAGCCCGTTTTCCAATGGCCGGGTATTCCGCACCCAACTAGCCTGTCCGGATGTGGCGGGTAATGCCCTCTCGGCGACTTCGGTGCTGGCGTCGAGTGCAGTCCTGAGCTGTTCAGACCCTGGTTATCTGGGGTTCATGTTCCGGTACAGGAGGCAGGGGACGGAGGAATGGCGTTATACCCGGCCCGAGGAAGCGCCCAGCGTCATGCTGGATAGCCTGACCCCCCAAACCGTGTATGAATACCAGGCCCTGGGATTCTGTTCTGAGACCAGCGCAAGTACATGGTCCGCAGCAGGTATTTTCACGACGGCGTCGGTCACTTCGACGACAGACCGGCTTATGCCCTTATCCTGGGCCATTTACCCGAACCCCGTTCAGAACGACCTGCACGTGCAAATCGACCCCACACTCGTTGGATGCTTCTACGAGATTGTGGATCTCATGGGCCGGCAGGTTTCGTCGGGTATGTTGAATGGAAATCAAGTCCTATTACAAAACATCTCCCTGCAACCAGGCATTTACGCCATGCGGATACGCAAAGACGGCCGCACAGATACCCGAAAATTTGTAGTGCAATAAACAGCTATTGCCACTTGCATGTCCCTGCGCCTTAAGCCCTACGCCTTACGCCTCTTACCTTTTTTTCATAAAACCCAATTGACCATGAAAATCAACCGTCTTTTCTTCCTGGCCTTTCCTATGGCTGCCCTGATTGCGGCCGCTTCCTGCGAAAAGTCGAACCCTGATCCGTGCGAAGGAGTTACCTGCCAGAACGGAGGTGCCTGCCTCGAAGGAAAATGCCAGTGTCCCACGGGCTTTACCGGCGCCAGCTGCGAAACCCAGGCGACGCCCAAGTCCGTGAAAGTGACCTCCATTTCCATCAAAAAATACCCTGCGACGAAAACCGACGGATCCAAGTGGGATGCCGACGGCAGCGCCCCCGACCTTTATCCGGCGATCTACACCCTCAAAGCCGACAACAAAACCATCGACCAGGTCTTTTGGTCCAGCAACACGTTTTCAATCAACCCCGCTGCGGGAAAAGCAGTGGATTTTTCTCTTATCCTGCCCGCTTTATCCCTTGGTCCGGTTGACAAAACGTTTGCCATCGCCGCTATCGACAAAGATGACCCCGGCGTAGAAGTGGTCGGCACGATCATTTCTTTTACCCTGAACAGCCTGATCACCGGCCGCCCTTCCACGATCTCCATTGATTGCCCGACCTGCTCCACGGGGTTCGACCTGAAGGTGGAATACCTGTATTAGACGTTAGGTGTTAGACGTTAGACATTAGATTCTCTAACGTCTAATGTCTAACGACTAACGTCTATCCCCAGG
>WBZV01000690.1_pt1 | contig 18159 bp, 22 predicted proteins | sample 5204221 | NCBI WGS metagenome assembly WBZV01 (sample SAMN12344360, study PRJNA552823) | activated sludge metagenome | biome: Activated sludge suspended growth; feature: Nitrification reactor; material: Wastewater; isolation source: activated sludge from nitrification reactor of wastewater...
CTAGTGAGCGGTGGGCCACTTCGCGGGCGGCGGGTGTGATCCGTGAAGCTTCGCGCTCTCGTTCCCGCCGTTCCGCTTCCGCTCGCTGCCGCGCTTCGAACTCGGCGCGGCGGTGGCGAACCTCGGCATTCCCGAATCCGGGCGATGGATCGAACGTGGACGGATCGGCCCGGTATTTGCGCACGATACCCCGCAGCACAGCGGCGGGGTTGGTCCTGATCTGACCGGCGCTGATTTTCGCCTCTACCACATCGAGCATCTGCTGTGCCGTCTTTGGCGGCAATGTGCCAATTTGGGCGGTGATGTCTTCCCGCTCCCGCTCGGTCAGTTTCGCCGGATAAGAGAGTTCTGGCTGCCGCGCTTCGACTTCCTCCGTACTGGCGACCGGATTTTGATTTTCGCTAGTGGTCTCGCTGCTCTCTTCCGTGGTCGCTACCGCTGGAATCTCTTCTTGGCTAACCGGGTTTTGCTCGGTCGTTGCCAGCGTGACGAGTTCTTGGTCGCTGCCCTGGGATTTCGGATTTTGGTCTTGAACACCACGACCACCACGCTCGGCCGCTTCGGGTTCCGCCGCGTGTTCCGTGGAGGCGGAGGAGTTTGGGGTGGTGGTAGTAGTCTCTGTGTAGTCTCTGTGTAGTCTCTGTTCTTTAAATGTTGGACCAAAAAGAGCCTTCTTGCTGGTACCTTTTGTACCAGCCTGTTGGTACGTTTTGGTCTTTCCAGATGGCCCATTTTGTACCAACTGGACGGGCTGTTTTAGGCCGTCTGGGACTGGTTCCAACGCCGCTTCGGCTGTGGGCTGGGCCAACATTTCCAGCAACCGAATTTCATCGACGCGATACCAAAGCTGGGCCGGGACGCCACGCCGTTGCTCGTGCAGCAACCCCAGTTTTCTGAGCTTCCGCCGAGCCCCTTCTTGCTCCTTGCGCTTCATCCCGGTCTCGGCTGTCCACTCGTCGCGGGTTTTGTACCACCAACCGTCGTGATCCTTGGTGCGCTTCTGCCAGTACAAGGCTTGGCTGAGCATGAGCGCGGCCGTGATCGACCCAGCGAGGGTCACAAAGCAGCGATGGAAAGCGATGGGCCGGTCGAGAAGATGAAGCAGATGGGCGATGGAGCCGGCGACGGGATTGGGGGCGCCGCTGGCAATGGGGAACGAATCCGGGTAAGCTTTGTCACTGGATTGCATGGATGTCACCTCCTGATGGACCACGAAAAAGCCCGCATCCGCCGCCACAGCTTCAGCGGGCTTTTTCATTTCTATTTCAATCAATTAGTTCTAATTCTGCGTCGTCATAAAACCCTCATAAAAATCAATTATGGTGCCTGATAGGCTATTTTGGAATAGCTTATTTTGGACTATTCGATTTTGGGCTATCCCAGTGATAACTGTAAAAGAATCCGCGTTTTTAGGCGCGGCGTCATGAGTAAACCGAAAACTATACATTCAACGGAATATGCCAAGTTTTTGGAATTATTGAGGCAATTCAGAGAAAAGCAGGGCTTGACGCAGGAGCAACTGGCGGAAAGGTTGGACACCACCCAATCGTTTATTTCCAAATGCGAACGGGGCGAACGGCGAATCGACGCGCTCGAACTGCGAGCCTTTTGCCGGGCTATGGGCGTTTCCATGACGGCCTTTGTCGCCGAACTGGAAGAGGTCCTTTCGAGAGGTTCCCCTTGATCCAGTCGATTCCTACGCCGTCTCCCCGCTGTCCAGGTTGTCCGGGTCGAGAGGTTCATCGGGATAATCCGCGTGAGCCTGTAGAAATCCCTCCAGCCATTCGTGCCGGCTCGCTTCGTCTGGCGGGGGTAGATGCTCCTTGCCGGGGTATTCCCAGAAAACGAAACCGCGCGCAAACGGCGTCCACTCGAAGCCGACCGCTACATCTAGGCCGCTTGCTGCCATTTCGTGAAGTCTTCCGGCTTGCAGCCGAGGGCGGCGGAGATTCTCTGTAGTAGCTCATCGCTCAGCGGACGCTCTCCATTTTCAAGCAAACTGATGTAGCTACGTGCCACGCCAATACGGCGAGCAAGTTCCGCTTGATTTACCTTAAGAATCGTCCGGCGTACAACAATCGCATGACCAATATCGCTCATTATCTCAGTCCTTCTAGTAACTTTTTGTTACTTAATGTTAGGTTCTAGTAGCGATAAATGCAAGCTACGGGAACCGGTGCGCATCCTTGCGTAGCGCTGCGCTCCCGGCGCGAACGCTGAACAGATCGGGGGCTTTCCGCCCCCGTTCCCCCACGCTTCGCGCCTTCGCGGCGTCCCTGCCTTCGTGTTCGCTTCGCTCACGTATTTCCCCGCGTCGGGCCTTAGGGCTTTTGCGCTTGTGCCGTCCGCTGCGGGCTGGCGCAAGGGTTCGGTCGCTGCGCTCCCCGCTTCGCGCCCTGTGCGCCAGCCCTCGCTTCCAGCCCTGTGCGCTCGCCCCCTTGGCCCTTCCGCTTGGGGGGGTTGGGTTCCCTCCCGTCCCTGTGGCCCGCTCCCTGCGGGCCTTCCGCCGCTCCCTGCGGCGGCGGGTGGGCGGCTCCCGCTGGTCGCTGGCTTGCTTTTGTGGGGGTGTGTCGTGGCTTCGTTCTCGGTTGTTTCGTCTCGGTCTCTCGTTCTGTCGCGTGGCTCGCTGGTTTCGCCGCTGTCGGCGCCCTGGTGGCGCTCGCTCGTTGGGTTTGCCCTGGTCGCTGGCGCTTGTCGCTGGCAGGTGCGGCGGTCGGCGCGGGCCTCCGCGTTCGCCTCGGCTTGGTCGGGCTGGGTCGGTTTTCCGCTGGCGGTGCGGCGGTTCGCCGGCGCGGCGGGTCCGGTGTTCGGCGTCTCGGTGCCGGTGGCCGTCCCGCCGTCGCTGCGGCTGGCTGCTGCCGCGTCGCTGCCCGCTCCGGCTTGGGTGCGCGGTTAGTGGCTGGCCTTTTTTCTGGCGCGGCGGCTCTGCCGCCGCTGCCGCTGCTGGTTGCCAGCGTCGCGGGTTGTCGCTGGCGCTGGCTGGTGCGCGGCTGTCGCCGCGCGCTGGCGGTGCGGTGCAGCTCGCCTGCGCTGGCGGCGCTGGTTTGCCGTCGCGCCCGCTCGTTCGGGCTGCCACCCGTCCGCGCTGGGCGCTCCGGTCGGCTGGTGCTGCTGCCTGCCGCTCGCGTCGCGCCGCTGTCAGCGCTCACGTTGCGGGTGTCTGGGCCGCTTGTGTTGTCGGCTCCGCCTGCGCTTCCCGGCCTCCCGCTTCCCGTTCTGCCGCTCGGTGGGCGGTCGTGGTCGCCAGCGCCTCGGTCTGCGGCTGTTTCTTTTCGTCAGCAGTCGCTGTTTTAGCAGCGTCTTCGGGAATAAAATGCTGAAAATTCATAAAAAAACTTGACTTCAATCTATTATTTTGTAACAATTTGTTACTAGGAAATTGACTAAAATGAATTAGCGCGTTCTTTCCCGGTAGGCTCGGGCGCGTTAAATGGAGAAACCGGAAAAACTTATTCATTCGCCGCTTTTGGAAAAGCGCGAAAACTCAAATTGGAGATAAAGCAATGCGCAAGATTTTTCAAATTGACGGATTAGACAGTTCAATGCTCAGCATTGGCGAACGGAATCAACCGCAACAGGCGGCTATCTGTTTGCGGGATTCGCAAGGCAACGAAACCAATATAGCTTTCCGTTTTCATTTGTGGAAAACAAACTATAATGATAGCAAACAAATTCGTTTTTATTGATGGTTAGGCCATGTTAAAACTCGAAGAGATCATCGATGTTCCGGAAGGCCGAGAAATCAAGAGAGCGATAGCGGTCAAAATGATCATTCTCGGTTTCAAAACCCAAGACATTTGCGATGTGCTCGATGTGTCCGACTCGTTCGTGAGCAAATGGAAAACGATTTTCGAAAACGAGGGCACCGATGGGCTGCGGTTGCATTACAAAGGGAGCACCGGGTTTTTGACCGAATCCCAGCGAAACCAAATCTTGTTTCATTTGAAAGACAAACCGCATTACAGCGTGGAAGAATTGAGAGATTTGATCGAACGTCGCTACGGCGTGGTCTATCAATCCAAGCAGTCTTATTACGATATTTTGAAAGAAGCCGGGCTCAGTTGGCATCGGACGCAGGCGACCAACCCGAAACGGGACGAGGGCCAAGTGTTGTCGAAGCGGGAGGAGATCAAAAAAAACTGGAAGGCCGTCAAGATGAGATAGTTGACGGCCAACTTGTTGTTTTTGCCGAGGACGAATGCCACTTGTTGTGGGGCGATAGTACGGGATATGTCTGGAGTCGACGCGGTGAAAGGGCGGAAATCCCGATTCGAAACATCAAGGAAAGGCAGACTTATTACGGGGCGCTGAATATACGTGATCGCGATTTTGTCCTGATGCCCCGCGAGAGTGGGGATGGAGAAAATACGGTTTCGTTCATGAAGCGATTGCAGGAGCTCAATCCGGAAAAGAAGCTGATGATCATTTGGGATGGTGCCAGCTATCACAATTGCGGAGAAGTCAGAGAGTATTTAGACGAGGTGAACCGAGGGCTAGAAGAGAAGGATTGGAAGATCACCTGCCTGTTGTTCGCACCGAATGCACCAGAACAAAACCCGGTGGAAGATGTTTGGCTGAGAGGAAAAAATCACCTGCGAAAGCACTTTTATCAAAACGAAACATTCCAGCAAGTCAAAAACTGCTTTTGCAATTTTATCAACAAACATATTTTCAGTTTTAGCAAGATAGATTGGTATTTAAAAATACCACAATCTGTATAGGCTTGCTATATGGGGTTGTAAGCCCAAAGCCCAGAAAATTCTGTCAGTCCCACTGCGGCCCTGCTTTGATTCCCCTGGGGTGGTGATTCCCGCCGCCTTAATCATCCCAGAAGCTATTGAAGCGATCCGCCGCCAGTTGCGTGTACTGGGTAGTATGCTGGATATTCTTGTGCCCCAGGTAATGCTGGATAGCGCGGGTGTCCTGGCCGTCGTTCGCCAGCTTGAAGCCGGTGGCGTGCCGCAGCATGTGGGGATGGATGGGCAGGCCCAGTCGGGCCGCCTCGCCCGCGCGGGCCACCAGTTTCCGGAAGGTGGAATCAGTCATGGGTGCCTGGCGTTCGGTGACGAACACATAAGGGGTCTCGGGGTAATCCCGCCAGAGCTGGCGCAATGCCCGGAGTTCGGGACCGCGTAGGGGCTGGGTGCTCGGCAAGCCGTACTTGCGCCGGCGCACATGCAGTAATCCCTGATGTAGGTCCACTTGCTCACGCCGCAGGGCTACCAATTCTGACACGCGCAGCCCATGCCGATAGGCCAGCAGGATCATGGTGGCGTCCCGGTGGCCATGACGCCCCAGTTGTTTGGCGGCGGCCATCAACCGGTCGATCTCGGCCGACGTCAGGTACTCCCGGCTACGCCGCTGGGCGTTGGGCTGTTTGAGGGGTGGCTTCATCGTAACCACACTTTCCCGAAAACAATGATTGACACCGGCCCCACCGCAGGCCTGGAGACCTCATTTTAGCTCGCCTCGGGAGCCGCTACTTTCCCGAAAAGAACCCTTGTAGGGAAAGTATTCTCCAGGCTGAAGCGCGCTACCCTGATGTCGACGAAAAACAAGCTCCTGACCGTCCTGTCCGAGGCTGAGCAGTTCGCCCTCTACGGCTTGCCGGATTTCGATGACGGGCAGCGGCTGGACTATTTGTCGCTGGACGAAGCGGAACAGGCCCTGGCCAACCGTCGCCCCAGCCTCGGCGCCCAAGTCTACTGCGCCTTGCAGATCGGCTATTTCAAGGCCAAGCACGCCTTCTTCCGATTCTCCTGGGACGAGGTGCGGGAAGATTGCACCTTCATCCTGACGCGCTATTTCAACGGCCAGGCCTTCGAGCTGCGGATCATCACCAAGCACGAACATTACACGCAGCGTGCCCTCATCGCGGCGCAGTTCGGTTATCGGCTTTGGTCGGCGGAGTTCCTTCCGACGCTCACGCAACAGATCACCCCGATAGTTCGCCGCGACGTCACGCCCGGTTTCATCGTCGCCGAGCTTCTCACCTTTCTCAACGAGCACAAAATCGTCCGGCCCGGCTATACGACCTTGCAGACGCTGGTCAGCGAGGCGCTGTTGGCGGAACGCCAACGTCTGAGCCACGTGCTGGCCGAGCGGATGGACGAGCTGGCCCGGGACCTACTCAAACAGTTGCTGGTCCGCGACGATACCTTGTCGGGTCTAGCCGCCCTCAAGCAGGACGCCAAGCATTTTGGCTACCGGCAGATGGCCCTGGAACGGGAGAAACGGGCCACCCTGGCGCCGATTGACCGGCTGGCCAAAACGCTGCTGCCCGAGCTGGCGATCTCCCAGCAGAACGTGAACCACTACGCCAGCCTGGCCCATTTCTACACCATCTATGACCTGCGCCGGCTGCGGCCGGAGCAAGCCTATCTCTATCTCCTGTGCTATGCCTTCCAGCGCTACCGCCAGCTGACCGACAACCTGGTTGACGCCCTCGGCTATCACATGAAGCAACTGGAGGATCAAACCCAGGTCGAGGCCAAGCAGCGCTATGTCCTGGAGCAGGACCGGCGGCAGCAGGCCAACCGGCAGGTCGGGCGGTTGCTGCTGCTGTATGTCGATGACAGCGTGGACGACACCACGCCGTTTGGCGAAGTCCGCCAGCGAGCCTTCGCCATCCTGCCCAAGGAAACCCTACAGGCCGCCGCCCAGCAGCTGAGCCAAAGGCCAGCCAACAAGCTGGCTTGGCGCTGGCAACTGGTGGAGGAACTGGCCGGGCGGACCCGCCGGCATTTCCGGCCGCTGTTCCTGGCGCTCGACTTCGCCAGCACCGTGCCGGATAGCCCCTGGCTGTCCGCCCTGACGTGGATGAGCGGCGTGTTCGATAAGGCCCAGCGGCTTTCGCAACGCCCCATCGCCGAATGTCTGGATAAGACCGTGCCCCACCGCCTGCGACCCTACCTGCTGGAGTTCGGTGATGACGGCCAAGCGAAGCGGGTCCGGGCCGACCGCTATGAGTTTTGGATCTACCGGCAGATCCGGAAACGCCTGAAGTCGGGCGAAATCTACCTGGACGACAGCCTGCAATATCGCCGCCTCACCGACGAACTGGTGTCCCTGGACGCGCAGGCCGAAGCACTTCGCGGCTTGGAGATTCCCTGGTTGCGGCAACCCATCGAAGCCCAGCTTAAGGCCTTGGAGACGGAACTGGACGGGCAGTGGCGGTCGTTCGACCGCGAATTGCGGCACGGGAAGCTAAAGCATCTGGAGTACGACAGCGCCAGCCAGACCCTGACCTGGCGCCGCCCCAAGGCCGACTCCAAGACCGCCTCACAGGCGCCGTTGTTCGATCAGGTCGCGTGTTGCGATATCGCCGATGTCTTTCGGTTCGTGAACGATCGCTGTCATCTCCTGGCGGCCATGACCCCGTTGCAGCCCCGCTACACCAAGCAGGTGGCCGATCCGGATAGTTTGATGGCGGTGATCCTGGCCCAGGCGATGAATCACGGCAACCGCGCCCTGGCAGAGACCAGCGATATTCCCTACCACATCCTGGAAGCCACGGCGCAGCAGTATCTGCGAACGGCGACCCTGCAAGGCGCCAACGACCGGATCAGCAACGCCATCGCCGGCCTGCCCATCTTCCCGCATTATTCCTTCGACCTGGAGGCGCTCTACGGCAGCGTCGATGGCCAGAAATTCGGGGTGGAACGACCCACCCTCAAGGCCCGCCATTCCCGTAAGTATTTTGGCCGCGGCAAGGGCGTCGTCGCCTACACCCTGCTGTGCAATCACGTGCCTCTGCAGGGCTGGCTCATCGGGGCTCACGAGTTCGAGGCCCACCATGTGTTCGATCTCTGGTACCGCAATACCTCGGAGATTGTGCCGACGGCGATCACCGGCGACATGCACAGCGTCAACAAGGCCAACTTCGCCGTCCTGCATTGGTTCGGGCGCCGCTTTGAGCCGCGCTTCACCGACCTGAAGGCCCAGTTCAAACAGCTCTACTGCGTCGGCGACCCGGCCCGGTACGACAAAGCGCTGATTCGTCCGGTCGGGGTCATCGATACGCAGGTCATCGTCGATGAAAAAAACCACCTCGACCAGATCGTCGCCACCCTGGCCCTGAAGGAGATGACCCAGGGCACCCTGATTCGGAAGCTCTGCACCTACACCGCGCCGAACCCCACCCGCCGGGCGCTCTTCGAGTTCGACAAGCTGATCCGCAGCATTTATACCCTTCGCTACCTGCGCGACCCGCAGCTACAACGGAACGTCCACCATTCCCAGAACCGGATCGAGTCCTACCATCACCTACGCTCAGCGATTGCCCAGGTCGGCGGCAAGAAGGAGCTGACCGGCCGCACCGACCTCGACATCGAGATCAGCAACCAGTATGGGCGGCCGGTCGCCAATGCCATCATCTATTACAACTCCGCCATCCTGTCTCGGCTGCTGGAAAAGTACCAAGCCGGCTTGAATCCCAAGGTCTTGGTGTTGCTGAAGAAGGTGTCGCCGGCCGCCTGGCGCCATATCCATCTGAACGGCCACTACATGTTCCGAGGCACCGGCCAAATCCTCGACCTGGAGGCGATCGTGGCCGGGCTGAAATTGGACTGACGGAATTTTCTGGGGTTTGGGCTTACAACCCCATCTTCTCCGCATAGGGCTTGTCCAGCGTCGAGTCGTCCACCACCAGCACGCCCCCACGCCGCTCTATTTGGGTAGCCGCCTCTTGCCACAGCGTCGCAGCGTCCGGCTCCAGTCGGTGCAACAACCGGGTAAACGCATCATGCGCCGGGGCTTTGGCTCCGTCCGGTTGGACGCGCGCCGCTTCCGTCGCGCTGCACACCTTCGGCGTCGCAATCAGAAAATTGATGTAATCCTCTTCAGTCACTTTCGGTCGGTTCATTCCGCCCTTTTACTCCATTGCTCCCAACTGCGTAACTCCTAATATTAATAAAACAGGTTGTCAATGGGCTTATTTGCCGCACGATTTTCCACCGCCGACCACGGTGAACTACCATTATATGAAATGGATGGCCACGGGTTTCTTCGAGCGCGTGAATGCGGAAGTCCGCTGCGGGGTGCGAAAAAAATGGTCGAACCGAAGAACCGAGCGCAGGGATCATCGACAGTCAAAGCGTCAAGGGCACGGCGGAGTCCGCCGAGGAATCGGGCTTTGACGGTTGGAAGAAAGTCAAAGGCAGGAAATATCATATTGTAACCGATACAACGGGTTGTATTCTGGCTGTCGCGGTTCATGCCGCCAATATCCATGACAGTCAGGGGGCCTACCCCCTATTGAAGAAGCTGTTTAAAATCGTGCCCACGCTGCGCCGCATTTGGGCCGATCAAGCCTATCAGGGCGAGTTAGTTCAATGGGTGAAAGCAACCTTTTCTTGTGAGCTGGAGATCGTTCAAAGAACCACGAAAGCCTTTAAAGTCTTGCCCCGCCGGTGGGTGGTGGAAAGAACCTTGGCTTGGCTGAGCCGTTCCGTCGATTGGTGCGCGTCTATGAAAAAAGAGTGGCATCCAGTGTCGCTATGATTTGCGTCGCTTCGATCCGTATCCTGCTCAAAAAATTGTATGCCCCTATCCCTGAAGAGGGCTCCGCTTAATCGGCTCTCTCTGAATTGATATTTTCGGATAGGCTCTAATGCTAGAAAAAGTTACTGTATTAGCTAATAACTGACTCCGCAACTTATTGCGAGGTATTAAAGAACATAGCAAGCTGCGCGATATGTATCCAGAAGGAAAAAATCAACGATATCATCCCTGAAGGATTTAGCTAATGTGGCTTATTAATAGATTTTTCTTGCTTTTTATTCTCCTGTGCCCTCTTTTAGGATATACGCAAGCATGGCAAATTAAACTCCTTGATAGGATGTTGCTCGCGCAGGGAACATCCAATGTGAGATTAGCTAACAATAATCAAGAAAAACGTCAGCAACAGGAAATAAAAAAATTATTAATTTTAGCGAAAAAACAATTAAATCGTATGCAGTTAACTTTACCTATTGGAAATAATGCTTATGAAACCTATCAAAGAGTTTTAAAAATAGATCCAAATAATGATGAGGCTAAACAAGGTGTTGTGAAAATATGTGATCGATATCAAAAATTGGCCGAGCAGTATGCAAAAAGGGGTTTATTGAAAAAAAGCTTACGTATTATTAAAAGGGGTTTAAGAATTGTACCTGATCATAGCGGTTTATTAGCACAGCAGGCTGTGGTAGAAAAAACTCTGCTGGAGGTGCAGCGGGAAGCCGAAGCCATGACCTCTAAGGCTGAGATAGAGGCTGAGATAAGAAGGACTTCTGTAGGGACTGCGACAAAAGGGGCTTGGAAGGTTTGGAGAAATATTAAGAGAGAGGCTGAGAGAGAGGTTGCTGCGGTGGCGGTATCGAAAGATCTGTCGGTGGTAAGACCAACGCCGCCGAGTGTGGACAACCCTCTAGAAAGAGTACGTAGTGCTTCACATGCTTCACATATCGTTGTGCGCATTTTCTATGCAACAGACCGCAATCGTACATCAGAGGCGAAACCCGCAGAAATGTTCGGAAACGACCGTGGGACACTCAGTTTTGGCTATTCATTCAGCATATCGATCCAGACGTGCGACCAGGTGCCGCCCAGCACGCACCCGAAGTACAGCGGCCGAACCCACCACAAGGGCGAGGCAATCAGCGCCACGACCAGCAGGCCCACGGCGGAATGGGTCACGGTGCGATGGCCGAAGCGCCGTTCCAGCGGCACGGAGAGCCAGAACAACAGCCGGCCGATTTTCGAGGTCGGCAAATCCACGTCCGGCCCCAGCGATGCCACCGCCACGAGTAACCAGCCGATCCCATCCGGCTTGTAGCCAAACAGGGTTGCACCGCCCAGATACAGCACCGAGGCAAAGGCGACGTGCGTGCCGGAGGTCACGCGGGTTCACTCGAACAGGTCGGCGTGGGTACCGGCGCGAACGAAGACCAGCAGCTCGCTGGCAGGCGCGTCGGCCAAGCGGTAGATCAGCAGGAAATCCCCGCCGATGTGGCATTCCCGGCTGCCCCTCCACTCGCCTTGCAAGGGATGGTCGAGCCATTCCGGGCCGAGCGGGGCGTCGGCGGCGATCAGCAGCAGCATGGCCTCCTTCAACCGCCCCAGATCGTACCGGCCGGAGCGGCTCAGCCGCTCCCAGTCCTTGAGAAACGCCTTGGTGTAATCGACCCGCCGGGGCAGCGCGGCCCGTTTAGCGCGGGCCGGTTTCTTGGTCGAGGGCATCGAACAGCGCCTCGGCGCTGCCAAAGCGCGCATTGCGGGTGCGGATGATCGCCTCGGCCTCCGCCAGCGCGGCGCGCGTCTCGGCGTTGGGCGCTTTCAGCGCGAAGGGCAAACCTTGTTCCGCCACCACCCGCGTCAGAAACACCCGCACCGCGTCCGACAGGGAAAGCCCCATCGCGGCCAAGGTATCCGTCGCTTGGGTTTTGAGGGTTTCGTCCACCCGGATGTGAACCATCGTGGTCGCCGTCATTACGCTGCCTCTTAGTCTCTCAATTGAGATTATTTGTATCTCAATTGCCTTGAGAAGGCAATGCGCCGCGCTAATTCGCCTTCCCCGCCCCCTTGAACAGAAACACCCGCAAGCTGATGACCACGGCGGCGACCATGCCGGCGAAGATATACAGCTCGGTATCGCCGGTGCCGATGGCCAGATAGCGCGCCCCGACAATGGACGCCAGCGCCACGATCATCACCGGGGTAAAGTCGAAGTACCGTACCCCCGCCGCGTGGCGCATCTCCCGAATGCGCTGCTTATCGACCAGCCGCTCCTTGCTCGAATCCTCCAGCATGTCGGCGATGGCCTGCGGATTGCCGCCGGACTGCTTGACCACATGGCCGATAAACAAGCCGGGCGACTCGATCAGCATCCCTTGGCGGGTGATGTAGGTCTGGACGATTTCCCGCGTCGCCTCCGGCGGCAGCGGTGGAATCTCGATCTCGGTCATCTTCCACCACAGCTTGTTGAGATTCGCTTTCTTTTGGCTGGCGCAGCCGATGACTTGCGCCGCATCGAACACCGCTAACCAGAACGCCACGAGTGTCGGCGTGACGCTGGTCAGGTCATCGACCGCAATAATCACCTTACCGTGATGGTCGTGCAGGGCCGGAATGATCGCCGCTGTGAGGTCGCGCATACTCAGGCGCGAGACCTGCCGCCGGATTTTGGCCCACGGGATTTGCTCCGGTAGCTCCAAGGCCAACGGATCGAGCAAGCCCACTTCCAACAATTTACGGGCGATGCAGATGAATTGCGCCTTGGGCTGGTGGTCGGCAATGTGGATGACCGTCCGCGTTCGCCGCTGCCGCTGGCTCGGTCGGCCGGTATTGGGTTCGGTGTTGGGTTCACGGGGCGGGTCGTCCGTCTCGACATCGACCGGAGCGCGTTCACTCTGACGCCGCTCCAGCCGCGCGAGGATCGCGTTCAGCACGCTGGATTTCCCGACCCCGACTTTGCCCGTCAAGATGACATGGCGGCCCTTCCTAACCTCCTGAGCGGCTTTTTCGACCAGTGCGTCACGACCGATTAGCCCGGTGATGTCGCGCATGGCTTAGCCCTCCGGTAATGCCTTGAGTTTACCGCTCAGGTAATCGAGCAAGGGCCGCCAGTGTTCGCCCGCGTGGTGGGCGATTTGGCGGCGCTGGGCGTCGATCCATCCATCCAGCCGCTTGAGGCTGGCGGCTTCCGCGTTTTGCTGCTGGGCGGTCGCCCAGAGCTTTTCGATATCGCCTTCGTAGCCTTTCTTGATCCGGTCTTGCACCCAGTCGGCCCTGGACTTGTGAAAGCTCAGCCGCTCGCGCACGGCGGCGCGCTCGGCTTCCAGCCCGCGCAGCTTGGCCAGATCGGTCAGCGCTCGGCCGCGCACGTCGTCGATGCGGGTGGCTTCGGCCAAAGCGTGTTGGGCGTATTCGCGCCGCTCTCTGGGCGAGGCGAGCGGGATGTTGAGCTGGATGCCGACCATGACGGGGGTGGTCGTGGTGGTGTCGCCGGTTTCCGAAACGGTGCTGGAGGTGCCGGACGCGGCCCGCACGAACACCGAGGTGTGTTCCAGCATCTTTTGGCCAAGGCTCGGCGGCCGGTAGGCCGAGACCACGGCGCGTTGCGCTTGCAGCAGCGGGCTGTGGGCGACGATGAACGACAGCACCGGTTCTTCCTCCCACGCCACCGCCAGCGCCGGCCACAGTAACGCTAGACTCAGGCCGCGCTTCATGGCGGCTCCGCCGCCGCGCTAGGCCAGCCGGCGACGCTCACCCGAAACGCACTCAGCCCCGCGCCGGCCAGACAGCGAGCCACCGCCTCCAGCGTGGCGAAGACCCGCGCCCCGCCACGCTGGCGTTCCAGCGCTTCGCGTCGTTCGCCGCCCCGGCTGGCGTAAACGATCCACACCGCCCAGCCGTCTCCGTCCGGCAGCGCTTCCGCCTTCCGTATCGCACCCGCTTCGATCAGTACCTTCAATTTTGGAAGTTGCATCCGTCAAATTTAGCTTTTGATCGATCAAATTGTAGAAATTGATGGTAGTTTTTTGATCCCGATCAACAAAAAGTGAGCCGAGCGAAAATGTCATGACAATGACATGACAGTTTGCGATACTACTTTTTATTTGGTTGGAGAACGCTGATGTTGAACACCACCCGTTCCGAGAAACTGGATTTGCGGCTGACCCCGGCTGCCAAGCAGTTGTTGCACGCCGCCGCCGCTGCCGAACGCCGCTCGGTCAGCGAGTTTGTGCTAGACAGCGCTTTGAGCCGCGCGGAGGAAACCTTGGCGGACCGGCGCTTCTTCGGGTTGGATGCCGAGCGTTGGGAAGCCTTCCTGGCGGCGCTCGACGCCCCGCCGCGTCCGCTGCCGCGCTTGGAGCGGCTGTTTGCCGAACCCAGCCTGTTCGAGGGTGGCAAGGCTCCATGACCGCCTTTGCCATCGAGAAGCTAGCGCGGCGGCATCCGGTGGAATCCTTCGATTGCGGGCAACTTGCCCTCAATCGCTTTCTGGCCCGGTTTGCACTCGCCAGCCAGCAGGCCAACGCCTCGCAGACCTATCTGGGGCTGGCCGATGGGGAGATTGTAGGGTTTTACACCTTGACCGTGGGCGAGGTGGCCTATATGGACGCGCCGGAGCGGCTGACCAAAGGCTTGGCCCGGCATCCCGTGCCGCTGATGCTGCTGGCGCGGCTGGCGGTGAGCGTGGCTTGGCAAGGCCGGAGCGTCGGGGCGGGCCTGCTCAAGGACGCGATGCGGCGGACGTTGCAGGTGGCCGAGATGGTCGGCATCCGAGCGCTGGCCGCGCACGCCAAGGACGAGACCGCCCGCGCCTTTTACGAGCGATTCGGCTTCATCGCCTCGCCCACCGATCCGCTGCATGTGTTTCTGCTCACTAAGGATTTGCAGCGGGTGGTGAGTATCAAAAAACGCTGATTACAGCGTATTACATCGATTGATTTTGAATGACGCCGCAGACTGCGGTCGTGGATCCCCGTGGATAAATTCCCTATTTTGTAAAATGAAAATAATGATTAGCTAAAATTTTAAGTGTCCAAATAATTCCTTGACAGTGCTGACGATGCCGGTTTTCTTCTTTTCGCTGACGATTCCCTTCTCTGTAAAAAATGGCCCATAGTCAGAATCCGAATTAATGATATGCTTTGATAGCCAGTTTTTTAGGAAATGTAATAATTCAAAGCTAATAGATGTTTTATTATGATCTAATTTATCTTCTAGTTCAATGAGTTGATCGATTAGAATTGCATGTTCCTTGACATGCTCCTTATATCTAGGGTACTTAAAAATTCTCATTAAGCTTTCTTCAACTGCAAAATGCACCCTAGTATACTCTTTCAATTTGGTGAGAACTTCCCTGGAAATTGTTGATCCTTTTCTATTATGAATGGCTTCATGTAATTCATTAATAATTTCAATTAAAGATTGATGTTGAGCATCTAGCTCGTCGACCCCAACGCTTAGATCATTAGTCCATTCAATAAATTTAGACATAATTACCTCGGCTGGAAAATTTCTTGAACGACGATTTCATTGTAGACTTGTCGATTGCGCACGAGTTTTATTATATAATTGAATTTATTATATTTTTAAGCCGGTTGTTTTCAGCAAGGTTCATTCAATTTAATAAATTGTATGCTGCGTTGCAGCATACATGCAATCGACTACGTCTCGTTATCATAGTGTACATATATTATATGTGTGTATATAAAAAAATACAATTTAAACGAACTTAGAGCAGATAATAGGTTCCGTTCACCACTGTAGGAGCAACCTAGGCGGTCAGTGCGGGTAGGGCAACCGTTCGGAGAGCTTTGAAGTTTGGCCAGCTGTTTGCCTAACGAGCGAGCCGGTTGAGCGTGGCGGGCGATCTTGCCGAGCTACTACGGGTATTTTGAGCCGCTGAAGGGAAATGAGCCGGTTGAGCCGATCGCGAGCAGCTACGCAAGGCCGAGGAGCGAAGCGGACTCCCCAGAAAGAAAAAGCCCGGTTGCTAGCGATGCTTGAAACTGGGCAGCAGGTCGTCGTGCACTGACAACCCAATGCCACCCGCGCCCAGCCAGCACCAACCCATTAACCGTCGCGTGTGGGTATTGCGATCGTCGTTGCTCTAGTCTGGGCCCATACCTGCGTCTAATAGCCAGGATGGTCCATTCGTCGATTGGTCCCTGACCGGCGCTCTTGGCCTACAAAGGACCCGGAGCAAATAAAATTAGCCGAGGATCGACGATCCTCTTCTCGACGATCTTTGTAGTGCACGTAGTGACACAAACAACGAGGGGCTGTGCAGCTTGGCAATGGTAACTGTGGCGCTTGGCTCACCAGGAACCGCTTGGTCTTGAGGTATAAAGGCGGTTTGTTAGATAAAAATGGCTTGGTTTCGACCTGCTGTACGGCATCGCAAGCGAGTGGAACGTAGTATCGGATGGCAACGGCTCGATATTGAGAATTTCTGTTTATTGGCTGCATCTTTAGGATCAAGGAGAATCATATGTAGGACGTAAGCTAAATGGTTTATTATCGCAATAGCTCACACATTAATTACATCTTTATGCTTTTTGGGATACAGAAATGAAAAAATATTTTTATGCGATTCTATCACTTGTGTAATAGTTCGCACGCTAATTATTATGAGCGTTTCAGAGCGCTTATTATGCTGAACTATCCACGACTTATGAAAACTCGCTGTTTTCTTATACTGGCACTGCATGAAGATTACCCCATTACAGCTACCCTGATCGCAAACCCCTAATGTCATTGCTTACAAGTTAAGCCATTTAGTTGATTGTCAAGGGGTAAACTGGAGGGGTTTGGACGTTGTTGGAGGACGTTCACGAGGCATTTTTTTGCGGGGTCGTTTGAGGATGCCCAACTCGCGGGCGCGGTCGGCCAAATACCGGACCGAGTTGGTGGCAGGGTCTTGCGCGACCGCGTTCGTCACGAAATACAGACTGCGGTAGACCATGGCCACGGAGACCTCCGCGAGCGGCCGCGCCAGCGCTGCGGCGACGGCGTCGGTCAAGTCGATCAACACGGCGTACAACAGCCAGGTGGCCCACACTTGCATTTCGACGGCGTTTTCGGCGCCGCAGTAGAAATAGGCCAATCCCAACAACCGCTTGACGATAGCGAAGGCCTCTTCCACCCGCCAGCGCTGGCGATACAGGGCCACTGCATGGACGGTCGGCAGGCGGGCGAAGTCCAAGACGTTGGTCAGATAGCGGTAGAGCGTGCCGTGGGCTTGGACCTCGATCAAGCGGACCTGCTGGCGCGCCGTGCCCTCGCCGATCCAGACGATCCGGTCCCGCACCGCCGAGGTCTGCACCAGGACCTGGACCACTTCGTACTTCAGATTCTGTTTCGCCCGGGTCAACCAGGTCACCCGGCGGGCGGTCAGGGTCGCCCACCGGACAAAATCGGTGAAGCCCAAGTCGAAGACGACCCGCGCGCCGGTCGGAATGGCCGCCACCCGCCGATCCCAAAATCGGGCATCGTGGCCGTGGGAGTCGGCGTCGTACCAGACCCGCCGGGGCAGGCGCGAGGCCAAATCCAGCACGGCCAGCATCCGCCCCGCCAACGGGGCCTTCACCGCGTCCTGCAGCAAGCCGACCTTCCGCAGCAGGACGTCCAAGGTCGACCCATCCGCAATCAGGACCGCCGTAAAGTGGACCTGGGCCCAGGCCACCGCCGGCGGCAGGGGGCGCTGCCGGGCTTGCCAGCGGCTCTGCAAGACCGGCAAGATCGCGGTCAACACCCGACCGAACAGCACCGCCGGCAAGGTCCGCGGGCGTTGGGCCAGGGCTTGCTGGGTCAGGTCGCGCAACGGCCGCACCCACCACACCGCCTCGGTGCGAACGACCCGCACCCGCTCGTTGATACTGCCGATCTGCCGCCACAACAGGCTCAGGACCCAGGCCACCATCACCGGCAAGGTCAACAGGCGGGCGCGCAACCCCAAGCCGTGAAAATAACTCACTTTTGAGCCAAGGTCGCCGGCTGGACGATCTCGGTCAGGCGTGTGACTACCGCTTCGGCCGGTAGCGCCCCAAGCGGGCGTTGGGTACGGTCGCGCTGGATGGCACGGGTATGACGGACCGAACTCCGTTTCTGGGGCTTCGCCTCCTCCGACTTCGGGGCCGTCGATGGCGATTCCCCCGGCTTCGCTGCCGCCCCTACAGGGTCTGTCGTCAGAGTCTCCATCAGTCAAATCCCAATCCAACAAAGGGGCTTGACAGCTTCTCAAAGTCCCTAACTTGTAAGCAATGTCCTAACCCGGTGCGGCGTCGGTTTGCTGGACGGGGACAAAGATGGCGTGCCGTGTGAGACGCTGTGCCGATAATCAAGATTTTCGACACGTTCAAGCTTTTGGCTTTTTTGCGGAGAAAAGAAGCCATAATCTACGCATAGGATGCGGAGATTATGACAGCGTACATTCACGAATTACCTGATTGGCCTCACTTTCAATGGGATGAAAAACGCCTTGCAGTGAAGGTTACGGCTGTTCGTTACAGGCAAGGCCGAATGCTGGGCGCTCTTGAGATGCTGGGCATCAAATTGCGCGAAGAGGCCATTCTGAGGACGTTGACTGAAGAGGTTGTCAAGTCAAGCGAGATCGAAGGTGAAATCCTGGATCGCGAACAGGTGCGGTCTTCTCTTGCACGCCGTCTC
>WBZV01000691.1_pt1 | contig 18159 bp, 13 predicted proteins | sample 5204221 | NCBI WGS metagenome assembly WBZV01 (sample SAMN12344360, study PRJNA552823) | activated sludge metagenome | biome: Activated sludge suspended growth; feature: Nitrification reactor; material: Wastewater; isolation source: activated sludge from nitrification reactor of wastewater...
TGACTGATGCTCTTTCAGTGCATTCATGATCTGGCTCTCCGTAAATTTTGTTTTTTTCATCGTTACAGTTGTTAAAGTTAGCGGTTTATCCAACTTTTAAACTGTAGGATTTTTGGGGGGACTTACAGGATACAATTTTGTGAAAACAGAATTTACTGGAAACTCAATTTTTGTAACAAACTTTATTGAACTATCGCACGTAAGACCTGTCCCCAGACGATAATTTGGAAAATGAGGTAGACTGCCTCCGTGAGTGCTGGGTAAAGCCAGCCCTTGCTGTACAAAATTACATGCCTTCCCAGGAAGGTCAGGATATTTTATCACACTTAGCCGATCTGAGCTATTATAACTCGTAATGTAAATCCTGCAATCCGGACCCAGTTGGGTCATACAAAAAAAATTGAACAATGGGGGGAACGGACTACCTACCCAATTGAAAGTATCGATCAATACTTTCGATCCTTCAAAATCGATTGCTTCCAAGTCAAATTGAAATAATTTCTTATACGAACTGGCATATACAAATCTTGAATTTGGAGAAACGGCAACCCCACCAACGCCTACCGGCTCGTTTAATACAACATTTTTATAATTAGAAAGCAATCCCGTCTCCCTATCAAAGTCGTACACATATAAACCATCTATTGTATTGTATCGAACAAACTTTTTTCCGTTTGGTGAAAAACAGGTATTTCCCCCAAGTTCACCATTAGTATTAAAACTATCGCCGATGGTTTGATAATATGGCCCTAAAATACCATTATCCGTTACCAATAAGCGAATATAAGTATTGCTATTATACTTCGTATTAAATACCCACCAATACCTGTTATTGGCATGCTTTATAGCAGTCATATCACCGATGTGAATACTGGTATCTTCAAGTAATGGGACATTTTTTAAAAAAACATTATTGTTGGAGTCTGGTTTTAAACTTCTTGGCACAAAGCCATCAGGATGGCTGAAATCTACCACGGTATAGTATAAGTATTTGGTACGTATATCAAGTGTTGGCTCATAAATCCAAACAGTACTTACATGAAATATATAATACTGATTTGGATTTCCAGGATTAGGAATACTGATCATAGTTTGATGACCGGCATTATAGCCACCTATATTACTACACTGATCATTTCTTAATGATCCCGAATTAAGTTTATCGCCATCTTTTATCACCTGATGTTTTGAATTAAATATTTTACAGCCGTTAGAATAAAAAAGTAAATTTCCATTCTCATCACTCATACATGTATTGGATGATTCTATTCCTGTATTGGCGTCTTGAATACTTAAGCTAAGTGAATCCCGATCAAAATTCAAGATCATAGCATCTTTATTGTAAGTCCTGAAAACCCAATTTTGATCATGCAATTGCTGAGCAAAACAACCAGACAAAATGCAAACATTTATAAAAGGGAATAGAATAACGAACCTATTCCAAATTGTGATTGATGAATTGGTCATAGGAGGCTTATTTATTAATGATCAACTTTTTAGTAGATACACTGCCATCTCCAAAAAGAAATTTTACAAAATAGCAACCAGGCAATAATGATACATTCACCGCGAGATTTTGATGATCAAAAAGCGAATTATATACTCGTCCTTGCATATCTAAAACAATTACATTAGATATTTCTGTCTGATCTGCGTTTTTCACACAAAACACTCCTCTTGATGGATTTGGATAAATGATAAATTGTTCATCTGATTTTACTGTTTTGTTACTCAAGATCAATGGTTCTGGCAAATTACATGAAATATCATCGTCGTATTCATGTTCTTCATGAACAAGGTCAATTAAAAATCTTGCCCGCAAAGTAGCATAGCCCCCTTCCTTAATGCATAAGTTAGCAATAGAATCTATAAGTAAAATGTTCTCTACTATTATTTCTTTATCATGATCTCTAAAATATTGAAGATATACTTCATTAATCGCTTTTAGACGTGCACCGTTAATCGTGCTTGTAACAACCAAATCATTTAGGATAATCGTTGAATCGACCTCGGCAATCAAAATAGAGTTTATCGTCGAAGCAATGTCATTTGCTTCCATCTGCAATGTATCAATCTGATTTTGCAAAAGAGTTATCAAACTATCCGCATTTTCTTCTTCTAGCAAAGTTGAAATTTGCGCTGCCAATGAGTCAATTTGGTTACTCAAGACTTCTAATGCAGTCAATGGTGTGAAAATAGCTTCTAATCCCTGGTTTGTAATTTGAAAAATGTCTTTGAGAAAATGAGAACTCACAGTTTTAGATAAAATTATCGGATTGGAGCTTAATTCCGAGACATTAATCGCAATTATAACACAAAATATTATTCTGCCCCCCCCGAAATCAAAAAATTAAATGTTGTTTTCATACAAATATATTTGAGGTTAAAAAATCTTAGTGTGGTTTTTGAAATACTGTACGATGATTGCCCTTTACAAACTTTAGCTAAGTTAACTTAATCCTTGAAAATACCAAACTTTTACAAAATTGTTTTCTTTACAGGGGATGCTTTTTTGGTATCCAACAGATTCGGAGTTTTCTGATGAATGCTTGATTCGGTGGGTATTTAAAGTCAAACTTAGTTGATTCCTGTGTTCTGCGTTTTATTAGAGTCAATTATCTAAACAGCATGATATAATCATCAAATGCAAAAATCCGATTTCGTTTATAGCCGGTAACTTCCTGTAAAATATCCAGTTTGATGAAATCATCAATGAGTCTAAATGCAGTGGAAATATTTATTCCTAAAGTTAATGCCACTTCAGCTCCATCGGTTATTGGTTTACCATATAAGTATTTCAGAAAAGAATTGGCTAATCGCTGTTTTTTTCCCAGAGTTATGATTTTATTCTCTAAATTATTTCTCAAAGCGATGATATTTTTGAATGTGCCAATTGATTTTTCGGAAGTACTTTTAATGCCTACTAAAAAGAATTTCAACCACTGGAGCATATCATTATGGGATCTAACCCGGTTTAAATTATCATAGTAACTGGTTTTATTTTTTTCAACGAAATCAGATAGATACAAGGTTGGTTTAGTCAACAATTGATGGCTCACTAAGAATAAAGTTATCAGTAAACGTCCAATTCTACCATTACCGTCTAAAAATGGGTGTATGGTCTCGAATTGATAATGTGCTATTCCAATTTTAATCAAAGAGGGCACGAGTGTATTTTCATTATGTAAAAATTTTTCCAGATCAGCCATAAGATCATTTACGCTTTGAGGATGCGGAGGAATAAAAATCGCATCTGACAAACTGCTCCCTCCAATCCAGTTTTGACTCTGGCGAAATTCTCCCGGGAGTTTATGTTTTCCCCTGACACCTTTTAAAAGTGTTTTGTGGGTTTGTTTTAATAAGCGGTTACATAATGGCAATTTAGGCAGGCTATCAATTGCTTGATTCATTGCTTGTACATAGTTTTGAACTTCCAACCAGTCATCCATTCTTTCCGGATGAATGTATTCTACTTTTTGTAAGGCATCATCAATATTGGTCCGTGTTCCTTCTATTTTGCTGCTTTTTGTACCTTCCTTCAACACATGCATTTTAATGAAGTAATCCACGTCAGGTATAAGCTGTGAAAAAGCATTGAGTTCCCCCAATTTGATATTTGCCTGACTCAGTAACATGAGTAATTCAGGATCGTCAACCAACCACGGCAGATCCACTAAATTAGGCTCAAAGCTTTTGTATTTCAGACGCTGAACCCGTTTTCCTGCTTTAAAGTCACTGATCTTCATTCTTGGAAGCAAACATGATCTGCAAATATAGTTATTTATAATTGCAGATAATTAATAAAGTGCAAATAAGAAAATTTATAGGAGCACTCATAATTGTATTGAAAGCCTAATTACAAAATGGTAATTATGGGTGCATTTCAAAATGAAGTATCTTATTGCTAGAAAATACCACCCCATCACCTCTCAATTCCTATACACAATTATTGGCTGAATCCGCCCAGAAAGATTTGTTCAAAAGGATGTTGCCCTCGCCCTGCAGCAGGGCGAAATTGCTGCAGGATATACACTCACCGGTCAGTCGAGACCTACCTCAGAGGAGTTGGAGATTAAGTATTGAACTTTTTACTATCTTGTGAGCTGCCATGAAGATTGGATAAGTACCCAATATTCCTTATGAGTGATTCCATCAGAATTTTTGTTAGCTATTCTCATGAAGACCAGCATTTGGTAGAGAGGCTGGTATCCATATTATCAGGTCAAGGAATTACTCCACTTTGGTCGAATAAGCTGAGTGTAGGCGAAACATTCGATGAAGAACTTAAGCGTTTTATTGAACATGCCCATATTTTCATGCCAATTCTTACCGAATCAGCTTTACAAAGGGGATGGGTACAACAAGAAATTGGATATGCATTGGGTCTTCGAATTCCCATTTTTCCGGTTACAATTAATCATGTCAATCCTGGTGGAATGCTCCAAAAAAACCATGCAATCAAATTGGAGGATGACAATTTAAAACTTCAACAGCAACTGAATTTAGACCATTTTAAATCTCTTTTAAAAAGAAATGACCAGCCAGCATTATATCAAAAAGCATTAAGGCCTGAAATGAGAGCTTCTATGATGAAGAATTATGCAGACAATGTAAGCAATTTGGGTCATTACGGAGTCGTTCGACAAAAAGGTGGGCTGAGCTCTTTTCATATCCCAGTTCACGATATACTACATCCTATCTGGAATGAAAGGTATATTCCTGAAAAACGATCCGAATATCACAAGGAATTGCAACGCAATGAAAGATTAGCATTGCAGGAACATGCAGACAAATGTCCGGTTAGATTGTTGATTAATCCCAATTATGGGATAAAATCACGTGATCCAATTTCTGCTAAAGCTCGCGTTAGTACATTGATTGAATTTCTAGAACAACACGAAGGTGAAGTGTGTATAGCATTAATAACTAATCCTGAAGAGATGGACCAATTGACCATGGTGGGAGATTGGTTTTTGGCTGAATCCGTTTCATTCCGGGACGGAGATGGCTTTACCAACACCTTTTTCACCAGAAATGCAAATGAGATTAACAAAAGAGTTTTATCATTTGAACAGGAATTACAAATGGCACTTGAAAGAATGAATTGTAATGAAGGCAATTCAAGAATATTTATGCTTAATTATTTAAAGGAAACGATAAAATACTGTGGAAAATAAAACAGAAATATAAATGAGCTGCCAGATCCCTTTCCGATTCTTTTTTGATCAACTCGTTTTTTTATTTCATTCCACCTGCTCAGTTACCATTAGTTTAAGCACATCGCTCAAATTGAGTTTGTATATAAACTTCAGTTCGCATAAACATAAAAATATTGCAAACATGCTTAAATAGATATGGGTCATTGCATTCCATTTCAGATTATTTAACAGTAAATAAGAAGCCAACCCGAAAGGAAGTAAATAAGTCATTGCAAGACCATAAACTTTAGACTTAAAGTGACCAGACTCATCCGATTTCTTTTTGGGCAAGAGATCAATAATAAAATAAATGCAAAAAACTACGACAAAAAAAACATAATATTGACTGATCATAATCAATCGTTCGAATTGTAATGGAGTATTTTCTTTTTTGTAAAGAATATACAACCAAATGTTAGTGGAGAAATACAATGAATAAATAAAAGATGAGGAAGGTTTAGAAAATTTTTCGCAACATTTCACCCGGTTAAATACTAATTCAAATAATAGAAAAAAAAGATCGACCAATACAACTAATACAAATAAGTCCACTATGGTTTCAATCAACATAAATGGCCATTGAACAAATTATGAAACTATGCCTAATAACTCCAACTTAAAGATTAGTTTTTGTGCTAGATCATCCATATCGGCATAATAGATTCTAGAGTCTAAGTCAAACCCATTGGTAACTTCAGTTGGTTCGGTCTTTTGTTTGGTAATAATTATTTTGGTTTTGTTCATCATTGAAGCACCCCAGGCAAATGCTAATATAGGGTGTCCAAAGGTCGAATCAAGGATCACTAAATGTGAAGCCATGATCTTGGAAACGATCATTTTTCTGGAATCTTCTGAGAACTTCTCCACGTTGCATAGATAGCATTTATATGCTTTCAATTCCAGGGACTGAATCAATGATTTGCGTTCATCAGCATTAAATGATTTATTCATTAGGATAAACACTGTTTTGGGATCTATTTTTTCATTATATCCCAAATAAGCATTGCCATGTACATTATCGTAATGTACCGACCTAAATTTTGAATTTCTTTCAATATCCAATGGCGGCCTGTACTTAATTATTTTTTTTATAACATAGGCTATCGCTTTTGTTCCCATCAGCGGATCTGAGGTGTGACCTTTTATAGTTGGGGCATCAACGCTGCTGTACATACTCCAAATCATTCCCCTCGGTCCATGGCCATTCACTTGTTTATCTTCTGGAAAATGCAAATCGGATAATCTATTACAAGCATCCAGAAATGCCTTACCCACTATGGTCGGATTTTGGTCAGGGTTTGCTAAACCTGCCTGCTCCAATAATTCTAGCGCGTCGGAACAGAAGTCGTCATATCGTTGAGCGAGTGATCTGTATGGTGATATAATTTGGCTCATAATATTAAGTATAAATAATATTTTTACATTTTCTGTATTTGAACAATTAAATACAGCCTAGGAGAATTGTCATCCTTTATTTTTTATTGTTTCTCTATAAATTTTTAATCCTGCTATACTCATGAGTAAGGGTATATTTCGGATGGGCTTCCGGTCATTATCCTTGGTTGGTTCGTCTAACTCTTCATAAGGAAGCAAATCATTATGGATTTTCAATTCATCATTACGGGTTATTCCATAAATCCATCCGTTGGTGATTTTTTCATTAAACCACCTGTTATGCTCCATTATAGCCATTTGTTCGACTTCCTCTTCGGTAAAGTTTACCACAAGATCTGACTTGTCATCGTTTGTTATGTTGTAACCAAAAGCCTGGAGTTTTCTAATCATATCCATGGCTTGCTGCCTGTTTGAATTTTTGAATTCCTCATTTAATTCATCCCATGGTTTCATGCTTGTTTTATTAGAGCCTTTTTCCAATTCCCCTTTGAGCCAGTTTTCATGAATTTTTGAAGCCAGTATCTCAAGTGAATCATGAGGTATAATTTTGTTCTCCATATAGTTATCTAATTCCTTAATATCAACATGAATAGACAAGACTTGTTCCGGAGGAAGATGAGAATTTGAAAATTTTTGCCCTTTCAAAATCCTGCTTTGCTGAATGATGGTTTCCAATGATCGCGCACCATGTTTGAAGCCAGGAATTTCGAGTAAGGCTCCCAGAAGGCCATCATCCATATGAACATAATGATGGTGGTCAGCGTGATGAAGCAAGAGATTTCGCAATACAATAGCTCTTCGAAGTGGATAAAACACATCATTTGGAGTTAATTGATTAATCCCTTGAATATTGATAAATGCCTTAAGCCTGCTCACAAAATCAGGAAGCTTTGCACCACGATCTATGGAAGGATCGTTGATCTTTCCTTCAAATATCTCAAAACTGGAGCAACTGCCTCCTGCAAAAATATAAATCGCTCTTCCGACTGGATGCATGGACTCTCCATCCTTAAACATTCCATCCTGCATGGGTGCAAGAAAATAACGAAGCCAGCCAAGTTTTCTTCCTTCGCAATCACAGTCGAACTCATCAAAAAACACAAAAGGCACTTTACCCATCACACATTCATCGCGAACCTTTTGAAATGCCATAGCGAGATCTGAGTAAGATTGAAACTGCGAAAGGTTGAACTCGAGAATTAGAGCGTTTTCCTGAATTGACTTGGCCAATTGCTTGACCCCAAAAGATTTTCCGGAACCGGGAGGACCGAAAACTCCAATTGACATAGGCTTAAGTATGCTTTTGTCATCTATAAAATGTTGAATGGAAAAGTAAATACTTCTGAAAGCTTCAATTTCCGAAGGAACATAGGTAAGCAGATTTTTTACCTTTAGATAGGGTATGGCATCGAATAGCAAAGCCTTTCCGGTCTTGACAAACTGGATTGCATTGCTGAGTATTAGGGAAGTGTCATTAAAAATCATGTGTTGCAAAATCGATGGATTACTGACTCCGGAAGTAAAATCAGTTACATCCACAATTTTCACACTCGAAATATCACTATTAAATATCCTTTCAGCAGGAAAGTCTATAGACTTTGAATTTTCACTATACACCAAAATCCCAGCTTCACCACGATGACCAGCTTGAACGGCATGACATACGGCCCGGCATATTTTTTCAGAATCCGGGCATTCTAATTCCTCCAATTTAATAAGATTTGATATCAATGCTGCGTAGAAGGCTTCTGAACCAACAGCCAATGGGTTGTATGATTGACTTTCAGTTTCAATTTCTCCAGGCAAGTAAATAAACCGGTCAACATGATGATCCTTAAGCCTGGATCTGTAAAACACAGCTTCATGCCCAAATCGTATAAGCAGATGCCCAAATTCCTTGAGAAGCTTGAGTTTTGAATCTGACTCCAAAGCCTTAAGAATATCCTCCAAAGTCTTATCCCAAGATTTGGATTGACTTAGCTGAATACCTGATTCACGAAAGCTTTCTGCTTTGATGACCAATAGGCACAGAGGCATAGTTACAGCGGTAAAAAAAGCCCGTAGGGTATTTATTTCCTTTAAATTGTTAAGCTCCAGAACAAATTGACATTTAGCTGAAGTATTGGCAATTCTTTTAAGCAACAAATTCCTTACTTCATCCGAGGAATAATCCATGTCATAAGATAAGAAAAAATCGCAGTTGGTATCATCGATGTTTTTCAATTCATTTGATAAAATCTTGACTTGAAATGGGTCAGATACAAAACCAATGAATTGATCTAGTATTAATTCATTTTCATATCGACCTTGCTTTACTATGCAAAATGGAAATCCTGTTTGAATTGCAAGTATTTTTGAGTGAGCGGTAATAAAAATTTGATGAGTGGCATTTATTAAATTATATTGGATAGATTCCATAACTAGGTGTGAATGATAAGGTATTTCCATTATCATTAAACGTTTGAACGAATTTTCATTTGGTGATATACATTTTGACGAATTATCGAATAAAATTACATATTGGTTATTAGTTTTATCTAAAACAGAAAGTATTTCAATATTCATATTTGATAAATATTTATGCTATATATATTATGTTAAATGTTTTCCTTTAGCCTGTGAGTTTCTTTAATTCACTTCGATATAAATCGACAAACGTATTTTCAGTGAAATGAGTTTTATTACATATTAAAATAGCCTCTTCTAATGCTTTAATAGCTTCATTTCTTTTTTCCTGCATAATAAAGACCTTACTTAATTCATATAATTTATCTGCTATTTCACTCCGTTCATTTCCAGTTAAAATCTTACTAATTTCAATTGATTTACTCATTAATTGTTCTGCATTTTCTAGTTTATTAAGTTTAACCCGGATCCAACCTAGCCTGAAAAATTCTTCTGCAACCAGAGAGTTATTTGAACCAAACTTATTCTCATAAATATTGATTGATTCAGTGATTAATTTCTCGGCTTCTAGAAAACGATTATCACGAATAAAGACTCCAGATAGAATCCCTTTTAAGTGTGCAACTTCAGGAGCGTCAGATCCGCAAATATTTATATAAACATATATGGCTCTATTTAGCAAGGATACTTTTTCATCAAACGATTGAAACTTTGAACGACCAAGATTCACTAATGTTTTAGCATAATCTTGCGTATCAATTTCATCACATTTTTCAAATATCTCAATTGCTCTTAGGTATAGATCATCAAGATAACGGTTTTCGTCATGTAACGAAATAAAGTAAGCCAGGTTATTAATTGCGATGGCAACCTGAGGGTGCAGATTCCCAAAATAGGATTCTACTTCATCTACGACCATTTGATTCAATTCCTCCGCTTCTTCGTAAAACCCCATATTTCCATAAAAACAACCAAGATGATTCATGCATATAATTATATCATAAATATTGAATTTATTTACAATCCATTTTTCGAAGGAAGACATGTATTTTTTTGTAATCCATTTATTTTCCTTCCATTTATTCCAGTAAGAATGAAGTTCTAACTCATGATATTCTGATAATATCATGAAGTGGTCCATATTGAGTAAGCAATTTTGTAGGCGGCCATATAATTTAGAGTCTTCCAATAACCAGGGTAATTCAAAGCTAACTCTGCCATCAGCTGGCAAAGATTCAAAATAATCTGCCAATTTAATTCTGTAATCAGTTATTATTTTATTGGTAGGTAAAAACGCTTTTTCGACTGCTTGCATTAGGTAGTCGTTGGCAAAAATCCATATACCATTTCTACTAATTATTTGATCTTCCAAAACAGCTCGAAATGGTGAGAAGAATGCATGTGGCAGTTTCGTAGTTCCTTCAGGTTTTAGGAGTTCAAGAAGTTCCTTCTCACTGAGGCCGTCTCTTGCTGACCAGATAAAGGATAGACAGTCTTTAACTAGATCTTTTCTTTCTTTACTATAATCTAATTGATATCTATATAATACTTGTTGAAGGAGACTTGGAATGTCTTTTTTGGACAGATAATTGTCAATAAGCTCATTAATATGCTCAAATGAACCAGTGACTCGTAATTCATCAAGCAATATTTTTAGAAATAGTGGATTTGAAGTTATTTCGGTGTTTACAATTCGCTGAAGATGTTTTTTGTCCAATTTTTTACTGAAATGTTGCAAATATGCTCCGATCAGCATTTTTTTTTCATCAAGACTTAGCAGATTAAGTTGTAGCCTCTTCCAACTTCGTTTATTCACAATTTCTATAGATTCTCCGGAGGAATTCGAGACAATCAAACGCAAATTATCTTTGAAGGGAAATTCAGGCAACCAACTCAAAGTAGATGTATTTTCGAATTCTTCTAGTTGATTTATTCCATCAAGCACTATTACGAAACATAACTTATCTCTTGCCGCTTTAATTCTTGCCTTTGACAACCAATTTATTAAATCTTTGACCAAGTCTTCTTTTCTTATTGGGACTTCAGTTGGATCTTTTGTCCAGTTTTTTATTTCCGTTATTAAGCGGGATATAAGCTTCAAGTAATCAGTGCTGTCTGGGGTTGCACCGATAAAGTGTTGAAAAACATAGTCTTTCGGATGCCTAGCTCTCCAATGATTAATCCAATTTGCCAACAACGCTGATTTCCCACATCCGGATTCGCCCGTTATGATCAAAGGACCATCACCTGAGGATGCATGTTGATCCAGCATGTCATAGCATGATTGGCGTGGGATATAAGTTCTTCTTCTAGATTCAGCAAAGGCTTCGTGGTCTAATGCCTCCCTGGTTAACTTATCTTGAACTTCTTCTTTGGGATACTGCTGTTCAATAACAGATTTGAGATCATCCAATACTACTAATGCCAACTCTTCAGGATTCGCATAATCCTCCCGTAACGGTATATGGTATTTATGGCAACATTTTCTGATAGTGTCTTTGAAAGCTGCTTGTTTCTTTTCCGAGTCTGCATTCACAGACAAAAAATCAGCTCCCCTATCATGCGCATAGACTGGGTCTCTGAAATAAAAGAATGAATGTCCAGCCATCTCTGGTTGATGGAGTACCCCTTTTATAACTTCCAATTCGGTTACACTTTTTTCCCGCTGTGAACTAAGCCAATCGTTTTCCTCATTCAGGAGCTCATTAAATGCTTCAGCAGGAGGAACCCAGCCATATCGTTCTCCCACCAGGCCGATGAAGTAGGGCCTGCAGGCATTGATTTCGTCAAAACAAATTTTAAGCGTCTCTTTTTGATTACTTTCTTCTTCTGTAATTCCCCATCGAAGATCCACCTCCACAAATTCAACATAACGCTCCCTGCAATAACTTCTCAACTGAGGCCAAACCTGGGTCATGAGCAGATTGCGCTCTTCTTCCATATCCCTGAATGTGGAAGAAATAAATACTCTTATGATCCGCCGGTCAATGGTTGGCTTGAGGTTCATGATTTCCGCCTTATGATTCAAATCATCATCATCAATTCTTCAAATTTACTATGCTATTCCATGCATTACCTTAGAAATCATCATGTATTTCCAGGTGCTATTTTCCCTGCTCATTACTTCTCTGATGTTATGTGCAATGGAAACGATCTGATCGGATTGATTAAGCAGCTGCTTTTTTTGGCTATGAAAAAAATTCGCCATCACCATAGCATCACTCAACGAACGTTCCCATTCTTCAAAATATTTCCAGAGTTCCATACCCGCAAATAAGGGTGGCACACCGAGTATTACGAAAACAGATATGTTGTGCAAGATGTGGGTATCAAAGGATGTATGAATTACATTTAATATACTGGATAGTAAATGCAGGCTCACACCAAATACAAAAAAATAAGTCAATATCTTGCTCAGTTTATTTTCAATTTTATGTTTATAAACAATTTTTTTAATTCTTTCACCATGCAAATGATATTCAATTTGATTTTCGATGAGATCCATTAATGGCGTGAAAAATTTTGATGGTTCCTTTTCATGAATTGAATGAGAAACCAGGTAATTTTCAATTTGAATTAGCCGATGATCCGGATTTCCAAGATAACTGTTTTCCATCATTGGAAGGATATCTGACTGATCCTCAAGTTTTATCACAGGGATATTGGCTTTAGAAAAAACCAATAAGACGCGCAGTCTTTCGGCCTCAATCCTTGAAGTAATTTTTTCGACTTTGGAGATTTTATTGTTGGCTTTGCTAGCCAATATGAAGGTCATTAGCACCATTAGGGCTTCCAGAATGGAAAATATTAAGCTGTAATAGCTGTCCATTTTGAAACAAAAAGGGAATATAAGGGTATATACAGCAATGATCCCTGTGACAATTCCCCATCGCCAATATTTTTCATATTGTGATTTTAATGCCAGGGCTTTTTGATCTTTCTCCGCCAATAAATCAGAAATTATTTTTGGAGTGATTTCATCATTTTTATAAGCAAATATGATTTCCAGTTTTTTCTGTGCAGACCTAGCATAATCTACGATTATTTGAGTACCACTTGCACCCGATGATGGTTTCCCGTTCCATACAGCAATAAGGTAATCACAGGTATCAACGATTTTCTTTCCGCAATTTAAATATGCTTCATTTTTCTCTTTTCGATCTAAAGATTTTCCTTCAATGGACCTTGGAACTTCCGGAGGAAATTGATCACACCAACGTCGAAGCTCTTTCACACGTTGATCTGTATCAAAATCCTTCTCATACTCGCTGAGCGAAAACGGGAGTATGATTTTGATCTGCGCTTTAAATTTTTCCTTTGCTATCCTGGCAAACAAAGTATCTGCTCCATAAGCTAATCCTGTAATTGCTTCAAAGGTTTCAGCATTATTTTGAACTAATATTTTCGATATCACATCTGTGATGGCCTCCTGTACAAATGCTTCATCAGCCAAATTCCGATGGCCTGTAATTCCAATTTTAATCACCTTCATATATATGGACTAATAAGGAAAGTAAAATTAGATATTCCGGTAATTCTCCAATTGGATAATATTAACTTTACTTCATTCCGTTTTATTTGATCACCTCCCAATTCCTATACCCAAACAATTGCCGGCCTCCCAATAGCTTTTGTTCAATAGCCGTCAATAGCCTGTATTTTAGTCTTTCGTGTTTTAAAGTTGTGCGTAAAGGTTTATAGTCTTTTTCAAAATGCAACTGATCCCGCCAGTTGAAACGAGCCATAAATTCTTTTAGCACAGCCGGATGCGTTTCCCGAAAAACTGCATAATCATTCATGTTGCCATAATCAAAATCGGAAGCTCGCTTTTCATGTCGACGTTTGACTTCTTCCGCCTGGTGATATGCACCATCCATCACCACCGTTTTTTGTTGCATCATAAAAGGTGGACGTACCCAACCATAATGATAAATTTCAGCATCTACCTTACGGACCTTCAGGGGGCTACTGTTGATTTTGTCGCGGTAGTTTGTTCCATCGAACATCTTATATTTTCTGAAGGACTGCGCATCACCAAATGAATGGATGTCAGGATGATTGCGTATTAAACGGATCTCCGTCGGATACCAGGCATGCGAGACCACATAATGATCATAATCTCCCCAAAAATGTTTGTATCGGAATAAAAACCCCTCTGTTTTTTCATCCTCAGTGTATTGCGAACAAACGTTCGTTAGTATTGGGTGGAATCGTTCATGGATCAGCTCATCCGATTGGAGATACAACAACCAGTCTCCTGTACAAGCATTCTTGGCTACATCCGTTTGTTGGGCATATACCGTTCCTTTAGGATATCGTTCTACATCCCATTCGGTGTGGATGATTTTTATTTTTTCAGAACCGATTGCCTTTATTTGAGCCTCAGTGCTATCGTCCTCATCTCCTTTTCCAAGCGCGATGATAAATTCATCCACAATGGGTAATACAGAGCAAATGGATTCTGTCAGCGGGTAATACAATTTGGAAGTATTCCGCATGAAGGTAAATCCACTGATCATCATGAAATCTGCTCTTTGAAATTTTCGCTATGCCCTGAGTATCCATTTGGTAATCTCCTTCCAACTGGCTTTCTTTCCATACAATAAAATACCCACGCGGTAAATTCTTCCGGCCACCCAAATCATAAAATAACAAAAAACAAATAGAACGACCAAGGAAACAATTATTTTCCACCAGGGAGGGTCAAAGGCCAATAAGGCTGGCATGACAACCGGACTGAAAAACGGGAAAAAAGAGGCAAATGTAGCCAGGCTGCTGTCCGGAAGCCGGATGGCCTGAAACATGATGTAAATGGCCAACAAAATGGGAATCGTCACGACAATCGTCAGTGATTGTGCATCGTTCATGTCATCTCCAGTGGCTGCTCCAATGGCAGCAAACATGGACGCATATAAAAAGTATCCTCCTAAAAAGTATAGCAAAAATACAATGCCAATCTTTAACCAATTCAAGCTGGCGATTTCACGCAGCAAAGTGACCATTTCGTCCTGATCAATGGGCGCTTGTTGCGCCATCGGCTGACTGACTTCCTGCAATTGTTGAAGGTCGATGCCTGAAATTTGCATTCCCACTATGTAGATCACCGGAAGTAAAACCAACCATATGACAATTTGCGTTAACCCTACCAAACCAACACCGATGACTTTTCCTAACATCAAGTCTACCGGTTTGGCAGAAGAAATGATAAGTTCAACTACGCGGTTGACTTTCTCATCCGCCACCGAGCGCATGACCGAAGCTCCATAGAGGAAAATGATGAAGAAAATAACATATCCCATGGCACCACCAATTACCGTAGCAATTTTAACCGTATGCGCGGACCGGTCTTTTTCTTCTGCTGAAACCGGTTCGGGGTCGATACTGATGTCCGTATCCAGTTTGTCAAGCTGTTCCTGATTCAGGGACAGCAAACGGATTTTCTGCGCCCGAATGGTTTTTTCCAGTATGCCTTCCAGTTTTGATTCGTGTTCTATGTCCAGGGGTTTATCGGAATAGAAATAACAGGTGTACTCTTTTACATCAACACCGGCAAAGTTGGGTAGCACCCAAATTCCATCAATTTCCGATCTTGCATATTGGCTTTTTAAACTGTCTAATGAAGATTGGCTTACTTCAAATTTAAATCGGTGGTTGTCCGTTGGCAATGAAAGCTCCATTCCACTTTGATTGGATACTGCAATGACGTATTGTTTGTCACCCTCGTAACTGAATATGATACCAACCACAATAAAAAAGATGAGGAATCCCAATGGTGTCAATAAGGTGGTCAGAATAAACTTCCAATTCTTGACTTTCGTGATGTATTCACGACTGATGATCAATCCTAGCTTATTCATGACTTTTTTCTTTTACGGTTTTAATAAAAATTTCATTGAAACTGGGGAGTAATTCTCTGAAGGAGACCACACTTTTACCTTGTTGAATCAAATAGTGGAGGATGTCGTTGCTGGTTTTTTCACCCAACAGCCGAACATGCAGTCTCTTTGGACTTACCGGAATCCACTCAAAATCTTCATGTTCCGGAGGACTGTATTCTGATTCCAGTTCCACATCAAACAAATGCTCTTTGAATTGATTGCGTACGGCTTGAACTTCACCGTTGAGTACGACTTTTCCTTTATTGATTAATATGATGTGTTCGCACATCTCTTCCACTTGTTCCATGCGATGTGTGGAAAACAAGATGCTGGCACCTTCATTTTTCAAACGAATGATTTCATCTTTGATCAGGTTGGTATTGATGGGATCCAGTCCGGAAAATGGTTCGTCCAGGATGATCAGCTTGGGATTGTGGCTAACCGTTGCAATGAACTGAACTTTTTGTGACATCCCCTTGGATAACTCTTCAACTTTTTTTGTCCACCAGGATTCGATTTCAAATTTTTTCATCCAATTTACCACACTGCGTTCTGCATCTTCCTTGCTCAAACCGCGAAGCCTTGCGAGAAAAACCAGTTGTTCACCGACTTTCATTTTCTTATATAATCCCCTTTCTTCTGGCATATAGCCAATGGATGGATCCTGAATTTTATAAATGTTCTGGTCATTCAACAAAATCTGGCCGGAATCGGCCTGGGTGATTCCGGTAATGATGCGAATCAATGAGGTCTTTCCTGCACCATTTGGGCCCAGGAGGCCAACAATACAAGACTTGGGCACATTGAAACCGACCTGATCAACCGCTCTGAAACCGCCATAATCTTTTACCACACCATTTAATTCCAGTAGATAATCCATTTGATTACAATTTATCTGATTTGAAAACCAAAAATAGGGGAATTCTTCAGGAATGCAGATTTGGTTACCCTCGATTCGTCTAAAATGCCAAATAATTCGACCCATGAGTTTTTTCAATGGTCATTCAGCAAGAGCTAAGCATTGCTCACTGGATGCTCGTGTTTGAGCACACCATCAAAAGGAACCTCAAATCGGTAAACTCAGGTCAAGAGGTGAAGAAAAATTGATTGAGTAGGTAATTTTACATGGATGCATCGACGGTGATCCGAAAGTATTGAAGGCTAAGCTAGGCGGGTTATTCTTTTGGATAGGAGAGATCAGGACAGCGCAATTTGCCGAAGTAGTAAATCAAATTCACGCCAAAGCTCACAAATTGGTCTTTTTCGTTGTGATCCCCACGTTGAGAACCGGTAATACCAATTTCAGGTTGATCCGGGTCAGGAACTGATCGATCTGCTAACGCCACGGCAATCGGGCCACGATTAATGGCGAGTTCCGTATAGTCGGGATAATAAGTACTCACATCATCCAGGTAATCCGTTCGGGTCATTCGGTAGCCTAAATCAATGTTCAGACTCCATGCAGGGCTGATATCAATTTTTACCCCGCCACCCAGCAACCATGCAGATCCGATTTCATTGTATTCCTGGCCTGGTAGCTGGCCCTCGGTTCCCAATTCTCTCAAGGAATAGGTTTCTCCTTGATAGTCGGTTTTAGGTGCATAGTGAAAGGCACTGAATCCGGCATAGAGGTAGGGAGAAGCAAAATGTTCTTTTGAACCGTGAATCAAGGGGAAGAAATTGAATTCAAAACAGGGTGCAATTTCAAACACATCAGAACGGAAGTTCAAATTTCTTCTCAAGTCAAAAGCATTCCGCGAATGTATATCGTTGCCCGCGATCCGGTGATAGTTGAGTTGTAACCTGGCAGATATCCGGGCATCGAAATTATACCTCGTAGTAAAGCCAAAGGCTATTCCGGGTTCATGGATGCCGTATAAGTTGTTCAAATCCCCGAAATAATGTGAAGTGCCCACCCAAGGCCCCAATTCAACGCCCTTTTGTGCCAAGATGGTGATGTTGCTGGTGGAGCAACATAGCGCAATGATCATATAAGCCCAAAGGGAACCTTTCATTCAATCTTGTTTAACGAGTTCTTGCGGTATTTATTTTCAAGGCCGCAAAGATAATCATTTGGACTATGGCTATGCAATGGGTGGCAAATTGGCATGTATGGAGATCATTCGTATGTTTGGTTATCCTATGGCATCCTGAATGCATGGATTGGGTGATCCATAAAGTGTGAAAATGGGGTTGAAGAAATTTTACTTTTCTTAATGGATTTGGATGTTTTTCATCTTGAATTTTGGGGTCTGGGAACAGCCCCCAAAACTGAACCTAAG
>WBZV01000698.1_pt1 | contig 18039 bp, 11 predicted proteins | sample 5204221 | NCBI WGS metagenome assembly WBZV01 (sample SAMN12344360, study PRJNA552823) | activated sludge metagenome | biome: Activated sludge suspended growth; feature: Nitrification reactor; material: Wastewater; isolation source: activated sludge from nitrification reactor of wastewater...
GGGTGGCTGCTAGAGCCTCGTTGGTCTTGGTCTTACTGGTCATAGGCTACTGTTTCACGGGTTCCTCGCCCGCCGGCGAGGTCGAACGCAGAGCGGCGACGAAGCGGTCGCGGTAGAAGATGAACAGGGCCACGGTCAGGGCCGTGGTGATATAGGCATGGGCCAGGATGTTGATGGCCGTCACCCAGGTGCCTGAATCGGCGCGCAGCAGAATGAAGCTGAGCAGTTGTCGCACGACGACCACCATGGCCAGCAGGCCCATCGCCGTCGGCAGATTGCGCTGGAAGAGGCGCACGCTGTCGACCACGACGGTGAAAAAGGGGCGCGGGTTCAGCAGCATGCCCTGGGGCGTGTAGCTGAGGAACATGATCAGCCACAGGATGAGCACGAACGCGCCGAACATCACGAACACGCCGAACGTCTGGCTCAAGAGCGTCAGGAAGCCGGCCAGCAGGGCGACGGGGATGGTGATGACGAGGACGAGCACCAGCAACAGCGCCAGCAGGGCCACCAGCCGCAGCCAGGTGTGGATGGTGCGGCTGACAAAGCGCGACGGGCCAAACGGCGGCAGGGGCGAGGCCATGGCGCGCCGCAGGGCGTAGGCGATCAGGTTGTAGAAGATCGCCGTCAGCAGCAGCCCCACGAGCGTAAACAGCACCAGCAGCCCCAGCCACGCCCCCAGGCCGCCGCCGTCGATGACCGCCGGGGCGATGGGCGTCTTGTCGGGGATCGGCCCGGCCATCAGCGTCGGCACGCCCAACAGCGTCACGCTCAGGTAGGCGAAGTGGTTGATACGCCCGGCCGCCTCCATGAGTGGCGCGACGTCGAGGGTCAGCATATCGGTTGGCAACTGGGCCACGCTGGTGGTGATCAGCCCCTGTAGCAGGGTGCGAAAGCTCAACCGCGGCCCGATCCAGAGGAAGAGGTCGAGGGCGGCCGGCAGCAACATCAGCCACAGGTAGCGAGTGGTCAACTCGAACCCGGCCGACAAGGTCGAAAAGACGCCCGGAAGCGCGGTGGTCTGGCCCTGCTTTTGCACCATGATAACAGGCCGATTATATCTCATTTGTTCTATCTGGGCACGCGGCGGAAGGGCACGCGGATGACGCAGGTTAGGCGGGTGATTTCTGACGACAGACCACAGACCACAGACCACAGACCACAGACCACAGACCGCAGACCACAGACCGCAGACCACAGACCGCAGACCGCAGACCGCAGACCGCAGACCGCAGACCGCAGACCGCAGACCGCAGACCGCAGACCGCAGACCACAGACCGCAGACCGCAGACCGCAGACCGCAGACCACAGACCGCAGACCGCAGACCACTTCTGGCCGTCGTCTGCCGTCTGTCGTCTGTCGTCTAAAGCCCCCCTCACGGCTGCGCGTCGGCGCGAACGCGGAGAACCTGGCCGTCAACCGTGCCCACGAACAGGTATGGCTCGGCGTCGAAGTTGGGCGGCAAGGCGATGGCCGTCGGGCTGTAGCCGCCGGCGGCCGTGGCCGCGGTCGAGGCCCAAACGCTGGCCATGTCGTCGTAGGAGGCCATGATCTCGCGGTAGTGGAGCAGGAAGACGGGGCGCGTTGCCGGCGGCGCGGTGGTGACGATGGCCAGTTGCGCCGTCGTCGCCGCCATCTCGGACACAGTCAGCCACGACAGCCCGCCGTCCAGCGACCGCGCGAAGCGTCCCCCGGCCGTGAAGGCATAGAGCACCGGCTGCGGCGTCTCCGTCGGCGCGGCGGCCAACAGCAGCAACGTTTCGCCGTCGGGCGTTGGCCCGATCGTTGTCCACGTCTCGCCGTCGGGCGAGCTGAGCAACTCGCCGCCGCGCGCGCCGAACAGCGCCGGCGTCGCGCCCGGCGCGTCGAGCGCCGCGAGCACATCAAGCGGCTGGCTCATCGCTCGCCACGTCCGCCCGCCGTCGCGCGAGCGGTAGAGCGTGCCGTCTTCCAGATGGGCGAAGAGCGTCTGATCGTTGGCGTAGGCCGGTGACATGACCAGTTGGTCGATGACGCCGGCCGGGAAGGGCGTCTCGGCCGCCGTCCAGGAACGCCCGCCATCGACCGAGCGCAGGACGGTCGTCGGCTCGGCCGTGGCGGCAAAGAGCAGCGCGTCGCGGCCATAGGCGGGTGAAAAGGCCGCGGCGGTGACGGCCTCGCATGCGCCCGGCGTGCCCAGCACGGCCGGTTGCCAGCCCACGGCTGGGTCGGGCAGGACGAACAGCGCGCCGCCCGCCCCCGGGCAGGCCTCGTCCGCCACCAGAGCCATCATCGCGCGGTCATTGGCCCAGTTGGGCGACAGCGCCAGCCAGGCCACCGGCCCGACGGGCAGCGCCGATGGAGCCGGGCGGGGCAGCGATTGGCCGTCAAACAGGTTGGCCGCCGACCAGAGCTTCAACCGGCCGGAGGGGCTGACGAAGTAGAGCGTGTCCGGGCCGGCGCTGTGCGCGTCCAGCCGGCTGCCGGCCAGCAGGGGCACGGCCGCCTCGCCGGCGGTGGCCTCGCCGGGGTCGATGATGCGCAGCGTCTCCCCCAGGGCCGAGTAGACCAGCCCACGCCCCGCGTCAACGACAATCCCCGCCGGCTCGCCGCTGTAGTCGGCGCTCGTCTCGTCCCACTGCGCCGCGCCATCCCAGACCCAGTGCAGCGTTGGGCCGAGGCGCGACACCGACACCCCGAACAGACGGCCATCGTAGGGCGCGAACTGGGCGCGGATGTCGATGTCGTGGCGGCCCGTCTCAGTCATGTCGCCGGCGTCGTAGGCGACCAGCGTCATCGTCACCCAGGGCACGCAGTTGTAGGTGATGAACGACAGGTAGAGGCGCGTCGCCGTGGCGTCATAGGCGCTACGGACGATGGGCGCGTCGCCGGCCGGCTCGTCGCAGACGGTGTGGGCGACGCTGAGCGCCGTCGTGTGGGTGATATCGGGGATGGTCGGGTCGATGGTGTAGACGGTGCTGGCGCGAAAGGCGTAGAGCATGCCCGTGGCCGTGTCGAATTGTGGCGCGGGCGGCGCGTCCTGGGCGGGCAAGCTCACCTCGGCCAGGATGTCGCCCGTGCCGGCGTCGAGCACGGCCAGCCCCTGCCGGCCGCGGTCGACGGCCAGACGGTTGCGGGTCGCATCCAGCGCCAGCTGGCCGGGAATGTCCCAGGCGGCCAGCAGACCGCCGTCGGCGGCGTTGAGAACGAGCAGCTTGGGCAGGCCGTTGACCTGGCCGCTGGCATAGAGGCGTCCACGGGCGTCATCCACCAGCAGCGGCGCGAGGACGGCGATCTGGGGCCGGCCTATGGCGGCCGTGGGCGTCGCCGTGGCAGTGGGCTGCGGCGGCGGGGGCAGCGTCGCGTCGGTCAACGTCACGGGCGCGCCGCCGCGCTCGCCCGGTAGAAGGGTACAGCCGGACAGGAACAGAACGAGGAGAAGTAGGAGGAGGCGGTGGCTGGGCTTCATGAAAACAGTATAGCGGAAAACGAGGCCGGCAGATCGTCGCCGGGCCACTGATTGCCTGCCGGCCGGCCTGCGTCCTCGCCGGGGAAACGTAAAGGAGGGCTGGCCCTCGCGGGACAACCCTCCTTATAAGCCAGAGCGGCCGCGCCGGCCCTAGGGCAGGAAGCGCCAGGTCTGGACGACCATGTTGAACAGCTCTTCCATCTGCGCATAGACCTCGGTCTGCGCCGGGTCGGCGGGCACAAACGTCAGCCTGTAGAGCCGGTTGTTGTGGACGACCAGCAGCACGCGCCCCAGGTCTTGCCCCGGCACGCCATCGAGCATCTCCGCCGGCTCATAGCCCAGCGTGTAGCCGAAAGTGCGCTGGATATCCATGTCGGGCATCGAGGCCACCAGAGCGTCGGCCGCCGCGGTCGCTGTCTGCCCGGCCGCGTCCGTCACCTCGATCATGAGCTTGGGATGCGCCACGTCCATCATCGAGCCGATGAAGAGGTTAACATTGGTGGCGCTGACTTCCTCGTAGGTGAAATCGGCCGGCACGAGGGCGCAGAAGCCGAACGCCTCGCTGCGCACCGCCGTCTGCTCCGACTTGACCGCCAGACATTCGTCTTCGGGCAGCAGCGTCTCGCTGACGGGCATGGGCGTGAAGCTGTCGAGAATCACGGCCATGAAGTCGTCGATCGGCGCGGTGTTGGCCGGGTCAACGGGCGCGAAGTAGATGTGGTAGAGCCGGCCATCGAGCGTGAAGATGACCTGCCGGTTGATGTCCTGGCCGGGCACGTTGTCGAGCACCACCGCCGGCTGGCCGGCCACGGTCGTCTCCGAGCGGGCGATCTCGAAGCCCTCGAAGCCGGCGACCAGGTCATCGGTGAAGCTCTCGGCCGCCAGGCCCTCGCCGGTCATGACGCGGATGTTGGCTCGCGGGTCGCCGGCGTTGAGCAGGCTGCCGACGACCAGATCGACCTCGTCGGCGTTGGGCCGCTCGACCTTATGGGTGGTGGGGTAGAGCAGACAGTAGCCGTGCTGCGGGTTGCGCAGCAGGTAGGTGTCGTCGGTCGCCGTGGGGCACTCGGCGGTTGTCATCGGTGTCTCGGCCGCGCCGGGCGCTGCGGTCGCCGCGGGGGCCGGGGTCGGCTCAGCCGGGGCACTCGTAGCCGCCGGCGCTTGCCCGCCGCCGGCGGGGCTACAGGCGGCGATGAGCAGCGCCAGCACGACAAGAAACAAGGGCATTGCACCAATTCGCTTCATAACAGACTACACTCCTTCGGCAATGGGCTTCTGCCAGAGCGCTTGAAGGTCAGTTTTTCAGGCCATTCGGTCTTTCAGGTGGCCGTCGCTCTGCGTCCCAGTGCCAGGAGGAACTCTAGCCGATTGGCGCGATTTTGGGTGTGGCTTAATTAACTCCTAGTGAGCTTTATTTTTGACTGTTGCGCGTTCGCGTTATGCTACGATAGTCTTACGCAGACTTTCCAGGCTGTGTGATTGACCCCAAAATGTCACCAAATAATACCTTTTCCGGCGCACACTGTTATACTATTCAGCCACATGGTTGGGTGCGCCGGCGCGCGACCGGGCGTGGCCCGTTGGGATTTGACGACAAGGGCAGACACGTGGGTCTGCCCCTACATCAGGAGACAACTAGATGGCCGATATTCAGGCAACTGCTAATCGCATCGTCGAGAACGTCGAGCGGGTCATAGTCGGCAAGCGGCAGCCGGTCCAACTGACGGTTCTGGGCCTGCTCTGCCAGGGGCACATCCTCATCGAAGACGTGCCCGGCGTGGGCAAGACCGTGCTGGCCAAGTCGCTGTCCAAGTCGGTCGGCTGCAAATTCCAGCGCATCCAATTCACGCCCGACATGCTGCCCAGCGACGTGACCGGCGTGTCCGTCTTCAACCAGGGCACGCGCGAGTTCGAGTTCCGCCCCGGCCCCATCCACGCCCAGATCGTCCTCGTGGACGAGATCAACCGGGCCACGCCCAAGACGCAGTCGGCCCTGCTGGAGGCGATGGAGGAGCGGCAGGTGACGGTCGATGGCCATACCTACCCTCTCGACGTGCCCTTCATGGTGTTGGCCACGCAGAACCCCATTGAGTACGAAGGCACCTTCCCGCTGCCGGAGGCCCAGCTCGACCGCTTCCTGCTGCGCATTCGTCTGGGCTACCCCGGCAAGGAGGAGGAGATCGAGGTGCTCGACCGGCAGCAGCATACCCACCCGATCAACGCCCTGCAACAGGTCGTTGACGTGGACGAACTGCTGGCGGCGCAAGAGGCGGTCAAGGACATCTACGTCGATCCGCTGGTGAAGGAGTACATCGTCAACCTGGTGCGCCAGACGCGCGACCACCCCGACGTTTACCTCGGCTCCAGTTCGCGCGGGGCGCTGGCCATCTACCGGCTGGGACAGGCGCGCGCGGCGCTGATGGGGCGCGACTACGTGCTGCCCGATGACGTGAAGGCCCTGGCCGGCCCGGCTCTGGGCCATCGCATTATTGTCGGCCCGGCGGCGCGCATCAAGGACATCGAGCCGGAGCAGATCGTCCAGGATTTGCTGGACAACATGGCCGTTCCCGGCGCGCACGTCGGGCGGCAACGGGCGCGGGTCTAATGACCGGCTTCCTGGGGCAGCGGCGCACGGTCGTTTTCGCCCTGGCCATCGTGTCCTTCATCGCCGGCCTGATCACCGGCCGCGATCTGCTGTTCACGCTGGCCTATTTGCTGGGGTTGTTGTTGATCCTGTCCTTTGTCTGGGCCTGGGTCAACCTTAACGGCGTTCACCTCTCGCGCGTGACGCGCGTGCGACGGACGCAGGTGGGCCGGCCGCTGGAGGAGCGCTTCAGCGTGCGCAACACGACGGTCATCCCCAAGCTATGGCTGGAGGTGCATGACTACTCGACGCTGCCCTACCACTACTCCAGCCACGTTGTCAACGGGCTGGGCGGGCGGCAGAACTATAGCTGGCGCGTGACGACCATCTGCCAGCAGCGCGGCCGCTACCAGCTCGGCCCCATCCGCCTGCGCACCAGCGACCCCTTTGGCCTTTTCCCCTTGGAGCGCGAGCTGACGCCGACCAGCAACGTCGTCGTCTTCCCGATGACCTTCCCCATCCACCAGTTCGCCCTGCCGCTGGGCGTCCTGCCCGGCGGCGACGCGCTGCGCCGGCGCACGCACTACATCACCACCAACGCCGCCGGCGTGCGCGACTACGAACCGGGCGACAGCTTCAACCGCATCCACTGGCGCAGCACGGCGCGGCGCGACCGGCTGGTGGTCAAGGAGTTCGAGCTAGACCCGCTGGCCGATATCTGGGTCGTGCCCGACATGTCGGCCTTCGGCCACGTGACGCCGCGCAAGGGGGCCACACCGGCCGCGCCCCCGTCGGGAGACATCACCGGCTGGCTCAAGATGCAGGAGTTCCAGCTGCCCGAATCGACCGAGGAGTACACCGTTTCCATCGCCGCGTCGGTGGCGCAGTACTTTCTGCGCCGCGATCGGGCCGTGGGTATGCTGGCTTGCGGCCAGTCGAACGAGATCTTGCAGCCCGACCGCGGCGAGCGCCAGTTCAACCGCATCCTGGAGACACTGGCCGTGCTGCGGGCCGAGGGGGACGTGCCGCTGCAAGACATGCTCCACACCGAGAGCCATCTCTTCCCGCGCGGCACGACGCTCATCGTCGTCACGCCCATCACCCGCGAGGAATGGTCGCTGGCGGCGCGGCAACTGGCCCGCCGCGGCCTGCGCGTGGTAACCATCCTGGTCAACCCGGCGTCATTCCACGGCGCGCGCTCGGCCGGGCCGCTCTATCAACTCTTGCGTGGGGGTGGCCAGGTGGCCTATATGGTCAACTACGGCGACGATCTGACGACGGCTCTTAGCAGCGTTTCCAGCCAGGCGGGATTCTTTACGGTGTAATACTGGGTTGTGTACGCAAATTGGCGCGTCGCCCATGCCCGCCCCGGGCTGCGGATTGATCCGCCTGGGCAGAGCGCGATACCCGCATTATTTTGTTGAATAGTATAAGCCGCGGGGCTAGTCAGAGATTGCCCTGAACGAGCCTTCAGAGGGGAACGCACGCTGTCTGAGCCGGTCTCGGCCGGCGTCGTTGAGTAGCCCGGTTGCCTTTAGGCCCGGGCGGTCTCAGCGGTCAGCGGTCTATTCTACATCACCAACGTCAGAGGGATGGCCTCGGCCGTCGTCGGTCGGCGGTCGGCGGTCGTCCCCGACATACTCCACGGCCCCGTATGGCTCACCTGGACGCGCACCAGCTGGCCGCGCAGGTCGCGCGGGTCGTCGAAGAAGACGAGCTTGTTGTGCGGCGTCCGCCCGCGCCAGCGCCCTTTGTCGCGCTCTTCCACCAGCACCTCGACCGTTTGCCCCAGGTAGCGGCGCATCTTTTCCGTCGAGACCTCTTTCTGCAGCGCCTCGATCAGGTGGAAGCGGCGGCGCTTCTCCTCGTCGGTCACGTCGTCGGCCATGCGCCGGGCACTGACCGTGCCCGGCCGCGGGCTATAGCGGGCCAGGTGCAGCTTGTCCAGCCGCAGTTCGGCCAGGATGTCGTAGGTGGCCATGAACTGCGCCTCGCTCTCGCCAGGGAAGCCGACGATCACGTCGCAGTGGATGGCTGCGTCGGGGATGACCTCGCGGACGCGCCGCACCAATTCGCGATACTGCTCGCGCGTGTAGCCGCGCTTCATCGCCTCCAGCACGTCGTTGTCGCCGGCCTGGATGGGCACTTCGATCTGGGGCATGACCTTGGGCAGATCGGCCACGGCGCGCAGGATGCGGTCGGTCATGTAGTTGGGGTGGCTGGTCAGGAAGCGGATGCGCTCCAGCCCGTCCACGTCGTTGACCACGCGCAAGAGGTCGGCCAGGTCGGGGCCGTCGGGGATGTCCGTGCCGTAACGATCGACGATCTGCCCCAGCAGGACGACCTCTTTGACCCCCCGCGCGGCCAGCCCGCGCACCTCGGCGACGATCTCGCCCACCGGCCGGCTGCGTTCGCGGCCGCGCTTCTGGGGGATGATGCAGAAGGTGCAGGCGTGGGAGCAGCCGTAGACAACGGCCACGGGGGCGGAGACGGGCAGTGGGGGTTGTGTCCGGCCCTCCCCTAACCCCTCCCGGAGGGCGGGGGACAAGACTCCCTCGCCCTTTGGGAGGGAGGATCGGACTCCCTCGCCCTTTGGGAGAGGGTTGGGGAGAGGGTCTTCATCCATCAGCGCATGTCGCGCCGCCGTCTCCGCCAACTCCAGGGCATAGTCGCTGTCCTGCGTCAGATGGCTGACCAGCGGCAGGCCGTCGGTCGATGGCTCCATGAAGACATCGACGAACGGGAAGCGCTGCGTCAGGGCCTCGTTGCCGCGCACGCCGACGACACAGCCCATCACGGCCACGGTCATGTCCGGCCGGCGCGCCTTCAGCGGACGCAGGCTCTGGAGCTTGTGGTAGGCCTTGTCTTCCGACTGCTGCCGGACGGTACACGTTTCCAGCACGACTACGTCGGCGTCCTCGGCGCGGGGCGTGGGCTGATAGCCGAGCTTCTCCAGTTCGGTGGCCACTCGCCGCGCGTCGGCGTAGTTCATCTGACAGCCGGTGATCCAGAAATGATAGGTCTTGGTCATCGCTTACCCGTCGAGCATTGGGATTCTAGTGATCGGCGCGGGCCAAGTCAAGCGCCCTACTCATCCAGCCAGGCTACCGACGTACACGCGCCGGCGTTGTGCCGCAGCAACCGCACCTGGCCGGTGTCGGGAATCACCACGCCGAGCAGGTTGTCATCGAGGGCAACGACCAGCCGGCCGTCCGGCGTCCAGTCGTAGACGACCGACGGCAGGAAGTAGGGCAAACGGGCCAGCAGAGGGATCGTCCGGTTGGCGTCGATGTCGTGCAGCAGCAGGGGGGCCAGGTCGCGAGCGTCGCTATTGCTGGTGTAGCCGACGCCCGTCATGACCAGGTAGCGGCCGTCGGGCGAGAAGCCCAGCGAGTGGTTGTAGTCGGCCCCCAGCGTCAGGCGCAACTCGCTCCGCCCCGTTGCCCGGTCATAGAGGAAGACGTAGGCATCCTCGCCGACCTGATCCCGGGCGACGATGAACAGCCTATCCGGTTGGCGCGGGTTGGCGGCGACGTAGGCCAGGTCCATCTGCCGCATCTGCTGGTCATCGGGCAGGAATTGGTAGAGATCCGCGCCCAGGATGAGCGTCTGCGGATGGGGGTCGTCGATTGTGGCAATGACGATCGCCTCGTCGGCGCGGCTGGCGGGCACGTCGTCCAGTTGGCGGATGAAGCCGAAGGTGCGTTCATCGAGCCAGAAGGGCGCATAGCCCCGGCCCAGATTGGTGGAAGACACGGCCGGGTCATCCTGGTTCACCAGGGTGAGGCGATCCTCGCTGAACGGATCGGTCGTGTCCAGGAGGATGTGGCGGTCGTTGGCCACGAGTTGCTGCGTGGGATAGCCGTTGCCGTCGCCCAGATAGAGCGCCCAATGGCCGTCCGGCGACCAGGTGGGCAGGCCCGGCAAGGCCTGAACCGCGCACCGACCCGAGCAGCTGGTCAGATCGACGGCGAGGGCGTGCGTCTGTTTATTCTCCGGGTTGTAGTGGTAGATGAGGAGTTGCGTGCCCGTCGGATCGGTCTGGCCCAGGGAGGCGGCTGAGCCGGCCAGGTCGTTGCGGTAGGCCTCGGCAACCTCGCCGTCGCGCCAGAAGCGGGTTCGCCACGTCTCTGTGTCCGCGACGAACTCTTGCAATAGCATCGTCTCCCGATCCGGTAGCGGCGTCATCCAGATGAAGCCCTGCATGCTGTAGATGTCTTCCCAACTGTCGGTGGCGGGCGCATAGCGCATCAGTTGTGATGTCTCCGGCGCTTCCGACTCGCCCGGCGCGGTGCAGACCAGGTAGAGCGTCTCATCGGGCAGGGGCGCTTCCGTCTCGGCCCCGGCGCTGCGCTGCAGAGCGTAGAGCCACAGGGCCTGGGTCAGGTCGGCGGGCACGGGCCGGCCGCCGGCGCCGTCTTCCAGGGCGCGTTGGGCGAACTGGTTGAAGTTGCGCAGGTTGGTTAGCCGCCGTTGCAGGTCGGCGGCCGAAAGATCGCCGGATTGCAGCAGGAAATCGACGGCCACGCGCGCCAGCCACAGCCGGCTGCCCTCGATCTCCTCCGGCAGCCGCTCGTTGGTTAACAGGTTGAGCCGCTGCATGGGGATGCTGTTGTCTAGCACGCGGCGGTAGTCGTCCGGGCCGACGGGCGGCGCGGCCACGAGGCCGAGATCGACCAGCTGGTATTGCAGCAGCAGCGAGAACAGCAGCGAGGCATCGCAGCAGCGCCACGACACCGCCTGGGCGATGGCCGCGCCGAGGACGTGGCGGGTGTAGCCGTCGCGCAGGGCGGCGTAGGCGGCCTTGCGCTCGCCCTCGTCGCCCGCCGGCAGGCCGACCAGCGACGGCGCCGGCAGCTCCAGGATGTTGCCGTTCTGGCGCGCCCGCCGCAGCGCGCCGATGGGTTGTGACAGATCGGCCAGCGTCTGCGGCTCTGTGTCCAGACGGACGGTCAGGAAGAGGTCGTTCGAACAGTCGATGTCCGCCAGCGTGGCGCACATGCCGGCGATGGCGGCGTCGAAATCGATGGCCAGCTGCTCGGCGACGACGGCGTCGCGCTCGGGATAGATGAGATTCAGGTAGTCGCCCTCGCTCGATTGCCACTCGCCCCAGAAGTCGCCCAGCGGCGGGGCCAGCAGCCAGCGCCGGTCGCCGCGCCGGAAGATGGTCGTCTGTTGCAGCAGGACGGTGCGGCCGTCGTCGCCGCGGTAGGGCTGGTCGACGGTGACGACGGCCTGGTTGAGGTCGGCCGATAGCTCGATGGCCGCCAGGCGCTGGTCGGCGGCCGTCTCCTCGTCGGGCGCGGGCAGCATGACCGGCAGCGACCCCGCGACGGGCGACAGCCCGAATGGGGCGCGGTCGGCAAACAGGCCGCTCTCGAAGACGGCCAGCGTGCCCTCTGTCCAGGCCGGGTCGCGGCCAGACAGGGAGGCGCGAAAGATCTCGGCGTCGCCGTCGGCCACGGCCCGCTGGACGAGGTTGTGGCTGGCGACGACATCGGTGCGCATCGCCTGCGTCGTCGCCTCGATGCGCTTATCGACGCGCCACCAGATGAGCGCGCCGACGGCCAGCAGCAGCCCGCCGATCAGCCCCAGCACGCGCCACGGCGGCCGGCGGCGGGGGGCGGCCGGTCGCGGTTCGGCCGGCTCGTCCCAACCGCTGTGTTCGCGCCGGTCATCGTCCTCGGTTTGCCAATCGAAGTTAGACCGCATGGCTCGTGTGCGTCCTTTGCCACTGCCCATAGCGCGGGTCGGGCCCATAGGGTCGCCGGGCCGCGTCGGACAGGGTTAGCGCCAGCGAATTGTCAATGGAGCGTGCCTTCGGCCCCGTGCTCGCCGGCGTAGCGCAACAGGTCGCGCTCGAAGTCCGCCTGCGAGCCGTAAGCGCCGCCGGTCACGCGGGCCACCCAGCCCCAATAGCTTTCGTCCGGTCGTTCCAGCAGGAAGCGCTGCATCTCGACGATGGAGATGTCGCTGTGGTCAACGAGGAAATCGACTACCGTGGCCACGGCGCGGCGCTCCTCAGCCGTGGTCTGGTTGTGCCGCCAGAGGCTCTCGACCAGCGCCAGCCCATCCGGTTGGCGGGTCAGCAAGCCATAATCCGCCGCCCCGACCGGCGCGGGCCGCAGCCCCAACTGGCTCAGCAGGGCGTCGCGCAACGCGCCGTAGAAAATAGCCCTGTCGCAGCACGCCCACCCAGCCAGATTGGCCGCCGCAGCGCTGACGACGCGGCTGGTGTAGGCCCGGCTGAGGGCGCGGTAGGCGGCGTCGTCGGCCGGCCGGCCGAAGAGCGTCGGCGTGGGCAGCACCAACTTGCTGCCGCCGGCCCAGGTGTCTTGCGGCGTGCGGTATTCGCTGAGCGCGGCCGGGTCGGTCGAAAAGGTCAGGTCGATGAAGATGTTGCCGGCGCAAAGCTCGCCGACCAGCCGGCACAGTTCGGCCAGCGCCGCGTCCATGTCGCGCGCCAGCGGCTCGACGATGTCGGCGTCGCGGGCCGTGTAGTGGACGCGGACGTAGCGGTTGCCCATCGCCTGGGCCTGGCCCCAGAAGCCCTCTTCGGGCGGCGAGTAGAGCCAGCGATCCGGCCCCTGGCGATAGATGGCCGTCTGCTGCAAGGTGATGGTCTCGGTCAGACCGTTGCCGATAGCGACGACGTAGGCTTGCGGCGCGGTCAGCTCGGCGGCGCGCAGGTCGGGGGCCAGCGTCACCGTGGGCGAGACGGGCGCGGCCGGCGTCCAGTGCAGGTCGAAGGCCGCCCGGTCGACAAAGCCACCGGCGCGCACCAGCCGCTCCTGGGCGCGCGACCAGGCGGCGTCGCGGCCGGAGAGGAAGCTGACGAACAGTTCGCCGTCGCCGCGCTGGGCGGCGTCGAGGATGGTGGCGTGGCTGGCCGCCACTTCGGTCGTCAGCCGCGCCTGGGCGAGCGTGCTGCGCCGGTCAAGCTGCCAGTAGAGCACGGCCAGCAGGGCCACGACCAGTACGCCAATGGCGGCGACATAGAGCCAGCGGCGGCGCGGCCGGGCGGGCGCGGGCGTCTCGGCCGGCTCCGGGGGCGTGGTGGCGTCTTCGGCTTCGGCCCAGTCCATCGTCCACCGGCCGGCGCGGCGGCGCGGCGGCTCCTGTTGTTCGTCCCAATGGCGATCTTCGGTCTGCCAGTCGAATGACATAGTTAAAGAAAGGGGCCAGGTTCCAGGGGCCAGGGCCTAACTGTTATCGCTATCAGTCCCATAGAGATGGCGGTAGGCATTGAAGCCTTCGTAGATACGTTGGATGTAGAGGCGCGTCTCGCTGAAATCGACCGTGTCCACGAAGCGGTCGTGGTCGGCCCCGGCGGCCTCGTACCAGCGGGCGGCGTTGCCCGGCCCGCCGTTGTAGGCCGCCAGCGCGGCGAAGACGTGGCCATCGAAGGTGCGTAGCTGCTCGCTGAGGTAGTACGCGCCAAAGTTCAGGCCGACGTAGGGCTTGAACAGGTCGTCGTTGTCGTAGTTGGGCCAGGCCAGCCGCTGGGCGATCCACGCGCCGGTGTCGGGGATGACCTGGCTGAGGCCCTGGGCGGCCGCGCCGCTGCGGGCGATGCTCTCGAAGAGGCTCTCCTGGCGCACCAGGGCGAACTGGAGGCGCGGGTCGAAGTTGTAGCGCTCGGCCAGCGGCAGAATGAGGTCGGCGTAGTGGCTGGGGAAGGACAGGCGGCCCAGGAAGCGCGGCGCGTCGAACACCGTCGCGCCGACCTGATTGAGCAGCGACACGGCGGCGATGATCGACGACCGGTAGAGGCCCAACTCGTCGAAGTAGAGGGCCATCTGGTAATTGGCCACGGCGTCGCCGGCGTAGGCTTCGCGCACCGTCTCCAACTCCGCCTTGGCCGCGTCGTGCAGGCCCAGTTGCCAGAGCTTCTCGCCGATGATCCGGCCCGGCTCGGCGGCCAGCCCGGCCGAGAGCGTCCCCAGCGCCTCCGGTGGGGTGACGCCGGCGGCCACGAGACGCTCGCGCAGCCACGTCTCGGCCGCGGCCCGGCCGGCGGAGGGGTCGTCCGGCAGCGCCAGCGGGGCGCCGGCCGTGAACGGCTCCCGATCGGCGACGATGTCGCGGGCGCGCAGGGCGTAGTAGTTGCTGGGCGTCAGCGTGTCAACCTGCGCCCGCAGCGCGCCGGCGTCCAACCCGGCAACCTCGCCGGCGTCGGCCAGCAATAGCAGCCGGAAGAGCGCCTGCGCGCCGAACTCGTTGGCCGGATACTGCTCCACCAGCCGCGCCCACAGGGTCGCGCCGGCCTCTGGCTCGTCCACGGCGGTCAGTTCGCCGGCGCGGTAGAGAGCCGCCGGCGTCTCGCCGTCAAAGGGGAAGGCGTCGGCCAGGGCCAGGTAGCGCTCGGCCGCGTCCGTCGCCCCGGCGCTGTCGGCCAGTTGCGCCGCCGTCCAATGGACGGCCGGAGCCTCGGCCGCGTCGGGGTAATCGGTCAGGAAGGCGTCATAGGCGGTCAGCGCCTCGCTCGTCTGCCCGGCGCGGGCCAGCATCTCGCCGCGCTCGAACAGCGCCCGCGCCGCGTCGTGGGCGGCGTAGGCGTCCAGTTCGGCCAGGGCGCTGGTCAGGTCGCCCAGCGACTCATAGCTCCAGGCCAGGAAGAGGTGGGCGTCCCTGGGGTAACCCTCGGCGTCGGCGGCAATGGCCCGGCGCAGCGCCTCAATGCCGACTTCGTAAGCCCCGGCGTAGTAATCGACGACGCCGCGCTGATACTCGTCCACAGCCGCGCCGGCGTCCACCAGGGCCACGAGGGCGGCGTAGCTGTCGGCGGCGCGCGGGTAATTGGCCACGGCGTCGCGATAGCGCTCCTGGGCCGCGGCGACGTTGCCGGCCTGCTCCTCGGCGCGCCCGGCCAGGTAGGTCATCTGCCCCTTGGTGGCCTCGGTGCGGGCGATGTCGCGGATGGCGTCGTACTGAGCCACGGCCGCGGCCGTGTCGCCGCCGTCCAGGTAGAGCTGGGCCAGCCGGCCGCGGTTCTCCACGGCTACAAAGCGCTGCGCCGCGCCCTGCGTGGCCAGTTCCAACGCGGCGATGGCCGCGGCCGTGTCGCCCAGGGCCAGGTGGGCATCGGCGATGCGCGGCTGGACGTAGGCGGCCATGTCGGGGTTGTTCTGGGCGTAGGCGCGGTAGGCGTCGATCGCGCCGGCATGGTCGCCCAGCGCGGCCCGCGCCCGGCCAAGGGTGAAGGCGGCCACGTCGGGGATGTCCACCGGCGTGACCAGGGCGGTTGTCGCCGGCGGGGCCGGGGCGGCGGCGTCGGGGTCTTGCAGCAGGGCGGCCAGAGCTTCGGCCGCGGCTTCGTACTGGCCGTCGTCGAAGAGGGCCACGGCGTAGCCCAGGCGCGCCTCGGCCGCCTCGCGGGCGCTCAGCGCGCCGGCGCCGGCCGCGGCGCGAAAGGCGGCGGCGGCGGTGGCGTTGTCCCCCTCGGCGGCCGACTGCCGGCCCAGCGCCAGCAGTTCCGGCGCGGTGGCGTCCGGCGGCAGGGCGACCGTCGGCAAGGGTGGGGCGGTTTCGACGCCGGCGACTTCGGCCGTGTCGGCCGCGGGTGTGCCGGCGGCCAGGATGGCCTCATCGGGCTGGCCCTCCGGCGCGCCCAGCGGCGTGGCCGAGGGCATGACGATGGGCGTCGGCGGGCGGAGGGGGTCGGCTGTGGCGGCGACGACGGGCGCGTCACCCTGGCTCTGGCCGCCGGCCAGGGTGGGCGTGGGCAGTAGCGCTGTCGTCGCCCCGGCCACGGACTGCGCCCGGTCGGCCGGCGTCTCCGCCGTCTCCGCGCCCCGGCAGGCGGTCACCAGCAGGATGGCGGTCAGCAGGCCCAGGGCGCGGGCCAGCACGGGCCTAGACGCTGTCATCGTCCTCCGGCGGGGCCAACGGCGACCACTCCTCCGCGGACATGGGCACGGTGTCGGCCGGCGGGGGCAGGATGGCCGTCACGGGCACGGCATCGGCCGGCGGCGCGGCGGGGGCCGGGGCGATGACCGTCTCTTGGATGACCTCAACGGCGGGCATGGGCACGGTGTCGGCCGGCGGGGGTAGGATGGCCGTTATGGGCGTGGCATCGGCCGGCGGCGCGGCCGGCGTTGGGGCGATGACCGTCTCGCGGATGACCTCGACGGGGCGGGCCGGGGCGCGCCGGCCGGTCAATAGCTCCCAGCCGAGCACCAGCGGGGCCAACTGCGACAGGGCCAGCAGGCTGAGCACGCCAATGGCCCCCAGGCGCAGCATCTCCAGTTGCCGGTCGACGTCGGCATCGACCCGGGCGACGGTGACGCTCAACTGGTCGGCCAGGGCCAGGTATTGGTCCAGCAGGGGCAGCACCTCACCGACGCGGCCGTTGATGACCGCCAGATTGTCCGAGGCGGCTTGCAGGTCGGTCGCCAGCGCGCCCAGGTTGTCGCTGGTCTGTTGCAGGTCGTCCTCCAGGCCGCGCATGCTCTCCGGCAGGCCCTCAAGGCTCGTCTGGAAATCGCGCAGCGTCGCGTCGAACGGTTCCTCCGGGGCGTAGTCGATGCCCAGGTCGAACTGGAGGGGAATGGAGCCGCCGAAAGGCAGATTGATGGTGCGGTCGATACCGATTGAACTCAACGTCCGCAGCGTACTGTCAATGCCGCCGGCCACCTGAATGAGATTGGGCAGCGCCGCCTGAATGCCTTCGACCGCCTCAGGCACTTCCTGGGTCGTCACGATGGCGACGTTGTCGATCATCGGTTGGCTGTCGCCGATGGTGCGCGAGGCGTTGGCGGTGGCCTGCACGGCCGTGCCCAGCCCGCCGTTGACGTCGTCGAAGGTGTCGCGCGAGAGTTGCAGCGTGTTGCGGGCCGTGTCCAGGCTCTCGGAGGCCAGGGCGAGGTTGTCGCGGATGCTGCTGCCCAGGCCGGCCAGGGCGTCGCCGACGACCACGGCGGCATAGATGCTGCCGGCAGCAATGACCAGAGCGGTCAGGAGGATGATGAGGCCGAGAATGCGTCTGATAATCATGCGGCTCGCTCCGTGGGGCGGATCAGGGCTGGTAGACGATCCCTGTCACGCCCTGGTATTCTAATCCACGCAGCGCCTGTTGGACAGAGGCGCGGGACAGTTCACCCCCACTTTCCTTAGCCTGCGCTAAGGCGGCCCAGAGGAGGCCGAAGGCGTCGTAGGTCGGCCCGGCGTAGGGGCCGGGCGTCTCGTCGAAGGGCGTCACGGCTTCGTAGGCGGCGACGAAGTCGGGCGGTAGAGCGGCCGGGTCGGCGGCGGCGAAGGGCGGCGCGCCGGCGACAAGCAGGGGCAGTTCGGCCTTCGCATAGATGTCCGTAGCCGCCGCGGTCGTGGCCGGCAGGTAGTGGCCGACGACGGCGACAACGCCGGGATCGACGACGAGAGCCGCGGCCGTCTGCGTCGCCAGGGCCGGGTCGCCGCGGTCGTCCAGCGCCACCAGGGCCACGCGCGTGCCGTCGATGCCGCCGCGGGCGTTGACCTCGCGCACGGCCAGCCGCGCGGCGTAGATGGCGTCGTAGCCCACGGCCCGGTCGCGTCCCTCGAAGGGGGCCACCAGGCCGATCTTGACCACCGGCCCGACCGAGGCGCAGCCGGCCAGCAGCGCCGCGGCCAGCGCCAGGGCCAACAACCTAGCGGCAGCGCGCCACATTGGCCAGGTGCTCGTCATAGGTGACACTGAAGACGTGCGCGCCGGGCGTGGCCGCGGCGCAATCGACGACGAAGAACAGGTAATCGACCGCGGCCGGGTTGGCCACGGCGGCCAGCGAGGCCAGGCCGGGATTGCTGATCGGGCCGGGGGGCAGGCCGGCGGCGAGGTAGGTATTGTAGGGCGAGGCCACGGCCAGGTCTTCGGCCGACAGCGGCGCTTTCCACCAGCTGCCCGTGGCCGCCTGATAGCCGAGGGCGTACTGCACCGTCGGGTCGGCCTGCAAGGGCATGCCCGCGGCCAGCCGGTTGAGGAAGACGGCGGCCATGAGCGGCTTCTCCTCGTCCAACACGGCCTCCTTCTC
>WBZV01000634.1_pt2 | contig 17990 bp, 14 predicted proteins | sample 5204221 | NCBI WGS metagenome assembly WBZV01 (sample SAMN12344360, study PRJNA552823) | activated sludge metagenome | biome: Activated sludge suspended growth; feature: Nitrification reactor; material: Wastewater; isolation source: activated sludge from nitrification reactor of wastewater...
AACCGCCGACGGAACCGGACCGCCCCGATCCTCGCCGTCGGCGGCCTGCATGCACACTTACTTCGCGCCCGTCCCCGCCCAGCGGGAGGGTGAAGCACAATTCGCCTTCCTGCTCGACGATCGGGCTGGCCGCGATCTTCTTGGCGGTTTCGCGTGCATGCACCAGGCCGCCGCGCAGCTTCGAGAACAGCTTCTCGTAGCCGATCGGGTCGGAATCGCGCAGCTCCAGTTTCTCAAGTCCGTTGTAGCAGCCGGTGGACTGTGTCCGGGCAATGATGCCGTCGCGAAACTGCTTCAGCGTCTGGCCGTTCTTCAGCAGGTCGGCGAAACCGGTTTCCTTGTTGCTCATCATGTTCATTTGAGTCTCTCCTTACTTCACTTCTTTCAGGTGGAAGAGGCGATGCTTGTCGATGGTGGTCTCGAAACCGTCCGGCACCACGAAGGTCGTCGCATCCGACTCGATGATCGCGGGTCCCACGATGCGGTTGCCGGCCTTGAGCGATTCCATCTTCCAGATGACCGCATCGACCCACTTCTTGTGGCGGTAGAACGGACGGGTGCCGAGGCGCGCCTCCGGCGGCGGCGTCGGGCCTGCATCTGGATCCTCGGGAAGCACCGGCTTCTGCGTCGCCACGGTTCCGCGCATGATTGCGCCCGTGATCGAGAAGCCCAGCTCCGGGGAACGCGCCGAGCTTGCATAGACGCGTCCGTAGGTATTCTCGAAAGCATCGACGATGCGGTTCCAATCATCGGCAGTGCCAGCGCTCGACACCGGCGAAACGATCTCGAGGTCGTTCAACTGGCCCATGTACTGCATCTTGTAGCCCGGGATCAGCATCACATCCTCGGCCTTGAAGCCGTTGATCACGAACTCGTCGATCACCTTGGCTGCCAGCTCGGACCAGGCTTCCTGCAGCGTGCAACAGGCTTTCGCCTTGTCGGCGTCGCTGGCGGTCTGGGGCAGGCCCAGATCGACCGACTTGTCGTAGCGATACTCGAAATCGGCACATGCGCAACCGAAGGCAGAGAACCCTGCGGCCCATGCCGGCACCACGACGTCCTTGAATCCCACCCCTTCGGTGTAACCGTACGTATGAACCGGGCCGGCACCGCCGTAGGAGAAGCAGGTAAACTCAGCCGGGTTGTAGCCCTTGGCACTGATGTTGGCGCGCAGATACTCCGACAGCGTGAGATCAAGCAACTCGATCACGCCGGCTGCGGCGTCCTCGACGGACAGACCGAGCGGGTCCGCGATCTGCACCTTGATGTGGTCGCGCGCACGCTGCACGTCGAGCTTGATCGCGCCGCCCAGGAAGTTGTTCGGATTGAGGTAACCCAGCACGACGTGACAGTCCGACACCGAAACGGTATCCAGGCCGCTCTCCGGCCAGCAGGTGCCGACGCGGTAGCCGGCGCTGTCCGGGCCGAGCTTGAGCGACTTCGAGTACGGATCGAGGCGCACGAAGCTGCCGGCGCCGGCACCGACCGAATCCATCGCCACCAGCGGGAGCGACAGCACCAGCCGAGCCATGTCGGGATCCGACTTGATGGCGAAACTGCCCTTGGTGATCAGCGCGACGTCGAACGACGTGCCGCCGATATCCGGAAATCGATTCAATCGGCTGCTGGAATCGCAGCACAGGGGAAGTGCATCGTCAGCGGGTGACGATCGAGCCACCGATACGCTGTAGCGTCGCGGGATCGAAATCGCGGGGAACGCTCACCCCGCGAACGCACGCCGGCCGCACGGCCATGCGCCTCAACCAGCTTTCAAGACGGGGATACTCGTCGATCGCCACGCCGGACCAGGCGTGGGTGCGAACCCAGGACCAGTTCGCGATGTCGGCAATGCTGTACTCGTCGGCAAGGTACTCGCGCCCGTCGAGTCGCAGGTCGAGAACGCCGAACAGGCGTCGAACCTCTTTTTGGTAGCGCTCGACCACGCTCGGCAACCGCTCGGGGAAGTAACGCAGAAAGACGTTGGCCTGCCCCATCATGGGGCCGACGCCCCCCATCTGGAACATCAGCCACTGCAGTGCAACCGAGCGCGCCCTGCCACCGGCAGGCAGCAGGCGTCCGCACTTCTCGGCAAGATAGATCAGGATTGCACCTGACTCGAATACGGCGAAACCGCCTTCTTCCTGGTCGACGATGGCTGGAATCCGGCCGTTCGGATTGATCGCCAGGTACGCAGGCGACTTCTGCTCCCCGGCGGCAAGATCGATCTCCCGGACCCGGTAGGCCAGCCCGAGTTCCTCGAGCGCTATGGAGACCTTCCAGCCGTTGGGCGTGGGTGACGTGTACAGGTCGATCATCGGCATCGACCTTTCGCCCGCGACTGTTTCATCCGCGGTCGCGGGCCCGCAACGACACCGCCCGGATCAAGCCGTTGCGCTCGGCCGCGCGGAGACTTCGGCATGCCATCTGCGCAGGTTGGTGCAACGCTCGGGAATCGGAATGTCCGACCACGAAGCGAACTCGATGCTGCAGAAGGTGGTGCAATCGGCGATGGAGAACCGGTCGCCCGCCACGTAACGATGCTTCGCCAACTGGCGGTCGAACTTGTCGAAGAACAGATCGAGCCGCTGACGGCCGCGCTCTGCAAGTTCGGGAATCTGCACGACTGCGACTGCCGCACCCGGCACCCCGCGATCGACGAAGGCATCTGCCGTATTCCGGAACACCTCGCCCGCGGCCATCATGCCTTCGTCGAAGGCGCGACGTTCCCACATCTCGACGATCGCCCGGTCTTTCGCGTCGACGCCCATCAGGCGCGGTTCCGGCTGCAGCTCTTCGAGAAAGCGGCAGATCGCCATCGACTCGCCGATCTGCGTGCCGTCGTCCAGTTCCAGCATCGGCACCATCGCCTGCGGGTAGCGCGCGATGTAGTCCGGGCGCAGGCGCAGATCGTCCCCTGCGACTTCCTCGATCGGGATGTCGATGTTCTTCTCGACGAGGAACATGCGTAACCGCTTGGGATTCGGCGCGAGGCGCCAGTCGTAGATCTTCATCTCTGTCTCCGCTGGGGTTGGGGGTGGGGTTTGGAGATCACAGCTCTGCGGCGTGTTTAGCCAGATAGCGTGCAATGCCGTCGGGGGAGGCCTTGATCGCGGGCCTGCCCTGCTTCCAGCCGGCCGGGCAGACTTCGCCATGCACCGTGGCGAACTGGTGCGCGTCGACAACCCGCAGCATTTCGTCGATGTCGCGACCGAGCGCCAGATTGTTCACCACCTGATGCTGGACGATGCCGTCGCCATCGATCAGGAAGGTGCCGCGCAAGGCGACGCCGTCGGCGTTCTCGACGTCGTAGGCACGGCAGATCGCATGATTGACGTCGGCAAGAAGCGCGTAACGCACCGGACCGATGCCGCCTTTCTCGACCGGCGTGTTGCGCCACGCCAGGTGTGTGAACACCGAGTCGACCGAGCAACCCAGGACGGTCGCGCCACGGCTTTCGAACGCGCTCATGCGATGATCGAACGCGATCAACTCCGACGGACAGACGAAGGTGAAATCGAGCGGGTAGAAGAACAGCACGACCGGTCGGCCGCGCAGATCGACAAGCCTGATGGTGCCGATTTCGCCATTTCCCGTCACGGCTGCGGCGGAAAAGTCCGGCGCCGGCTTGCCCACGAGTACCGCCATGTGTTCGCTCCTTGCTGTTGTTTCGTTGTCTTCGCTCTGGTTACGCGCAGTGGCGATACCAATGGTTCGCCACGCTCATGCAAACATGTAGAGGTAGCCGGCGCTCGCGTTGAATTCACGGATTGCGGCGGCATCCGGCGACGCCGCACCGTGGCGCCGCCACTGGACAAAGCGCTGATATCGCATGAGCAGACTCACGAACTCGGAGAACGCCCGGTTGGTCGACGTGCCCGTGTCATAGATGTCCAGCAACTCCTTGAGTTCTCGGGGTGCCAGTCCAAGCTTGCGTCCGAGCGCAATGAGCTGCGCACGCTCGCCTTCGTCGCCTAGCGACGCTGGCTCCTCACGAGCCGGCGAGTCGCCTGCACGCGAAGCGATGGATACGCCCGGAACACCTTTGCCTGCTCTGCCCATTGCGCCCCCCAGTATTCATCCAGCCCGAACGACAACGTCCCCTTCAGGCAACCAGCGTCTCGGCAATGCGTACCGGCGCCCCGGTCTTGTCGATCACCTCGTCGAGATCGACGTCCGGCGCCAGCTCAATCAGCGTCAGGCCCTGGTCGTCGACATCGAGCACGCACAGATCGGTGATGATCCGGTCGACCACGCCGACACCGGTCAGCGGAAGCTCGCATTCACGCAGGATCTTCGGCTCGCCGCTGCGCGAGCAGTGCTCCATCATCACGAGCACGCGCCTGACGCCGGCAACCAGATCCATCGCCCCGCCCATCCCCTTGACCAGCTTGCCCGGGATCATCCAGTTCGCCAGGTCGCCCTTCTCGCTCACCTGCATGGCGCCGAGAATCGCGAGGTGTATATGCCCGCCGCGTATCATGGCGAAGGAATCGGCGCTGGAGAAAATGCTGCTGCCCGGCAGCGTGGTGATGGTCTGCTTGCCGGCGTTGATCAGGTCCGCATCGACTTCGTGCTCACGCGGAAACGGTCCGATGCCGAGCAGGCCGTTCTCCGACTGCAGCCAGACGTCCATGCCCTTCGGGATGTAGTTGGCGACAAGCGTCGGCATGCCGATGCCGAGGTTCACGTAGAAGCCGTCGCGCAGTTCGCTCGCTGCGCGCTGCGCCATTTCGTTCCTGGTCCAGGCCATGTCAGGCTTGCCTCACTGTGCGTTGTTCGATGCGCTTGACCGGCGCTTCGTTCAGGATCAATCGCTGCACGAAGATGCCCGGCGTGTGGATCTGATCCGGGTCGAGTTCGCCGACTTCGACGATTTCCTCGACCTCCGCGACGGTGCAGGTTCCCGCGGAGGCGACCATCGGATTGAAGTTGCGCGCGGTCCGGCGATACACGAGATTGCCCGCGCGGTCGGCCTTCCAAGCCTTGACCAGCGCCAGATCGGCGGTGATCGCATGCTCGAGCAGGTAGCGGCTGCCCCCGATCTCGCGCTCTTCCTTGCCTTTCGCGATCGGCGTGCCGACGCCGGTGCGCGTGTAAAAGGCCGGAATGCCCGCGCCGCCGGCGCGCAGCTTTTCGGCCAACGTGCCCTGCGGCGTCAGATCGACCTCGAGTTCGCCGGCCAGCAGTTGCCGTTCGAATTCCGCGTTCTCGCCCACATATGAGGCGATCATCTTGCGGATCTGGCGAGTCGCCAGCAGCTTGCCGAGGCCGACGCCATCCACGCCGGCGTTATTGCTGATCACCGTCAGGCCGCGGGCACCGGTGGCCTGCAAGGCATCGATGAGCAGCTCCGGGATGCCGCACAGGCCGAAGCCGCCGACGGCAACCGACATGTCGTCACGCACCACACCGTCGAGCGCCGACGCGGCGTTCGAATAGATCTTTCGCATACAACGGCTTCCTCGTTCTCGTTCGTACCCGCACCCACGATCGATGGCTGCCGGGCTGCATCGGACATCAACCTGGCTCGACGGCCACTTGCTGCAACGCCACTTCGCATCTCGCGTGCCAAGCCGTGAGAACGGATGCGCCGACTCAGTTAATCGATTGATTTCGCGGGTATCGTTTCGACCCGCTGCGGGCGGCGAAGCGCAGCCGAGAGCGGTCGGGTGATCGAATTTCATACGCCCACGTCGAACGGCGACCGAATGCCATCCGGTCGCACGGCGGCGCGTCGCGCGAATCGAGCCACGGAACAGCGGGCAGAGCAGGAACGGGCAAGCCGCGCAAGGAATCATGCGCGCGGCCGGCCTGGAAGGCTTGTGGATAGGGCAGCTCGGGCACGTTGCTCCCAGGAGGCTTGCGCTGCGCGGCATTCAGACCATACTGGCCCGGGATGCCCGCCCCGCCTGCTTTCCAGGCGGGGCGAAGATGGAAGGCCCGCGGCCGCGCTACATCTTTCGCACAGCCGGGCCGTGTTGCTGGGTCAGCTCACCGCACGCAGCCGCGCGCCCTGCTCCGCCTCGATCATCGCCTTCAACACGCGGCGCACGCGGATCGCACCGGCGTCACTCGACAACAGCACCGGCTTGAGGGCCCACAGATCGTGCGTGCCCATCTCGGCCTGCTGGGCCTCGATCATCGGCTTGTCCTCCAGCGTGAAGGCGCCGAGCATGCCCTGCATCTTGCCTTCGTTGTAGGCGGCATCGTCGATCAGGTAGTTGCGCGTCGAGGCGAAGAAGTAGTGCGTGCTCATCGCCGACTCGGGCGTCATGATGTGGTAGTCGAACAGCACCACGCCGTCCTTGACGAAATCGTCGCTGCCCTGCACCGCGCCGACGCGCAGGCGCATCACCGCAGGTGCATGCCAAACCACCTCGAAGAACATCTTTGCCGGCGCCTTGGGTTCGGCAAGGTGCTCGCCGAGCAACGGCATAGCCGGTTCGGCGAGCCAGTCCCAGCGGATCACAACCTTGCCGTCGACCTCGGTCACGTTCGGGATCAGCGGGCTGAGCTTGCCCCCGGTGTTGATCAGCGGACCGTGCAGGTGCGCGTCGTCGCCGAGCAGCGAGTACGGCCGCACCATGCCGTTGGGCAGTTCGAGGTCGACATGCGCACCCGCTGCAAACGCCGGCAGCGGCGCACCGTCCGGCGCAACCAGCTCGAGTCCCAGAATGCCTTGCGCCGCCGGCGCGCAGCGGCTGACGCGTACGTCCACCCAGTTACGTTCCATGTCCCCTGCCTTGTCCTGTTCGGGCCAGCCGCCGTGCGATCGTGCACAGCCGGCATGCATCTGCCGTGCTTCACGCGTTCTGGCGATACGGGCCGAGCGCAAAGCAGGGCGCATGCCATTCGGGCCGCAGCCGTTGCGCGGCACTCTGGTGAACACGCACGCGCAACCGGAACGCTTTGACGCGCTCCTCGTCGAAAATCCACTCCTCACCCGCATCGTGGTGCTGCTCACCCTGGGCCAACCAGACCATCTGGCCGAGGCGCGCGAGTTGCTCGCCAACCTGCGCCAGCATGCTGAGCACGCCCACGCGCACCCGGCCAGAACGTAACCGGGCGCCCCGGCGGTTTCCTGAATTGATGAAAACGGCGGATACAGACTCCCGGATATCCGCAATCCCGGCGCGCCACTAGACGAGGTGCCCGCGCTGCGCGGCGATCTCGCGAATATTCCGCATCCGCCGCATCGCCACGCCTGTCGACTTCCTGAAATCCTGAAATTCACGTATAGCCGATCGGCATGTGCACGCGCGGAATCCTCAGTCCGCCAGACAGGTCGCCCAACGAGGGCGGCACTTTGAATTGCGACGCAACATCTCCCTCGCACGACCTGCCGTGGCATGCCGGTTGCTCAAGGGGCGAATACTTGAGCGATCGGCGGCCAGCGCGCCGACCGCCACGATGCGCCCGAACACAGGGTGTGCGTACCACAACGACAGAGAGGCCGAACATCGACTTCGCCGCGAGCCACCGGCAAACCGCCGCAACGCGCCGCACCCAGCTCGCGCACCCCATTCCAAGAGCATGCGCTCCGCATCGGCAGCCACGCCGCCGCGGACCGATGCCTGCAAGACCTGACCAGAGAGGAGCGTACCGATGACTAGCAGTCCGACAACCCGCCTGATCGCGCTGGCTGCCGCAGCGTTGATCCAATCCGCCCACGCGGCGAGCGATGCCGAAGTCGAGGCATCGTTCTTTCCTTACAAGAACGGGTTCCCGTCATTCGCGGGCCTGCAGCCGGGCACGGTGATCAACAAATCCAACGCCGACACCTTCAAGCAGGTGCTCGACCCAGCCAACTACCAGTTGATCAAGGACGGCTGGTTCGAAATCACCGTCGGCCCGACCTTCGATTTTCCCAATCCGATGTCCTACATCGAGGCCACGCGCAAGGGCGCGCCGAACGTGAAGCTCGGCGCCAAGCCCGGCGAGATCAGCGGCTTCGTCGCCGGCCGGCCGTTCCCGGAGGAACCGAAGACGAGCGACCCGCGCGCAGGCGAGAAGCTGGCGTGGAATTTCCGCTACGGCCTCAACTGGGGCGACAACTCGTCACTCGGCCCGTTTTACTGGAAGTACATCAACGCGGAGACCGGCAAGGTCGAGCGCACGATCAACTTCGACTTCTTCTTCCTCAACTTCAAGCACCGCATCTCGAATCCGCCGATTCCGGAGATCACGCCCAATCCCGGACAACTGTTCCGCGCCATCTATGCGCGCGTGAACGAACCGCAAGACCTGAAGAACACGCAGCTCCTTATCCAGCGTTACGAGGATGACCTGAAGCGCGACGATGCTTATCTGTATCTCGGGTTCCAGCGTCGCGTGCGCCGGCTCGCGACCGGGCAGACGACGGATTCCTTCCTCGGCTCGGATCTGATGATCGAGGATTTCGAAGGCTACAACGGCCGGATCTCCGACATGAAGTGGACCTTCCTCGGCACGAAGAACATCCTGATGCCCTACTACAAGCACAACGAGGTCGCGCTGACCGACGAGTACAAGTCGCCCGACGGCTACAAGTACGTCGCCTACGGCGGCAAGGGTGGCTGCATGCAGCAGATCACCTGGCAGCTGCGCAAGGTCTACGAACTGCAAGTGGAGCCGCTCGATCCGTCGCACCCGATCAGCAAGCGCGTGCTGTACCTCGATGCGCAGGTCTACGGCGCGTCGCGCTCGATGATCTTCGACCGCAAGGGCGATCTGTGGAAGACATTCACCATCGGCAAGGCGCACCCGGATTTCCACCTGCCGGTGAACAAGGGTTCTGGCATCGCGCTCGACGACTCGGTATCGATGATCGACGTGCAGGCCAAGCACTGCACCACCGCACAATTCAAGGGCCAGATCGATCCCAAGCTCTCGCCACCAAGCATGTTCCAGGTGCAGAACATGCGCGGCGGCGACTGATTCCCTCGTAGCACTGTGTGCGGCCCCTGCCGGCAATCAGCGGCCGGGGCCGCTGTTTTTTCGGGTGCGGGATCGCGCCGTGCATGCCCTCGCACGCGCGCGAACCGGAAACGGCCCACCCGAGGGGCTGCGAGCAGGGAGACTGGAAAGCCGCGGAGAGCGCAAGCGGGCGCGCTCGTGAAATACCGGGGCGGCGATGCACGCCGTTTGGAATGCCGGAGGAAGAGGCCGACGTACAGGCCGGCCCCGGTTTCACGCGTCCGCGACGACGCTGGCCACACTTCAGCAAACCACATGCCACGGTCGCGTGCCGCACGCCGAAACACGCAAGCGCTTGAACGCGCAGCAGGTTCACGGGAACACGCCGCGAAGCGACGCCGCTGCATTGCAAGCGGCTTCATGATATGAAGAGAAACGCGCCACCGCCGATTCAAGCCTTCATGAATCACATCGTGAACCGCCTCCGCGGCGACGCGCCCCATGGAGAGCACAGCATGAAGAACGACCTCGATCGTCGCCACGCGCACGCCAGCGAGACAACCGTCGCCGAAGAGATCGACCGACACCTTTCGCGCCACGTGCGCTTTGCGCCCGACTCGGGGCAGATCGTGCTTTTCGACCAGCGCATGCTGCTGATGCATGCATTCTCCTTTGCCGAACTGCGCCGCGAGCTGATCCAGTTGCTTGGCACGAACAAGGCGCGCGAGTTGTTTACGCGACTCGGTTATCAGCAAGGCATGGAAGACGGCCGCCGAGTGCGCGACCTGCATCAGGACGCCGCACAGGCACTCGCGTTCGGACCGCGCTTGCGCGAGTTCGAAGGATTCGTGCGCAACCAGCCGATCGAAGGCATGCGCTTCGACCCCCAGTCTGGCGATTTCTGGGGTGACTACTACTGGGGCGCCTCGTGGGAGGCGGAAGCGCACCTGCAGGATGCGGGCCTGAGCGGTAAACCCGTGTGCTGGACCATGATCGGCTACGCCTCGGGTTACACGACCGCCGTGACCGGCCAGGTGGTGCTGTGGCGCGAGATCGAATGCATGGCAATGGGCCATTCGCGCTGCCGCGTGATCGGCCGGCCGCTCGCGCAATGGGAGGACGTCGACGAAGAAGAGCTGCGCTTCCTCAAGGCAGAACACTTCGTCGACGCACCACCGCAGCGCCGCGAGGCGCGACGCCAGCGCGAGAGCGCGACGCCCGCTGCGGGCAACGCGGACAACTTCGTCGGCGCCTCGTCCGCCTTCAACGCGGCCGCCACGCTGACGCGCCGCGTCGCCGGCACCGACGCGACCGTGTTGTTTCGCGGCGAAAGCGGCGTCGGCAAGGAGCGCTTCGCACGCACCCTTCATTCAATCAGCACACGTGCGTCCGGCCCACTGGTTTCGGTCAACTGTGCCGCGATTCCGCCCGACCTGGTCGAAGCGGAACTGTTCGGCGTCGAACGCGGCGCGTTTACCGGCGCCGACCAGTCGCGCCCGGGCCGCTTCGAGCGCGCGGAGGGCGGCACGCTGTTTCTCGACGAGATCAGCAGCCTGCCGCTGCCGGCGCAGGGCAAGCTGCTGCGCGCACTGCAGGAGCGCGAGATCGAACGCGTCGGCGACACGCGCGTGCGCAAGGTCGATGTGCGCATCGTCGCCGCCGCCAACCGCGACTTGCGCGAGGAGGTCGCTGCCGGCCGATTTCGCGAGGATCTGTTCTACCGCCTCAACGTGTTCCCGATCGAGATTCCGCCGCTGCGCGAGCGGCGCGAGGACATTCCGCTGCTTGTTTCCCTTTTCATCGAACGCTTCTCGGTGCGCTTCGGCAAATGCATTGCCGGCGTCACGCAGAACGCCTACGACGCCCTGTGGGACTACGACTGGCCGGGCAACGTGCGCGAACTGGAGAACATGGTCGAGCGCGGCGTGATCCTCGCCGAGCCGGAAGGCCTGATCGACGTGCAGCACCTGTTCGCCGGCGGCGAGAAGCTGCACAGCCGTTCGTTCAACGTCGGGCCCGCCGGCATGCTGGTGCCGCGCAGTGGAAACGGCACCGTCAGCGCGCCGAACGACCTGGAGCGCATCGCCGACGACCTGCTCGACAAGATGAGTTCGTTCGAACAGATCGAAACCCTGCTCTACGAACGCGCGCTCGGGCGCAGCCGCGGCAACGTGTCGGCGGCGGCGCGGCTGTTGAACCTGAGCCGCGCGCAAGTCGAATACCGGCTCTCGAAACGAACGCGCAGCGAGTGACCCGCGCCAAGAGGCGCATGGACCGGCCATCCTGGCGGTGCCTGGCTGGAGAACGAGACTCCATGCGGCATAGCGGGCAGCCATCCCCGGGCACGCCTTTCCATCGGCCATGCAAGCCGGTCGGACTTTCGTCTGATTGACGTCGGCATGGTGGCGTGCCAGATTGCATCGCATCGGAGGCGCGCCTTGCGCGCCGGGAGGCCGCGATGCCAAAAGGATTGCGTTTCGAAAACGACTACCTGGCCGGCGGCCCCGCGAACGCCTGGGTGACGCCGAATTTCCGCCTGTCCGAGTACGCCGGCGCCGACGGCCGGGTGTTCGTCCATCGCGAGCTCGTGGCCGCAGTGCAGGTGCTGCGCACCCTGCTCGGCCGCGGCCTCGACATCGCGTCGACCGCAGCAGCCAACGGGCTCGGCGAGCAGATCGCCGGGCGCTTCGTCTGGGTGCGCGGCGATCCGCTTGCCGACGTCGCCGCCACGGCAACCCGCATGATCAAGGACGCATGGTTTGCCCGCGTCGAAGCGCGCGGCGACCGCGTGTACCTCGAGATGCCCGACCCGGCCCGCCTGCCGCCGATCGCACCCGAATCGGCGCTGGATCGCGCGATCGCGATCACTGCGGCCTTCGAGACATCGGGCGATCCCTACCAGCAGGCAACCGGCAACTTCGACGGCGCCGGCCTCTCGTTCGGCCCGCTGCAGGCGAATCTCAAGACGGGGACGCTGCAGGAACTGTTCCGCCGTTACCAGGCGCGCGACGGTGCCGCGCTGCAGGCCTGCTTTGGCGCGTTGTGGGGCGAATGGCAGCGCATCCTGCGACTGCCCTCGCGCGCGCAGCAGGTGGCGTGGGCAGACGCACTGAGCCGGGGCACGGGCAAGGCGGACTTCGATGCAGACTGGAAGGGTGCCCTGCAGGCCGTCGGCCGCGTGCCGGCACTGCGTGCCGAAACCCTCGCCTACGCCTACGACACCTACGGCCGCAAGCTGATCGTCGCGCTGGCCTGGCTCAAGGGCGTGCGGCCGATACGCATCACCAACTTCCGCTGTCTCGCCGCGCTTTATGACCTCTGCGTGCAGCAGGGCAGCCTGGACAAGGCGCACGACGCGATCCGCCGCCGCATCGCCGCCGAGAACCCGCTGGACGAATTCGCGCTGACGCGCATCGCAGTCGAGGAACGGGGCCGTACCGCCAGCCCCGAATGGCGCGCCGACTGCATCAGCCGGCGTCTGTGCATCATCGAGCGCGAGCCGGTCCGCGTGTCGGAAGCCGGGCACAATGCCGAACGCGACAACCCGAGCCTTTATCTGTTGCGCAATGCGCCAGTAACACAGATCGAGCGCTATCTGTCGTAGTACCCGGCCAGGTGCGTCGTCGCCTCTTGCAACTATCCCACGACATCGGTATGGGCTTTTGCCACGCGGCTTTATACAATCCGGCATGCAGACCGAAATCCCGGGCGCTTTGCCGCCGCAGCGGAACGTCGTCCTGCAAGGCGCAACAAGACCAATCAACCGCCACGCGGGCAAGGCCTCGATGAACAAATCCGAACGTCTGATCCACAGCGCCTTCGACGCCTCGCGCGCGGGTGCATTCAAGTGGTACATCGAGGACGGTCTGGTCGAACTCTCTTACGGCTTGCTCGCATTGCTCGGTCTCAGCGATCGCGGCTTCGACGGCCGCTTCGACACCGTCGCGGCACACATGCACCCGCTCGACCGCGAGCGGCTGATGCACTTCGCCACGACGCCGGCGCCGGAGCGCACCCACTTCGAGACGGAGCTGCGTTTCGTCGGCACCTCCGATTCGGTGCGCTGGTTCGCGGTGCAGGGCGAGTTGGCGCTGGACGAACACGACAAGCCGGTCTCCGCGACCGGCATCATGCAGGAACTCGCCCCGGCGGTGGTCACCGAGCGGCGCATGCGCACCCAGCAGGCCTTGCTGTTCCGCCTGCTTTCCGAGGAGCGTATCGACACCCTGCCGCTCGATACCGCACTGGGGCGGCTCACGCAGAGTGCGTCGCAGGCCATGTCGGCAGCGCGTGCAAGCGTATGGCAGCTCGACGCGTCACGCGGCGAGCTGATCTGCCGCGACCTCTACCTGGCGCGCGAGCGGCGGCACGAAAGCGGGCTCGCGATCCGCGCCGCGGATTACCCGAGCTACTTCGACGCGCTGGCGAAGAATCGCGCCATCACGGTGACGCACGCGCCGAGCGATCCGCGCACGCGCGAACTCGACGCCGGCTACCTGCGCCCGCTGGGCATCACGTCGATGCTCGATTCGACGATACGGCGCGGCGGCAACACGGTCGGCGTGGTGTGCATCGAGCACGTCGGCCCGATGCGGCACTGGTCGCCCGACGAACAGCATTTCGTCGCGTCGCTGGCCGACCTCGCCACGCTGCTGTTCGAGACCGGCGAACGCCGCGAACTGGCCGCGCGGCTCGAACGCTCGGCGCGCGAAGACCGCCTCACCGGCCTGCCCAACCGCTTGCGCTTCCGCGAGGTTCTCGAAAGCGGCATCCGCAACCAGACACCGTTCCTCGTGATGCTGATCGACCTGGTCGAGTTTCGCGACGTCAATCACATTCTCGGCCACGCGCTCGGCGACATGGTGCTGGTGGCGCTTGCCGGGCGGCTCGACCAGTTGCTCCCGTCCGGCACCACGCTGTGCCGCTACGGCGGCGACAAGTATTCCGCCATGGTGCCCGGCATCGAAGCCGCGGACGCCGCGCTCACCCTCGCGCGCGGCACGCTCGACGCCATGCGCGAACCGCTCGATGTGGGCGGCGTGCGCCTCACGGTCAATTGCCGCATCGGCATGAGCCTGTTCCCGGCGCACGGACTGGATGCCGAAGTGCTTTTGCGCGAAGCCGACCTCGCGCTCACCGCGACGCGCGGCGTGCGCGGCTGCCGGCTGTACGAGCCGCAACGCGATCGCCATTCGCCGCGCCGCCTCGCGCTGATGCACGACCTGATGCGCGCGATCAACGGCGACGCGTTCAGCGTGCTGTTCCAGCCGCGCGTCGAACTCGCCTCGGGCCGCGTCATCGGTGCGGAAGCCCTCGCGCGCTGGCAGCACCCGGAATTCGGCGCCGTCGCGCCGCTGGAGTTCGTGGCGCTGGCCGAACTCGGCGACATGATCCGCGACCTCACGCTCGAAGTCCTGCGGCGCACCGCACTGGCCTGGCACGATCTGCAGGCGCAGGGCCTGAGCGTGCCGCTGAGCATCAACCTCTCGCCCTACATGCTGCACGACCCGAAATGGGCCGATGCGATCATCGACACACTGGCCGCCCAACGCCTGCCGGCGCAGCAACTCGAACTCGAGATCACCGAGAACGCGTTCATCCACGAACCCGACGAGGCGCTGCAGGCCATGGATCGCCTGCGCGAAACCGGCGTGCGTTTCTCGCTCGACGATTTCGGCATCGGCTATTCCTCGTTCGAACACCTGAGCCGGATGCCGATCCACGCGCTGAAGATCGACAAGCTGTTCGTGCAGGGGCTGGAACACGATCCGAAATGCCGCGCCATCGTCCGCTCCGCATTGCTGCTCGGCGAGGAACTGGGACTGGAGGTCGTCGCGGAAGGCGTCGAGTCGGAATCGACCCGGCGCCTGCTGCTCGACATGGGTTGCAGGCTCGCCCAGGGCTTCCTGCTCGGGTTTCCCGGCACGCCGCAGGCACTGGTTCGACGCTGAGGCAGAAGCGCCACGCGATCGCGCACGACGCGACGGATCGTGACATGATCGCGCCCTGTCGAATCCGGCCTCGCCCTATCATGCTCCAGCGCGCATTGCGTTACCTGCTCCTATCACTGTCGTTCCTCTGCCTGGCCGCCGCCTCATCCCGGGGTGCAGCGGCGGACATTGCCACCCTGCCCCCCGGCGTACAGCAGGCGCTGCGTAACGCCGGCGTGCCCGCCAGCGCGGTGGGTGTCTGGGTGCAGGACGTCGGCAGCGCAAAGCCGGCACTGGCCGTCAATCCGCGCCAGCCGCTGAACCCCGCTTCGGTGATGAAGCTGCTCACCACGAGCGCCGCACTCGACCTGCTCGGCCCCGCCCACACCTGGAAGACCGATGCGCTGAGCAACGGCGGGCTGTCCGACGGCGTGCTCGCCGGTGACCTGCACCTGCGCGGCAGCGGCGACCCGAAGCTGACCATCGAGGCGCTCTGGCTCTGGATGCGCGAAATGCGCGCGCGCGGACTGCGTGAGATCCGCGGCGACATCGTGCTCGACCGCAGCCTGTTCGACCTCGGCACGCCCGATCCCGGCGGCTTCGACGCCCAGCCGCTACGCGCCTACAACGTCATTCCCGACGCGCTATTGCTGAACTTCAAGGCGCTGCAACTGACCTTCGTTCCAGGGCCGGGACAACGCGTTGCGGTGCTTGCCGAGCCGCTGCCGGCGCAACTCGAAGTGCTGAGCCTGCTCAAGGCGGTCGATGGTGGCTGCGACAACTGGCGCGGCGGCCTGCGCTACGACCTCACCACGCAGGGCGAGCGCGCGCGACTGGTGTTCACCGGCACTTACCCGGCGAGTTGCGGCGAAAGAAGCTGGAGCCTCGCGCCGCTCGACCATCGACAATATGCCGAATCGCTGGTCCGCGAACTGTGGCGCGAGACCGGCGGTACGCTTGGCGGCACGGTGCGCGACGGTACCGTGCCGCCCGGCGCCCAGCTCTTCTCGTCGCACGAATCGCCACCGCTGGCCGACCAGATCCGCGACATCAACAAGTGGTCGAACAACGTGATGGCGCGACAACTCTTCCTGTCGCTCGGCGCAGCGAGCGGTCGCGCACCGGTGCGCGAGGCCGATGGCGAAGCGGCGATACGCACGTGGCTGAAGAGCCGCGACCTGTCGATGCCGGAACTGGTGCTGGAGAACGGCTCCGGCCTCTCGCGCCGCGAGCGCATCAGCGCGGAGGGACTGGGCCGGCTGCTGTTGTTCGCGTGGGCCAGCCCGACCATGCCGGAGTTCGTTTCGTCCATGCCGGTGTACGGCGTCGACGGCACGCTCAAGAAGCGCGGCAACGGCAATGGCAACGGCGGCCGCGCCCACCTCAAGGGCGGCACGCTCGACGGCGTGCGCTGCGTGGCCGGCTACGTGCTCGACCGCAACGGCCGGCGCCACGCAGTGGCCTGGCTGGTGAACCATGCGAACGCGGGCGCCACCCAAGCCGCGCAGGATGCGCTGATCGACTGGATCGTGAATCGCTAGGCCGGCGCCAAGAGGGCGGCCTACGCCGTCGGTCGGATTGGCACAACCGCACGCAGTTGCGTAGCATCCGCAGCATTCCTCGATCCGGGCACGACGACAACAAGCATGAACCTGGGCAAGACGGTAGAACGCACCTGGTCCGATGCGTTGCGGATCGTGCTCGACGCGGTTTTCGTCCTGCGGCGGACGGGTTCGGCGCCCTGGTTGCTGCTCTTCGGGCTCGCCTTCATCGTACTGCTGCCGCAAGGCCGGGAGATGGTGCGCTGGCTGAGCGAAGACCAGTCGACCGGCCTGATGACGGCAAACCTCGCCTTCCTGCTGGCTTCGTCGCTCGTCTGGGGCATGGCGGTATGGTATTGCTCCCGCGTGCTGCTGGTGGTGCGCGACAGCCGCAGCGCCGCGCCGCTGGAGCAGAGTCCTTGGCTGCAAAAGCTGCGCGAGTGGCTGCCCCGGTGGATGGGCGCGCTCGCCGTTGCCGGCGCCGGCTTCGCCGCCGTACGCGTGGACGCCTGGCTGATTGCCATCCTGCATTTCGCCCTCGCAGCGGGACTGTTCGGCTTCTGCGCCAAACGGCGCCACTGGTTCTCGCGCCTGCTGCGCGAATGCGACCGCAGCGGTGTACCCGATCCGCAGCCGGTTTCGCTCAGGAGCGCGCCGTTCGCCATTCTTTCGGCCTCGCTGCTGTTGTCCGCATTGCTGACGCTGGGCTTCCTCGCCTCGCCGGTGGTCTTGCCGCGGCTGATCGGCGCACTCGCGATACTGCAGCTCGCACTCGCAGCCTGGGTGATCTTCCTCAACTTCGCCATCCTCTTTCTCGGCCATCTGCTGCGCCTGCCGGCGCTCGGTTTCGTACTCGTGGTGGTGGTCGTCGCGGTAAGCCCCTTCAACGACAACCATGCCGTGCGACGGTTCGACGAGGCGGTAGGGGAACGACCGGCACTGGCCGCGCATTTCGATGCATGGTCGCAACAACGGATTGTCGACGCGGCGCAGCCGCTACCCGTGATCATCGTCGCCGCCGAAGGCGGCGGCGTGCGCGCCGCCTACTGGACTGCCGGTCTGCTGGGCGCGATCGAGGAGCGCAGCGCATCGCGCGGCGGCACCGGCAGCGGCTTTCTCCGGCACCTGTATGCGCTGAGCGGCGTGTCGGGCGGCGCGGTCGGCAGTTCGGCATTCGCCGCGATGATCGGACAGACCCCGCCCGGCACGCTGCCCGACTGCACGGTAGACGACGCACCGGCCCGCGGCTGGCGCGCCTGCGGCGTGGCGCTGTTCGGCAACGACTATCTGGCACCGAATCTCGCTGCGATGCTGTATGCCGATCTGCTGCAACGCTTCCTGCCGTTCCGCATCCGGGCGTGGGACCGCGCACTGGCAATGGAATACGCCGCGGAGCACGACTGGGCTCGCCTGTTCGCCAACCATCCGGAAACGCTATCGGGCGCCACGCAGGCCCTGTGGCGCGGACTGCCCGGCAGCACGGCCACGCCGGCACTGTTCATCAATGGAACGTTTGCCGAAAGCGGCCAGCGCATCGTCGGCTCCAACGTGCGCCTCGACGGTGTCACCTTTCCCGACGCGCACGACCTGTACGACGTCACCGGCGCAAGGGGCGAGCGCGACC
>WBZV01000702.1_pt1 | contig 17962 bp, 16 predicted proteins | sample 5204221 | NCBI WGS metagenome assembly WBZV01 (sample SAMN12344360, study PRJNA552823) | activated sludge metagenome | biome: Activated sludge suspended growth; feature: Nitrification reactor; material: Wastewater; isolation source: activated sludge from nitrification reactor of wastewater...
GCCGGTGTGCGGATCGTGAAGAAGGCGCTGCTTGCTCCGCTGTCCTGGATCGCGGCGAACGCTGGCGAGTCGGGCGACGTGGTGGTGTCCAAGGTCAGCGAACTGCCCGACGGGCAGGGCTACAACGCGGCTACCGGCGTGTACGGCGACCTGGTCGCCGACGGCGTCATCGACCCGGTGAAGGTCACCCGCTCCGCGGTCCAGCACGCCGGCTCGATCGCGGCGATGTTGCTGACCACCGAGGCGCTCGTGGTTGACAAGCCGGAGGAGGAGGAAGAGGGCCACGACCACGGTCATGGTCACTCCCACCACCACGGTCACACCCACTGACTCGAACGAAGCCCCCCGGTACGCGCCGGGGGGCTTCGTCGTGTCAGCGTGGCAGCTCGGCGTGAGACCTTGAGCACTCCGGTTAGAGGTTGGCGGCTGTCCGGGGACTAACGGATGGACCGGGGACTAACGGATGGACCGGGGACTAACGGATGGACCGGGGACTAACGGATGGACCGGGGACTAACGGATGGCGCGGTTGTCCGGGCATGGGCACCGACGGAATCCCGGGACACCCAGAAGCACAAGAGAAGGCCCCGGGTGCTGCACCCGGGGCCTTCTGCAGGTCGTCCGCCAGGGGAGGGGGCTGGTCGGCGACCGGAGTGTGGTCTATGCGATGTGCAACTTCCGTTGCTGGTAGAGCGCCGAGAGCTCGTCCTCGCTCAGCCCGCCCCAGATGCCGTACGGCTCGCGGACGGCCAGCGCGTGGTCGAGGCAGGCCTGCCGCACCGGACACTCCGCGCAGACCGCCTTCGCGCGGTTGGTGCGGATGACGCGGGCGGCTCCACGCTCGCCCTCCGGGTGGAAGAACACGGCGGAGTCTTCACCTCGGCATGCCGCCTGCATCTGCCAATCCCAGTGATCGGTGTTGGTCCCTGGTAGCCGGGAGAGCTCCGCCATGGTGGACTCCTTTGCTCTGTTGAGTATGAAACTAATATCGTTTCAAAACCGTGTCAACCCCCAGTTCACTGTGGGCGAAATAGTGCGGGGTCCGGGTATTCAGGTCACACTCGTCAGGTGGTTGACGAGATGACGCTGTCTGCAGGCGCTGTGGCCCGGCAGCTGGGCATCTCCCCGGCCACCCTGCGGACGTGGGCCCACCGGTACGGCTTGGAGCCCTCCGCGCGCAGCGAGGGTTCCCATCGCCGGTACACCCCCGAGGACATCGATCGCCTCGTTGCTATGCAGCGCCTTATGCGTGCAGGTGTCCCTGTGTCCGAAGCCGCGGCTCAGGTGCTCACCTCTGTGCCCGCCCCGGCCGCTGAGGTGCCGGAGCCGGTGGAGGTGACGGCCGGTTCCGTGCGCAGTCTGTGGGAGGCGGCCCAAGCTCTCGATGGCCAACGCTGCGCGCACATGGTTGCTGACAGTGTTCGAGCCGTCGGGGTGCTGCCGTCGTGGGACCACCTCATCGTCCCCGCCCTGCAGCGCGCCGGTGAACAGTGGGAGCAGCGGCAGGCGGGTATCGAGGTCGAGCATGTGCTCTCGGATGCCGTGACGGCAGGCTTGCTCCTCGATGCGCCGGTCAAACGCGAAGGTGTCCTGCTCGCCGCGACCGCCACGGAGGACCACGTCCTGCCCATGTACGCGCTGCGAGCGGCTCTGGCTGAGCAGGGCATCGGTGCAGAACTGCTCACGGCGCGCACCCCTGCCAGCGCACTGGCGCAGGCCGCCCGCCGCCTGCGACCGGCCGTCATCGTCCTCTGGGCGCAGTTGCCTGGCAATGCGGATCTGCAAGGATTCGACGAATTGCCCGGCATCCGACCCAAGCCGGCGCTCGCGCTGGCGGGTCCTGGGTGGCCCGATTCGGCCGGTTTCACCCGACTGACTGACCTGCGGGAGGCAGTGAACTTCGTGCGCGCACACGTATGAGTCCTACGCTGGAGGGGTGGCGCAGGAACCGGTACTCGAACGGGCCGAGTGGCTTGTGTTCCACGGGGCGGTCGACGAGTCCCTGCCACTGCTGGAGGAACTGCGTGGCCTGACGGGGCGGCCCGGTGTCTACTCGCGGTGGTTGCATGCGGTGGCCCTCGGCGCGTGTGGACGCTACGGCGACGCCCTTGAGGTGCTCGAATCGATCACACCGGACGTTCCCGAGTACTCGATGGCGCGCTCGCTGCGAGGAAGTCTGCTGCGCCAGATCGGATGCCATGATCTTGCGCTGATCGCGGACCGGGAGGCGATGAGCAGCGCCGCGACACCGGGTGCGGCGATAGAAGCGATGACCGGACTCGCAGCGGACGCCGTGGGACTCGAGGATGTACCGGCGGCCACCGGTTCACTCACACAGGCGCGCGGCTTGCTGGACCGGGTCGCCGCCGATCCGCGCTCGGCGGCCCTCTGGTGGCGGCATCAGGTGCGGTTGGCGTGGGTGGAGTGTGAGGTCGCGCTGCTGGAATCGCGCTACCCGGATGCTGTCGCGCATGCGACATTGGCCCTCGATGCGGCGGAGGCCGCCACCGCACCCCGACACGTCGCCAAGAGTCTGCTCTTCGTGGCTGTGGCCGAGATCCAGGTCGGGCGTCCGGATTCTGCGGTTCCCCGCCTACGCCGATCGCTGATGCTGAGCACGTCCATGGGTTTCCTGGCCGTCGCCTGGCCGGCACACGCCGTTCTCGCTGCCCTTCTCAAAGGCAGCGATCCGCAGGCGGCTCACCAGCACTTCGTCCAGGCCAGCGAGATCACCAAGTCGGTGCGGGACGGATTGACCGGCGAACTTGCCCGCCGTTGGGACGCCCGCGCAGACATCATGGCTTTGCACAAGGAGGCCTCGTAGCGCGTATTCAAGCCCTACGGAATTTCAGCCGATAGGGGGACATGAGTGCGAACTCGGGAGGTGTCAGGTGACTTCGGTCTTGATCGTCGATGACGCTCCCGCCGTGCGTGACGGACTGCGCAGACTCGTGAGCAGCCTGCCGGAAGTGGACGGCGTGAGTCTGGCCAGTAGTGGTGATGAGGCGCTCGCGCGCTGTCTCACCGAGCGACCCGATCTGGTGCTGCTCGATGTCCGCATGCCCGGCATGAGTGGACTGGAATGTGCGCGCCGACTGCTCCACTCCGACCCCAGCGTGCGCATCGTGATGCTCACCGCCGGTGACGATCCGCAGGCCGTGGCGACAGCCGTGGCAAACGGTGCTGCCGGCTACATCAGCAAGGACGCCACGCGCCTCGAGATGGGGCTGGCGATCCACCACGTCCGCGGCAACGGGCAGCGGACCGCCGAGCCGACCCCGCAGTTCAAACTGTCGGAACGGGAGACCCAGGTTCTGGCCGGCATGTCCCGCGGGCTGTCCAACGGCGAGATCGGCCGCGAGTTGTACCTGTCCGAGGACACGATCAAGACCCACGCGCGCCGACTGTTCCGCAAGTTGCGGGCCGCCGACCGTGCGCAGGCGGTCGCAGTCGGCCTTCGTGCGGGACTCATCAGCTGACTTCGGCGCCAGCGCGTAATCTTGGTGCATGGAGCAACCTGCGCCCGCTGACCCCTTCGCCCCCATCGGTCTGACCTTCGACGATGTCCTGCTGGTGCCCGGTGCATCCGACGTCGTCCCGTCGGAGGTATCCACCGCCACCCAACTCACCCGCACGTTGCAGTTGCGGGTGCCATTGGTCAGCAGCGCCATGGACACCGTGACCGAGGCCCGCATGGCCATCGCGATGGCGCGCATCGGCGGCGTGGGAGTCCTGCACCGCAACATGGCCATCGAGGATCAGGCGCTGCAGGTCGACATGGTGAAGCGTTCTGAGGCCGGCATGGTCAGCAATCCGGTCACCTGTCGTCCCGACGACACGCTGGCCGAGGTGGATGCCATGTGCCGCCGGTACCGGATCTCCGGCCTGCCGGTCGTCGACGAATCCGGCCACCTGCTCGGGATCGTCACCAACCGGGACATGCGCTTCGAGGAGGACCGCAGCGTCGCGGTCTCGCAGATCATGACCCCCGCGCCGCTGGTCACCGGGCACCTCGGGATCGACCCCGAGCAGGCGCTCGGCCTGCTGCGTCAGCACAAGATCGAGAAGTTGCCCCTCGTCGACGAGGACAACCGTGTCCGCGGTCTCATCACGGTCAAGGACTTCTTGAAGTCCGAGGCCTTCCCCGACGCCACCAAGGACCCGGCCGGCCGGCTCGTGGTGGGGGCTGCGGTCGGGGTCGGTGAGGACTCCTACAAGCGAGCGATGACGCTGGTGGACGCGGGCGTCGACTTCGTCGTCGTGGACACCGCCCACGGTCACAGCCGCGGCGTGCTGGAGATGGTGAGCAGGCTGAAGAAGGAGACCTCGATCGACGTGGTCGGGGGGAACATCGCCACTGGCGAGGCGGCGCTCGCTCTAGCCGAAGCCGGGGCGGACGCGGTGAAGGTCGGCGTCGGGCCGGGCAGCATCTGCACCACCCGCGTGGTGGCCGGGGTAGGGGTGCCGCAGGTGACCGCCATTCACGAGGTGTCGACGGCGGTGCGACCACTCGGCCTGCCGGTCATCGCTGACGGCGGTCTGCAGTACAGCGGCGACATCGCGAAGGCCATGGTGGCCGGGGCCGACACGGTCATGCTCGGATCGCTTCTCGCCGGTTGCGAGGAGTCTCCTGGCGATGTGGTGTTCGTCAGTGGCAAGCAGTTCAAGCAGTACCGCGGGATGGGATCACTCGGTGCGATGCAGAGCCGCGGCGAGGCCAAGTCCTACTCGAAGGACCGCTACTTCCAGGACGATGTGCTCTCCGACGACAAACTCGTCCCGGAGGGCATCGAGGGGCAGGTCCCGTACCGCGGGAAGCTGTCGGTGGTCGCCCACCAGTTGATCGGTGGGCTGCGAGCCGCGATGGGGTACAGCGGTGCCGACTCGATCCCGGAACTGCACAGCAAGGGCCGTTTCGTGCGGATCACCGCGGCTGGTCTCAAGGAGAGCCACCCACATGACATCCAGATGACGGTCGAGGCGCCCAACTACCACCGGCGCTGACCACCGGCGCTGTTGCCCCGCGCTTTGGTGGCCCGGGCCCGTTGAGGGCTAGGCTGTCCTCTCGTGAGCGACATCGTGATCGGGCTGTCCAAGTCGGCGCGCGCCGGCTACTCCTTCGACGACGTGGCGGTGGCCCCGCACCGCCGCACCCGCGACCCAGAGGCAGTGGACCTTCACTGGAACATGGATGCGTACTCCTTCGAGATGCCTATCGTCGCCGCGCCGATGGATTCGATCGTGTCGCCGGAGACAGCCATCGCCATGGGGCAGGCTGGCGGGCTGGCGGTCCTGAACCTCGAAGGGCTCTGGACCCGTTACGAAGATCCCAGTGATGCCTTCGCCCAGATCCGCGCGGCTGATCCGGCTGACGCGCTCCCCGTCCTGCAGAAGCTCTACGCCCAGCCCATCCAGCCCCACCTGATCGCCGCGCGCGTCCAGCAGATGCGCGAGGCCGGCATCACGGTGGCGGGTTCCCTGTCGCCGCAGAAGACCCACGACTTCTTCCGGGACGTGATCAGCGCCGGCGTGGACGTGTTCGTCATCCGTGGCACGACCGTCAGCGCCGAGCACGTCAGCGCCGAACTTGAACCCCTGAACCTCAAGCAGTTCATCTACGAACTCGACGTCCCTGTGCTGGTCGGTGGGGTGGCCACCTACCAGTCCGCGTTGCACCTGATGCGCGCCGGTGCGGCCGGTGTTCTGGTCGGTTTCGGCGGTGGCGCGAGCCACACGACCGCCGATGTCCTCGGGGTGCGGGTGCCGATGGCCACAGCCGTGGCCGATGTCGCCGCTGCGCGCCGGGACTACCTCGACGAGTCCGGAGGGCGGTATGTGCACGTCATAGCCGACGGCGCCATGGGCCGCAGCGGTGACATAGTCAAAGCGATCGCGTGTGGGGCGGACGCCGCGATGGTGGGTTCCCCGCTGGCCCGCGCGCAGGAGGCGCCAGGGGCTGGCAAGCACTGGGGTATGGAAGCCACGCATGGCTCACTTCCGCGCGGCGAGGTGGTGGAGTTCCAGACGCTCGGGAGTTGGCAGGAGATCCTCTTCGGGCCGTCCCACGTCAGCGACGGCACGATGAACCTCACCGGGGCTCTGCGCCGGTCCATCGCATTGTGCGGGTACACCGACCTCAAGAGCTTCCAGCGCGTCGAGATGGTGCGCAGTCACTGAGTGGGAGCTCAGGCTTTGGAGTAACCACCCAGGGATGCGGTCTTCTTGCTCCAGTAGTTGCCGTAGACGAACACCCGGTCACGGACTTTGAGCCGCTTCCACAGCCAGTCCTGATCCTTCGGCCACGTCCGTACGCACCCGTGGGACTGCGGCTTCGTCTTCACAGGCTTGCGCACCCCGTGGAACGCGATCCCGCGGTCGAAATAGATGGGCCGGTACAGCCCGGGCCTGCCGTCGGGCTCCGGGAACAGCGAACTCGCTTGCCACCCGTTGTACTTCCAGTAGACGCGTTTGAAGCCGCGGCGGGTCTCGTGGTACCCGTTGTCCTTACCCGTGCTGACCGGCAGGACGCGCACGATGTACCCGGCGTTGTTCGTGATGTAGGCGGTCTGGCAGGTCAGGCTCACCAGTGCCTTCACGCCGAACAGTTTCCGGGGCAGCAGCGGCAGATCGCTGGAACTCGAGATCTTCGACATGAGGGCCGTACCCGGTTGCCCGCGGGTCGCCCCGAGGCCGTTGAGATCCCGATAGGCGCACAGTGCACGACGGGTCGAGGCGTTGACGTAGCCGTCGACCTTGCCGGTCGGCAGTCCGAGGGCGTCGAGGTCCATCTCCATCTGCAGTTCGGGGGTCACCGGGTTCACCGGCGGCGCTGTGGGTGCCGTCGTGCTCGGCTCGGGGGCCGGCGTCGAAGGGGATTCGGAGATGATCGGCGACGAGGATTCGGTGGGGGAGGCGCTGATCGAGGTTTCCGGACCAGGCTCCGCGACCACCGGACTGCTCACCAGCGCGAAGGCGACAGGGGTCACCAACGCGGCAGCGGTGACCCATGTGGCGGCTGGGAGCATTTGCCCACGATACCGCGGGAATCCGTGGGGCTTCCGGCCAGCGCCGCTCAGTCTCCGATTACCGGGCGGTGGGGGGTCCGGGTCGGGGCGTGCTTGGGCACTCCGGTTAGACCTTGGGCACTCCGGTTAGAGGTTGGGCACTCCGGTTAGAGGTTGGCGGCCGTTTGGGACTAACGGATGGACCGGGGACTAACGGATGGACCGGGGACTAACGGCCCGACGCCTGATTCTGCTTTCCGCGGTCCAATCCGTGCTGCCGGGTTTACGCTGACCCCATGACCATCGCGCCGGAGAAAACGGCTGGCCTTGTGGCAGGAATCGATGCGAAAAGCCTGGTCGCACAGGTCGTCGCCTCGCCGCGGGCCGAGACACTGACATCGATCTCGCCGTTCACGCTCGAGCCCATCGGGGAGATCCCCATCTCCACCGCCGAAGACGTGGAGATGGCCTTCGAAACGGTCCGGCGCGCACAGAAACGGTGGGCGCAATGGACCCCGAAGGAACGCGCCCGGGTCATCCTGCGGTTCCACGACGTCATGCTGGCCAACCGCAGCGCATCGCTCGACCTGATCCAGCTCGAGACGGGCAAGGCCCGCTCGGATGCCTCCGAGGAGTTCCTGGACGTCCTGCTCACCTCCCGCCACTACGCGCGAGTGGCGCCGGCCAAACTCAAGGCTGTCAAGCACCGCGGTGTCCTGCCGTTGCTCACCGCCGTCTCCGAGATCCGGCACGCCAAAGGTGTTGTCGGCGTCATCTCGCCCTGGAACTACCCGCTGACCCTCGCGGTGTCGGATGCCATCCCGGCCCTGCTGGCGGGTAACGGCATCGTGCTCAAGCCGGACTCGCAGACGGCCTTCACAGCGCTGTGGGCGGTCCGGCTGTTGCGTGAGGCGGGCATCCCGGAGGGTCTCGTGCAGGTAGTGGTCGGCCCGGGCTCCAAGCTCGGTCCGCTGATCGTCGAGAACTCCGACTACCTGATGTTCACCGGATCCACCGCTGTCGGCCGTGAACTCGCCGAGCAGTGCGGGCGCCACCTCATCGGCTGCTCGATGGAACTCGGCGGGAAGAACGCGATGCTGGTTCTGGCCGACGCGGACGTCGAGCGCGCCAGCGAGATCGCTGTGCGTGCCTGCTTCAGCAACGCCGGCCAGTTGTGCATCTCGATGGAGCGGATGTACATCAACGAGAAGGTCTATGACGAGTTCGTCGCGGCCTTCGTGGCGCGGGTCAAGGCCATGACGCTTAAGCCCGGGGTCGGGTGGGGCTCGGACATGGGATCGCTGATCAGCCAGAAGCAGTTCGACACAGTCCAGGGCCACGTTGATGACGCGGTGGCCAAGGGTGCCACGGTCCTCGCCGGTGGCCGGGCCCGCCCGGACATCGGTCCCCTGTACTACGAGCCGACCGTGCTGGAGGACGTCACGCGGGACATGCGGGCCTGCATCCAGGAGACCTTCGGACCCGTGGTGAGCCTGTACAAGGTGCAGAACGACGAAGAGGCCATCGACCGCGCCAACGACACCGAATACGGATTGAACGCCGCCGTGCTGACCCGTGACACCAAGCACGGCCGCAAGGTCGCCGCCCGGTTGCATGCGGGCACGGTGAACATCAATGAGGGCTATGCCTCGGCGTGGGGCACGACATCGGCGCCGATGGGTGGCATGGGTGCCTCCGGCATTGGCCGCCGGCACGGCACCGAGGGTCTGCTGAAATACACCGAGTCGCAGACGGTCGCCGTGCAGCGCCTTGTGCGGATCGCGCCGCAGTTCGGTATGAATGATGAGCAGTGGGGCCACTTCATGGCCCTGTCGCTTTCTGCCATGAAGAAGATGGGGATGTCCTGATGGAGCAGTTCGACTACGACGTAGTGATCATCGGATCCGGGTTCGGTGGTTCGGTGTCGGCCCTGCGGCTCACCGAGAAGGGCTACAAGGTCCTCGTGATCGAGGCCGGGCGCCGTTTCGAGGACGGGGACTTCCCGAAGACCTCCTGGCGGACCAACCGCTTCCTGTGGGCGCCGGCGCTCGGCTGTTACGGGATCCAGCGGATCCATCTGCTGCCCGATGCGATCATCCTGGCCGGTGCCGGGGTGGGCGGCGGATCGCTGGTCTACGCCAACACCCTGTACGTCCCGCCGGAGCCCTTCTTCAAGGACAAGCAGTGGGCACACATCACCGACTGGCAGTCGGAACTGATGCCGTTCTACGACCAGGCCAAGCGCATGCTCGGCGTGGTGCAGAACCCGACGATGACCCCGTCCGACATCGAGTTGAAGGCAGTCGCCGAAGAGATGGGTGTGGGTGACACGTTCACCCTGACTCCTGTGGGCGTGTACTTCGGGGACGGCGCGGGCGTGACCAAGGACGACCCGTACTTCGGAGGCCGCGGACCGGCCCGCACGGGCTGCACCGAGTGTGGCGAGTGCATGACCGGTTGCCGGCACAACGCGAAGAACACGCTGGTCAAGAACTACCTGTACCTCGCTGAGGCAGCCGGTGCCGAGATCCAGCCGATGACAACTGTGACCGGCCTTGAGCAGTTCGGCGAGGGCTATGCGATCGACGTCAAGCGCACCGATTCGCGCAGAAAGGGTCGGCGCCGCATCTACGCCAAGCAGGTCATCATGGCCGCCGGTGCGTACAACACGCAGCGCCTGCTGCACGCGATGAAGGACACCGGCCGTTTGCCGAAGCTGTCCCCGGCACTGGGCAGACTGTCACGCTCCAACTCGGAGTCGCTGCTGGGGGCGATCGCGAAGGACCGCAGCCGCGACTACACGCAGGGCGTGGCGATCACGTCGAGCTTCTACCCTGAGCCGCACACCCACATCGAACCCGTCCGGTACGGCAAGGGCTCCAACGTCATGGGTGCACTGCAGACCGTCCTCACCGACGAGATCGACGGTGAGTCGCGCAGGAAGACCTGGCTGAAGGCCTTGATCGCCCACCGTGCGGAGGCCATCCGCTTCATGGATCTGCGGGGATGGTCCGAGCGCAGCATCATCCTGCTGGTCATGCAGTCGGTCGACAACTCGCTGACCGTCAGCGGTAAGCGGGGCCGTTTCGGGTGGTGGCGGCTGACATCCAAGCAGGGTGAGGGCGAGCCGAACCCGACTTGGATCCCGGCGGGCAATGAGGCCGCTCGTCTGCTGAGCAAGCGCATCGACGGTCTGCCTGGGGGCAACCTCGGTGACCTGATCAGTGCGCCCATGACCGCGCACTTCGTCGGGGGCTGCGCGATCAGCGACTCATCGGACTCCGGCGTGATCGACCCCTACCACCGCGTCTACGGATACCCCGGCATACACGTCGTGGACGGTGCCGCCATCTCGGCGAACCTGGGCGTGAACCCGTCGCTGAGCATCACGGCCCAGGCCGAGCGTGCGATGGCGATGTGGCCCAACAAGGGCGAGACCGACGTGCGACCGGAGATGGGCCAGCCCTACCAGCGGATCGCCCCGGTGGCACCGAAGGAACCTGTTGTTCCGGATTCTGCACCGGGTGCGCTGCGCCTTCCGATCGTCGAGGTGCGCTGAGGCGCGTCAGCGTCGGTCCCAGGCCCCCGGTACGGCGAGCAGGTCGTCCATCTCGTCGGTGGTGCGCCCGGCGACCACGTCAGCAAGCGTCGTCTTCTCCAGGACTGACCGCATGGCTGCCCGGGTGGCCACCCACACGGTCCGCAGGTGCTCGGCGGGGCCGGTGTAGGTCACAGCCTCGGGCGCATCGTTGCGCACCGCTCCCAGCGGACCATCGAGCACCCGGATGATGTCGGCGACGGTGATCTCGTCGGGCGGCATCGCCAAGCGGTAGCCGCCGTCGGCGCCGCGCTGACTGAGGATCAGCCCGGCCTTGCGCAACTGTCCCAAGATGCTCTCGAGGAACCGTGGCGGGATGTCCTGCCGGGCCGCGAGCACCTCAGTCTTCTCGCGACGGGTGGGGTCCTCGTCGTACGCGACGGCCAACTCCGTCATCGCCCGCAGCGCATAGTCCACCCGCGCTGAGATCTGCATGGAGGCATTGTCCCGCTTCTTGCGGGGAATGCCACCATGCACGGTCACGTGTCCCGCCTCAGGTCGCCAGGCCACGACGCTCACGCATCCGTCGCGAGGCCGACGAGAACAGCCCGTCGACGAGCATTCCGATCACAAGGATCACCAGCATCGTGCCGAGCAGTTGCGGGGCCTTCGCCAGTTGCCGCGCAAACTCCAGTTGCGCGCCCAGTGACGGTCGCTCGGCGATGATGACGAGCAATTCACCTGCCATCAGTGAGCGCCACGCGAATGCCCACCCCTGGGTCAGCCCGCTCACGTAGCCGGGCAGTGCTGCAGGAAGGATGATGTTGCGGTACATCGCGAACGGCCCGGCGCCCAGGACCCGTCCCAAACGCCAGAACGCCGGCGGGACCTGGTCGATGCCTGAGATCACGCCGTTGGCGATGCTCGGCGCGGCACCGAGTACCACGACGAACAGGATCGCCTGCTCGTTGATCCCGAACAGCAGAATCGCCAGCGGGAACCACGAGATCGACGGCATCGTCTGCAGCCCGGTGATCAGGGCTCCGACGGCAAGTCGCAGAGGACGCACCCGGGCCACCAACACGCCGATGGTGGTTCCGATGAGCAGGGCCAGTGCGAAGCCCGCCACGGCGCGCGTCAACGTCGTGGCGATGGCGCTCCAGAAGCGATCGGTGCCCATCATTTCCCAGACCGCTTGCAGCGTCGGGATCGGTCCGGGCAGGACGTACTCGGGCCGCCAGCCGGACCACACCACGATCTGCCAGGCGCCGAGCACCAGGCCGATCGCAAGCAGTTTGGGCCAGCTCCATGCCCAGATCCGCGACAGTGGGCTGTCCTTCTCGGGTTCCGGGAGGACGTCGACTACGGGGGTCAGAACTGTCGTCGCCATGTCAGGCCGCCTCATGCAGGCGTCGGGTGAGGTCCCCGGCGCGTTCGGCCACCTCGGCGGAGTCCATGATCCGCGGGTGGGGGAGGTCCACGATCTGCTCGTGGACGATCTTGCCGTAGGCCATGAGGATCACGCGATCCCCGAGGCGCACGGCTTCGCGCATGTTGTGGGTCACGAACATGACGGTGAGGTCCCGCTCGCGCACGACCCGCTCGATCTCGTCGTGGAGAAGGTCGCGGGTCATCGCGTCGAGGGCCCCGAGCGGCTCGTCCATGAGGACGAGGTCTGCGTTCTGAGCCAGGCAGCGTGCGAGGTTCACACGCTGCTTCATCCCGCCGGACAACTCGTGCGGCCGCCGGGAACCGGCGTCGCCGAGGCGGACGACAGAGAGGAACTCCTCGGCCTGCGCAGCGCGTTCCTTCCGGGGGACGCCCCGCAGTTTGAGGGCCAATTCCACGTTCTGCCGGGCGGTCAGCCAGGGCAGCAGGGTCGCGTCCTGGAACATCAGCGCTGACTTCCCGCCGACCTCGACACTCCCGGCGGTGGGAGTGTCGAGGCCGGCGACGATGTTCAGCAGCGTCGTCTTGCCGCAGCCGCTGTGGCCTACGACTGTGACGAACTCGCCGCGCCGGACGTCGAGATCGACGCCGTGCAGCGCTGCCGTGCGCCCCTCATGGGAGTCGAAGACCTTGGTCACGCCGCGTACTTGCAGCGCGGTCTCCGCAGGGGCTTGGACTGTCACGGTCACTGCTGCACCTGGTCCAGGCCGGCGTTCGCCAGCGACTTGTTGATCAGGGTGAGGTCGTACAGCGTTCCCGGCAGTCCACCGGCCGCGTCGATCTCGCTCTGGTCCAGCAACCCGACCTCGACCGCGTGCTGGGACGAGGTCACCAATGTGGCCGGCAACGGGTCCGCGGTGAACTCCACCTGCTTCCAGGCGCTGTCGATGATCTTGGAGTCGAGCTGGCTACCGGTGAGGCTCTGCAGCGCAGCGTTGACGTCGGCCTTCGATGCCTGCGGGTCCTTCTCGATCTGTTCCAGGGACTGCACGTGTGCGTCCAGTACCGCCTGCACGACGTCGGGGTGCTCGGCGAGGAACTCGCTGCGCACCAGGATGTTCGTGGTCACGAACTTGCCGTCCGGCCACAGGTCCTTCTCGTTGACCAGGACCTTTGCACCCTTGGCCACGTACTCGGAGACCCAAGGCTCCGGCACCCATGCACCCTGAATCTGCCCTGCGCCGAAGGCGGTCAGCCCGTCGGCGTTGGCCTGCGGCTTGATCGAGACATCGCCGCCACCCTCGACGGTCGTGGTCAGGCCCTCTTGCGTGAGCCAGTAGCGCAGCGCGACGTCCTGGGTGTTGCCCAACTGCGGCGTCGCCAGGGTCTTGCCCTTGAGATCCGCGGAGCTGTTGATGTCCTCGCTGACCACCAGGGCCGCTCCGCCGGAGGCAGCGCCGGCGATCACCTTGACCGCCTCACCCTTCGACTGGGTGTAGGCACTGATGGTGGGGTTAGGCCCGATGTAGGTGATGTCCAGGGAGTCACCGAACAGAGCCGTCACGGCGTCGGGACCCGCGTTGAAGGCCGTCGGTGTCACAGTGAGCCCGAGCGGCTTCACGGCGTCCTTGAAGTAGCCCTCCTGCAGGCCGATCAGCGCGGGGGCGTGGGTCAGGTTGGGGAAGAACCCCAGCCGTACGGTCTTGATCTCCTGGCTGGCCGGGCTGCCGGACGCGGCTGCTTCCTGCGGCTCGTCGGATGAGCACGCCGCCAGCGAGCCCATCACGGCGACCGCCGCTGCCACCCCAACGAGCCTGCGTCGCAGACTTGCCATTACTTCCTCCAAATAAAGGTTTGTCGAGTTACTAACTAGGAAACAGTAACACGGCAATCCCGATGTACTTACTGGGGATATATCCGAGTGTCGTCGTCCACTACCGTGTGCGCATGCCGCCACAGCAGTCCTGGATCTCGCGGTGGTTCGGCGTGCTCGGATCGCCGATCGAGGGGAAGGTCCTCATCGGGCCCAACTGGTTCGCCTCGGTGATGGGCACCGCCATCGTCGCCTCCGCCGGCGCCACCCTTCCGGTGGCGGTTCCGCAGTTCATCACCACCGCTGCCTGGACGATCTCGGTGGTGCTGCTGCTGGCACTGCTCGTCTTCATGCCCCTGAACTGGGTGCAGCATCCGGACAACCTGCGGAACCTGGCCGACGACCCCATCGCGATCCAGTTCTTCGGCGCCCCGCCGATGGCCCTGATGGCCGTGGCGGCGGCAACCCTGCTCGTGGGACAGCAGTACATCGGCGAGGGCCTGGCGGTCGGTATCGCCTGGGTGCTGTGGTCGGTGGGTACGGCCCTCGGGTTCGTGACCGCCGTGGCGGTGCCGTTCCGGCTGTTCACGGCGCTCGAGGTACGCCACGACGGGGCCTTCGGGGGGTGGCTCATGCCGGTGGTGCCGCCGATGGTCTCGGCGGCCGTGGGGGCGCTGCTCGTCCCGCACACGCCGGCCGGCGAGGCCCGCGAGACGATGCTCCTCGGGTGTTACGCGCTGTTCGGAATGAGTCTGATGGCCTCGCTGGTCATCATCACGCTCATCTGGAGCCGCTTGGCACACTTCGGGACCTCCGGGTCCGCGCGGGTGCCCACCCTGTGGATGGTGCTCGGCCCGGTCGGGCAGTCGATCACAGCTGCAGGCGCCCTCGGGACAGCGGCCAAGGACGCGGTGCCTGCGCCACTGTCCACGGCGCTGGATGCCTTCGCAGTCGTCTTCGGCGTGCCGATGTGGGGGTTCATGCTCCTGTGGCTGCCGCTGGCGGCGGCCCTGACCCTGCGTGCCCACAACCGAAACATGGGCTTCGCGTTGACCTGGTGGTCGTTCACCTTCCCGGTGGGAACCTGCGTCACGGGGACCAGTCAACTGTCCGCCCACACCGGCCTGACCCTGTTCACCGTGGTGGCGGTCGCGCTGTACATCCTGCTGCTCGCCGCCTGGGTGACGGTGGCGGTGCGGACCTACCGCCAGTCCGTGACAGGTGCTCTGCTGACCCCACCGCCGGTGAGCCCGCATGCGGTGGCGCGGAAGGGCTGAGGCCGCCGCCTAGACTTGGCGCATGGCGAACCTGCCCCGTCCCGTCCTCGTCGTCGACTTCGGCGCCCAGTACGCCCAACTCATCGCGCGCCGCGTCCGCGAGGCACATCTGTACTCGGAGGTGGTCCCGCACACCTGGAGCGCTGAGCAGATCCTCGCGAAGCAGCCGCTGGCCATCATCCTCTCCGGAGGTCCGTCGAGTGTGTACGTTGACGACGCACCCGCCTTCGACGAGGAACTGCTGCAGGCCGACGTGCCGGTGTTCGGGATCTGTTACGGGTTCCAGGTGATGGCGGCAGGTCTCGGCGGCCGGGTCGACAAGACGGGCCTGCGCGAGTACGGGCGGACTGCACTCGAGGCCACCGAGTCTGTGCTCTTCGCCGGTCAGCCCGAGCAGCAGTCGGTATGGATGTCCCACGGTGATGCCGTGGTGGAGGCGCCGGCCGACTGTGACGTCGTGGCAACCACAGCGGCGACTCCGGTCGCGGCCTTCGTGCACCGCAACCGGCCGCTGGCCGGGGTGCAGTTCCACCCGGAGGTGGCACACACCGACCACGGACAGGCGATCCTGCAGCGGTTCCTGTACGACATCGCAGGTCTGACCCCCAACTGGTCGACCGAGGGTGTCATCGACGCCCAGATCGCGGGAGTCTCCGCGCAGATCGGTGACGGTCGCGCGATCTGTGGGCTGTCCGGCGGGGTGGACTCCGCAGTGGCCGCAGCGCTTGTGCAGCGCGCGATCGGGGATCGGTTGACGTGTGTGTTCGTCGATCATGGACTGCTGCGGCAGGGTGAGGTCGAGCAGGTCGAGCGGGACTTCGTGGCGGCCACCGGGGCCCGCCTGGTGGTTGTGGACGCCCGCCAGCGCTTCCTCGACGCGTTGGCCGGGGTGACCGACCCGGAGGGCAAGCGCAAGATCATCGGCCGGGAGTTCATCCGCGTGTTCGAGGACGCGGCGTCCGAGGTGGTGGCAGAGGGCGGCGACGATGTGCGTTTCCTCGTGCAGGGCACGCTGTATCCGGACGTTGTGGAGTCCGGTGGCGGGACCGGCACGGCGAACATCAAGAGCCACCACAACGTCGGGGGGCTGCCCGAGGACCTCGAGTTCGAACTGGTCGAGCCGCTGCGGGATCTGTTCAAGGACGAGGTGCGTGCTGTCGGCACCGCCCTTGGGTTGCCCGACGACATGGTCTGGCGGCACCCCTTCCCGGGGCCGGGTCTGGCCATCCGGATCGTGGGTGAGGTCACGCAGGAGAACCTCGAGACACTGCGGCGTGCCGATGCCATCGCCCGCGCTGAACTCACGGCGGCGGGCCTCGACCGTTCGGTGTGGCAGTTCCCCGTGGTGCTGCTGGCCGGCGTGCGCAGTGTCGGCGTGCAGGGCGACGGGCGTACCTACGGACATCCGGTGGTTCTTCGGCCGGTGAGTAGTGAGGACGCCATGACGGCCGACTGGTCACGCCTGCCCCACGAGGTGATCGCCACGATCTCCACCCGGATCACCAACGAGGTGTCCGCGGTGAACCGGGTGGTGCTCGACGTCACCAGCAAGCCCCCAGGCACCATCGAGTGGGAGTGACGCGGACCGAACTGGTTGGGGAACCGCCCGCATCCGCATTTCTCAACCAGTAACACGCTGTAGGTGGGTGGGACCTGCGGTGTGTCGCGTACTGAACTGGTTGGGAGACCAGGGGCTCCAACCAGTTCAGTACGCGACACAGGGTGACCCGGGCATTTGCGGTTGGCGCCGCCTGACTCGCGCCGGGTTTGAACCGCAAATGGTCTCTGGATGACCGGAATGTCCCTTTCTGGCGACCACTTCAGGTTGTTGGGGGTGCACTCCCCACGGCAAGTGTCCGGTGAAGGCGACCGTCCGGAATGCGGCGCTCCCAAGCCGCTGAACGCACGCCGTCGTGACCGTTTCGTGACCGACACCCCGCGCGACATGCCCGACTGCCCCGGATGCCCCTGGCAGGGTGCCACGGGTGCGACGCATCCTTCCCCTGCTGTCGGCGATCGCGGTGGCCCTGGCCGCTGTGGTGAGCCCGGTGGCCGCCGCGAAACAGACCACGACCGTTCTGCCGCCCGAGCGGCCGTATCCCGCGGTGCTCGACGCGCCCATCGAGTACGAGGGGATGACCACCTGCGACCCGGTGGCGCGGCCCGGGGCGATGATGCTGCGACAGTTGCTCCTCGACACCTACGGCAAGGCGGTCATCGGCATCACTCGCGCCTGCGACCAGGACTCGATCTCCGAGCACAAAGAAGGCCGGGCGGTCGACTGGATGGTCGACTTCCGCAACCCGGCGGAGAAGGCGGAGGCCCAGGCGTTCGTGGACTGGGTGACTGCGCCTGGTCCGGACGGGACGCCGGCGGCCAACGCGCGCCGACTCGGCATCATGTACATCGGCTGGGGCGACGAGATGTGGCGCGCCTACGATCCGGCCCGTGGATGGACGGAATTGAAGGGCTGCTACTCCCTGCAGGGGTCCGGTAACGACACTTTCTGTCATCGCGACCATGTGCACTTCTCCCTGACCTGGGACGGTGCGGCCGGTCGGACGTCCTACTGGGACGGCACCCCGGTGCTGGACACCGCCTGCCCGGTCACGCGGGTCGGGGGCAGCGCGCGGACCCTGCAGCCGTCTGCGGCATTCGTGCCGGTCAAGCCGGTGCGGGTGTTCGACTCCCGCACGAAGGGCAAGAACGGCTGCTACCTGCAGCAACGCAGGTGGTCCGGTGACGATCGCAGCACGCCGATCAAGGTCGTGGGCAAGAAGGGGCTGCCGAAGACGGGGGTGCAAGCGGTCGCTGTGCGGGTCACGGCGTACGCGTCCAACGCGCCGGGGTGGCTGTCCGGCTCCGGTGCGCCGGGCGCCAACGGCCCCCGCGTGGTGTCGCTGGGGATGGAGGGTTCGAGCGCAGCCACTGCGATCGTGCC
>WBZV01000703.1_pt1 | contig 17922 bp, 16 predicted proteins | sample 5204221 | NCBI WGS metagenome assembly WBZV01 (sample SAMN12344360, study PRJNA552823) | activated sludge metagenome | biome: Activated sludge suspended growth; feature: Nitrification reactor; material: Wastewater; isolation source: activated sludge from nitrification reactor of wastewater...
GAAACACACTCTCGACCGCGTCGAAGGCACCTGGATCGCAATTGCCCTGGCTTGGTGCCTGACCATGTTCTTCATGATGGTCGGCTGGCACATCTACGGCAAGCAGAACCTGTCCACCGAGACCTACAAGACCACGCCCGAGAAGTTCTCGGCCAAGGCGCAGGCGATGGTCGACAAGTACACCGTGCGCACCGAGACCGCCGACAAGATCCCGGTGGTGGCGCCGCCGGCCGGCAGCGACGTCTACATCGTCGCGCGGCTGTGGAACTTCTGGCCCATCCTCGAGCTGGAGAAGGACAAGACCTACCGGCTGCACCTGACCGCGATGGACTACAACCACGGCTTCTCGCTGCAGCCGGCGAACATCAACATCCAGGTCGTGCCGGGTTATGAGCACGTCGTGACGGTGACGCCGAACCAGTCGGGCACCTACTCGGTGGTGTGCAACGAATATTGCGGGATCGGCCATCACACGATGGTCGGCCGCGTCTACGTCAAGTGAGGGGGGAGGCAAACATGTCCAGCACGACCTACCGGACCTGCCCCCGCTCGGGGCTGCAGTTCGAAGCCAATGCCGAGAAGCTGATGCTCGCCAACGCCGTCGCGGCGGTGGTGTTCCTGCTCATCGGCGGCATCCTTGCCGTCGGCGTGGTGCTCACGCGCTGGCCGGCGATCCACTGGCTCGAGGCCGACACCTTCTACAAGGTGCTCACCGCGCACGGCATCGACATGCTGATCTTCTGGATCATCTTCTTCGAGATCGCGGTGCTGTACTTCTGCTCGTCGACGCTGCTGCGCTGCCGATTGGCGACGCCGAAGATCGCCTGGCTGGCCTTCGCGCTGATGGTGATCGGCGCGATCGTCAACAACGTCGCGGTCTACCAGGGCAGCTCGAGCGTGATGATGACGTCGTACGTGCCGATGATGGCCGCGCCGTCGTTCTACGCCGGCCTGATCCTGTTCGCGGTGGGTGCGCTGATCGGCTGCTTCGTCTTCCTCGGCACGCTGGTCGTCGCCAAGCGCGACAAGACCTACCAGGGCTCGGTGCCGCTGGTGACCTTCGGTGCCGTCACCGCCTGCATCATCGCGGTGTTCACCATCGCCTCGGGCGCGATCATCCTGATCCCGACCTTCCTGATGTCGATCGGCCTGGTCGAGAAGGTCGACCCGCTCGTCTACCGCACCATCTGGTGGGCCTTCGGCCACTCGTCGCAGCAGATCAACGTGGCGGCGCACATCTCGATCTGGTACGCGGTGGCGGCGATCGCCTTCGGTGCCAAGCCGATGAGTGAGCGCGTCAGCCGCGGCGCCTTCCTGCTGTACATCCTGTTCCTGCAACTGGCCAGCGCGCACCACCTGCTCGCCGACCCGGGTCTGTCGACCGGCTGGAAGGTCGTCAACACCAGCTACTTCATGTACTTCGCGGTGCTGGCCTCGATGATCCACGGCCTGACCATCCCCGGCGCGATGGAAGTCGCGCAGCGCGCCAAGGGCTTCAACAAGGGCCTGTTCGAGTGGCTGCGCAAGGCGCCCTGGGGCAACCCGGTGTTCTCCGGCGTGTTCATCTCGATCATCGGCTTCGGCTTCCTCGGCGGCATCTCCGGCGTGATGATGGGCACCGAGCAGCTGAACATGATCATCCACAACACCATCTACGTGCCGGGGCACTTCCACGCCACGGTGGTGGTGGGCACCACGCTGTCGTTCATGGCGCTGACCTACTTCCTGATCCCGGTGCTGTTCAAGCGCGAGATGATCGCCCCGGGCCTGGCGAAGCTGCAGCCCTACCTGTTCGGCCTGTCGATGTACTTCTTCTGCCTGGTGATGATGGGCGCGGGCACCCTGGGCGTCTCGCGGCGCCACTGGGACATGGCCTTCCAGGGCGCGGCGCTGGCCTACCCCTGGCCGGGCGCGGCCTACCTGATGATGGGCCTGGTCGGCATCGCCGGCATCGCGGCCATCACCGGCGGCGCGATCTACATCTACGTGACGGTGGGCTCGCTGCTGTGGGGCAAGAAGCTCGAGGCCGGCGCCACCAGCGCCAACTTCACGCCGATCCCGCGCAGCGCACCGACGGTGGTCGCGCAGAGCTACGGCTCGGCCGGCTTCGCGGCGCCGGGCACCTTCATGCTCGCGATGGTGTTCCTGGTCGCCTTCATCCTGTACTACTTCATCAACTGGAAGTACCTCTCGCAGGTCTGGGGCCTGAGCTGAGCCGGGAGCTGCCGCGATGAACACGACCACCCTCGCGAGCACCACTCGCCCCAGCCCCGCACAGGTGGCGCGGTTGGTGCTGGGCCTGTTCAAGCTGCGCATCGGCGTGCTCATCATGGTCACGGCGCTGGTCGGCCTGGCGGTCACGCCGGGCGCCTCGCCCAGCCTCGTGCAGGTGGCGGTGCTGGCGCTGGCGGTGCTGGGCGCCTCGGCCGCCGCGGGCGCCTTCAACCAGTACCACGAGGCCGAGAGCGACCGGCTGATGGCCCGCACCCGCGGGCGCGCCTTCGCCAGCGGCGCGCTGCCGCGTTCGCCGGCCTGGCTGCTGCTGATCGGCGCGCTGCTGGCGCTGTCGGTCGGCGCGGCCTGGCAGGTGCTCAACGGCAGCGCGGCGCTCTACATCTTCCTCGGCGCGTTCTTCTACGGCGTGGTCTACACCGTGTGGCTGAAGCGGCGCAGCTGGACCAACATCGTGATCGGCGGCCTGTCGGGCAGCTTCGCGGTGCTGGCCGGCGCGGCGGCGGTGAACCCGGCGCTCGGCGCGCAGCCGCTGCTGCTCGCGCTGGTGCTGTTCCTCTGGACGCCGCCGCACTTCTGGAGCCTGGCAATCGCCGGCTCGGCCGACTACGCCGCTGCCGGCGTGCCCATGCTGCCGGTGGTGGTGGGCCCGCAGCGCGCCGCGCGCGTGGTGTTCGCGAGCACGCTCGCACTGGTGGCGGCTTCGCTGCTGCCGGGCGCCTTCGGCGCCGGGCCGCTGTACATGGCCGGCGCGGCCATCGGCGGCGGCTGGTTCGTCTACAAGTCGTGGCGCCTGGCGCGCGCACCCAGCCGCCAGACGGCGCTGGGCTCCTTCTTCGCCTCCTTGCTGCAACTGAGCCTATTGCTGGGCGCGGCCAGCATCGACGGCTTGATACGGTAGGCCGCACAGGCCGGGCGCCCATGGCAGGCCGTCTCCCGCTTCTCGCATCGATCGCAGCCGGGCTGCTCGGGCTGCATGCTGCCGTGTGGGGCCAGGCCTGGCCTGCCCCCACGCCGCCCGGGCAACCGGCACGCCTGAGCACGGCGGCGGCCGACGAGCCGCCGCCCGTGCGCTCACTCGAACGCGAAGCTGCGCTGCGCGCCAGCCAGGCCGCCATCGGCCGCTCGGTGAGCGCGCACACGCTGCTCGACCGCGACGGCCGCCCGGTGCCGCTCACGCGCTACCGCGGCAAGCCGCTGCTGGTGAGCTTCATCTATACCGGCTGCTTCCAGGTCTGCCCGACCAGCACGCGCTCGCTGCAGCGCTCGCTGCAGCCGCTGCGCGAGGCCTTCGGCGACGACACCTTCAACGTGGTGAGCGTCGGCTTCAACCAGCCCGCCGATTCGCCGCAGGCGATGCGCGCCTTCGCCGCGCAGCACCGCATCGCCGAGCCGAACTGGGATTTCCTCAGTCCGTCGCCGGCCGCGGTGGACGCGCTGACGCGCGACTTCGGCTTCAGCTACCTCGCCACGCCGGCGGGCTTCGACCACGTCGTCGGCGTCAGCGTGGTCGACGCCGAGGGGCGCGTCTACGCCCATGTCTACGGCGACGTGATGACGGCCGACCAGCTCGGCGAGCCGCTGCGCCGCCTGCTGCGCGGCGCGCCGCCCGCCGCCGGCGAAAGTGCGCTGGCCAACCTGGTCGAGCGCGTGCGCATCATCTGCACCGTCTACGACGCCGAGACCGGCCGCTACCGCACCAACTACGGCCTGATCCTGGAGATCGCCGGCGGCCTGGGCTTCCTGCTCACCATGCTGGTCTTCTTCGTCGGCGAGGCGCGCAAGCGCCGGCGAGGCCCGCTTGCGTGAAGCCCTGCAGTCCGGCTGGCGCGCGCTCGAGCACGGTTTCGACGCCGCTTTCGGCGCCGCGCTGAACCCGCTGCGCCACCTCGGCGCGCTCGGCTTCCTGATGTTCTGGCTGCTCGCCGCCAGCGGCATCTACCTCTATGCCGTGCTCGACACCTCGGCGGAGGGCGCCTGGCATTCGATCGACGCGCTCTCGCGCCAGCAGTGGTACCTGGGCGGCGTGCTGCGCAGCCTGCACCGCTACGCCGCCGATGCCTTCGTGCTGCTGATGCTGGCGCACCTGCTGCGCGAATGGCTGTTCGGCCACTGGCAGGGCTTTCGCCGCTTCTCCTGGCTGACCGGCGTGCCGCTGCTGCTGTTCGCCTTCGTCAGCGCGATCGGCGGCTTCTGGCTCAACTGGGATCAGCTCGGCCAGTTCTCCGCCATCGCCACCGCCGAATGGCTCGACTGGCTGCCGCTGTTCGCCACGCCGCTGACGCGCAACTTCCTCAACGCCGCGGCGGTCAGCGATCGCCTCTTCTCGCTGTTCGTCTTCATCCACCTCGGCGTGCCGCTGCTGCTGGTGTTCGGGCTGTGGTTCCACATCCAGCGCATCAGCCGCGCCGCGGTCTTCCCGCCGCGCATGCTGGCCGCGGGCAGCTTCGCGGCACTGCTCGCGCTGGCCGTGGCGCAGCCGGTGATGAGCCAGGCGCCGGCCAATCTCGCCGTGGTGCCGGGGCCGCTCGCCTTCGACTGGCTGCTGCTGTTCGTGCACCCGCTGGTCAACGCCAGCTCGGCCGGCGTGGTGTGGTGGCTGCTGTCGGCCACGCTCGTCGCCCTGTTCGCCCTGCCCTTCCTGCCGCGGCGCAGCGTGCCGGTGCCGGTGGCGGTGGTCGATGCGGCCAACTGCAACGGCTGCCGGCGCTGCTTCGACGACTGCCCCTACGCGGCCGTCACCATGATTCCGCACCCGAACAAGCGCATCGGCCGCGAGATGGCGCAGGTCAACGCCGACCTGTGCGCGAGCTGCGGCATCTGTGTCGGCGCCTGCCCTTCGTCGACGCCCTTCCGCAGCGTCGCCGAACTGGTCACCGGCATCGACATGCCCAGCGCGCCCATCAGCGCGCTGCGCCGCCAACTGCAGCAGGCCCTGGCCGCATCGCGGGCCGAGCACCCCATCGTCGTCTTCGGCTGCGAGTGCGGCGCGCGCGTCGATACGCTGGCCGCGCCCGACGTCGCACCCTTCAGCCTGATGTGCACCGGCGCGCTGCCGCCCTCCTTCGTCGAATACGCGCTGCGCGACGGCGCGGCGGCGGTGCTCGTCGCCGGCTGCCGCGAAGCCGGCTGCGAGTTCCGCCTCGGCCAGCGCTGGAGCGCGCAGCGCCTGAGCGGCGAACGCGAGCCGCACCTGCGCGCCTCGGTGCCGCGCGAGCGCGTCGCCACCGCCTGGGGCGACGCCGGCGACGAAGCCGCCCTGCATACTGCCTTGACCCAATTGCGCGAGCGCCTGCGTGGCGCCGCGCCTCTCGAACGAGCCGCCCATGGATGAGCGCAAGACCTCCCTCACACCCGCCGCCTGGATCGGCCAGGTTGCCCTGTACGGCCTGTTCGCGCTGGCCATCGGCGTGTTCTCGCACTGGCCGCCCTACCGCCACCTGGGCGAAGACCAGGCGCTGATCACGCTGAGCTTCAGCCACACCGGCCAGCCGGTGTCCGAGTGCCGGCCGCACACCGCCGAGGAACTCGCCAAGCTGCCGCCCAACATGCGCTCGCCGCTGCTGTGCCCGCGCGAGCGCTCGCCCATCGTCGTCGAGCTCGACGTCGACGGCCAGCCGGCGCTGCGCCAGACGGCGAAGCCCTCGGGCCTGTCCAAGGACGGCGCGGCTTCCATCTACCATCGGCTGTCGCTGAGCGCCGGCACACACCGCGTCGCCGTGCGCATGAGCGACGACGCGCGCCGCAGCGACTTCGGCCATGTGAGCGAACAGACCGTGACGCTCAAGCCGGCCCAGATCCTGGTGATCGACTTCGACACCGCGACCCAGACCATCACGCTGCAATGAACACCCTGCCTTCCGGCGCGGCGATCGCACCGCACCCCACCCTCTCATCCGCCCGCGCGACGATCAGCGCGGCCACCCACGCCTACGCCTTGCCCGTGCCCACCGACGCGCGCCGCACGCTGGCGCGCGGCTGGCTGTGGCTGGCGCTGGCCGCGCTGATCGGCTCGGGCCTGTTCTCGGTGCTGCTGGTGCTGTCGCGCACACCGGGGCTGAACAAGCTCTTCCCGGTGGCCGATTTCTTCCGCGTCGCGCTGGTGGTGCACGTCGATCTCTCGGTGCTGGTGTGGTTCGTCGCGCTCGCCGGCCTGATCTGGAGCCTGCACGGCACGGCGCGCCGCGGCGCCTGGGGCTGGGCGGCGCTGGGCCTGTGCGGTGCCGGCGCGGCGCTGATGTCGCTGGCGCCCTTCCTCGGCAGCGGCGAGCCCATCATGGCCAACTACATCCCGGTGCTCGACGGCGCGCCCTTCCTTGCCGGCCTCGTCGTCTTCGGCGCCGGCGCGGCCCTGCTGGTGCTGCACGGCCTGCTGACGGCACCCAAGATCGGCCTCGCCTTCGACGGCGCCGGCGCGCTGCACTTCGGGCTGAATGCCAGCGTGGTGGCCGGCGCGGTGGCGCTGCTCGCCTTCGCCTGGTCGTGGGCGGTGCTGCCGGCCTCGCTGGCCGGCCGCGCCTACTACGAGATCCTGTTCTGGGGCGGCGGCCACGCGCTGCAGTTCACCTGGACGCTGCTGATGCTGGTGGGCTGGCTGTGGCTGGCCGGCGCCTGCGGCGCACGAGCGCCGCTCAGCCCGCGCGTCGCGCTGGGCCTGTTCGCGCTGGCGCTGGTGAGCGTGTTCGTCACGCCCTATGCCTACCTGGCGCACGACATCGCTTCGGTCGAGCACCGCAACCTGCACACCTGGGGCATGCGCTTCGGCGGCGGGCTGGCCATCGCGCCGATCGCGCTCGCCGTGGTGCTGGGCCTGCGCGGCCTCGCACCGCTGGCTCCCGCACAGAAGCCGCTGCGCGCCGCGCTGCTCGCCTCGATGCTGCTGTTCGCCTCCGGCGGGATGATCGGCGTGTTCATCGCCGGCAGCAACGTGCGCATCCCGGCGCACTATCACGGCTGCATCGTCGGCGTGACGCTGGCGCTGATGGGCCTCGTCTACCACCTGCTGCCGCGTCTGGGCTACCGCGCCCCCGAGGGGCGCCTCGCGACGCTGCAGCCCACGCTGTACGGCGCCGGCCAGCTGATGCACATCCTCGGCCTGGTGTGGTCGGGCGGCTACGGCGTGCAGCGCAAGGTCGCCGGCGCCGAGCAGGTGCTGCGCAGCAGCTCCGAGATCGCCGGCATGGGCCTGATGGGCCTGGGTGGGCTGATCGCCATCGTCGGCGGCCTGCTGTTCGTGGTGGTGACGATGCGCGCGATGCGCCAGCCGGCCGGGGAGGCGCAGGCATGAAACGATTGCAAGCGGCGCTGCAGTGGCTGTTCCTGCGCGTCGAGGATGTCTTCAACCGTGCCTTCGGTGATCGTCTCAACCCGCTGTACCACCTCGGCGCGATCACCTTCTTCCTGTTCTGGGTGGTGGCCGGCAGCGGCCTGTACCTCTACGCCTTCTTCGAGACCGGCGTGGCCGACGCGCACGCCTCGGTGGAGGCGCTGACGCACCACCAGTGGTTCGCCGGCGGCATCCTGCGCAGCCTGCACCGCTACGCCTCCGACGCGATGGTGGTGACCATGCTGCTGCACCTGCTGCGCCACTTCGCCTTCGACCGCTTCCGCGGCTTCCGCTGGTTCTCGTGGCTGTCGGGCGTGGCGCTGATCTGGGGCGTGTACGTCAGCGGCATCAACGGCTACATGCTGCCCTGGGACCGCCTGGCGCAGTATGTGATCACCGCCAGCTTCGAGTGGATCGACTGGCTGCCCGGCTTCGGCGGCACGCTGATGCGCAACCTGATCCACCCGAGCAGCATCACCGACCGCTTCTTCTCGCTGCTCGCCTTCATGCACATCGGCATCCCGCTGGTGGTACTGCTGCTGATGTTCATCCACGTGCAGCGCGTGCCCAAGGCGCGCACGCATCCGCCGCGCGCCATCATGCTCAGCCTCGGCGGCACGCTGCTGCTGCTGGCGCTGCTGCGCCCGGTGCTGAGCCAGGGCGGCGCCGCCGACCTCGCCAGCGCGGTGCCGAAGCTGCAGCTCGACTGGTTCTACCTGCCGCTCTTCCCGCTCTTCGACCTCTGGCCCTTCGGCGCGGTGTGGGCGCTGGTGGTGGCCGGCACGTGGCTGCTCGCCCTGCTGCCCTGGCTGCCGCCGCAGTGGCGGCGCGGCCGCGCCGGCGAGTTCAACCTCACGCTGCACCCCTCGACGCAGCCGCTGGCGGTGCGCAGCGGCGAGACGCTGCTCGAGGCCGGCCTGCGCCAGGGCCTGGCGCTGCCCTACGAGTGCCGCAACGGCGGCTGCGGCGTGTGCATGTGCACGGTGCTGCACGGCACGGTCGACCACGGCATCTACCAGCGCAGCGCGCTGCCCGATGCGCTGCGCGCCCAGGGCAAGACGCTGATGTGCTGCGCCACGCCGCTGTCGGACGTCGACATCGAAGTCGAGACGATGAGCGAGGCGCGCGCGCCGCTGCCCGTGCACGAGGCGCGCGTGGTGCGCCTGGACCGTTTCTCCGACGACGTGATCCGCCTGATCGTCGCGCTGCCCGACGGCCAGGACCTGCCCTTCCGCGCCGGCCAGTACATCAACATCGTGCTCGACGACGGCCAGCGCCGCGCCTTCTCCTTCGCCAACCCGCCGCAGGTGCGCGGCCACATCGAGCTGCACGTGCGGCGCATCCCCGGCGGGCGCTTCACCGGCCAGGTGTTCACGCAGATGAAGGTCGGCGACACGCTGCGCTTCGAGGGCCCGCTGGGCGACTTCACGCTGCGCGAGGGCGAGGCGCCGATCCTGTTCGTCGCCGGGGCGACCGGCTTCGCGCCGATCAAGAGCATCGTCGAGGACGCCTTCGCGCGCGGCATCACGCGGCCGATGCGCCTGTACTGGGGCGTGCGCAAGCGCGCCGACCTCTACGCGCTGGAGCTGGCCGAGCAGTGGCAGCGCGAGCACGCCAACTTCCGCGTCGTGCCGGTGCTCTCCGAGCCCGATCCGGACGCGGCCTGGAGCGGCCGCACCGGCCTGGTCCACGAAGCCATGCTGGCCGACTTCCCCGACCTCACGGGCCACGAGGTCTACGTCTGCGGTTCGGTGAAGATGGTCGAGGCCGCGGTGCCGGCCTTCCTCGCCCAGGGCCTGGGCGAAGGCTTCTGCTTCAGCGACGCGTTCGTGCCTTCGGCGCCGCGGCCGGGCGCGGCTTAAGCTTTCGGCGCGGGCGCGGCGGGCGCGGCCCCGTGGAGGCTCCTGCGGAGTCGGCCGGCTGACGCCGGCTGCCCTGCGCTACTCGTGTCGGGGTCGCGCCGCCGAACTCGCTACGCTCACTTCGTTCGCTGCGCTCGGACAGCCGCGGCGAGCATGAAAACGAAGCGCGCGTTCCGCGCGCCGACCCCGACACTGCGTTGCTCGGCGACTCCCAAGTCGCCCCCACAGGGCCGCGCCCGCCGCGCTGAACCGATGATGGCCTGCGAACAAGTGGCATGCCACCTCTGGTTCAGCAAAGGGCCGTGCGGGCCGTTCGCGGCGCGCCTATGAAGCGCCGAGGAGCACAGGGCTTGCGGCCCGCGCGCGTCAGCGCGCTTCGTGAACTGACTTGCCGCCTCGTGTTTGAGCGAAACGAACGTCAGTGAGTGCAGCGAGTTAGGCGGCGGGCCGCGAGACCGCGCACCGCAGGGAAGCCGGCGCAGCCGGCCGCTTCATCGAAGCGCCGCGGGCGGCCCGCTCGGCCCTTTGCCGCTCAAACTCACCCCGGCATCGACCTCAGTGCGACGCCGCGCGCCGCGGCCACAGCGGGCCGATGGCATCGAGGGTGTTCTTGAGCACCAAGCCAAGCTCGGTGTCGCCTTCCATCACCAGCGTGCGCTCGAAGAACATGCGGTCGGGGTCGTCCTCGCCGCGCAGCAGGCGCAGGTAGCTCGCGCCGGTGGCGGCGATGCGCAGTGCGGTGTCGCCGTCCTCGCCGGCGCTGGCGAAGCCCGTGGGCGTGATGCGCAGGCGCACGCGCAGGCCGAAGTCGGTGACGGCCAGTTCCACGCAGTGGCCTTCGAGCGCGCGGCGCGCGTCTTCGGGCAGGCGTGGCAGCAGCACGCGGTCGAGCACGCGCGCGGCGAGCAGCGAGGGCGGCGTCACCGGCAGCCGCTCGACGAGGCCGCGCACGCGCCGGTGCAGCGGCACCAGCAGTTGCGGCAGGCCGGCCGGCACGCCGCGGTCGAGTGAGGAAGGGTTCATGCTGCGCTCTCGCTCCATGCCATGCCCGGCGCGCGCCGCGCATAGCCGTTGCTGAACGGCCCCGGCACGCCGAGGCCGGCCCACGCGGCGGCGCGCTCACCGGGCGCAGCGCCATCGTTCATTACCGCATCGAAGTCGGCCAGCACCTGCGTGAAGCCCTGCGCGCAGGGCGACAGGCGCAGCCGCGACACGCCGGCCGCACGCAGCGCCGCGCCGTCGCCGAGCAGGTTCTGCACCGTGGCCGATTGCGTCTGCGTGCCGTTGAGCACCAGGAAGGGCTGGCCCTCGGAGGACGAGAGCAGCAGCCCGTCGGGATCGGCGATGCAGCGGAAGCCGCAGTCGTCCTTGGCCACGCGGTGGTGGCGCGCGGTGAAGCAGCGCGCCGAGAAGGCCAGCGGCAGGCGGCCGAACACCCAGGCCTCGGTGGCGATGGCCTCGCCGGCGCTCGTGCGCACCGGGTCGGCCGGCGGGTTGATCAGCGCCAGCGCATCCAGCGAGAGCTCCACCGGCGCCACCCAGCGCGAGGCGCCGAGGTCGGCGTGCTCGGCCAGCGCCTCGCGGCTGTAGATGTTGATGTGCGGCCCCAGCACCAGCGGCACGCGGCCGGCGAGCAGCTGCAGCGCCGAGGCGTCGGCGGCCTCGACGGCGAACTCCTGCTGCTCGGCCTGGCGCTCGAGCAGGCGCAGGTCGGCCTCGGTCTCGATCAGCGCCTGCGCGGCCAGCACCACCTCCTTGCCGGCGGCGCGCAACTCGCGGCCGAGCGCCAGCCAGTCTTCCAGGCGCAGCTCGCGGCGCCGCGCGCAGACCGTCTCGCCGAGCACGATGGTGTCGGCCGGGCTCTCGGCCAGATCGGCATAGAACTGCAGCACCGTCTCGCGCGACCAGTGGTAGAGCAGCGGCCCGACGCTCAGGGCCAGGCGCGGGGAAGCAGGCATCGTCATCGTATTCATCGCCACGGGCGGTTGTAGGCGCCCAGCGTGTGCTGCTGGCCCTCGGCATGGCGCGCCAGTGTGGCCGACCATTCGGGCTGCACGCTGTAGCGGCCGACGGCGGCTGCGGCCTGGTCGATCGCCGCGCGCCACACGCGCGTCACCTGCTCGACGTAGGCGGCGCTGCGCTGGCGGCCTTCGATCTTGATCGCCTTCACGCCCATGCCGATCAGCTCGGGCAGGATGGCCAGCGTATTCAGGCTGGTCGGCTCCTCGAGCGCGTAGTCGCGCTCGCCCTGCACGTCGAAGCGGCCCTTGCACAGCGTCGGGTAGCCGCGCGGCTCGTCGGGCCCATAGCAGTCGATCAGCACGCCGTTCAGGCGCGCCTGCACGCCGGCCGCGCCCTCCTGCCAGCGCACCGCCGAAGGCGGCGAGCACACACCGGCGTTGTTGGGCGACTGCCCGGTGGCGTAGGACGACAGCGCGCAGCGCCCCTCCACCATCACGCACAGGCTGCCGAAGCCGAACACCTCGATGTCGACGTCGGTGTTCCTGATCACGTTGCCGACCTGCTGCAGCGTCAGCACGCGCGGCAGCACGGCGCGCTGGATGCCGTAGCGCTGGCGGTAGAACTCGATGGCGGCATGGCTGGTCGCCGAGGCCTGCACCGACAGGTGCAGGCGCAGCGCCGGGTGCGTGTCGCGGCAGTAGGCCATCACCGCGGTGTCGGCGACGATCAGCGCGTCGGCGCCCAGCGCCACCGCCTTGTCGACCGCGCGGCGCCAGGGGCCGGGGTCGCGCGCGTCGGCGAAGGTATTGAGTGCCATCAAGACCTTGGCGCCACGCGCATGCGCGTAGGCCACGCCCTCGCGCACCTGCGCGTCGTCGAAATTGAGCCCGGCGAAGTTGCGCGCGTTGGTCGCGTCCTTCAGCCCGAGGTAGACCGCGTCGGCGCCGGCGTCCACCGCCGCCTGCAGCGCGCGCAGCGAACCGGCCGGGCACACCAGCTCGGGCCGTGCCCCTTGATCTTTCATCAGCATTCCTTCGCCCTGAGCGAACCGGCGGACTGTAGGCAGATCCGCCACGCCGACTTTGAGGCTCGGCAAACCGGCGCGACTCTCCCGGCACCCGCTGCGCCGGGGGGCGGAGGGGACACGCGCGGCCTTGAACTGGTTCAAGGACGCACCGCCACCCGCATCAGACGATGCGAGGGCACATCCACCGTAGGGTCATTTTGAGGAGAGCCCCATGAAGAGTCGCTACCCCGCGTCACCGCTCACGTTGACGGCCGCGCTGCTGATTTCCCTTGCGTCCTTCGGCGCCGCCGCGCAGGACAAGAAGGGCGTCAGTGAGTCCGAGCTCAAATACCAGGCTGGCGCCTCGCCGCTGGCCGGCGAGCCGATGTATCAGTCGAGCAACCCCAAGGCCCCGCCGATGACGCAGGCCGAGTTCGACCTGGCGCGCAAGACCTACTTCGAGCGCTGCGCCGGCTGCCACGGCGTGCTGCGCAAGGGCGCGACCGGCAAGCCGCTGACGCCCGACATCACGCTGGCCAAGGGCACCGACTACCTGAAGGTCTTCATCGCCTACGGCTCGCCGGCCGGCATGCCGAACTGGCAGACCAGCGGCGAGATGGACGAGAAGACCGTCGACCTGATGGCCCGCTACATCCAGCAGGATCCTCCCGTGCCGCCGGAGTACGGCATGGCGCAGATGAAGCAGACCTGGAAGGTCATCATCCCGCCGGAGAAGCGTCCGACGAAGAAGATGAACAACTACAACATCCAGAACATCTTCTCGACGACGCTGCGCGACACCGGTGAAGTGGCGCTGATCGACGGCGACACCAAGCAGATCATCAACATCGTCAAGACCGGCTACGCGGTGCACATCTCGCGCATGTCGGCCTCGGGTCGCTACCTGTTCGTGATCGGGCGCGACGCCAAGATCAACATGATCGACCTGTGGATGCCCAAGCCCGACAACGTCGCCGAGGTCCGCGTCGGCCTCGAGGCGCGCTCGGTGGACACCAGCAAGTACAAGGGCTACGAGGACAAGCTGGCGATCGCCGGCACCTACTGGCCGCCGCAGTACACGATCATGAACGGCGACACGCTCGAGCCGCTGAAGATCGTCGCCACGCGCGGCATGGTGGTGGGCACGCAGGAATACCACCCCGAGCCGCGTGTCGCCTCGATCGTGGCCAGCCACTTCAAGCCTGAGTTCGTGGTCAACGTCAAGGAGACCGGCAAGACGCTGATGGTGGACTACTCCAACCTCGACGCGCTGAAGGTCACCGAGATCGGCTCGGCCCCCTTCCTGCACGACGGCGGCTGGGACAGCTCCAAGCGCTACTTCATGGTGGCGGCCAACAACAGCAACAAGATCGCCGCGATCGACGCCAAGGACGGCAAGCTCGCCGGCCTGACCGAAGTCGGCAAGATCCCGCACCCGGGCCGCGGCGCCAACTTCGTGCACCCGAAGTTCGGCCCCGTCTGGGCGACCGGCCACCTCGGCGACGAGACGATCTCGCTGATCGGCACCGATCCGAAGAAGCACAAGCAGTACGCCTTCAAGGAAGTCGCCAAGCTCAAGGGCCCGGGCGGCGGCGCGCTGTTCATCAAGAGCCACCCGAAGAGCCAGCACCTGTACTCGGATGCGCCGCTCAATCCGGATCCGAAGGTCTCGCAGTCGATCGTCGTCTACGACATCAAGAACCTCGACAAGGGCTACGTCACGCTGCCCATCGCCGAGTGGGCCGGGCTCTCGGACGACGGCGCCAAGCGCGTCGTGCAGCCCGAGTACAACAAGGCCGGCGACGAGGTCTGGTTCTCGGTGTGGAGCGCGAAGAACAAGCAGAGCGCGCTGGTGGTCGTCGACGACAAGACGCTGAAGCTCAAGACCGTGATCAAGGACCCGCGCCTGATCACGCCGACCGGGCACTTCAACGTCTACAACACGCAGCACGACGTGTACTGATCCGGAGGCCGAACCGTGAAGACGCAATTCGTGTTCGCGCTCGGCCTGGCGGTGGCTGCGTTCGGGGCTTCGGCCCCGGCGCAGGCCGCGCCGGAAGCGGCGATGGAGAAGGCCGGTTGCCTGGCCTGCCACGCCAAGGACAAGAAGATGGTCGGCCCTGCCTTCAAGGAGATCGCCGCCAAGTACAAGGGCCAGGACGTGGTGCCCACGCTGATGCAGAAGGTGCGCACCGGCGGCAAGGGCAGCTTCGGCCCGATCCCGATGGCGCCCAACCCGCCCGAGAAGATCAACGACGCCGACCTCAAGGAAGCCGTCGAGTACATCTTGAAGAGCTGAGGAGACGCGCAAATGCGGCGGTTGTTGTACGCCCTGGCAGCGGCCGCCGCGCTGCCCGCATCGGCCTCGGCCGATGCCCCCATTCCCGACCCGGCGCGCCAGCACGAGCTGGTGCGCATGGTCCGGCAGGACTGCGGTTCCTGCCACGGCATGACGCTCGCCGGCGGGCTCGGCCCCGCGCTGACGCGCGCGGCGCTCGCCGACAAGCCGCTCGAATCGCTCGCGGCCGTCATCGAGCACGGCCGCCCCGGTACCCCCATGCCGCCCTGGCGCTCGATGCTGCGCCCGGGCGAATCACGCTGGATCGCCGAACGCCTGCTGGCCGGCTTTCCCGAGGAATCCCGATGAAGCGAGCGCTGTTGCTTCTTCTTTCTTGCGCCGCGCTGCTCGCCGGCTGCGCCACCAACCCCGCCACGTCGGTCGCGTCGCCCAAGGGCAGCGGGGACCTCGGCGTGGTGATCGAGCGCGCCACCGGCACGCTGGCCATCGTCGACACCAGCGAGCGCCGCGTGCTCGCGGAGGTGCCGGGGCTGGGCGATCTCTCGCACGCCTCGGTGGTGTTCTCGCGCGACGGCGGCACGGCCTTCGTCTTCGGCCGCGACGGCGCGCTCACGCGCGTCAACCTGCTCGCGCGACGCATCGAGCAGCGCGTGATGCAGGCCGGCAACTCGATCGGCGGCGCGGTCTCGCAAGACGGCACGCTGGTCGCGGCGCAGAACTACCAGCCCGGCGGCGTGAAGGTGTTCGACGCGAAGACGCTCGCGCTGGTCGCCGACATCCCGGCCGAATACGCACCGGGCAAGCTCTCGCGCGTGGTCGGCCTGGCCGATCTGCCGGGGCAGCGTTTCGTCTTCGCGCTCTTCGACGCCGACCAGATCTGGGTCGCCGACCTGGCCGACCCGAAGGCGCCGAAGCTGACGAAGTTCGAGAACGTCGGCCGCCAGCCCTACGACGCGCTGGTGACGCCCGACGGCCGCCACTACATCGCCGGCCTGTTCGGCGAAGACGGCCTGGCGCTGATCGACCTGTGGGCCGAGAAGCCGCAGGTGCGCCGCATCCTCGCCGGCTACGGCCGCGGCCAGGAGCCGCTGCCGGTGTTCAAGATGCCGCACCTGCGCGGCTGGGCGGTGGCCGGGCGCCACGCCTACCTGCCCGCGATCGGCCGCCACGAGGTGCTGGTGGTCGACACCGAGAGCTGGGCCGAGGTGGGGCGCATCCCCGTCGCCGGCCAGCCGGTGTTCGCGATGGCGCGCCCCGACGGCCGCCAGGTGTGGGTCAACTTCGCCGTGCCCGACTACGACCGCGTGCAGGTGATAGACACGCTCACGCGCCAGGTGGTGAAGACGCTGGAGCCGGGCAAGGCGGTGCTGCACATGGAATTCACGCCGCGCGGCGAGGCGGTGTGGATCAGCTCGCGCGATGCCAACCGCGTGTCGGTATTCGACACGCGCAGCTTCGCGACGCTGGCCACGCTGCCGCTCGACGCACCCAGCGGCGTGTTCTTCACCAGCCGCGCCGCGCGCATGGGCTTCTGAACATGCAGCGCCTCGATCTTCTCAACCGCTGGCAGCACGGCTTCCCGCTCGAGAGCCGGCCCTTCGCGCGCATCGGCGCGGCGCTGGGCGTGGACGAGTCGGCGGTGATCGCCGGCTTCGAGGCGGCGCGCGCCGACGGCTCACTCAGCCGCATCGGCGGCGTGTGGGCGGCGGGCGCCGGCGGCGCTGCGCTGCTGGTCGCGATGGCGGTGCCGCGCGAGCGCCTCGAGGCCGTGGCCGCGCAGGTCGACGCGCTGCCCGGCGTCAACCACAACTACGAGCGCGAGCACCGCTTCAACCTCTGGTTCGTGATCACCGGCCCGGATGCGGCGACGCTGCATGCACGGCTGGATGCGCTGGAGCGCGAGGTGGATCTCGCCACGCTGCGCCTGCCGATGCGCAAGGTCTACCGCATCGACCTCGGCTTCGACCTGCGCGGCCTCGCCGGCGCCGAGCCGGCGCGCAGCGAGCACGCGCGTCATGCGGCGCCGCCGGTGGCCAGCAGCGAGCGTGCGCTCGCGGCGCTGGTCGAGTCCGGCGTGCCGCTGCTGGCGCAGCCCTACGCGGCCTGGGCCGAGCAGCTCGGCACGCCCGAGGCGGAGGTGCTCGCCACGATCGGGCGCTGGCTCGATCGAGGCACGCTGCGCCGCTTCGGCGTGGTGGTGCGCCACCACGAGCTCGGTTTCGACCGCAACGCGATGACGGTGTTCGACCTGCCCGACGACGAGGTCGACGCGCGCGGCGCCGCACTCGCCGCGCAACCCGGCGTGACGCTGTGCTACCGCCGCGAGCGCGCCGAGGGCTGGCCCTACAACCTCTACTGCATGGTGCACGGCCGCGAACGCGAGGCGGTGCGCGCCACCATCGCCGCCGCCGCGCGCGCCGCCGGCATCGCCGACCGCCCGCACGAGGTGCTGTTCAGCACGCGGCGCTTCAAGCAGCAGGGCGGCCGCTATTTCAGCGCAGCGCAGGAGGTTCAGCGTGAACACGCCTGAGACGCCGGACCGTATGGACTTGATGCTGATCGACCGTCTGCACGACGCGCTGCCGCTCACCGAGCGGCCCTTCGCCGACGTCGGCGCCGAGCTCGGCATCTCCGAGGACGTGGTGATCGAGCGGCTGCGCCACCTGCTCGCGCGCGGCACGCTGACGCGCTTCGGCCCGCTGTTCCAGATCGAGCGCGCCGGCGGCCTGTTCGTGCTCGCCGCGCTCGAAGTGCCCGAGGGCGAGTTCGAGCGCATCACCGCGATCGTCAACGCCTTCCCCGAGGTGGCGCACAACTACCGGCGCGAACATCAGCTGAACATGTGGTTCGTGGTGGCCGCCGAGACGCGCGAAGCGGCGTTCGATGCGCTGGCGCGAATCGAAGCCGCCACCGCGCTGAAGGTGCACGCCTTCCCCAAGGAGCGCGAGTATTTCGTCGAGTTGAGACTGCCGGTGACGGCAGGGGTGGACCATGGCCCTGTCTGAGTTCGACCGCGAGCTGATCGCCGCCACGCAATCCGGGCTGCCGCTGGTGGCGCGGCCCTACGAAGCGGTGGGCGCGATGCTCGGCGTCAGCGGCGAGCGCGTGCGCGAGCGCCTCGGGCAGATGCTCGCCGAGGGCCTGATCCGCCGCATCGGCGCCGTGCCCAACCACTACCGCCTCGGCTACACCGCCAACGGCATGACCGTGTGGGACGTGGCCGACGAGCGTGTCG
>WBZV01000704.1_pt1 | contig 17914 bp, 13 predicted proteins | sample 5204221 | NCBI WGS metagenome assembly WBZV01 (sample SAMN12344360, study PRJNA552823) | activated sludge metagenome | biome: Activated sludge suspended growth; feature: Nitrification reactor; material: Wastewater; isolation source: activated sludge from nitrification reactor of wastewater...
CCGGTGCTGTAGCGCTGGCTGGCTCAGCCTCCGCTCATCGTCCGAGTTGACGATAATTCCGGCTTCGACCAGGACCGCAGGCGTGCGTGCCGTCTTGAGCACGATCAGGTCGTCGAAGAAATAGACCCCGTTCGCAGCGTCGGCGAGCGGCCGGTTCTCGCCGCGAATGGGTTCGGCGTGGTGCAGCGACGGGGATTGGCCGGCCCCCCTCAGCGCTTCGCCGATCTGCCGTGCGCAGAGCAAGCTCTCCGCCGTTTGCGGATTTTTGCGGGAGACAAACAGCGAGAAGCCGGAAAATTGGTTGCTGCGCCGTCGCTCGCGGCCATCCACGGTCCATCCCTCCAGATACTGCTCCTGGACGGAATCGTGATGGATCGACAGAAAGAAATCGGCACCCGCGTCCGCGGCGGCCGCGGTCCGCGCCGACAGGTCGTTGACGTCGCCCTCGACCCCGATCATCCGCGTGCGAAAACCGCGGTCTTGCAGCGCCTGGTCGACGGCCATCGCGAGGTCCCGATTGAAAGCAAACTCGGGACGGCCGCGCGCACTCACAGCACCCGGTCGCGCCGTAGAATGGCCAACGTCAACGGCAATGAGCGGAGCCTCCGCCGCCGACAAGCTCTGCACGGCAAGGGCGCAGAAGAGCAGGCCGCCCAGCATCGCCGGCCGCATATTGCGGGAAGACCTGCACCGCGCACTCCGGCCGGGCCCCCGCATGACCAGCCGCCTTGCCTTCAGTCAGCGGCACCGGTGGCCGGCTGAAGCTCGCCCAAGGGATCCGTTTCCACCAGGGCGGCCACTTGCTCGTACAACGCTGCAAATTCCTGGAGACGCTTGGTGAACTCTTCGTCCGGCCCGCCCATGGCCCGGAACATGATTGCCGCTTCACGCAACAGCTTCGCCGCCAGATCCGCGTGCGTTGTCATCGGCATGGTCCTTTCATCCTGCTCGGTCCCCAACAAGCGAGCCGCCCGCGCCGCTCGCGCGTTGGGGGCAGAAATATGCCAGTCGCGGGTTTGATGCCAGCACTCCGGTGCCGCCACTTCGATCAATGTGCCGCACGGACGCTGGCGGGGCTGGCGGGGGAGGATGTCGGCGCGTAGACGCGGAGCGCACCCGGCAAGACGCGAAACAGCACCGGGGTTCGCGCACGAACCTCGCCGTCAACGTTTACCGCCAGGGGACGATCCGTTTCGACGGCTATTTCCTCTCCACGCAGCGAGAGGATATCGGCGACCGGCCGATGCCAGCCCCAGCGCAGAACCGGTAACAGAACCGCCATTCGCCAACCCGACAGTCGCGGCAGCGCGTAGAGATCAAGCCGATGATCGTCGATCGCCGCGTCATCGACGATCGTCATCCCTCCGCCGTAAAAGCGGCCGTTGCCCACAGCGATCTGCATCGCCCTTTGTTCCGAGACTTCACCGTCGCAGGTGATCCGGGCCAGGAACGACCGCTGCCTGTGCATGGCTTCCCAGGCGCAGGCGAGATAAGCGATGGCACCCCACTTCTGCTTGCGATCGGGCGTCAGTCGTTTTGCAATCCGGACGCTGAGCCCGATGCTGGCGACGTTAAAAAAGTGCGTTGGTGGTACGTTTGCCCGTTCAATCTGGCCGACGTCGATCGGCCGGGCGCTGCCTTCCCCGATGATCCCGCACGCGGCTTCGAGGTTGGCCGGAATCTGCAGCGTCCGGGCAAGGTCGTTGGCGTTGCCCAACGGAAGGATGCCGAGCGGCAGCCCGCTTTCGAGAAGCGCGTCCAGGGCACGGCTCAGGGTCCCATCGCCACCACCGATGATAACCGCATCGTGGTCCGCAGCCTGCCGGCGGATCAGTTCGGGGATGCGTTTCGGCTCGTCGGGCGTGACCAGAGTCACCTGTACCCCGGCTTCCCTCAGCAGGCCCAGGCCCCCCTCCAGCCGCGTACCTCCCCGCGTTCCCCTGCGGTTGATCAGCAAAAGCGCCCGCTGCGGCGCCGTCACGGACTTGCCGTCGCGCCGGTCGCGGGGAGTGCGGCGGCAACCACCTCCTCCACTACAGCGCAGGCCCGGTCAATGTCGGCGTCGTCGAGATCCAGGTGGGTTACGGCCCGCACGCCGGAACGTCCCGACGGAAGCAGATGCACGCCCCTCGAGAAGCAGGCGTCCACGAACGCCGCAGCCGAAAGCCCGCGAAGCTGGAAGCGGACGATGTTCGTTTCGACGGTGGACACATCGAGGGCGATGCCGGGTATGGCGGCCAGCCTGTCGGCCAGGCGGCGCGCCCGCGCGTGATCCTCCCCCAACCGCGCGCGGTGATGCTCCAGAGCCCAGAGAGCACCGGCGGCGACGATGCCGCCCTGGCGAATGCCGCCGCCGAAGAGCGCCTTGAACCTGCGTGCACGCGCGATCCACTCCCGTGGACCAGCCAGCGCGGAGCCCACGGGGGCTCCCAGTCCCTTCGAGAAACAGACACTGACGGTGTCGAAAGGTCGCGCCCACACGGCCTCGGCGATGTGGCTGGCGATGGCGGCGTTCCACAGCCGCGCCCCGTCCAGATGGACGGCGAGACCCGCTGCACGACCTGCGGCGACGACATCGCCCAGCACGTCCAGCGGCCAGACCGTTCCCCCGCCGACGTTGTGGGTGTTTTCCAGGCAGAGCAGCTTCGTCGGCGGCTGGACGGACGGTATGAACCGATGCGGCGTCCGCAGAGCGGCTTGCACGTCGTTGGCAGAGAAGATGCCGTTCCTCCCCGGAAGGCCCCGCACCGTCAACCCGGATAGCGCTGCCGGAGCCCCGCGCTCCAGCACGGCAATATGCGCGGCAGCGTCGGCGAGCACCTCGTCGCCCGACTCGGTGTGAACGCGCAGCGCCACCTGGTTGGTCATCGTCCCCGAGACCATGAACACCGCGTCGTCTTTGCCCAGCAACTCGGCGGTCCGACGCTCCAACGCCCGCACCGTGGGATCATCGCCGTAGACGTCGTCGCCGACAGGGGCCTCGGCCATCGCCCTTCGCATCGCGGGTGTCGGGCGGGTCACCGTGTCGCTGCGCAGGTCGATCATTTTGTGACCACCCAATGCTTTAACGCCCGGGCTATCCCGCGCCGAGATCAGCCGGCCGCGGACATCCTCGACGAAGACCCAGCAGGCCGTGGCGCTTCGTCTGCCTGTCGAGCCGTCTCGTACATGAAATAGAGAAACCCGAGAATGGCGATGGCCGCGATTACTAGCCGCCATGCCGACGGCAGAGGCAGCGTCGGCGGCCCGTCCTCGTCGCCCCCACGGCGCTGCTCTTGCTCAGTGCTCAACGTGATCTCACTTTCGCCGGTTCCAAACCGACCGCCGCTTTCTCGATCCAAACCAATAGCGCGTAAGCCGGGCCGGCGACAATGCCCACCTCGCCACCCGGGCGAGGTGGGTCTTCGTTACTCCCCGATCGGCATGATCAACCCGGCAGGCCGACGGTCCCTCCACCCAGGATGCCGCTGGTTACGCTGGTGCCGGTGATCGTGGCGGAATTGCCGGTGCAGTTCGCGGGATTGATCGCACCGCCGTTGGAGGTATTTCCCCGACACGCGATGTTCCGCACGTTTCGCGGCTCGATCCTCACCGGTCCGTTGCGCCCGCGGGTGATGACGTTTCCGTCCAGAAAAATGCTTTCCGTCCAGAAACTGTTGTCGGAGTACACAAGGATCGAGGTCTGCCCGTGCTGCGGCTGAGCGTAAGGGGAATCGTCGATGCGGTTTCCCCGCACGAGGACATTGCGAACTCCGCGGGTGGCCCACGAAGACTCGGCGGCGAGATAGATGCCGGCGTCCGCCGATCGGGTGATCTTGTTGTTGCGGATCGTGACGTTTTCTCCGCCGACAACCGAAATTCCCCTCCCCCAGGGCTGATCGGCAACGTCGTTGTTCTCGATCAATATCTGGTAGGTATTGACCGGATGATAGGCATAAGTCACGACGGCAATGTTATCGTCGCCGGAGTTTCGGACCTTGTTGCCGGCGACGTAGATGTGATGGGCGCCTCCCGACAGGTGGATGGAGTCCGATTTGGTGTTCATCACGCGGTTTCTCGTAATGCGGCCCTGATATCCGCCGTAAGTGATGATGCCGGGACCGTTGCCGCCGTCGATCGTCAGGTTATCGACGACCCAGTTGCTCGCTCCACCCTCGATCCAGACCGCCTCGTTGTCGTTGGTTCGCTGCTTGCCATAGGTTCGGATTTTCAGGCTGTAGAGGCCCGTATTGGCGCCGACCAGCTTGATTTGACGATTGGCGGGATTGGGGCCGTGCAGGATTGACGCGTCGCCGGCGCCAATCATTTTCACACCGCCGTCGATCACGATCTTTGTCATGTTGAAGGTTCCGGCGGGCACGTACACGCATTTCGCGGAGGTCCCTTTCGCCGCCGCTATCGCCCGCTGGATCGCTGCGGTTGCGTCGGAACCGTTGGAAGCCGCGCCCTTGCTGGTGATGGACACGCACTGGCTAAGGTTAGCCGGCTTTCCCGGCACCGCCGCCGTTGCTTGCGCTGCCGGCAACGCCAGCAGCAGGAGCGCCGGGATGACAGGATGCCGCAACCGGAAGAGTCGAGAGGACGCGCCAAAGGAGCATAAGCCGCTCGCAATATTGTGGGCAGAACTGGACGCAGTCATTGTGAAAAACTCCAGAATATCAGCCGCCCACCAGCGTGCCTTTGCTCAAAACGTTAGCCTTGATACAAAGCTAGCGTCACAATGTGGCGCCACTACCGGAATTGAGGCATAAAGAAACGATGACAGTCCGGCTGTGCTATCTTTCATAGATCGCAGAAATGTAAATTTCTGCTACTTCAGACAGCACTCAACCCATCAATATGTTTAAAAAATGACGCATCAGAACCACAGATATATTTAATTATGAATTACGACTATAATGCGAAAACTTGAAACAAAGAACATCCGACAGCGAGAGATGCACCTCCTGCTGCGACGATTGCGATATCTTTTTGTGGTTTAAAGATCGCGACTGCTGATCAATCGGGCGTTGCTGTTCGGAGTCACGCCGAAGTGACCACCCCGCACGCGTCCGCCGCGACGCGGGCGCAGTAGGGACGTCGGCAGAAGATCGCCGCGAAGAAGACCGGGATCGGGTGGGTTCCGCCGGCTATTTCAGCAGAATCTGCTGTACTTCCCGGATGGACGTGCGCAGCCGCATCAGCAGGAACCCCTGGCTCGCCAAATGGCTGGGTACGAACTGGCTGGAGACGCCGCCATTGAGCACCACCCATGGCTGCTGCTCGGCCGCCTCGCGGCCACTTTCCAGCATCTGGTTCCACACCGTGTCGAGGTTGCGGTCGGCGAGAACCTCCTTGAAGTCCTCTCCAAGCGCCTGCAACAGCATGTAGTAAACGTAGAGTCGGCCCTTCGTCTGATAGAAGATGTCATCCGCGGAAAAGCTGATCGGGAAACCGGCATGCAACCTCAGGTGCTCACTGATGATGCCGGAGGAAGAGCCGAGGTCGTTGTTGAACCGTTCCAGCGCGTCGATCAGGTTGTCGGCGCGGCGGTCGAAGATCGCGGTTCCATCGGCCACGCGCTGGTTATAGGCGCGCAGCGCGCGTATCGCCGCGCGATACTGGCTCTCCGAACTCGCGGTCGGCGCCAGCGACGTGTTCGGGTTGAACATCCACACGTCGCCGGGATAACGCAGCAGCCCGGCGGCGCGATCCACGTCCGGATCAATGGCGGACGTGCCGCGCGAACGGGCGAGCTGCTCGGCCAGCGCGGTGCCGAAGCGGCTCAGGCCATAGACCATGCCGAGCTGGAAATTGGGCATGTTGTCAAGGATCGAACCGGGCAGGAAGAACGGATCATTGGGTGTCCAGCCGTTAACCTCAACTTCACGCTCCAACAGTGCCGCCGCCATGTCGACCGCACGACTGCCGCCGGCGATGGGGTCCGGCGGCGTAAACGCCGTGTCGTCGTCAATCCTGTGGGCCCAGATCGCGCCCACGACATAGTAAAGAACCACCAGCAGGACCAGCGCGGCGAGGATGCGCACAAAAGTGCGGCCGGAGCCCATGATCGTCAGGCGGTCGCGCACCCGGTCTTTCACCTCGACTAATCTGGCCATGCGGCCTCCTGTGATCTCGCTCGCGTCCACGAGGCTTGTGCCTGCCTCGCTGTTCGCCGGGTTGTCGGCAATCGGCGCCGGCGAGTCAAGGCGTCGCAGGGTTAACGGATTGGACGGATCAGCGTTGCACGACAACCCGCGCGAGATCGCCGAAGCGTCGCTGCCAGCCGGCCCGCTCCAGCTCCGGGTCGAGATGCTCCTCCTCCGGCCAGCCGATGCACAGATAGGCCACCAGCGACCATGTGGCGGGGAGCGCCAGCGCGTCCCGCACGCACCCGGCATCGAGGATCGAGACCCAGCCGACCCCCACGCCGTGGGCCCGTGCCACCAGCCAAAGGGCGTGAACCGCGCCCACGACCGACCAAGTCAGCGTTTCCGGCATGGTGCGCCGGCCAAGCCGCCCGCCGCAGTCTGTCGCTTCATCGACAAAGACGCCTAGATGGATCGGCGCCCGGTCGAGCCCGGCAAGCTTGAGCCGGGCGTAAAGTGCCGCGCGCTCGCCCTCATACTCGGCCAGTGCCGCCCGATTGCATTGCTCGAAGATGCCCCGGACCCTGGCCCGGCGCTCCGGATCATCGACTTTAACGAACCGCCAGGGCTGGCTGTTGCCCACCGACGGGGCGAGCATCGCAAGCGCGATCAGCCTGTCGAGCAGGCCGTCGTCGAGCGGTTCGGTGCGAAAGCGCCGGACGTCACGACGCCACCGGTAAAGCTGCTCCAGCTGCCGGCGAAAGGCGACATCGAAGCGCGGCGGAGGGTCGATCGGCAACGGGGCGGTCATCGCAGTCCGCACTGTAACGAGGGTAGCGAGCTACGCAAAGCCCCGGCGCCCTCAATCCCCCCGCCGGGATCGCTGAGCCCCGCAGGGAATCCCCGCTTGCAGCCACAGCCGGGGTTCGACAACGGCAGAACGGACCTCCCCTCCCTCCTATCTCTGGAACTCCTCATAGTTGGCAACGGCCCCGGCGACGTCGTCCAGGGACTGGTCGAGCCGTGCCACGAGCGTATCGATCCTTCGCCAGTCGGATGCTGCTGCGGCAACCGCGATGTCGTTAAACAGCCGGCCCAGGGACCCCGCCCCCATCGAGGCGCTGCTTCCAGCAAGGCGATGAGTGAGCTGACGCAGAGCCTCCGCATTCCGGCTGGACGCGTGCGATTTCGCCTCGGCAACGGCAGCCGTCGTCCGTGCCAGGAAATCCGCCAGCAGACGGCGCGCCTGCTCGTCGATGCCGCCAAAAGCCTGAACCAGATTGCCAGGATCAAAGATCGCGACCGCTGCCCGTCCGGATGGCTCAGCCGCCGACGGTTCCCCGGCGGCAGCACCGGCCCGCCCCGGCGTCTCGAACGGGATGCCGAGGCGCAGCAACGCGTTCGGCAGATCGGGCAGCCGCAGCGGCTTGATCAGCACCAGGTCCATGCCGGCATCGAGACATGCCTTGACGGCATCGGGTTGGGCGTCGGCGGTCAGCCCGATGATCCGCACGCCGGCAAGCCGGTCGTCGCCGCGGATGCGGCGCGCCAGTTCGATGCCGCCGCAGCCCGGCGGCATATGGTGATCGGTGATCAGCAACCGCGCCGGTCGTTGCTGAAGGTTGGTCCAGGCCTCCTCGCCGTCGCGGCACAGCCGCGGCGTAAGGCCGAGCGTGTTGAGCTGGCCCTCGATCAGAAGCCGGTTGAGCGAATCGTCTTCCGCGACGAGCACGTCGCCAGCCGCACAGGGCAAGCCTCCGTCGGGGGAAACGTCCAGCATTGGCTCGGCCGCCAGGCCCGGCGGCGCGTGATCGGCAAAACCCGGGAGAGGGTGCACAGGCTCCGGCAGCTCTGCCGGCGCCGAGACAACGGTGACCGGCAGCCGGACCGTAAAAGTGCTTCCCTCGCCTGGCCGGCTGTCCAGAGCGATGGTCCCGCCCATCGTCTCAGTGAGTTGTCGGGCGATCGACAATCCCAGTCCGCTGCCACCAAAACGGCGCGCCGTTGAGGCGTCCGCCTGCCGGAACGGCTGGAACAGCGCCGCCTGAGTTTCCTCGGGGATTCCGATTCCGGTATCGCTGACGGAGAGCCGGAGCCTTGCCCGCTCCCCCACCTCCCCCTCCGTGTCGAGACGGGCCAGAACGTATCCCCGTTCGGTGAACTTCACGGCGTTGCCCATGAGGTTCCAGAGGATCTGGCAGAGTCGGAGCGGATCGGTGACGGCGACGGGGGGAACCGTGTCCGCGATCTGCAGCGACAGTTCCAGCCCCTTCGCGTCCGCGGCCGGCCGATGCATATCGACCACCGCTTGCAGCAACGGGCGAAGCGTAACGGCCTCGGGCGCCAACTGCAGCGCGCCGGCTTCCATTTTGGCGACATCGAGAACGTCATTGAGAAGCCGGAGAAGAGTGTCGGAGAATTGCCGGACGCGCGCCACCAGCCCGCGCTCGATGTCGTCAAGATCGGCGCGATCAAGCCGCTCCACCAGGCCGGTGACCCAGCTCAGCAACGTGCGGATCTCGTGGCTCATCGTCGCGAGGAACGCCGACTTCGCCGCACTGGCGGCGATCGCCGCCTTCTCCGCCCCCTCGGCGCGCCGCCGCTGCCGCCACGCCAGGAGAACCTGCCCGCCGGTGCCGACGATCAGCGCAGCCGGCAACGTCAGCAGCAGCGGAATGGCGAACGGCAGCCAGACGTGGCGCGCGAACAGACCCACAGCAACGATGCCGTACGACAGGGCGAGCGCGACGGTCGAGGGGGCCGCTGCGGCCAGCGGCAGGCCATAGGCGCAGACGGTCAGGATCACGCCCAAGGCCGCCATCACCCCCAGCGCCGTCACTGGACCGACGGGTTGGAGCGTCGCGGAGGTCAGCAGGTTGGCGTACGCCGTCGCTGCGACCTCGGCGCCGCTCATCTCGACGCCGTCCTCCCGGGGATAGACGGTGCGGAAGTGATCGGCCTGGACCGGCTTGCCCAGCTCCGAGGATCCGACGAAGACGGCAACCCCCTCCAGATCGATGTCCCCGCCTGCGGGCTGGGGCGGCGCATTGATGCCAACCAGCTGGCTGTAGGAAATATGGCGGATGGTTCCCGCTGGGCCGTAGAAGTTCAGAAAGTGGCTGTCCGGGCCCGCGTAGAGCCGTTCGATCGCGTCGCGCAGCGCCGGTTGCTGGGAAACGGCGAACGGCGCGACCGCGCCGATTTCGCCGGTGGGCAGCAGCGGGCTCGTGGACCCCGCCGCCTTGGCTCTGCTGCGCATCTGGCGGGTCGCCTCTTCGATCCCGCCGGCACGGCCGATGATGCCAGCGGACGCCTCATAGAACACACGCCGCCACGCTTCGTCATGGCGCAGCGCGCGGCCCTGCACCGCGAGAGCCGGCAACGTCGGGCGATCCTCCGAGCTGCCGAGAAATGCCCAGAACGCGTTGACGCTCGACGACGGCGTGCGCGGCAAGGGGAACGGCGCCAGCCCCCACGCCGCCTCGGCAAGGACGGGAACCGGCCGTCGGATTTCCTCGAAACAAACCGACGCCGCTGTGGCGTCGTCCGCCTGCGGACATTTCCGCTCGACCGACTCCACCAGCAGCACGCGCTCGGACCGGGCCATCGCGCGGGCGAAGGCCGCGTCTTCCTCCTGCGGCTGCGCTCGCTCGAAGGTGAGGTCGAAGGCGATGACATCCGCGCCACGATCGACCAGCGTGTCGATCAGCCGCCCGTGCAGCGAGCGCGGCCACTCGCGCGGCCTCTCCGGCACACCCAGCTCGACGGCAGACCGCTCGTCAAGGGCGACGACCGCCACCTCCGGCGGCGGCGGGATCGGCCCGCGCAGCCGGAACAACCACGGAAGCCCGACGTTTTCTTCTAATGCCAACCCCACCGGGGTGGCGCCGACCACCGCCGACACCACCCCAATCCCCGCACCGAAGAGCAAGCCACGGAGCCAGCGAGGCATAGCTGATAATCGCTATCTTTCGCGCTATTCCTGACTAGTCGTGTTCTGAATCCCGCTAATATTAGCCCCTGTCCGGGCCTATCCGATTTTCACCCATATGCAGCCTCCTCCCGAAGGGTTTGGGATACTTATAAGTGTTGATAGCGGACTAGCCGCAATGCGGAGCAGTTGAATATGTTCAGCGCTTCTTAATTCCCACTGCTTGGGCAACTCACTTATAAGATCCTTTTGACAGCCATACGGCTTTGCCGTTGCGTTAAGCTCTGGCACACCCAACACATAAACAGTTTCATCTTTGCGATCTGCAGCAATCAGCCATGCCAAGTCTATCTTGAGCTCTTTTTTTAATAGCTCAACTGCCTTATCGCTCAGATCTATGACTTTTATGGCATCTTGCGAATTCGCCGATTTGTCAATCACCTTCCTGTCCTCCTCCGCAGTACGTAGGGGTTAAAAGTTTATGGCAACTCGCGCCACGATTGCGCGCTCAGGAATGAATGTACTAAAATTCGGCCGATCCGTTGCAACTGCATTCGTAAGGTAATTATCATCCTGATACTTGAACTCCTGATTCAATAAATTGATACCTTCAACACTGATCAGTCCTCGCCGCTGAGGTAAACGGTAGCCAATTGATGTTCCGATAAGAACAAAATCGTCATTTCCATCAGCTAGTGGAGACTCTTGCACCCGATTCACATCCTGATGTACATATGATACATTCATCCCAGCGAACAGCCCGGTCGGGTGGAAAAACGCCAAACCAATTGGAACTTGTAACGTTTTTATATGCGTGATGAATGGGAAGTCTACCGGATCCGTCTTGGTGCTATCGAAAATGTCATAGACTACTTGTCCCCTAACTGCCCAGTTTTGATCTAAAGCCCAGTACAGATAAGCACTATAATTTTGCTGTGTCCAGTTCTGATTTAGCTCGTTGCCTCCAATAGGCTGAGGCACATCAAGATCCCGCCACCCTGCCTCCACACCCCCATAAAACTGTTTTGTAAAAGTTATATCAATTGCGACGTCATAGTTCCACGATGTTGTTCCATTAATTCCGTCAAAAAACTGATTAAATCCCGCCACTTGCGTCGGCTGAATGGTACGATTTGCTAACAATGCTGGTTTAACCGACTCGAATACTGCCCCCCGCAGGCGAATTGAATCCAAGACATCCCATCGTACGCCGACTTTGGGGCTATACGTATTTTTGTGATAGTTTTGATTATCAAAATTACCGTGCTCATAATTGTCAAAACTAAATCCCAACGTCCAAATTAGGCGGTCTAAAACAATTAAGTCTGCATACGAATAGAATGTCTGATGATCTATGTTACTGGTCGCCCGCGTCCTCGGCAGACCAAATGACTCCTCAAGCTCCGGGAGTCTTATCCTATTGCGATCATTTATATTGTAGATATTAAGGCCAGCTGTTACGTTACCGTGCGTACCTTTCACTATCGCTTGAGCTTCCCCCTGAATTCCATGCTCGTTTCCACGGCTGTCAAAGAGGACATCAGTCCTCTGATCCCGATCCTCCAGTTTAGCGTGTCGATTGCTATAAATGAGGCTTGTAATAACATCGAGGTTCGGGGACGGCGAATATCGGGTTCCAGCACGAAAGATATCCTGATCCAGATCACGATGCCTTTCTGCGGAAGACAAATCTGTATCAAAATCAAGTCTCAGATCACCTTCCTCGGCGTTTCTGCGCATAAATTCTGCCTGTACGTTTAGCTCCGGTGTGATGGCGTTCTGTATGAAGAAATTATAAGCATCTTGTTTGACGTTGGCATTATCACGGAATCCGTCGGTTTGGGAATGGAACTGCCCGGCACTTACGGATAGACTATCGTACACTCCAGATACAACAACTTCGTCGGCGTAGGTATAATTGCTCCCGATTTCACCAGAGACATTCAGTTGAGCCCGATTGCGTTCAAAAAGTGGGGTATATTCGTCGAAGCCAGGACGCGCCGGTCCCGCTGAAGTAAATGTATTAAGATTGGTGATGTTCAGGCTTGGTTGCACCGGATTGATGTTGATCTCCTGAAGCAGCTGGGCTTGGAGAAGCTCGCTGACACGGGCGATCTCGCGGCGGGGCTGGGTGGCGTAGACGTCCGAAAGGAAGCGGTGGGCGCCGGCGTTGCTGGGATCGTAGTCGAGTGACTTGGTGGCTTCGTTGATGCCGAGTTGCTCGAAGCCCAGGTCATTGTAGATGCTCGCGAGGCTCGCTCCCCGGGCCGCGCGGTCCTGATCGAGCAACTCCCGCGACCGGTAGACCGCCCGGTTATCGTTCAGCTGGATCGATTTTTCGATATCGTTTAGTGCCTCGACCGGGCGGTTTTCGCTTTGCTTACGGATGGCGTCGTAAAACCAGGGTGTTGGATCGTTGGGATCGAGTTCCTTCGCCAGGGTGTATTGCTCGGCGGCGTGCCTGTTCTCCTGGTTCGGGAAGTTCTCAATCAGCTCGCGGAAGTAGTCCAGCGGGTTGGTCGTCCGCTCCTCGAAGTAGGCCTTGCCGAGGTAACTGCGCAGCAGCGAGTTGTTGGGATCGAGGAGTACGGCGCTCTCGATATCGGCGCGGCCTTCTCTTAAGTTGCCGTCACGGATGGTAGCGAGCCCGAGGCCGAAGCGCGGCAGGGGGCTGGCCTGGTCCAGTTCAATCGCCCGTCGGAACGCCTCGGCCGCCCGCCGCGTGTTGATTTCGGCGAGCGCGGCGAAGCCGAGCACGGTCTGCACCCGGCCTAAGTCCGGCGCGAGATCGCGGGCCCGCTTGGCAGTCTCCACGGCACGGTCGCGCCAGCCCAGCATCAGCCAGAGTTCGGACAGGCGCGCCCAGGCGAGCGCGTTCTCCGGCTCGTCCGCCACCGCCTGCTGCAGGGCATCGCGCGCCGCGGCGATCTGGAAACGGGATTGTTCGGCATAGGAGAGCGCAATCTTCGCCGCCGCCGAGCTGGGCGCCAACTCGACCGCGTGCTGCGCCAGCCGCAAGGCATCAGCCTGCTCGTTGCGGCTCACCGCGATGACCGCGAGCACCCCGTAGGCCGAAGCATTGTCGGGATCGCGCGCGAGGACTTGGCGCAGCTCCGCCTCGGCCTCGTCGACGCGCCCCACCGACAGCAGGGTCTGCGCCCGATAGAGGTAGAACGTCGCGTCGCGATCGGCGTCGGGGACCTTGGCGAAACGCTGGAAAGCTTCCGCCGTCCGCCCCTGGTCGGCCAGCTCGATCGCCTCACGCAGCGCCATTGGCAAGGCCAGGTCGGCCGGCGGGCTCGCCAGCACCGGCGGGAAATAGAGCGCCCATTGCACGGCGTCGAACGGTCGGATGGTCAGGACGTCGGTAGGGGCGGCGTACGCCGTGGCGATCGACGACCGCCCCGAGCGCAGGGTAGCCTCGCCGAAGCTGTTGCGGGCAAGGACGGTGCCGTTGAAAACGCCGATGTCCGTGTGGTCGGCAACGACCCGGATCTGGAACTCGGTGCCTTCCACCGCGGCGTTGACGAAGGGCGTGTTGACGTTGAGCGAGCGCGGCTGTCGGCTGAAAAAGTACGCGCCGCCGGAAAACAGATCGAGCCAGGAGATCCGCTCCTCGGGCGCGCTGATCAGCTTCAGCGTCGTATTCTGATCGCCCCTGATCTTGACCTGGTTGACGAGGCTCGCCTCGATGCGGCTGCGCTCGCCGATGCGCAACACGTCGCCGGCACAGAGGCTGCCGCCGAGGCCGATCGGCCGCCAGTCGGTCGCGCCCGAGCGCTGCACCGCGACAGTACCCTGAACGGAGACGAGAGTTCCTACGGGAGAGGTGCAGTCCTCAGCGAAAGCGACACTCGCCAGGACGGAAAAACCCGCCTGCGCCAAAACTCCGACGAACCGTAAGGTCGTCCGCGCCATCGCTCCCCCCTGCGCCCCAAATTAGCGATGCCTGTTATTACCCCAAGCATCGTCACAGCGCAGAGATTGATTGTTATTCTTGCGACAAGCGATGTCAACCGGCAGCGCCACACATCTGTGGCAATTTTGCGACTGCAGCCTTGTCGATTACAGTGCAGAACGAATATATTTACTTCCTTTGGGGCAACTATTTATTCGTTTTGCTATTATTTGTCCCCATTTATGGCACTTTGGCATAATCAAACGTTGAATCGAAACAGAAGAATGTCGCCGTCTGCGACAACATAGTCCCGGCCTTCCGAGCGCATACGGCCAGCCTCGCGCGCGGCCTGCTCGCCGCCCAGCGTGACGAAGTCGTCATAGGCCATGGTCTCGGCGCGGATGAACCCCTTCTCGAAGTCTGAGTGGATCACACCCCCCGCCGCCGGGGCCTTGGTTCCTCGCCGGATCGTCCAGGCCCGACTCTCCTTCGGGCCAGCGGTGAAGAAGGTGATGAGATCGAGCAAGCGGTATCCGGCACGGATCACCTGCGTCAGGCCGGTCTCCGTCAGGCCGAGGCTGGCCAGGTATTCGGATCGGTCGTCCACGGACAGCTCCGCCACCTCCGCTTCGATCCGGGCCGAGATGACCACCGCCGCCGCCCCTTCCGACGCGGCACGGGCTTCGACACGCGCCGTTGCAGCATTACCGGCAGCCGCATCCCCTTCCTCGACGTTGCAGACGTAGAGGACCGGTTTCGCGGTCAGCAACTGCAGACCGTCGAACGCCCTCTCTTCCTCCGCGGCGAGCGGGACGACGCGCGCCGGGCGCCCCTCGCGGAGCACGGCGGCCGCCCGTTCGGCGACGACGAGCGTGTCCTTTGCGTCCTTGTCGCCACCACGGGCGCGCTTGACGAGACCGTTGAGGCGTCGTTCCAGGCTGTCGAGGTCGGCCAGCATCAGCTCGGTGTCGATGATCTCGGCGTCGCGCAGCGGATCGACGCTGCCGGCAACGTGCACCACATCCGGATCATCGAAGCAGCGCAGCAGGTGCAGGATCGCGTCGACCTCGCGGATATGGCCGAGGAACTGGTTGCCGAGACCCTCGCCGCGACTGGCGCCGGCGACCAGACCCGCGATATCGACGAACTCCAGCTGCGTCGGAATGACCTTGGCCGACTTGGCGATCGCCGCAATGCGCGCCAGGCGCTCATCGGGCACGACGACGCGGCCGACATTGGGCTCGATGGTGCAGAATGGAAAATTCGCCGCCGCCGCCGCGGCGCTGGCGGTCAGCGCGTTGAACAGGGTGGACTTGCCGACGTTCGGCAGCCCGACGATCCCACAGTTGAAGCCCATCTAGTTCTCTCGCTCCGGTTCGCGCCGGTCACTGCTGTGGTTCGGATTCCGCTCCTCGGCGTCGGCCGCCCGTGCGTTTTGCTGCGGGCGCTGACGGGGTGGTGCCAGCGCCAGCGCCACGCGGCTGGCAAACGCCGGCGGGTCCTGCACCAGCAGCCCCGCATGCTCGGCGACCGCCGATAGCAGCGGATCAAGCCATCGCCGATCCGCCTCGTCGAAGTCATCCAGGACGTGGCCCAGCACGCGGCGCCTGTCGCCGGGATGGCCGATGCCGAGCCGGACCCGCCAGTAGGCATTACCGAACAGCGCATCGATGCTGCGCAGGCCGTTGTGGCCGGCGGCGCCGCCGCCCTGCTTGACGCGGATTTTCCCGGCCGGAAGATCGAGTTCGTCGTGGAAGACGAAGACGTCCTCGACCAGAACCTTGTAGAAGCGCGCCGCGGCGGCGACCGAGCGCCCGCTCTCGTTCATGTAGGTCGTTGGCTTCAGCAGCAGGGCGTCGCGCTCGCCGAGGCGGCCAGCAGCCGTCTCCCCGTGAAACCGAGACTGGCGCCAGACCAGCCGTTCCCGCCGGGCGATGGCGTCCAGCGCCATGTAGCCGACGTTGTGCCGGTGCCCGGCGTACTCCCTCCCGGGATTGCCGAGCCCGACCAGCAGGAACCGCTCTCCCGACACAAGCCCCCCGGTTCTGCAGGCCGCGTCGCGGAGACCGGTCTAGGCTGTCTTCTCTGCCGCCTCGGCCTCTTCCTCGGCGGCCGGCTCGGCAGCCTCCCCGGTTGACGGAGCCGCCACGCTGGCAATGGTCGCTTTCGGATCATCCTCGCCGATTTCCACCCCCGGCGGCAGCGTCAGCGCGTCGAGGTGGAGGACGTCACCCATTTCCAGCCCGGTGAGATCGACGCGGACGTATTCCGGAATGGCGTCCGGCTTGCAGATCAGCTCGATGGTGTGACGGACGATATTGAGCACGCCGCCCCGCTTCAGCCCCGGCGACCTGTCTTCGTTTTCGAACCGCACCTCGACGTCCACATTGATCTTAGTCGAAGCGCTGAACCGCATGAAGTCGATATGCAGCGGCTTGCCTGAGACGGGGTCGTGCTGGACCTCGCGCGGCAGCACCCGCTCCTTGCGACCCTTGAGGTCGATCTCGAAGACGTGCGTCATGAACCCCGGCCGCCGCAGCTGCTTGAGCATTTCCGCGCCATCCAGCGCGATCATCAGCGGGTCCTGCTTTTCTCCGTAGATCACGGCCGGGATCCGGCCGTCTCGCCGCTGCTCGCGCGCACCCCCTTTGCCGGCGCGGCTCCGCACCTCAGCCGCCAGGGAAACCACGTCTGCCATTCACTCAACTCCTCTTTCTCAAGGCGCGCCGCCACGGCCACCACGACCGAACGCCGTCAGGCATCGCGCCACGTCAATCAAACAGGCTGGAGACCGATGCCTCGTCACTGATCCGCTTCATCGCCTCCGCCATGAGCGGCCCGATCGAGAGCTGCTCGATGTTGTGCGAGATGCGCACCGCCTCGGTCGCCAGGATGCTGTCGGTGATGATCAACTTGTCGATCGGAGACGCCGACACCCGCGCGACCGCGCCGCCGGACAGCACACCATGGGTGGCGTAAGCCGCGACGGAGGCGGCACCCTCGTCCATCAGGGCGCGGGCGGCGTTGCAGAGCGTGCCGGCGGAATCGACGATATCGTCGATCAGGATGCAGCGCCGCCCACCGACATCGCCGATGACGTGCATCACCTCGGAGACGCCGGCGCTCTCCCGCCGCTTGTCGATGATGGCGAGATCGCTGCCCAGCCGCTTGGCGATGGAGCGGGCCCGGAACACGCCGCCGATATCGGGTGAAACGACCAGCAGATCCTCGGAATTGAAGCGCCGCTGGATATCGGTGGTGAAATCCGGCGCCGAATAGAGGTTATCCAGTGGGATGTCGAAAAACCCCTGGATCTGGCCCGCATGCAGGTCGAGCGTCAGCACCCGGTCGGCGCCCGCGACGGTGATCAGGTTGGCGACCAGCTTCGCCGAGATCGGCGTGCGCGGACCGGATTTGCGGTCCTGCCGGCCGTAGCCATAGTAGGGAATCACCGCCGTGATCCGTCTGGCCGAACCGCGCCGCAGCGCATCCAGCGTCACCAGCAGCTCCATCACGTTGTCGTTCGCGGGATACGAGGTCGACTGGATGACGAACACATCCTCGCCGCGGACGTTCTCGTGGATCTCGACGAACACCTCCATATCGGAGAAGCGCCGGATGCTGGCCTTGCAGATGGACAGGTTGAGGTAGGCGGCAATCGCGTCGGCGAGCGGCCGGTTGCTGTTGCAGGCGACGATTTTCATCGAGCGAAAGCCAGGTCGGGTGCGATTTCAGTTGACGATACGCAGACGAGGGAACCGGCTGTCCGGCCCGCCGCGGCTGATTGCTGTTTATTGGGCGCAGTGCGCCGGGACTGTAGCAACCCGTTCGCGGCGATGCAAACGGGTTGCTACGAAGCAGCACCTTCGAGCAAATTCCGCCACCCCTTCCCTCCCGCACACCGGCGCTCTATCCCATGTGTGGACGGCTCTCCGTTGGCAAGGGTTTCGTGGCGGCTCTGCGGCGTTGGTCGGTGCGACCATGTGTTCGGCCTTCTGACGCGGCACTGGCATGGCC
>WBZV01000706.1_pt1 | contig 17856 bp, 11 predicted proteins | sample 5204221 | NCBI WGS metagenome assembly WBZV01 (sample SAMN12344360, study PRJNA552823) | activated sludge metagenome | biome: Activated sludge suspended growth; feature: Nitrification reactor; material: Wastewater; isolation source: activated sludge from nitrification reactor of wastewater...
CACGGCCAGGGCGCCGTGGGCGACAAGCTGGCGGATCAGGGTGCGCCAGCCCTTGTCGTCGAGTTCGGTGCCGATGCCGAAGGTGCTCACCTGATCGTGCTGCCATTCCTTCACCTTGTCGGTGGCCTTGCCGATCAGTACGTCCACCACGTGGCCGGCGCCAAAGCGGCTGCCGGTCCGGAATACGCAGGACAGGGCCTTCTTGGCCGACTCCGTGGCATCGCGCACCTGGGGTGGGTGCAGACAGGTGTCGCAGTTGCCGCAGGGGGCCGAGTCTTCGTCGAAATAGCCCAGCAGGCGCTGGCGCCGGCAGCCGGTGGTTTCGCACAGGCCGAGCAGGGCGTCGAGCTTGGCGGTGGCCACGCGCTTCACCTCGGCGTCGGCTTCGCCCTGGTCGATGAAGCGTCGCTGCAGCACCAGGTCGGCCACGCTGTAGGCCATCCACGCCTCGGAGGGCAGGCCGTCGCGGCCGGCGCGGCCGGTCTCCTGGTAGTAGCCCTCGATGGAGCGGGGCAGGTCCAGGTGGGCGACAAAGCGCACGTCGGGCTTGTCGATGCCCATGCCGAAGGCGACGGTGGCGACCATCACGATACCGTCCTCGCGCAGGAAACGGTCCTGGTTGCGGGCGCGCTCGTCGGCGGCCATGCCGGCGTGGTAGGCCAGGGCCGCGATGCCCTTTTCCGCCAGCCACGCGGCGGTCTCATCCACCTTCTTGCGTGAGCTGCAATACACGATGCCGGCCTCGCCCAGATGCCCGTCGCGGATGAAGGCCAGGAGCTGGGCACGGGGATTGTCCTTGGGGACGATGGTGTAGCGGATGTTGGGCCGGTCGAAGCTGGAGACGAACTCTCGTGCGGTGGTGAGGCACAGGCGCTCGGCGATCTCGCGGCGGGTCTGGGCGTCGGCGGTGGCCGTGAGGGCGATGCGCGGGATCTGCGGGTAGCGCTCCTGCAGGATGGACAGTTGCAGGTACTCGGGCCGGAAGTCATGGCCCCACTGGGAGACGCAGTGGGCTTCGTCGATGGCAAACAGGGCGAGTTGGCCGGCCTCGTGGAGGTGGTCCAGCAGGTCGAGGAAACGCGGGGTGACGAGGCGCTCCGGCGCCACGTAGAGCATGTCCAGTGCCCCCGCCAGCATGGCCCGTTCGATCTCCATGGCCCGGTCGAAGCTCAGGCTGGAGTTCAGAAAATCCGCCGCTGCTCCGACTTCCTTCAGCGCACTGACCTGGTCCTGCATCAGGGCGATCAGCGGCGACACCACGATGGCCACCCCGGGCCGCAGCAGCGCCGGGATCTGGTAGCACAGGGATTTGCCGCCGCCCGTGGGCATCAGCACCAGGGCGTCGCCGCCGGCCGCCACGTGCTCGACGATATCCTCCTGGGGACCGCGGAACTGGGTGTAACCGAAGACGTGGAATAGGGTTTCGCGGGCGCGGCTCATAGGGCCGGGATTTTACCCCGACCAGCCGTGCACATCAGAACAGCTTTGCGAGGTGGCCTTGCAGGCCGGTCGGGTTCAAGAAAGTGAGTTCGTACATGCTGGAGAGGCCCGCCGCCTGCTCGTCGCCGAGGCCCAGGCAGCACAGGATGAACTGGCTCCGGTCGATGCCCAGGCGTTTGCGCAGGCGCAGGTACTTGTCGATGTCCTGGCGGAACTCGCCGGTCTTGCATTCGATGCACACCGGCGTGTTGCCATCCACCAGGAAGAACACATCGAGTTCGTGCAGGTCTTCGTTGGGGAAGATCACCGACAGGTTGCGGGTGCAGGAAAAGGGCTTCTGCCGTTCCTGGAAGAAGGTCAGCAGCTTCATCAGGGCATACCACTCGAGCCAGTCGCCGGCAAAGAAGTTGCGAATGGCCGGGGCCGTCTGGATGGTGGCCCGGCCGAGCTTGTCCTGCTTCTGGTAGTAGTACTTGGACAGGAAGGTGTGGTCATGGAGACGCTTGCAGAAGGCGTTGATGGCCTGACCCTCCTTCTGGCTCAGTTCGCCGAGCTTGAGGCTGAAGTTGGGCACGTCCTTCTGCTGGGCCCAGCGGATCTTGCCGATGACATCGCCGAGCAGGGCGTAGTTGTCGCCGATCTCCACCGCGAACTCATCGAAGAACCCGGTGGTGTCCACCGCATCGGGACTGGTGCGGACAGTGATCTGACGGCGCTGGAACCAGCCCACGATCTCGGCGTGCCAGGCCTCGCTGGTGAGATGCGCGGTGTTGTGGAGATCGATGCCGGCGAGATTGTTGCCCGTTGGCGAGCTGGGCGTCGGGGCAGGGCGCAGTTGCTTCAGTTCTTCCTGAAGTGCGAAGTACTGCTGAAGCACCTTGCGCACGAACAGCACCGTGTCGTAGACCGGAACCGGATTGCCGCAGGCCGGGCACGAGGTGTGAGTGCCGATCTGCTCAGCAGGGGCCTCGGCCACATGGCCGCATTTGTTGCAACGAAGGAGGGCCATCGGGGAGCCAATGAAAGACGGGTCGGCGAATTATGCCAACCCGTTGCCCGTCTGGCGACCCTGGTGCTGTTCAGGCGCCGCCGTGGTGCTCGGCCAGGTAGTGTTTGAGGACGGTTCGCAGCAGGGCGGCGTGGCGGACGTCACCCCTGTCCCGGGCATGCTGGATGTCGTCGGCGATCATGCGGCGGATGCGCTTGTCGCCATCCGGGGTATGGCACAGATAGCAGCCCATCTCGACGGCCACCATCTCGGGCAGGTGTTCATGCTCGGCGATGGCGAGGATTTCGTCTTCGGTCAGATCGGATAGTTCGATGCAGTCTTGTAGTGTCAACATGGGAAGCCCTCCTACTTTCTTCTGGTGTGAAAGCTTCGTTACAGTGATTTGACGCCTGTCACGGAAAGATCGTGTTGATCCAGGACAAGTGGGGCGCGTATTGCTGCAATGCGGCTAAAATCAATGCTTTTTCAAAGGGATGGGCATATGCAGGGTCTGACGCACTTCGGGGATGGCATCTACGCCGTGGATTCGGGTTACACGGGGCCCGATGTGGCGGCCATCCACCTGATCGAGGAGGCCGGCCGGGCGGCGCTGGTGGATACCGGCAACAACGACTCCCTGCGCCATGTGCTGGAAGCCCTGGCCGAGACCGGCCTGTCGGCGGACGCAGTGGATTATGTGCTGCTCACCCACATCCACCTGGACCACGCCGGTGGGGCCGGTGCCTTCATGCAGGCCTTCCCCAACGCCAAGCTGGTGGTGCATCCCCGGGGCGCCCGACACATGGCCGAGCCGTCCAAGCTGTTTGCGGGGGTGTCGGCGGTGTATGGGCCGGAGCGGGCGAAAGAGCTGTATGGCGAGCTGATCCCCGTGCCGGTGGCGCGCATCATCGAGGCCGGCGATGGCCATGAACTGGATCTGGGCGGGCGCGTCATCCGCGTCTTCGACACCCCCGGCCATGCCCGCCACCACGTGTGCTACTTCGATACGAAGAGCCGGGCCTTCTTCACCGGCGATACCTTCGGCCTGTCCTACAGGGCACTGGACGTGGGCGGCAAGCCCAGCATCTTCCCGACCACCACGCCCGTGCAGTTCGAGCCCGAGGCCATGCACGCCTCCATCCGCCGCATGGAGGCCGAGCAGCCCACCGCCATGTACCTCACCCACTACGCCCAGGTGCGGGACGTGCCGCGCCTGGCCGCCGACATGCACCGCCTGATCGATGCCCACGTGGCCATCGCCGAGCGCCACGAGGCCGCCGAGGGTCGCAAGAATTTGATCGAGCAGGATATCTGGGCCCTGGTCGGCGAAGAGGCCACCCGTGCCGGGTGGACCGTGCCCGAAGCCGAATGGCGGCGCATCCTGGCGCTGGATGTGGAGCTGAATGCCCAGGGGCTGGATGTGTGGCTGGAGGCGCGCAAGGGCTGAGCGCGGAAAGGCTGCGGGGGGTCGAGCTCATTCGACCTCCGCGCGTGGAATCACCGACGTGCCGGGGCACAGCGTTCGCAGTCGACCCCGTTCACCAATCGACTCATCCCCTTTGTGAATCGCTGTGGGTGATGCGGGTGTGCCGATTCCATCCGACTTTCTCGCGCAGCCCATGGTCATGCATACTTCTGTGCGTGAGCCATCTCGCATGGAGGTGGCTATTAGTCCATGGGAGGCGGGATGGGCAGACAGTTGATCGAATACGCTCTGGCTGATGGTCAGAGCATCGTGGTCGAGGCCGAAGGGGATGCGGGGCCCGTTCAGCGGGGCCGGGGCGATGCACCGGTCGAGCGGGCGGCCGAGTCATTTGAAGCGGCGGTCGCAAAACTCAAGCCGGCCGCGGCGGCTGTCATTGATGGCCTCAAGGGGCTCACCCCGGAAGAAATCACCCTGGAGCTGGGCCTGAAGTTCTCTGCCAAAGCGGGCGTGGTGCTGGCCTCGGCCGACAGCGAAGCCACTTTCAAGGTAACGCTGAAGTGGAAGCCCAAGGTTTGAGGGATGGGCGATGGATAGCTTTAAATCGATTTCGGATGCCTGGCTATGACATTCCCCATCAAAGTGTTGTTTCTGGCAGCCAATGGGGTCGATGCGCAGCGCCTCAGGTTGGATGAGGAAGCGCGTGATATTGAGGACAAAATCTCCCGGGTTGACCGGCAGGCGGTGGCGCTGGTGACCAAGGGGGCGGTTCGCGCTGAGGATTTGCAGTGCCTGCTGAACGAGCATCGGCCCGATATCCTGCATTTCAGCGGACACGGCGCTGAGGACGCAGCCATTGATTTCGTCAGCAATGGCAGTCGCAGTGCGCCGGTCTTCGCTGATGCGTTCTCGCAGGTTCTTTCTGCCAGTCCGGCACCAATCCGGGTGGTCGTCCTCAATGCGTGTTACTCCGACTCCCTGGCCAAAACGCTCCTGCCCCGGATTCCAGTGCTTATCGGCATGCGTACGCAAATAGGTGATCCCGCTGCACTGGCATTTTCTTGCGGATTCTATGGTGCCCTTGCCAGCCGTCTCCCTGTTCAAAAGGCTTTTGAACAGGGGTGTGCGGAGATTGCGGTCAGAAACCTCAACGAGGCGGAGACGCCAGTTCTCCACCATCAGGATGGTATTGACCCGGCCGGGATGTTGTTCTCTCGTAAGGATGGGACGCGCGAGCAAGCGACAGCTTCATCCAATCAATCCAAGACGGTGACGGCACCGAGTGAGACCCAGGCCAGCTTTGAAGCCAGCCTCCTTGAGCGAATCCTCATCGAACTCAATACCCCTGAACTCAAGCCACTACAACTTGCGTTCATCGCACGCGCCGGTGGCGGTGTGCACGGAGCCAGCATGCTTTCGGATGCGGTGACTGCGTGGTGGAGGAAGGGGGATGCCCCGGCGAGGCTCCGCGAACTGAGAGGCCTCACCCAAACGGTCTTGAAGGGGAAAGATGTCACTCCACAAACGGAGCGTATCCGCTTGCTGGCAGGGCTTCATCGAGTTCTCGGACTCGTAGCCATGGGCAGTGTTTCTGCAGATTGGGTGTCCAAGAACTGTACTGGCTCGAACCGCTATATTGATGCTCCCCTCCGGTTTGTCCCGAGCATTGAATTGGTTGCGGCGACGCTTGACGACAAGTTTGTGGTCAAGTTTACGCGGGCAACGGGCAGCGAAGTCAAAGGTAGTCGCACCCTCGATCCTGGGCGCTCCTTCGGTATGCTTGAGGATGGGTGGGAGTCCAGAACTTACGTATTGCAACTCGGCAGGGCACTATGGAAGTTGGAGTTCGGTGAGGATGCACCAGACACCTTTGATGATCAGCACTGTGCCCTGCTAGCGGACCGTTTCCTAACCGGAGAGGATGGGGTGCGCTCCATACGCTATGAGGATGTGTCGAGCCTTTCGGGTCATCCACTCAGCAAGAACGACGTTCGCACCATATTCAGCGAACTGTTTGCCGAGGTTAGTCTCATTCGCTTCAATTTTGCTGGCAGCACTGCGATGGGCTCTCCATTGGTAGTAAAGGAGGGGCCTTTGGTTAGCCAGATTCAACAATTCCTGGAGTTACTGGACCGCCATGACATTGCCGCGCATTCCGGTTGATGCACCCTTCGACCTCAACCCCATCGGTTCCTGGCCGTCCAGCCGCCACGTCTTCGACCAGACTTCCGCTGACGCCATTCTCATGGCCTGGGCGGCGGAGCGGCCCTTGCTGGTGCGGGGGGAGCCCGGCACCGGCAAGAGCCAACTCGCCCGTGCCGCGGCGCAGAAGCTGAACCGGGCCTTCATCTCGGAGGTGGTGCACGCCCGCACCGAGCCCCAGGATCTGCTATGGCGTTTTGATACCGTCGGCCGGCTTGGCGAAGCCCAGGCGTTGGCGGCGCGGGGTGCTCAATCCCCGGCGGGGGGGGGCGACGCCCTCGACCCGCGGCACTTCCTCAGCCCCGGCCCCTTGTGGTGGGCTTTCGACTGGCAGTCGGCCCGGCAGTGTCAGGCCGGCAGCCGTTATAAGGCCGCAGCCCCGGCCACGCCGGAGGGATGGACGCCAGAGGCGGGCTGCGTGTTGCTCATCGATGAGATCGACAAGGCCGATTCCGATGTGCCCAACAGCCTGCTGGAAACCCTTGGCAATCGCAGCTTCAATGTGCCCTGGCTGGCGGAGGGGGCTGTGGGGCAGGGTACGGCCACGCCACCCCTGGTGATCATCACCACCAATGAAGAGCGCGAGCTGCCCGCCGCCTTCCTGCGGCGCTGCCTGGTGCTGCAATACGAACTGCCCGATGACATCGTTCCCTGGCTGATCTCCCGTGGACGCATCCACTTCAGCCCCGAGGTGTGCAGCAACGACGTACTCGAAGCCGCTGCCCGACAACTGGCCAAAGACCGCATCGACGCCCGGCGGGCCGGAGTTACTCCGCCGGGGCAGGCCGAATACCTGGATCTCCTGAAAGCGCTCAGCACGCTGCGGGCCGTCGAGGCGGAGCAACTGGATCTGCTCAAACAGCTATCCCGCTTCGCCTACCGCAAGTTCCGCGAAGACAAGCCCCGTGGCGGCTGAGCCCCAGCCCACTCCCGTCAAGCCTTCGCCCTTGCAGGCGACCAGTCGGGCCGATCTGCTGCGCTGGATGGCGCGCACTGGCGAGCCGGTGGACAGCCTGGGGCGGGTGGCGGGGCTGTTGGGCTTGGAGGAGCTTGAACCATTGCTGCCTTCTGAGCCAGCATCAGGGGCAAGGATGTTTGGTAACTTTCAGCTTTCTGGTCCTTATGTACTTACAGCGTCGGCCCATGTGGGTGAGCTACCCGCAGAGCCCGCAGCCCGCTTCTTCGCCGTCCACCACCACGAACCCAGCCGCGCCACCCACACCCCGGACGACTACCACGGCCCCGAGTGCATCCGTGGGGTGGCCCCCCTCACGGAGGAGGACTTGCGCCCCCTCTCGCCCGGTGCCCATGTGCCGCGCTTGCCTCTGGTCCCCTGGCCCCGCCTGTGGCCTTTTCTCAAGTTGGCCCTGGGGGGTGACAGCCGCGCCGGGCTGGATGTGCCGCGCCTGGCCCGCCAGCTTGCCCGGGGCGAGGTGCTGCGCCACCTGCCCCACTTGAAGCGCCGCCGCTGGGCACCCGAGGCGGTGGTGCTCATCGACTTTGCCGAGCGCCTGCTGCCTTTCTGGGAGGACTTCAACGCCCTCTGCGCCCAGCTCCTGCCTCTGCGCGGCGCGCTGGGCCTGCGCCTGCTCAAGATGCTGGACCAGCCCGGCGGCCCCTGCCAACCCTGGCGCGAGCCCGATGCTCCGGCGCGGGACTGGCCCGCCCTGGCTACCGGCACGCCCCTGTTGATCCTTGGTGATCTGGCCCTTCTGGAGGGGCCGGACTCGGCCACTCGCCAACGCTGGCTGCACTTTGGCCGGCAGCTCCGCGGCCGTGGTGTGCGGCCCCTGGTGCTGGCACCTATTGGCACCGAGCATCTGGACGAGGATGTGCTGACCGTGTTCGACGTGGTGTGCTGGAGCCCCGACACCGCCCTGCGTCCGCGCCGCGTCCAGGCCTTGAACATCCCGCAAGCCGATGGTGCGGCGTGCCCCCGTCCAGTGGATGATCTGCTCGCCTTGCTCTCGCCGGCCATCCGCATCGAGCCCGAACTCCTCCGAGCGGCCCTGCGTCTGCTCGACACTGGCGGCCTCCAGGCGGGGCTGGAGGCCGACTTCTGGCTGCATCCCGATGTGGCCGCCTCCATGTTGGGTTGCACCTTCCACGCCGCGTCCCAGGCAGACCACCGGGCGCGTTTTGGTGCTCACCCGCCGGCGCTTCAGGTGGCGCTGCTGCAGCTCTTGCGCCAGCATCATGGCCCCTGCCACCCGGCCGTGCTCCATGAAGAAACCCTGACCTGGGCCAGCCTCGCCGCCCCCGCCGCCCAGGCGGAATTCGTTTCCGAGATCCAGGCCGCTGCACGCTTCATGCTGGGCACCGCGGCGGCCTTCTACCAGGCGTCTCATCACCTTGAGGAGGGCAAGGTGGCCTATGCCCGCCGCAGCCTGATCCGCGCCCACCCCGGCCTGCGCGAGAACCAGCGCTATCTGGACGTGCTCTACGCCCAGGCCTGGCGGGACGCCCTGGAAGCGGGCACCGACGTGCCGGTCACCGCCGATGGTCTGGACACCCGGGAGATCCTGCGTGCCCTGACGCCACCTGCGGCCGATCTGAGGTTGCGCACGCTTGTCCAGCGTGGGGCGGAGTTGTGGCTGGAGGGACATCTCTTCGAGTTCGATCCGGGTGCCATCCTGTCCAGCCGCAGCCTGCTCCTGCAGTGGCAGTTTGCCGCGCCGGTGATCGAGCTTGAAACCACTTCCGTCGGGGGTGACGTCCAGCGCGTGCTTGTACCCATCAGGCAGGGCGCCCAGCGCCTGGCCTCTCTCGACCAGACCCTGAGCCGTCTGCGTCTCCTTACCGAGCAGGGCGAGATCGTCATCGAGAGTCTTGTTCGACCCTCCTGGGCCAAGACGATGGGGCGTGACGAGTTCGAACTGTGGTGCGAGGTAGAGTGGCTGGGCCGCCGGGTGAGGCTACCCTGGGGGCCGCAGGGGGATGGCGCAAACTGGGGCTGGCAGGGGCGTGAGGGTGTGGGGGTGGATGAGTTCGGCCTTTACGCGGAGTTCTCGGTGAAAGGGGTGTCCCAGCGCTGCCGATGGATTGCGCCCGGCACCTTCCCGATGGGGTCACCGCCAGACGAGCCAAGCCGATCCGACGACGAAACCTTGCATGAAGTAACCCTTAGCCGCGGCTACTGGCTGGCGGATACGGCCTGCACTCAGGCCCTGTGGCAGGCAGTGATGGGGGAGAATCCCAGCTTCTTTCAAGATGACCCTGCCCAGCCTGTGGAGCAGGTGAGCTGGGAGGTCGTGCACACCTTTCTGGATCGTCTGAATGCGCTGGTGCCGGGGCTGGATGCGGGCCTGCCCAGCGAGGCCCAGTGGGAGTATGCCTGCCGGGCGGGCACGACGGCGCCCTTTTCGTTTGGCAGGAACATCACGCCCGAGCAGGTGAACTACCACGGCAATTATCCCTACGCCGGTGCGGAGAAGGGCTTGTACCGGGAGAGGACCGTCGCCGTGGGCTCGCTTCCTCCCAACCCCTGGGGCCTGTACGAGATGCACGGCAACGTCTGGGAATGGTGTGCGGACTGGCACGGCCCCTATCCCGACGGCTCGCAGATCGACCCGGCCGGCCCTCCGGATGGCAGCTGGCGCGTGCTGCGCGGCGGGTCGTGGGACGACTTCGCGCGTCACTGCCGTTCTGCCTTCCGCGACGACGACCCGCCCGATGAGGCCGACCACTTCATTGGCTTCCGCCTTGCCCCAGGTCAAAGGCCAGCAGGGGAGGCGTCGCGGCACGCGGACGGGCGGGCGCAAGCGGAGCGCGCCGGCCAGGCCGGGGGCGGCGACGCCGGTGTTCAGAAGGGTGGTCTCATCAATCGTGTTGTGGGCTTTTTCAAGAAACCGGGTAAATCCAGGTAAGGCGCAGACCATGCGATTCCAATTCTTCACCATCCCCGTCCACACGCCCGAAGCCGCGCAGGAGGCCCTCAATGTTTTCTGCGCACAACACCGCATCGTGTCCTCCGACCGCCAGTTTGTGGCCCAGGGGGCAGACAGTTTCTGGGCGGTGTGCCTGGCCTGGGCCGAGGGGGTAGCGCCTGGCCTGCCATCTCAAGGCAAGCGGGACAGGGTGGACTACCGGGAGGTCTTGAGCGATACCGACTTTGCGGCGTTCGCCGAGTTGCGTCAGTTGCGCAAAACCCTGGCAGAGCGGGAAGGGGTGCCGGCCTATGCCATCTTCACCAATGAGCAACTCGCCGAGATCGTGCAGAGAAAGCTCCGCACTGCCAGCGCCCTTGGGGAGATCGAGGGCGTGGGCAAGGCCCGCGTGGACAAGTATGGCGCGCTGTTTCTGGCCCTGTTGGGCCGGGTTCTGGGTAGCGCTGCCAACGGGGGGGCGGTACCCCAGGCGGCCCCCGCACCTGCGACGCACGAGCCCACCCCATGAAGCGCCTGGCGGTGAGCCTTGGTGAGCTGGCAAGTTGGGACAACCTGTTGCTGGCCACCTGGAAAGCTGCCCGGGGCAAGCGCAGCCGCCCACAGGTCCAGGCCTTTCTGGCGGATCTGGATGGCGCACTGGCGCGCCTGGCTGCCGGCATTCTGGACGGTGCCGTGCCGGTGGGGCGTTATCGCGAATTCCTGATCCACGACCCAAAGTTGCGCCGCATTCACGCTGCCTGCTTCGAAGACAGGGTGCTGCACCACGCTATTCTCAACCTCGTCGGGCCTGTGTTTGAACGGAGTCTGGTCGATAGCAGCTATGCCTGCCGCCCCGGCATGGGCAGTCATGCTGCAGTCCTGCGGGCTCAGCAGCACCTGCGTCGTCATGCGTGGTTTGGTCAGGTGGACGTGGCTGGCTACTTTCCCGCCATCAACCATGTCACGCTCAAAGGGCTCCTGGCGCGGTGCTTCAAGGGTGGGGATTTCCTGGCGCTATTGGGGCGCATCATTGATGGCTACGAGGCGGTGCCGGGCCATGGCCTGCCTATCGGGGCGCTCACCTCCCAGCACTTTGCCAATCACTACCTCGATGGTGCTGATCGCCTGCTGCGCACCCATCCGGCCGTGTGTGCCCACCTGCGCTACATGGACGACATGCTTTGGTGGTGCGCACGGCGGGAGGATGTAAGGGAGGTGTTGGCAGAGCTGTCTGCCTATCTGGCAGCAGAGAGGGGGCTGTGCCTCAAGCCGGCACCGGAGATCAACCGCAGTAGCCATGGCCTGCGTTTTTGTGGCTACCGCATCAAGCCGGGCACGATCCGCCTGACCCGTCGCAAGCAACGCCGTTACCGGGTCCTGCGCACGCATTGGGAGGCCGCCTGGGAGCGTGGTGAGATCGACTCGCCCAGCCTGCAAAGGGCCTACGATGCATTGCTGGCACCCACCCTGCTGGCCGATGCACGAGTGTGGCGGCAGCACGACTTGCGTATCCACCCCTGCCTGTACGACCATGGCGAAGGGTGATCGTCAAAGACAGCAGGCGCGTGCTGCGCGGCGGGTCGTGGAACAACAACGCGCAGAACTGCCGTTCTGCCTACCGCAACAACAACCCGCCCGATGAGGCCAACCACAACATTGGCTTCCGCCTTGCCCCAGCTCAAAAGCCGGAGAGTCCGCCTTTGACCAGACTTTCATCCTGTCCGTGGTGCCTGCTGGGGCTGCGGCAAAAACCCAAGGCCACCCGGTGCGTGAGTAGGGCATGCAGGAGCATGCCCGAAAGCCCGCCGGGCTGGCGCCCGCGTTTTCATGGGGGCAGTCCCGGATGAGCCTGATCCTCCCCGATCCCTTTCCCCCACCCTGGGCCTGTGAATGGGCTGATGATGCCGAGTGGGGGCTGTCTGCGACCTTGAGTTTCAGAGGCGTCAGGCAGCGCTTTCGCTGGATCGCGCCCGGCACCTTCCCGATGGGGTCACCGCCGGACGAGCCAAGCCGATCTGCCAACGACACCCTGCATGAAGTAACCCTCAGCCGCGGCTACTGGCTGGCGGATACGGCCTGCACTCAGGCCCTGTGGCAGGCAGTGATGGGGGAGAATCCCAGCTTCTTTCAAGATGACCCTGCCCAGCCTGTAGAGCAGGTGAGCTGGGAGGCCGTGCAGACCTTTCTGGATCGTCTGAATGCGCTGGTGCCGGGGCTGGATGCGGGCCTGCCCAGCGAGGCCCAGTGGGAGTATGCCTGCCGGGCGGGCACGACGGCGCCCTTTTCGTTTGGCAGGAACATCACACCCGAGCAGGTGAACTACGACGGCAATTATCCCTACGCCGGTGCGGAGAAGGGCTTGTACCGGGAGAAGACCGTCGCCGTGGGGTCGCTTCCTCCCAACCCCTGGGGTTTGTACGAGATGCACGGCAACGTCTGGGAGTGGTGTGCGGACTGGTACGGCCCCTATCCCGACGGCTCGCAGATCGACCCGGCCGGCCCTCCGGATGGTAGCTGGCGCGTGCTGCGCGGCGGGTCGTGGTTCAGCCACGCGCAGGACTGCCGTTCTGCCTGCCGCTACGGCATCCCGCCCGTTGTGGCCGACCACATCATTGGCTTCCGCCTTGCCCCAGGTCAAAGGCCAGCAGGGGAGGCGTCGCGGCACGCGGACGGGCAGGCGCAAGCGGAGCGTGCCGGCCAAGCCGGGGGCAGCGACGCCGGTGGATGACGGAGTCTGACGTCGGATAGGGCCGGCGCGCCTGATTGTCCTGCCGCGCAACGCCTTGCGGGGGCGACTCAAATTGTCCCCACGATCTCTCCCGCTCCGGTTTGTACATCCGGAGCGCCTTTTTCACTTCACGCCGGGTGCCGCTCAGCGGGCGGTGCCGAAGACGGTCTGCCATAGGGCTTGCACCCCCGCTGCGGCTTCGGCGACCTGTTCCCGGTCGACCCGGGAGGCCTGGTTGTTGAGGCGCAGGCCGTGTTGCAGGCGGCGGTATTCCCGGTAGGTGTCGGCCACGGTGCTGGCCTGCTCGGTGGGGATGAGGCCGAGTTCGCCGGCCATGTGGAGCAGGGCGATGTTGCCCAGGTTGCCGCACAGGCCGGGGTGTTCGTGGGCGTGGCCCAGGACCAGGTACTGGACCATGAACTCCACGTCCACCAGGCCGCCCTTGTCGTGCTTGAGGTCGAACAGGTTTGTCTTGTTGGGGTGGCCGTCGGCCATGCGCTCACGCATGGCCAGCACTTCCTCCCGCAGCTTGGTGAGGTCGCGTTTCTGGCGCAGCACTTCGATGCGGATGGCCTCGAACTTGGCACCGATGGCCTTGTCTCCGGCGCAGAAGCGGGCCCGGGTGAGGGCCTGGTGTTCCCACACCCAGGCGTTTTCCAGCTGATACTGGCGGAAGGATTCGAGGGACACCACCATCAGGCCCGAGTCGCCGTTGGGGCGCAGGCGCAGGTCGGTCTCGAAGAGGTGGCCGGCGGGGGTCTGGGCGGACAGCCAGGTGTTGGTGCGCTGCCCCAGGCGGGTGTAAACCTCGGCGGATTCGGGGGCGTCATCGTCGTGTACGAAGACCATGTCCAGGTCGGAGGCGTAGCCCAATTCCTTGCCGCCCAGCTTGCCATAGGCCAGCACGGCAAACTTCGGGTCGTCCCGGTGGCGGGTCTTGATCTTGCGCCAGCACATGGTCACGGTGAGGTCCACCATGATGTCGGCCAGGGCGGACAGAAAATCCGCGTGGCGTTCGACGGTGAGCTTGCCGGCAATGTCCTTGGTGAGCAGGCGGAAGACCTGGGCGTGGTGCTGCTCGCGCATCAGGTCCATCTGGCGTTCCATGTCGGGCTCGATCTCGTCGAGCTGGGTTGCCAGCTGCTCCCGGAAGGCCTGGAGATCGATCTCTTCCTCAAGCATGCGGGGGTCGAGGGCTTCGTCGAGGAGGATGGGGTGACGGTTGAGGAACTGGGCGGCCCAGGCCGAGGCGCCGACCAGCTCGGCCACCTTGTGCAGGGTCTGGGGATATTGCTGCAGCAGGGCCAGGTAGGAGCCGCGCCGGCTGATGGCGTCGAGCATGTCGAGGAGGCGCTCGAAGGTGGCGTTGGGGTCGGTGGTTTCGGCGGCGGCCTCGACCACCCGCGGAATCAGCGGGTCGAAGCGGGTCTTGATGGAGGGGGGCATCTGCAGGTAGCGGTTGCCGGTCTTGAGGGTGGCCAGACGGCGGGCGGCGGCGGCCGGGTCGGGGTAGCCCAGGCGCTGGAACTCCTCGCTGCAGCGCGCTTCGTCACCGGCGCTGGCCCACAGGGTGTCCAGGTCGTGGCCCTTTTCGTTGGGGTCGCCGAAGACGCTGTTGAAATGGCGGGCAACGGCGGAGCGGTGGTCGTCCAGCTCGGTAAGCAGGGCCTCGTAGGAGCCAAAGCCCATGGAGCGGGCGATGATGGCCTGGTCGGCGGGCTCGGTCGGCAGGTTGTGGGTCTGGGCGTCGTCCAGGTATTGCAGGCGGTGTTCCACCCGGCGCAGGAAGTCGTAGGCAGCGGCCAGTTCGCGCTCGGCCTCGCGGGTGATGATGCCCCGTTCGGCCAGGCGGCCCAGCACCTTGAGGGTGGGTTTGATCTGCAGGGCGGTGTCGCGGCCGCCACGGATGAGCTGGAAGACCTGGGCCAGGAACTCGATCTCGCGGATGCCGCCGGGGCCGAGCTTGACGTTGTTCACCATGTCCTTGCGGGCCACCTCGCGGCGGATCTGGGCGTGCAGGTCACGCATGGCGTTGATGGCGCCGAAGTCGAGGTATTTGCGGAAGATGAAGGGTCGGGAGATGGCGGTGAGCTCGGCGCTGCGGATGCCGGTCATCACCCGGGCCTTGATCCAGGCGTAACGTTCCCACTCGCGGCCCTGGGTGATGAAGTAGTTCTCGAGCATGTCGAAGCTCGCCACCAGGGGGCCGGATTCGCCGTTGGGGCGCAGGCGCATGTCCACCCGGAAGACCTGCCCGTCACCGGTGATGTCGTTGATGGCCTGGATCAGACCACGGCCGAGCTTGGTGAAGAACTCGAAGTTGTCGATGATCTTGGGGCCGGCGGTGCTGCCGTCCTCGGGGTAAACAAAGATCAGGTCGATGTCCGACGACACGTTGAGTTCGCGACCGCCGAGCTTGCCCATGCCAATGATGATGAACTCCTGCTCGCGTCCGTCGGCCGACAGGGGCGTGCCGTGGCGGGCCACCAGTTGTGCCCGCAGGACGTCGTGGGTGGCCTCAACTGCAATATCGGCCAGCAGGGTCATGGTTTCGGTGACTTCGCTGAGGTCCGCCAGGTGGGCGATGTCGCGCACCATCACGTGGGCGATCACCCAGGCCCGCAGCTTGCGCAACACCGGCTTGAGGGTGTTGTCGTCCACCTTTTCATCGCGCAGGTAGTCGCGCAGGGCGGTGGCGTCGAGGGGGGCGCCGATGCTCGCGGCGAGACGTTCGGCGAGCCACGGGCGGCTGTCGAGCTGGCGGCGCAGGAAACGCGAGCAGGCCAGGGCGTCGAGGATGGGCTGGGGCAGGATGGCGGGCTGATCGGACATGGCGTGGGGCGATTGGTAGAATGCGGAATTGTTCATGTTCACCCCGTCTTATGTCCGTCGGACTGATATTCGTCAAGCCTGATGCCGGATGGGCCCCCATCCGCGTGCCTGTCCGGCCTTTCCATGATGCCGTCGTCGGGCCGCTGTCGCCTGCCCCGATGGCCTGCCATCCGGCGCGTGGCTGAGGGCCGCTTGTCCCTCCTGCGGCCCTCGGGCCGGTGGCTCAGGCGCCTGGCATGGGCGGGGCTGATCGCCTATTTCGTCTGTGGTCTGGCCTTTCTGGGGCTGCGCCACCTCGTGCTGCCCAAGGTGCCGGCCTATCGGGGCGAGGTGGCGCGGCTCCTGTCCGCGTCCCTTGGCTTGCCCGTGGATATCGCCAGTCTCTCGGCCGACTGGCAGGGGCTGCATCCGCGGCTGCAGATGGGTGGGGTGACGATCCATGATGGTGCCGGCCGCGCCGCCCTGAGTCTCGACCGGGTGGACGCCGAAGTGGGCTGGAGCTCGCTGTTGCGGATGCGCTTGCGTCTCCACCGCCTCGAGATCGACTCGCCGCAACTGGCCATCCGGCGCGGTGCCGACGGGCAGGTGTTCGTGGCCGGCCTGCCCGTTGTCGCCGGGGGCGACCAGGGGGATTTCACCGCTTGGCTCCTGGACCAGCGCCAGGTGGTGGTTCGCAATGCGCGCGTGGCGTGGTCCGATGCCTTGCGCGGGGCTGACACCCTGGTGCTCGACAAGCTGGAGTTCCGCCTCGACAACCGGGGGGATCATCACCGCTTCGGCCTGCGTGCCCAGCCCCCGGGCCAGTTGGCCGCTGCCCTCGATCTGCGCGGTGACCTGATCGGGCGCGACGCCGCCCACCCCGAGACGTGGCGTGGCGAGCTCTACGCCAGCCTCGACTACGCCGACATGGGGGCCTGGCGGGCCTGGGTGGACTATCCCCTCGATATCAGCGGTGCCGGGGGCCTGCGGGCCTGGCTGGAAATCGCCGATGGCAGGCTGCTGGGTGCGACAGCCGACTTTGCCCTGCGTGACGCCCGCGTGCGTCTGGCCCCCGAGCTGGAAGACATCGCCATGACCGAGGCGGCAGGGCGCCTGCGGGTGCGCCGCCACAAGGACGGCCTGGAGGCCAGTGGCAGCAAGCTGCGCCTGCAGACCCACGATGGCCTGAAGGTGCAGCCCACCGACTTCTTCCTGCGGCTTGTGGCGTCCGATGGCGCCCAGCCTGCCCGGGGTGAGTTCGTGGCCAATCAGCTCGACCTCGGTGTGCTCTCGCGCCTGGCCGGCCGCTTGCCCTTCGATGAAGGGCTGCGCAAGCGCCTGGCCACCCTGGCCCCGGCGGGCCGGGTGGCGCCGGTGGATCTCAAATGGAGCCTGAAGGGCGACACGTTGGCCACCTACACGGTGGATGCCCGCTTCGAGCGGCTGGGCATCGAGCCCCTCGGCGCCTGGCCGGGCTTTGCCGGCATGGCGGGGCGCATCGAGGGCAACGAGCGGGGTGGGCGTTTCACCCTCAGCGGGCGGGATGCCGGCCTTGAGTTGCCCCAGGTCTTTCCCGAGGCCCATCTGCAACTGTCGGAGCTGGCGGCGGAAGGGAGCTGGAGTCACCCCGAGGGCGCCTTGGAGGTTACGCTGGCAAGCGCCAGTTTCGCCAACGAGGATGCCCGTGGCACGGCCTCCGGCCGCTACCGGGCCACTCCCGACACCCCCGGACGGATCGATCTGCAGGCGCGCCTCTCGGAGGCGGATGCCACCGCCGTATGGCGCTACATTCCCCATGTGGTGGGCAAGGCGGCCCGCGACTGGTTGCAACGGGCGCTGGTGGGCGGCAAGGCGGTGGATACCCGCCTGGTGCTGAAGGGCGACCTGTCGCGCTTCCCCTTCCGTGATCCGCGGGAGGGAAGCTTCCGGGTGGCTGCGCGGATCCGCGACGGGCAGCTGGACTACGCCCCGGGATGGCCGAAGATCGACGGCGTGGCCGGTGAGCTGGTTTTCGAGGGTGCGGGGATGACGGTGAAGGCCCAGAGCGGGCGCATCCTTGGCGTGGCGCTGAAGGATGTGAGCGCCGTTCTGCCCGATTTCGAGACCGATGAAGTCATCACTATCCGTGGGGCGGCGGAGGGGCCGACGCCGGATTTCCTGCGCTTCATTGCCGAGAGCCCGGTGGCCGGCATGATCAACCACTTTACCGACCCCTTCCGTGCCGAGGGGCGGGGCAAGCTCGACCTGCAACTGGTGCTGCCCCTGCACAAGTTGGAGCAGTCCCGGGTCAAGGGCGAATACCAGTTCACCCGCAACCAGCTTCAGCCCGACCCGGCCATGCCGGTCCTCACCGAGGCGTCGGGGCGGGTCGAGTTCACCGAGAGTCAGCTTGGCGTGC
>WBZV01000707.1_pt1 | contig 17854 bp, 26 predicted proteins | sample 5204221 | NCBI WGS metagenome assembly WBZV01 (sample SAMN12344360, study PRJNA552823) | activated sludge metagenome | biome: Activated sludge suspended growth; feature: Nitrification reactor; material: Wastewater; isolation source: activated sludge from nitrification reactor of wastewater...
TCTCGATTCCTTTAATGAGGTCGCCTACAGGCGAGGGGGGGTCGCCTACAGGCGAGGGGGGGTCGCCTACAGGCGAGGGGGGGTCGCCTACAGGCGAGGGGGGGTCGCCTACAGGCGAGGGGGGGTTAGGCATTATGGATGCCGCTTCGCTGGCAACGGCAGTGTGCGTGATCGCCAGAATCGCCAGCGGCACCGGCTCCACGAACATGATGCAGTTCCGCAGAATTCCCTGCTGCACGATGTCCCGGTACTCCCTACGGATGTAGCCACCTTCTTCCAATCGCTTGAGCGCCTTCCTCGTCTGATCCTTGGTAAGGCCAAACTTTGATGAAAAATAGGCGGCGGTACACTGGAACATATCGCCATCGAAGTGCTTGCGTAAAAGCGGTTTACCGCCCTTGGTCAGCGTTTGGTAGGGCCGATACCAGTAGATGATCTCGGCCAGGATGACGATGGCTGGCAAGTCTGGCTTGCCGGACTCCAGTGTGATCCGCTGATACCACGGGTGAGGGATGATGTTCCCCTCGAAGTGGATTTTGCCGATCTCGGCTACCGTCGCCGGCAGGGAGGCGGCCTGTTCGTCGGGGACGGAACTTGTGCAGGACCCATGCTTCATAGCTTTGCTCCTTCGATGATCCTTGGAGTACTGGCAAGGTCCGCGAGCCGCCAAGCAAACACGGACTTTGCCATTTTGATGCGATGCAATAGTCTATTTTGGTACTTTCCGGGATAACCCTTAAACAACCCGCCTAAAAACAGGCGGGCCATGAAAAAAACCATTCACTCCGAGGAGTACACCGCTCTGTTAAGACTCTTGCGCCAGAAACGGCAGGATGCCGGTCTTACCCAACTCCAACTTGCGCGGGCGCTTAAGACCTCGCAATCGTTCATCGGGAAGTGCGAGCGCGGTGAGCGCCGCATCGACGTGCTCGAACTCCAGGCGTTCTGCCGCGTGCTCGGCATCGAGCTACAAGCGTTCATGGTCGAACTCCAGAAGCGCCAGTAGCGCCGGTAGGTGCGGGTTACCGGCCAGCATCCGCCCGAGTGCGTTCGCCCCGTCTCCGCTACGCGGCTTGCGGCCATCGCGCCAGCTCCTCAGGTTGGCAGTTCAGGGCGCTGGAAATCTTTTGGCGCAACTCATCGGTCAGCGGACGTTCTCCCGTCTCGATCATGCTGATGTAGTTGCGGGTAACGCCGATCCGTCGCGCTAGCTCGGCCTGATTCATCTTCAGGATTGTGCGACGTACAACGATAGCGTGACCAACATCATTGCTCATATCCGCTCTCTGGTTACTTTTAGTAACTCTATACTAGATTTAAGTCGCGGTTAATGCAACGGTGTAAGGCGCAATTTAGAGTTCGGCGCCACTCCTCAGCGCTATCGCTGTCCGCGCTTCCGCGTTTACTGGCTTCGGGAACCAGCGCGCATCCCTGCGGGGCGGCGCGCTCCTGGCGCGCACGCTGCCCTCTGCCCGTCCGTGGGAAGTTGCGCCGCCGTCCGTGGCGGCGCTGAAGAAGAACGGTCTGGCAAGCGGCCCGGCGCCCTCCCTGGCGCAGGGGCCGAGCACGGTCGGTCGCACCCCAACGAAAAGAATCCCTGTCTTTAGTCGGGGGCGCAGCCCCCGTACCCCCGCCATCCCTGGCTTTTGTGCTCTCTTCGTTCGCTCCCCGCGCCGGGCCGGGGGGCTTCTCGCGCTTTGTGCCCTTCGCTTACGCCGGGCGCAAGGGTTCGGTCGCTTCGCTCCCCGCTTCGCGCCCTTGCCCCCGTCTTCGCTTCGGGCCGTCGCGCGCTTGCCCCCTCCGGCCCTGGCGCTGGGGGGGCGGGGTTGGGTTCCCTCCCGTCCCTGTCGCCCGCTCCCGGCGGGCGCTTCCGCCGCTCCCTGCGGCGGGGGGTGGCGGGTTCTCTGGTTCGCTGGTTTTTTGGGGGTGTGTCGTGGCTCGTTCTCTGGTGGTTCCTTCCGCTTCGTCGGTCGTCCTTTCCGCGCGCTCTTCGCTTGCGCCCTGGGCGGGGTTGGCTCTTGGCGTCTCGTTCCGCTCGTCTTCCGTGGCGCTGTCGGGTTTCGTGGCGGTTTGCCGGTTCGCCTCGCCCGCCGCCGCCGCCCGGTTCGCGCGGTCGTGGGGCGCGCGCTTGCCCGCGGCCTGTCGGGGTTGTCTGGTTCGCCTGGTTCCCGCCGTTGCGGGCGCCGCGCCCTCGTGGGTGGTTTCCGTCCCGGTGGCGCCGCCGCCCGTTCCCGTTCGCCGCGGCGGCGCTTCGCGCCACCTCGCCGCCGTGTTCGCCGCTCGTTGCGCGGTGGCCGCGTAGTGTCGCCCTTGGTTGTGTTCGCTGCCGGGCTCCCGCCCGGCTGCGTCGCTTGGTCGCCCTGGCCGCGCCGGGGTGCGCTGGTGGTCGTGGCGTGCCCCTCGCGGCTCGCGGCTTGCGCCGCTCGCCGCCGCGCGGTTTGGTTTGGCCTGCGCGTCGCTGGCCCCGCGCCTTCCGGTGGTCGCTGGTTGGTGGCGGTGGCGCTTCCGCTGGCCTCGCGCCCCTGCCCGCTGTCGTGGCGTTTGGGTGGCGTCGCGCCCGGTCGCGCGCCGGCGCTCCCTGGCGTTCCGCTTCCCGTTCCTCCGCGCGGCGGTTTTTCTCGCTCCCCTTCTCGTTCCGTTCCCGCTGTTTCTTTCCACCAGGGCCGGCTTTTTTAGTCGGCTTTTTCTCATATTTTGTCTTAATTTTTAGTCGTTTTTTCTTCGCTTACAGCGTCATTATTATTCAGCCATAATTAAAAAATAGTTGGCTTTTAACGGCTTGTTTGTTACAATAAGTAACAAGGATATGGACTAAACGGATTCAGCGCGCTCTTTCTCGGTAGGCTCGGGCGCGTAAAAGGGAGAAACCGAGATTTCAAACTTTGGAAACCGCTAACTTTTTTAGGAGTAAACGCTATGAAACTTGCTGCAAATGCTTATGCGATTGGCCCGAGTCTCTATGACTTTGACCGCGATGAATGGGAAAAAGAAGAAATCCGACGCGACGCACGGGACGCGGCTTTTGAAGACCATTATGAGTTATGGCGCAGGTTTTCATACTGCGACCGCAACAAAGAAAAGACTATTGAGGAGATCGGTGAAGTCATGAGAGAGGCGTTTGACAGCCTTTATTGCAATGAGAAAGATTGTGCGAGATTTGAGCAAGTGATCTTTTCCTGGTATTGCTCGGATGATAACCGGGACGTAAAGAATGAGATTTATGGCTTATTGGACAAGCACATCAGGAAGGTGATTAGAAAGGAATGGGAACGAGAGCAGGAAGCGGTATGAAAAAAGGCGCTTGCGTTGCGGCAAACAACGCGAGCGCCCCACTACAACCCCGAACCATGACGAACGAGGTACTAACGATGCTAACCGCAACACAAACCGACTGGCAAGCCCGGCTTGCCGCCGATCCTGCCTATCAGGCTTGGATGGACGCCGACGAACAAGCCTACTTCAACAAGCTGGCGCAAGAGGAAGAAGCCCGCCGCTATCCGTATGGCCGGCCCGAACAGGATACCGGCTGGTATTGGGAAAAGCCGACCTGGGGAGGCGCGTCATGATCCAGCTCTACCCGGACATGAAACTGGTTACCGCTTGTTATTTCCTGCGTTTAAGCGGTTTTCGCTTGCGCTGGAATATCCAAAAGCGCGCCCTCGAAATTGCCCCGATCCAATCCCTTTAACCCGATGAGGCACCCGCCAGCAATGGCGGGTGAATGAAAATGGGAAATGAAATCATCCTTGACGATGTGACCAAACTCGAACCGGGTCAGATTTTGGCGGATTCAATCCGTCAGTGGCGTTCCGACTGCCAAGCCGGACAATTCAAGATCGGCGCGAGCAACTTTCGCGGCCCCAAACTCGACATGGAGTTAATCGGCGCGCAAATATCGGAAGGCGAGTATTTCGGCTATCCGTTGATGAAGTGGCTTGCCGTTCTTTTTATTGATCCAGATGGCGTTCTTTCCTCTGTTTTGTTCAAGACCGAAAGCCTTGACCAGTTCGATGAATTGCGCCGCTCCTATCGCTTGAAAGGCGAGTCCCTTCTAGGCAAAACGATCCGGGCGCACATGTGCAAGCGCGCCAGTCGGGCTAACGGCAACGGCTATTTCGCGGTGGAGTTCGAGGTTGTGAGCGCCGGTAAATACGCCGAAGCCATCGCGCAATTCAGGCAGCTTCATTACACGCCGGAATTTATCCGGCTGATCGAATCGAAGCCCGCCGAGAACGGCAACGGCAACGGCGAGAGCGGCAACACTAACGGCAACGGCAAGAAGAAGTAACCGCCATTGCGCCAAGGAGGGCGCTTACCTTGGAGACCGCCGAATGAATGACAACGAAACGAGAGTAGTGGGTGTGTTCAGAATTGGAAATGGTAAAATGCTACACCCCGCTATTAAGGATAAAAGTAGCGGCTGGATTTCATTAACTTGCGGATGTCCGAACACGAGTAATGGGTTTGGTGTGAGCGGCGGCAGTTTCTTTGAAAACATTGCGCCAACTTGCAAGCGCAGCAAGAGGTTGTCGAAATGAACAACCGCGACTATCAAAACCTGCAAGGTATTTCCTCGCACTGGCTGATTGCCATGCTCGACAGCCCCGCCGCTTGTTGGCGCAAGTATCTGGACCCGCAGCGACCCGCCGAGGAACAAACCGCCGCGCTTCGGCTGGGAACGCTGGTGCATGGCTTGGCGTTGACGCCGCGCCAGTTCGAGCGGGAATTCCGGGTTATCCGTGAAAGCCGCCGTTCTCGGAACGGGCGAGCGGAATGGGAATGGACGCTTGCCCAGGGCTGGACGCCGATCAAGCCCGCCGAACTCGACCAGGCCCGCGCCCTCGTCGCCGCCCTGCACGCCAGCCCGGAAACCCGCAAGTTGTTACGTCACGGCAAAAAGGAGCGAACCATCATCCAGCCCAGGGCGCGCGGCTTGCTTCCCCTCAAGGCCCGGATCGACGTTCACGACGAGAGCCAGCGGCAAGTAGTGGAACTGAAAACGACATGGAATCTTGCCGCCTCACGGGCGACGATGGAACGGTATCGCTATCCGCTATCCGCCGCGTTCTATCGGGAGTTGGTGCGCGGCCTGAGCGTGATTTTCGTCTTCGTGCAAACCCGAGCGCCTTACGAGGTCCTCGTGATGCCGATGGAACGGCCGCAGCTTCGGGATGGCGAGATGCAGTGGCGAACAGCGCTGGAGATGTTCGATACGTGTTGGCGCTTGAACCAGTGGCCGGAACTCGAACCCACCGCGCCGGACGATGACCCGCTGCTGATGAATTTCATCCCGGCGAAAGCGGCAGCCCGGCAGCGGTTTGAACTGCCAGTGGGAGAACTGGCGCTGTGACCGACACGCCGCGCCAGCCAGCGGCGGCGGCAACGCCGCCGCGAAGAACCGAGAGGAAACCCCGACCGCCTACGCGACCCGTGCCCACGCGAACGGAGCGGGCAGCGCCGGAGGCGGCGACAGCCGGACAGACGGCGGCACGGCCACCGGCACGGAGACGCCCCAAACCGGCCCGCAGCGACCACGGAAGCGCCGAACCGCCAGAGGGAAGCCGACCCACGACGACCACGCCGACGCGAACGCAGCAGCGGCCACAGCGGACGCGAACCCAACCACGACCACCGCCCCGGCGAACGACCGCGCCGAGGCCCGCAGCCGCCAGCGACACGCCCCAGCGGCCAAGGCCGAACCGACCAGCCGACGCCACCACGGCGCCGACAACGGCGACACCAGCGAACCACGGGACACCACCCGCGCACGCGAACCCACAACCGAGAACGAAGCCACGACACCACCCCGCCAAGCAGCCCGGAAGACCCGCCGAGACCCGGAGCGACGCGCCCCACAGCGCGCCCGCAACCGCATGGCGACCCGCACAGCGCGGCGACGCAGACGGGGGCAAGGCCGAGGCGGGCGCAAGGATGCGCCCGACCGCCAAGCGCGGGCAGGACAGCCCGCGCCGCCTTGCGCCCGGCCAGCGCCGCGCGACACAAAAGCAGCGGTGCGGGCGTGTGGGGTGCGGAGCCGCAGCCGGACGGTTGGTTATGGATGCTTGGGCAAAGTGGCGTACCGGGTTGCCAGTTCCTTGGCGCGTGCTAACTCTTCATCGCTCAATTCCATGCTGAGCGCCGCTTCCACTTCCAGCGCGCCGGGTTCGCCCTGGTCGGCCGCGAGCGTAAACCAAGCGTAAGCTTCGGCGCGATCAAGGGGTACGCCATCGCCGTTGAGATGGAGCACACCGAGGCTTGTTTGCGCCAGCGGATAGCCACGCTGGGCGGATTCGCGCAGCCAGTGGAGCATCGGTTCTGGCTGTTCCAATGCCCGGTAGTGTTCGGCCAGCTTGAATTGAGCGGCAGCGTCGCCCGCTTCGGCCCGCTGTACGGTTTCAGCCGGTAGCGGCGGGATGACGGGGGCGAGGTCTTCGTCTTGATCCGCGCAACCCGCGAGGGCGAGGATCAGGGCGAACGCGGCGAAATGGCAGCGGGTCATCCGGTCAGATTCAATGGCGGTGGGAACGTGGCGAAACGTCCGACCGGGTTGGATCGGGCGCGGCGTTCTCGACCGCATCAATCAGCGACGCCAGCCGGTAGGCGACATCCAGCGGAGTCGCTTGGCCGGTCAGTACGTGGTCGCACAGGACGCGCAGGACCTTCGGCAGATTGCCGAGCAGCACCTCAGCCGTGGGGTACTCCTGGCCTTCTCGGTGGCTGCGAACCATCGCGATAAGCCGGTCGGTCGTCGTTAGCTCCGGGTCGAGGTCGTCGAGGGTCGGGCGCGGCGGATCGGGGTAGAGTTTATCGGCCATGATTTTCCATCTTTCATGAAAAAGAGAATTATAGTATTCTCGTTTTAATGAAAACGATTGTGGTCGCCAATCAAAAGGGCGGTTCCGGCAAATCGACCATCGCGGTTCACCTCGCCGCCGCCGCCGAACACGCCGGGCACGGCCCTGTTATCCTCTCCGATACCGACCCGCAAGGCACCTCGGGCGACTGGTTCAACCAGCGGAAAAAATCCGGCTTCGACACGCCGCTGTACGCGCCCTTGGCCCTGTCCGAACTGCGGGACAAGATTCGGGCGCTGGGCGAGGCGGGAGCGGCTTATCTGTTCGTGGACACCGCCCCATCCATCGGCGCGGTCAACGCCGATCTGTTCGCGGTGGCCGACCTGATCCTGATCCCGCTCAACCCGACCCCCGCCGATCTGCGCGCCCTGGTGAAAGGCTTGCCGCTGGTGCGGCAGTCCGGCAAACCGTTCAGCTTCGTGCTGGCCCGCGTCCGGCCCAACTTGAGGAACAACGACGGGGCGGCGATGGCGCTCGAAGCCTTGGGGCTGGTCTTGCCGTCGCGGATGCACGAGCGGGTCATCTACGCCGAGACCTTCGCCCACGGCAAAACCGCGATGGAGATCGAGCCGAAAGGGGTCGCCGCTCAGGAAGTGACCGCCCTGTGGCAAGCCGTGAAAGCGAGATTGCAAGAAAACGAGAACTGATGAAAGAGAGAATGCGATAAAATGAGAATTCATGAAAGCGAGAATTCCACCATGACCAAGCGCCCGCCCGTTGACTTGAAGGCTCTCACCGCCGAGCAAGCCGCGCCCATGCCGGAAGCGGCGCAGCGCACGGCCCCGCCCTCGCCGGTCGGGTCGGTGAAGACCGCGAACCTGGAAGCCCTCGCCTTCAAGGTGCCGCCCGAGTTCCGCAAGCGGTTCCGGCAACGCGCCGTGATGGCCGACCTCAAGCTGAACGAGCTACTGTTTGCTGCGCTGGACGCTTGGGAAGAAAAACACGGCCTCAATAAATAGAGAATTATCACTTTATTTAATTCCATTTTTATTTAATTCTCTCTTTATGGAAAGCCGGCGAGCGGTCAGCGCATGACCCCGATCCGCCTCGAACGACGCGAACCCGCGCACAACCGGCAGCGGTTCTACACCATCGCCGTCACCCAGACCCTGTTCGACGGCTGGGCGGTCGTGCGGGAGTGGGGCCGGATCGGACAGCCGGACACAGTGCGGGAGACGTGGTTTGAGACCGAAAGCGCCGCTTCGACTACGTGAAAGGGAGCGTCACCGCAAGGCCGAGCCTGCGTAGCAGGCTTGGGGAGCCGCGCCGTGCGCGGCGAGTAACGCCCGGACCGCCGCGACGCGGCGGGTTCGCCCAAGACTAGGAAAGGGAAGGGCTAATACGTTAGTAACAGGCGATCACTAACTTCATGTTCTTCAAGACTGCGCCCGTCCATCTGAAAGCGCTTCAGCATTGAGCGACCGAGCTTCACGAAAACTTCGCGTTCAAAAAGTCCTTCGGGAATAGAAATATTACAGAGTTTGCGCCCGGAATACTTTGTGCCATCAATGCTAAGGGCCACATATACGCCCCGCGCTTTGCAGTCCGCTATAGCCTGTAGTAGCCGCTCAAGCGAAAAGGCTTGAGCACCATACAAGATCGTCTGACTGTCGGTGTATGGGGGATCGCAATAAATCATATCACCCCGCTTCGCCTCCTTCATGGAGTCGGCGAAGTCAGCATGAACAAAGCGTGTGCCTCGCGTTCGCTCATGCCATAGATCAACACGTTTAGAAAAACTCTCCGGCGGCACAGGATTGTGTGCGCCTACCGGTGTGCTCATATAACCATCGGTCTTGCGGAATCGCACGACACCCCCATAGCAAGCACGGCAGAGAAACAACAAATCAGCCCCGTTAGGCCGTGCATTATAGTTGGCTAGCACATAATTATAGGTTGGCTTTTTCCCCATCTTTTTGATCAGCGCATGGCGCTCCGAATATTGGCTCTTCAAAAGCTTTTTATCATCGCGAAGTGTTCGCCAAATTTCGATCAATGGCAGAAAAGCGTCACTAGCAACAGCCCGCCTTGGTGCTAAGACACCCAACACCCCGCCACTGCCAAGGAAAGGCTCGTAGTAAGTCCCAAATCTCTTCGGAAAATAATTGATGATCGCGGGTGCCTGCTTCTGCTTGTTGCCTACCCACTTAAGAAGCTGAGAACGAAAGGGCTCACATGAAGGCTCTCCGCCTCCCAAGGGAAAGAGCGGGGCTTGTGCGTTGGAATCGGCGATGAGCATTACAGGAGTTCCTTGCGAACAGAACGGATATTCAAATTTTGAATATTCTAACTTGGAATTTACCATGGTGTCCATGAAAAAAAGACACCTTGCCGCCCTCCTGCGATGGGTGCGCACTGAAGCCCACCTAACACAAGCACAAGTGGCCGAAAAAATCGGTCAGACCCAATCCTATGTATCGAAGTATGAAACCGGCGAGCAACGATTGGATTTAATCGAACTTGAAGCGGTGTGTAACGCGGTTGGCATTCCCTTGACAGAATTCGTGAGGCGTTACCTTGAGGGCTGATTCCCGCTTCATTCAACAACCAAAAGAGTTTTGGGCACATGTCCGCACGATCAGCCAAGAAGTAGGCTATACAGACCGCTCAACCAGATCAATACGTGTGCCACACATAACCGAGGTGCGTGTTGAGTTCAATAGGCTGAACCTACAAACTTCCCATATTGCTGACGACTTCGGCATACTGACGCCTTTCGGTCGGACACTATTTGACTATTTCAACTTCCGCGCAACTGTCCTGAATAAAATTGTTCAAGGTTTGCTGATGAAGAAAGATGCGGCTGAAGTTGAGTTTGAGAGGCTAAAAAAACAGTTGAATCCGACTTGCCCACTGCCGATGAACAAACAGAAAGGTGATAAAAAGAATTATGCGTTCTTAACATGCATAGTGAATATGCTTGTGCAAGCTAATATCGGTAAAGCTCCATGCGATTACGACCCGCGCAGCCTGACCACCACGACGCGCGACGCAATGCCGCTACGCACACTTGCGCGGCGTGTTGATGGCGCGTTCCCTTCAGTCGTCAACCCCGTGGCTATTTGGGAGATCAAGGAGTATTACTACACAACGACTTTCGGAAGCCGTGTCGCTGATGGTGTATATGAAACGCTGCTTGATGGAATGGAGTTGGAAGAACTCGAAGCCGCAGCACAGCGTAAGATTCACCACCTGCTTATTGTTGATGATCACTTCACATGGTGGCAGTGTGGCCGCTCATACCTATGCCGCATCATTGATATGCTACACATGGGATTCATTGATGAGGTGCTTTTTGGTCGGGAAGTACTTACGCGGCTTCCAGAGCTTGCCCGCGAGTGGAAGGCAACCTATGACAAGCTTCCCTGATCGGGCCTCTCAATTCGTGCCAGAAATCAAGATCTTTGACACGGATCGCCAAGCCGATGATGGGACTACTGTCTCATCTCCTCCCCATCGCCCTTCTCAGGGTTGCCACGCCCACCCGAACAGTTCGGCGACCCCGGAGCGGATTTCTTCCCCGGCTTCGATAAGCGCACGGGCGCGGGCGAGCTGGTGAGGTGAGAGCTTGCGAGGACGGCTTACTCGGGTCAATAACTATCGACACAGCACCTCACACGGTACGCCGTCATGGTTCCCATCCAGCGAACCAACGCCGCAGGTATTGAGGTAAAACCTCGCCTCCTCGCAGCTCGTCATTTCCCGGCAATACCGCTTGCCGCTGCAACTGAATCCACCGGAAGCGGTAGCGGCTGGTGGGGCGCTTAAAACCGGTGCGGTAGGCGCTGGCACGGCCTTTGCGCTCCCGCCATGCCGCCATTCCCAAGGTGGCATCCGTTGCGCCTCTGGCAGCGCCCAAAGCCCGCGTTTCGCCGCCTTGGCTTCGGCTTCCAGCCTCAGCAACGATTGATCCTTGAGGTACTGGCGATAAGCCCACGCCGCGCCCTGGCGGATCATCTCCGCGTTGACATCCGTAGCGCCCACATAGACCCGGCCCACCGTCCTACCGTACTTGTCCGTATCCTGCACCACTACCCGCGCCGGCTTGTTGTAGGCCAGATCGGAGAGGGTTTGTTTAGCGCGTTCCCCGAAGGGCTGGCGACTTTCCGGGGTGTCGATTTCCCCCAACCGCACCTTGACCTGCCGATAACTCGCACCGTCCGGCACGAGCAGGGTGAGGGTATCGCCGTCGCTCACGCCCACCACCTTGCCCGTGTACTCGGCACTTTGCGCGGTGGTGACGACAGCGGCCAACACAAACAGCAGCAACCCGACCATCAGCAGAAACAGGTTGAAGGCCACCAACATCATAAAATTATTATCGTTTTTGTCGTTCATATTCCGACTCCGGGTTATCAACAGATTTTTGGTTAGGATTTGATCAACTCATCAAAAATGGTAAATTGATTTATCGAATTTCAGTTTTTGATTTATCAAATTTGCTTTTTTGATGGCGAAATGGATCAACCAAAGCTGTCCACGCTGGCAGAAGCCGGCACGATTGAGCGGATCATAGCGAAACCGGATAGCGGCGGCTGGGCGGTGCTGATCCAGCACAAGACGCTAGCCGGCCTGCACATCGAACCGCTGGAGCGGCAACGGGGCGGCGTGCGGGTCTTCGCCACGCTCGATGCCGTGGCCCGCTGTCTGGCCGGCGTCGGGCTGAGCGCGTTCGCCGTCCATTTGCACGGCAAGAGCGAGGAACCACCGTGAAGCGCGGCCCGCTGCTGGCGCTGCTGCTCTGGCCGGCGCTGGCCGGGGCCTGGGAGGAAGAACAGGCGCTGGCCTTCATCGTCGCCCACAGCCCGCTCTTGCACGCACAGCGGGCGGTCGTCGCGGCCTACCGTCCGCCCGGCTTGGGGCGGCAAGTGCTGGAGCACACGTCCGTCTTCGTTCGGGCGGCGAGCGGCACCAGCAGCACCGTGTCCGACACCGGCGACACCACCACCGCCGAGCCGGTCACGGTCGGGATTCAGTTGAACATCCCGCTGGCCTCGCCACGGGAGCAGCGCGAATACGCCCAGCAAGCTTTAGCCGAAGCCACCAAGATCGACGAAGTTCGCGGCCGAGCCTTGACCGATCTCGCCAAATTGCGCGAGCTGGAAGCCGAGCGGGCGGCGGTGGGCGAGCGGCTGACCTTCCAGCGATCCAAGGCCGACTGGGTGCAAGACCGGATCAAGAAGGGCTACGAGGGCGATGTCGAAAAGCTGTGGGAGACCGCCCAGCGGCAGAACGCCGAAGCGGCGGCGGTCAAGCGGCTGGATTTGCTCCTCGCCGCCCAGCGCCGGCAGGTGGCGCACCACGCCGGGGCGCAGTGGCGTCCGCTGTTGAACTACCTGAGCGGGAAACTGAAACGGTTGCCGGAGGATTAGCGCCATGCGACACATCACCGGACTGATCGGGCGGGACGACCTCATCGAGCGGGTGGCGCGGGAGGCCCGCAAAGGTCGGCACCTCCTGCTGACCGGCCGGCCCGGCATCGGCAAGTCCACGATCCTGGAGGCGGTCCTCGACCGGCTGATCGTGCGGCGCGATCTGATCGTCCTCCACGTCAACGAGCATCAGGCCAAGGGGCAATTTCTCGAAATCGCTCGGGGCCTGCTGGAAAGCGGGCTGCTCAAACCCTCGGCGCTGGAACTCGATGACGCGCTGGACGACATCGACCCCGCCGCGCTGGAGTGGGCGAAAATCAAGCGGTCGGTCAACCGGCTCAGCATCCGCGACCTGACCGCCGCCATCGTCCCGGCGCTGCACGCCCAGAAGGGCCGGGTGCTGGTCGCGGTGGACGATCTGACCGCCGTCACCCCCACGCTAGTCGCGTTCTGGCTGGCGGTGCTGGACGCGGCCCAGCTCGTGGCCTGCGCCAGCGAGAAGCGCAAGAACGTCGCGCGCCTCTGGTGGAAGCTGGCCGAGATCGAGGTGCCGCCGCTGTCGGCGGACAGCGCCCGCGCCATCGCTCAAGAGTACATGGCGCAAACGGGGATGCTGATCGAATCGCCCGAGCTTTTTGTCGGCCATGTCGTCAAGCAGGCCAACGGCAACCCGCAGGCCCTCGCCGACCTGCTGGCCGACAGCGCGAAAGAGCGAGTGGTCGATAAGCGGCGCATCCGGGAAATGCGCCACGCAGCGGGGGTGCGCTATCTGGATTTCACCCCGGTGATGATCGTGGCCCTGGCCTCGGTCATCGGCGCGCGCTATCTGGCCATCGGCACCGGCGACACCGAGCTGTACGTCTTCGCCGGGATGCTGGCGGCGGTGGTCATCTCGATCCGGGTGTTCCTGTTCAAGGGCGCGGGGAAGGCCAATTGACGCTGGGCACCCACGTCGCCTTCGCCTCCGTCCTCTACCTGGGCGGCGCGACCCTGTTCGGCTACCGGCCCGACTGGATCGGCTGGCTGTTGGCGGCGGTGGCTTCCCTGGGGCCGGATATCGATTTGCCCCCCGCCAAAATCGGCAGGCTGTTCTGGTGGCTCTCCGTGCCCCTGGAGCGCCGTTTCGGCCACCGCACCCTCACCCATAGCCTCGTCGCGCTGAGCGCCTTGGCGGCCCTTACAGCGCCTCTGGCGGCCCTTCAACCGCAGTACTGTTGGGCGGTGGTCGGCGGCTACTGGTCGCACCTGTGGATCGACATGCTCAACGTGCGCGGCGTGGACTTGTTTTGGCCGAGTCCGATCCGGCTGGTGACGCCGGGCAATCGGAATTGGCGGCTGCAAGTGGGCAGCAAAGGCGAGATGATTTTGCTCTCCGGCTTGCTGGTCGCGGCGGCGGCGCTGTATCCACTCAGTCACATCGGCTTTCGGGATGCGCTGCAAGCCCTGCTCCAGAGCTTCGACATCGCGGTGGAGCAGTACGCCCGCGTGTCCGGCACCCATTGGTACGACCTGGAACTGACCGCGACCGACAACCTGACGTTGGAACGGATTCACTGCCGCTGTCCGGTGGTGGGGACGTGGAAGAACGGCTTCATCGTCCTGCACCAGGGCCAGCCCCGCGCGGTGGGCAAGAGCGAGGCGCACCACAACCTGCTGCCCATCGCGGCCCGGCTGATCGAAAGGGAACCGTTGCGGGTGGTGGCGGAACGGGTGGCGATGCAGGGCCACTCGCTGCGCTGGCTGGTGAGCCGCATCGACCAGAGCCGCCCGTACTACCTGCTGGGCGAGGTGGAGATTTCAGACGGTAAGGGGCCGGCCCTGACCGGGCGGCTGGATAGCGTGGACACCTACAACCCGGCCAGCTACCGGGGCGGCATCCTGCGCCTGCACTACGCCCGCGCTGCGGAGTTGGGGCCGTGGCTCGACCTCGTCGCCGTCCGGGGTGAGGTGGTGGTGCAGTTCTGGCTCCGGCCAGGTGAATCAGCGGTGACGCTGGGGGTGGGGGAGGAGCGGGAGGTGGAGCGGATACCGGAACAGTTGAAGAGGTTTTTGTGAATAACACAGAGTTAAGCGGCGCACGCAAACTACCACGGACATGAAAGAAAAACTACAAACCTCGATGCAACCGCTTATTCGCGCGTCTGCTTCAACGATTCGTTAGGCATCCTCTCTTTTTATCCAGAATTCTTCACCATATGTCCAATTATAGTCAGGGGTTCCAGATAGAAGATCAGGGTCGGCAATTTCTATATAATGAGGTATTTTAATGGGTGATCCATAAAGATTCTTGAGTAAATCTATAGGTATTTCCTTACCTGCATATGTTGAGTCATGTCGCTCAACCCTATCTACAATAATTGTGGCAGATTGAAGAACTGGGTTATCTTTTAAGTGGTAATAATGCATATTGGAAACCATGTCTCTAACAACAAATCCTTTTTCTGAAAGAAAACGTTGGATATTGAGCATTGCTTCTTGCGACCAGGATTCCTTGTCATCATAAGGAATAACTAAACATCCAGAACAGGAGTAAGTACAAAATTCTAAACAACGCTCGAGCCATACAATAGTACTAATCCCGTTATTCTTTGAACCATAAGGTGGATTAACATAAAAGAAGTCAAATACTCCGATATACTTCCCAATAGGAGCATCTATAACATTATACGGTGCAGTTTCTAGTATCACGTTATATCGTTTAAAGCCATGTTGTACTGCAAAGCGTTCTATATTAGATAATATCCTCTTGTCGAAATCAAGTACGACCATTTGTCTTGGAGGTTCAAGCTCTCCCTTTGATGCCAGTAACCCAAAAAGCATGCTCATACCATCCCCATCACCCAAGAAAAGCAGGCGTTTCCCATTTACATATGACCGTATCAGTTCCGTTTGGGCTAACATATCACCGGACATCATATATATTTGATCAAATTCACGGAGGGGCTTTGGTCGGTGGTATGTAACAGCATCCGCAAGGCTTACAATGCGTTTTAAGAACTTAAGTTCAGAGAAAATTCTGCTCAACATCGAGTTATCTCCTTTCTTAGCGTAATGTTACAATATAAAGATGGTTAAGCTCTAGTACGGCATATATTTTCCTCAAGCTTACATTTCCACCTTTTTTTATAAGATACTCACCCCTAGTTGGAAGACTATCGTTTCTCCATTCTTGATTCATCGTAGAAAACCAAGAAACTTTAAAAGTTGGCTGATGAATTTCTGTATTTATAAATATTCTTCTTACAACGAATGCAGATGCTAACGGCTTATTGCCCTTTGGATGTGGCACAGAGATACCATATGGGATACTAGTCCAGTCAGAATCCACATCGGTTTTATATTCAGAGCAGTTGACAACTTGTCCTTTGGGATCAGTAGTCGTTAGACTATCTGAGCACAAAACATAAATTTTATCTTCAAATTGAGACAACTCTTTTATCCATAAATCAGTATTGCGATATTGAAAAGACCAAAAAGTCCATCCATTATTATGTATTTCTCGTTTTTTCCTTTCAAGAATGTCGTATCGAGACTCTCCCGCATGTGGACCAAAGGGATGCCAAAATCCAATGTTGAATTCAGTGAAATCCATATTTTTTATCCATCATGTTTGATTGAAGGAGCTAACGGGGCGGCGGATAAGTCGCGACGGGCGGGAAGAGGTAATTTACAACCTCCCCACCACCTGCTCCATCCGCTCCTGCCCGACGTTGGTGTAAATCTGGGTGGTGGCGACGCTCTCGTGGCCGAGCAGGGCCTTGATGTCCACCAGTTCGGCTCCGGCATTGAGCAGGTTGGTGGCGTAGGTGTGGCGCAGCTTGTGCGGGCTGATCTTCTTGTCGATCCCCGCCTTCTTCAGCATCCCCCGCAGGTAGGCGCGGGCCGCTTGCGGCGAGACGGCTTTTTGGCCGGGTGATCGGCTAAACACGGCTTCCGTCTTGTGGCGATCCTTCAGCCAGAACCCAAACACTTGACCGAACTTCTCCGGTAGCGGCACCAATCGCTCCTTGTCGCCCTTGCCGATGACCCGCACCGACTTGGCGGTCCCGTCCACCAGCCGCACGTCCGCAACCTTCAGCCCGAGGGCCTCGCTGATCCGCAGCCCGGAGTTCAGCAGCAACCCGAACAGCATCTCGTACCGTCTCCGCGTCTCGGTCATCTTGGCCTTGTTGTCGCCGAAGATGTTGATCGGGATGTTCTCCCGGTTCTTGATCGTCGCCTCCAGCCGGGTCTGTTCCTCCTTCTCCAGCCAGACCGGAATCCGCAGCGGCCGCTTGGGCTTGTCGGCCAGGTAGACCGGATCGCTTTCGACGATCTCGTGGCGCATGGCCCACTTGTAGAAGCTGCTCAGCGCGCTCAGGCGGCGGTTGACGATGTGCGCGCTCACCTTGCGCTCCCGGAGCATCCACGCCGAGAACTGCTCCACGTCGCTGGCGCGCGTCCGCTGCCAGTCCTTGCCGGCCTGCTGGAGCCAGTCGCGCCACAGGCCCAGGTCGGCGTTATAGGCGTAGCACGTGGTCGCGCGGTGGCCCTTGGCGTAGCGCAGGTGGGAAAGGAACTCCTGGCGGGCCGCGTCGAAGATCTCGGGGTCGAAACTCATACCGATGCTCCACCCGCCCCCCGCTATCCTGCTGCGTCAGGGGCGGGAATTTAAATTTTCGGAAATGGCAATTTCTCCAATCAAAACTTGAAAACCGATTGTATCAGTATAGGCGAAATCCGCGAAAAAGGGGCTATTCATCAGGCGGGGAACCTCGGACGAAGGCGATTTTTCATAGTTAAATTTCGGAAATTTTTATTTCGATCAATGGCCCCGCAGCGTCCGCAGCACCGCGGCGATGGAGCGGCGTCCGACCTCCGATGCGCCTGGCGCTACGCGCAGGGCTTCCCGCTCCCTGGCCCGCCGTTCGGCTTCGGCCCGGAGCCGGGCGTCCGTCTCGGTACGGCGGCGGCGGGCCTCGGCGATTTGAAACCCGCTGGAGGGATCGAAGCTGCTGGCATCGGCGTGGTACTTGCGGAGGATACCGCGTAGTACCGAGGCGGGGTTGGTGCGGATCGGCGGTCCGCTCTGAAGCCGCGCCTGGATCACGTCCAGCATCTGCTGGGCGACCTCGGTCGGGAGGGGGTAGACCTGGGCGGCGATGTCTTCCTGTTCCCGCTCGGTCAGTTTGGCCGGGTAGATCAGTTCCACCCGCTGGTCGTTGCTGGCCTCCTCACTGGCGACCGGGTTTTGGGTTTCCGGTGGAATGCTGCTGCTCTCTGTCGTGGCCGGTGCGGTTTGGGTCTCTTCCCTGCTGACCGGGTTTTCCTCGTTCGATTCCAGTGTGGCGGTCCCGGGATCGCCGTCCGGGTCTTTTGGGTTTTGGTCTTGAACACCACCACCACCACGCGCGGGTTCGGGTGCCGCCGCGCGCTCGTCCATGGAGGAGGGGTTTGGGGTGGTGGTGGTAGTCTCTGTAGAAATCTCAGTAGTAATCTCGATTCCTTTAATGAGGTCGCCTACAGGCGAGGGGGGGTCGCCTACAGGCGAGGGGGGGTCGCCTACAGGCGAGGGGGGGTCGCCTACAGGCGAGGGGGGGTCGCCTACAGGCGAGGGGGGGTCGCCTACAGGCGAGGGGGGGTTAGGCA
>WBZV01000401.1_pt2 | contig 17828 bp, 19 predicted proteins | sample 5204221 | NCBI WGS metagenome assembly WBZV01 (sample SAMN12344360, study PRJNA552823) | activated sludge metagenome | biome: Activated sludge suspended growth; feature: Nitrification reactor; material: Wastewater; isolation source: activated sludge from nitrification reactor of wastewater...
CCGATCAAGCCTGCGATACGTTGAGCATGTTGGATGTCCCGCGACCTTGAGGACTTGTCACCGCCGGCGAGCATGATGATGAGGACGCTGCCTCGTCGGGTGAAGTAGAGTCGGTATCCAGGGCCGACGTGGATGCGCATTTCTGAGACTCCATTGCCGACGGATGCCCAGTCGCCGAGGTTCCCGGCCTCAGCCTGGCGTAGTCGAGCAACAATCCGAAGCCGCGCCTGTCGGTCTTTGAGCCGATCCAACCATGTCTGAAACCCTTCGGTCAGGCGAACCGTGAGCATGCAGTGATTGTATCCAAGTAGATACGACGGGTCAATGGAGCGAGGGGGCAGGGGCAATTGGTCTGGAGATCAATTGCAGACTTTGCCAGCTCCGGTGAGGCTTGATCGCGGTGGCCGGCATAACCCCCAGGGAACTCCGGCGCGCCTATGTGGGATGTGGGAGGGCGAGGCCATGCTGCTATCGTAGCGAGCACCCGCCCGGCCCAGGTCCCGATTCGGGAGCAGAAGGGGCAGCGTTGATCGGGTCCGATGACCGGCTGCTGGACTGCAATCCATACCTTGTTCCAAGCGTCAGTCTTTCGATGCTCGCCCGCCGCCGTCCGTGAGGAGTCCCAGCCATGAGCACCAGCCCCCGCCCTGCTCACGAGGCCGCCCGCCCCGGCCGGCCCGCCCGGCCGCTCACTCCCCACCACCGAGTCGCCCCGCCTGCCCTGGCCACAGGCCTCGCAGCGTCCCTTCGGCCCATCGCCCCTCTCCTGGTGGCCGCCCTCCTCGCCACCCTCCTGATCGGCGCCCCCCAGCTCGCCCACCCCGCCCTCGCCCAGACCCCCGAGCCCTCCGCGTCGCCGCCGCTCCCGCGCTGGACGCTCTACCTGCCGGCGATCGACCGGCCGGCGAAGGAGCTGCTGCTGGTCCCCCAGGCCCGCGTCGGCGGGGCGGCGATGGGGATTGCAACGGACGGCAAGGTCATGGTGCAGGCCCAGGGCAGCCTCCTGCTGTCCTGGGTGGACGAGGGGGGCGGTATGGAATTCGAGGGCGGCTTCGACCTCTTGGATCCGGCGCCGGTGGACGATGCCTGGCTGAGTGTCGAGGGCAAGGTGGTCAGCTACCTGCGCCAACTGCGGGCGCCCGCGGCCGACGGCTCGGCGGGCTCCAGCCCCTTCCTGCGGCTCTCGCTCCTGATCGCCGGGTCCGAGGGGGTCAAGACCGCCGGGGCCAACCTGGACCTGCCGGGCCGGCTGGTCAGCCAGGAGCGTTCGGGCGAGCGCCTGTACCTCGTCGTCGCCGATCCGGAAGGGCCGGGACGCCAGCTCCTCACCCTCGCCGTCGGCCAGTGGGAGGCGCCCGTCCTCCTGGATCGCCAGGACCTGTCGCTGAGCGATCCCATCCTGCTCCTCACCCTCCCCGAAACCGGGCAGCTCCTGGCCCTGGGCAGCGATACCGATACCGGGCAGGGTCGGCTGTGGACTTGGGACACGCGGAGCGGCCTGCCGCGATCCGCAGCACCTGCTTCTCTGTCCCTCGGGAGTCTCCCGGCGGCTCTGATCCGCCTGCCGGAGGGCATCCTGGCCGTCGACCGGGCCGGGGCCGGGCTCCTGATCCCACTGCGGTCGAATCGCCTGCGGCTGGATCGAGCACGCACGCTGACCTTCCCCTTGGGCGAGGTCACCGGCCCGGGCAGCCGCCGCTTCGTCGCGGTCGATGCCGCTGCCTGGGTGGCGGGCCTGGCCTGCCTCTACCATGGCACCTACATTTCCACCCATGCTGCCACGCGCGCGGCGAACAACCTCCTGGCCTGCTTCGACCTGCCGACCGGCGGGCCGCCCACCCTGCACCGGGTGCTGGCCACCGACCCCTTGATCGACAGCGGGAACGGGCGTGGCTCGGTGCAGGTGGCAACGGGGGCCAGCGGCGACCAACTGCTCTTGTCGCGCGGCTCGCCAGGTGGTATCGAGGTGATCCACCCCCTGTTCGACAATGAAATGGCCGATCTGGCGGTCCAGACCGTTGACTACCGCCTGCCCGGACGGGTGGACGCTCTCTTGCGGCGCGGCGACCGCCTGGTCACCGCCGAGGGCGACGCCCAACTGCGGGCCTGGATCATCGAGGATCCCGCCTTCGATCCTGAGCTATGCCCCGCCGGCCTCTGTCCCGCGGAACCTCACCCCCGCCTGGGCCTCCCAGGCGCCGGCCGCCTGATCACCCGCGACCTGCCGCCATCGACCGCCGAGCAGCCTGACCCCGAGCTGCTGTTGTGGCGCGAGGGCGGCCTGGGGATGACGGGCCAACTGCAGCGGGTCGGCTGGAACCCCCAGGCCGGCTTCCAGGCGCGGCCGGCGGAGTGGCTGAACGAGTGGCTCCACGACCTGCGCGCCGCCGGCGGCCTGCTCTGGTCCAACCAGGACGGGCGGATCTGGCGCCTGGGGGCGGAGGGCCGCAGCCTCCTCGACCTGCCCGGCCGGCGCGGCAGCCTGCAGGACCTGGCCCACCTGGGCCGCCTGCGCCTCCTGGCGGCGGGCATCGACGGGCTGATCGTCCTGGACGAGGCGGACCAGGTGCTCGGCCGCCTGGCCTTGCCGGGCCCGGCGACGGCCATCGCGGTGGACGAAGGGGCGGGCGACGGGGTGGCGTGGGTGGCCACCGGCGGCCTGCCCGCCCTGCCCGCCGAGCCGCGCCAGTCCGCGGCCCTCTACTGCCTGGATCTCAGCGATCCCAAGGCGCCGCGGGTGCTGTCGAGCATCGACCTGCCGGGCGACCGGGTGGACCGGATGCGGGCGGCGGGGGCCGGGCCATTGCTGCGGGGCGAGGTGCCGCAGGGCGAGGCCAGCGAGGATCCGGAGCCCGTCGCCCGGGTGGTCGGCAGCGGTCGGCAGCGGCGGACCGCCGGCAACGTGGCCTACGACGACCCCCTGCTCTTCCTCGTCGACGCCCGCGACTGCAGCCGGCCCCGGCTGGAAGGCGTCACCCGCCACGACCGGCCGCCGGGCTTCCTGGGCAGGACCGGTGGCGAGCCACGGCTGACCTGGGAGCTGAGCCCGGACGGGCGGCGGCTCTTCGCGGCGCGGGAGGGGGTGGAGGTGTACGGGCTGGGCGTCGGGCCCTGAGGCCGGGCGGTCGGGCGGCGTGGGGGGGCGTCCGCCGCGGGGACGTTCGCGGGATCGCTGTCAGCGGCCCGCAGTTCCCGCCACCTTCGGCGGCAGCGCTTCGGCGCGGGCCGCGCCCTCGGCCAGCCAGGCGGCCAGACTGGCGTCGTCGGCAATCGCCTCAGAGCCGATTTGCAGGAAGCCCTTCATCCGCCGCCCGGTGAAGTCCATCGGCCGTGCGCCCGGGCGCTGGAGCAGTTCCGCCTCCCGAGCCGGGTCCGCCCGGACCATCAGCTCCTCGCCGATGATCCCACAGGCCATGTGGCCCCGGATCATGAAGGCCAGGCCGCCGAACATCTTCATCTCGGTCACGTCGGAACGGGTGGCCAGGGCGCGGCGGATGCGCTCGCCGAGTTGAAGGGAGTAGGCCATGGTGGAGGCTCCTGGGGGGGTGATGCAGCCGCGACCGTTGTCTGAGGCTCATGGCGAGGCGCACGGAGTGCGGGATTCAACGATAGCAGGAGGCCAGAACCTCGGACTGGACCCCGTTTCACTAGCGCGGCATTCATGATGATGTACCGCCTGAGCCGCTTGCGGTCCTGGACGGGCGCTCGCCCGATCGCCCCGGGGAATGAACTGGGTGCAGTTCCGTTGGAACGACGGCATTGGATGGGCCGGAAGAGGGGTGGAGCCGGATGGATCGTGGCCGCTCGACAGGGATGCGGCGGGGTCTGGGGGGGCCGCAGGCCCCTACCTGCCGCGGCGCTCCGCGCCGCGGCGGTCCTCCCCCTGGGAGGGGGAAGACTCCCTATCCGTGCGGGCCTTCATGCGGAAGGCCGCTGGCAGAGGCCGGCAGATGCTTGGGCCATCGCTAAGCAGCCTTGTCGAACGCGGCACAGGATGGAGTGACGCGGAGGCGGTTCACTTGCCCGCCAGGATACTGTGCATCGTTCCATGGTTCTGCTTAGCATCCGGCCCCCCGAAGGTGATGGAACAGCGTCAGAGGATCCTAACCTTCCGCATGACCACCCGCCTCAATGGATGGTCATCCCCCGCCTCGGGGGAGGACAGCCGCGGCGCGGAGCGGCGCGGCAGGTAGGGGCTGGCCGGCCAAGCTCGCCAGACAGGACGTATCCAGAGTCTATCGTGGTCCCATGACCAGGCTCCGGCCATCCGCCGCCCTCGTCATCCCCTGCGATACCCGTCATGACTGCCCCCTGCCCGTCGTTCCAACGGAACTGCACCCGAATGAACTCCCCGGGCGCGCGGCGAAACACTCGGGTTCGACTTCGAAGCGCTACGCCTGCTTGATTGTCGCCCTAGCCCTGCCCCCACGCTCGGCCTACGATCCCCCTGCTGTAACCCAAGCTTGTCCCTAGCTGCAGGATCGTCATCGCTGCAAGGAGTCAGCCGTGCTGCACCGGATGCGACACTCTCCCCGGCCTGTCCGTCGACCACCATCGCTGGCGCTGTCCCTGCTCTTCACCTGGCTGCTCGCCATCGCCGGGCCGGCAGGTGGCGGCGGGGGCGCGGCCGCGCAGACGACCGCGTCCCTGCTGCCACCCGCTGCACATTTCGGCGGACCGCTGACCGCCCTCGCCCCCACCGGCGACCTGGTCTGGCTGGCCCAGGGGCGGCGGGTATGGGCCGTGGACCTGGCGGATCCCGCGCGCTCGCGGGACCGCGGCCCGGGCCTCAGCCTGCCGTGGGAGGTGGCTGCCCTGGCGGCGGCCTTGTCCCCTGGGCCTGGCTGCCATACCTGGGCCAGCCCCTGCTGCTCCACGACGGATACCTCTTTGCCCGTGGGACGGGCGCCGTGAACGGACCCTTGCCCGACGACATGCGGATCATCGACATCCGCCGGCTGGCCGAGCTGCCCTGGGCCAGGCGCGAGGTCGGCGCCGTCTCCCCCGCCCGCCACGCACTTGCGTTATACTCCCGCCCATGTCGCCCGACGCCAAGGATCAGGTGCTCGCCCAGGCCAGCGCCCCCGCCAAGGTCATCCTCATCGGCGAGCATGCCGTGGTCTACGGCCGGCCCGCCATCGCCCTGCCGCTGCCGCAGCTGCATGCGCGGGCCGAGGTGCTGCCGGGCGCCGGCAGCCTGGTGATCGAGAGCCGCTACCCTGGGGCCGACGGCCTGCGCGAAACCAGGGTGGACCTGGCTGAGGAGGGCCCGCCGCAAGCCCTCGCCGTGGCCGCCCGGGCCGCCCTCCGCCATGCCGGGCGCACCGAGCGCACGCCCTGGCGCCTGCGGGTGGAGAGCGAGATCCCCACCGGACGCGGCCTGGGCTCCTCCGCCGCCGTCGCCGTGGCCCTGGTGCGGGCCCTGGGCCTGGCCGCCGAGCCGGACGAAGCCTGGGATCCCCAGACCGTCGCCGAGCTGGCCTTGGAGGCCGAGCGCTTCGTCCATGGCCAGGCAAGCGGCATCGACCCCGCCGTGTCCGCCTACCAGCGGCCCATCCACTTCCAGGAAGGGCGGGCCCGTCCCTTGGCGGTGGGTGCCGACACCCACTTCCTCGTCGCCGACTCCGGGCAGCACAAAGGCACGGCCGAGATGGTGGCCGGCCTGCGGGCCCGCCAGGCCGAGCGCCCGCTCACGCACGGCGCCTGGTTCGACAAGGTGGGTCGGCTGGCCGAGGACGCCGTGCGGGCCCTGGCCGAGGGCAGCTTCCGTTGGCTGGGGCAGCTCATGGACAGCAACCACCTGCTGCTGCAGGCCATGGAGCTGTCGACGCCTGCCCTGGACAACCTGGTGGCCGGCGCCCGGGGGGCCGGGGCCCGGGGCGCCAAGCTGACCGGATCCGGCGGCGGCGGCGCCGTCATCGCCCTCGTCGATACCGACCGTCAGGCTGACGTCGCCCAGGCCTTGCGCGAAGCCGGAGCGGTCAGCGTCCTGCAGCTCTGCATCCCCGCCACCGGATGAGCGAGGCACCCCTCGTCTTCCTGAAGCTGGGCGGGGCCCTGCTGACCCACAAGGACCGGACCGCCCAGGCCCGGCCCGAGGCCCTCAGCCGCCTGGCCAGGGAGATCGCCGAACCCTGGCGGCGCGGCGCCGTTCGCCTGGTTCTGGCCCACGGCAGCGGCTCCTTCGCCCACGTCACGGCCCAGGAGACCCGCTTCCTGGAGAGGCCGCAGGACCCGCTGGCCTTCGCCCGGGTGGCCGACTCCGCCCGCCGCCTGTCGGCCCTGGTCGTGCAGGCGCTCCTGGACGAGGGGCTCCCGGCCCTGATGTTGCCGGGTGGCCTCCTGGCCGCCGTGGAAGGCGGCGAGGCCGTCGACCTGCGCCCGGAGCTGGTCGCCGGTGCGCTCGCCCGGGGCCTGCTCCCCGTCACCTACGGCGACGCCGCGCCCCACCGCGGTCCGGGCGGGGCCATCGTCAGCACCGAGCCCCTGCTCTCGGCCCTGGCCCTGGCCCTGCGGCCGGCGCGGCTCATCCTGGCCACCGACGTGGACGGCGTCTACCCGGACGGACCGCCCACCGCGGAGCACCCCGGCCCGGCCCTCGCCCGGATCCGGGAGGCCGATTGGCCCGAGCTGGCGCCCCGCCTGGCCGGAACGCGCCCCGGCGTGGTGGACCTGACCGGCGGCATGGCCAGCAAGCTGCGCCTGATGCTGGACCTGGCCGCCCGCCTGCCGCGGATGGAGATCCGCATCCTCTCCGGCCTGCGGCCCGGCGCGGTGGCCGCCGCCCTGGCCGGCGAAGCGGCGGCCGGCGGAACCCGGATCGGCGTCGCCTGAGACCGGGCGGGGCGCGTGGTCGGTCGCCCTGCGGCAAGAGGTCGTCGCTCGCTCTGCTACAATGCCCCGACCGCCCCGGCCGGTACGCCCGTGATGGGTCCGTGCCGGACGGAGCAGCCTGCCTGTCCGAGGCCCGCCCCCACCTCGCACCCCGAACGCCCATGAGCCGCCAGCAAGCCACCGCCATCGCGCACAGCAACATCGCCTTCGTCAAGTACTGGGGCAACCGCGACCAGCAGTTGCGCCTGCCCTACAACGACAGCCTGTCGATGAACCTGAGCGCAGCCACCACCACCACCACGGTGGGCTTCGCCGAAGATCTGAACACCGACCGGCTGACCATCGACGGCGAGAAGCATATCGGGCCCGCCCTGGATCGGGTCAGCCGCCACCTGGACCTCATCCGCCTGCGCGCCGGCATCCGGCTGCGGGCCAGCGTCCAGTCGCGCAACAGCTTTCCCATGGGCACGGGGATCGCCTCATCCGCCTCCGGTTTCGCCGCCCTGACCATGGCCGCCGCCCAAGCGGCCGGCCTGCGCCTGACCGAGGCCGAACTCTCGGCCCTGGCGCGGCGCGGATCGGGCTCCGCCGCCCGCTCCATCCCGGGCGGCTACGTCCTGTGGCATGCAGGCAGCGGCGACCGTGACTCCTACGCCGAGAGCGTGTTTCCCCCGGAACACTGGGACCTCCGGGACATCGTGGCCATCGTCAGCCGGCGCCACAAGGGCCTGGGTTCCAGCGATGGCCACGGCGCGGCCGAAGGCAGCCCGCTCTTCGCCGGACGGCTGGCCGCCATGGCGGAGACGATGAGCAGCCTGCGCGGCGCCCTGGCCTCGCGAGACCTGCCCCGCTTCGGCGCCATCCTGGAAGCCGAGGCCCTCAGCCTGCACGCCGTCGCCATGACCGGCCGGCCGGCCGCCCTCTACTGGAGCCCGGCCACGGTGGCCCTCATGCAGCAGGCCCATGCCTGGCGGGCCGAGGGCCTGCCGGTCTGGTTCACCCTCGACGCCGGCCCCAACGTCCACCTGATCTGCGAGGGCAAGGACGCCACCGCCCTGGAGTCGGCCTTGCGCAACCTGGACTATGTCGAGGCGATCCTGGCCAACCGCGTGGCCGGGGCAGCCCACCTCGCCCCCACGCTCCTGACCGCCTGAGCCCCTGCACCCTCCTCGCGACCCTGCGCCATGACCATCGCACTTGATCCCGCAGAACTCAGCCCCGAGGCCTGCCACAAGCTCAGCATCGGCACGGTGGTCCCGCGGCCCATCGCCTGGACCAGCACCGTGGACGAGGAAGGCCGGGTCAACCTGGCTCCCTTCTCCTACTTCATGGCCTGCCACAGCTACGTGCCGGCCCTGGCCCTCAGCATCGGCAGCCGGGGAGGGCGTCCCAAGGACAGCCGCGCCAACATCATGGCCACCGGCGAGTTCGTCGTCAACCTGGTGAACCCCAGCCTCCTGCCGGCCATGAACCTCAGCGCAGCCGACTTCCCGCCCGACGTCGACGAGGCCGCCGTGGCCGGGCTGACCATGGTGCCGTCGGTCAAGGTGCGCCCCCCCAGGGTGGCCGATTCACCCATCCAGATCGAGTGCCGGGTGCTCCACGCGCTGGACCTGGGCGAGCCGCCGCGCGTCAGCACGCTCTTCGTGGGCCAGATCCTCATGTGGCACCTGCGCGAGGATCTCCTGGGCCCGGATTACAAGGTGGACCAGGCGGGCATCCAGGCCGTGGCACGGATGGGCGGCCCCTTCTACACCGTGGCCCGTGATCCCTTCGCCCTGCAGATCCCGGACTGGCGTCAGGTCCTGCCCGATCATCCCCTGGCGGCGACGCCCCGGCCCAAGGCAGAAGGACAAGGATGAGCCTCCAAGAGGGGCCGCGCCCGGAGGTTCGCCTGCCCGGTGACCAGATCCTGACCCTGGTCTGCCTGGTCATGTCCGGCGCGGCCCTGCTCTCGCTGGGGCGTTTCCCGGAGCAGCTCTACAGCACCGAGGTCCTGGGCTCGGCCCTCAGCATCCCCATCGGGCTGCGGGTGCTGGCCGCGCTGCTCCTCATCGGCCTGACCGCCGTGGGGATGGACAGCCTCGTCCGCCGCGTGGTGGGTGAGGAGCACCTGGACCTGCGTTTCTCCAGTACCTTCTGGGTCCTTCCCAGCCTGGTCACCTTGGCCGCGGTGGGCCTCCTGCCGCGCCAGTTCGGGCAGGGGGGCGCTTGGGTGCTGACCCTGGTCCTGCTCAGCGCCCTCCTGGCCGCCGTGGTGGTGGCCGAATGCGGCACGGTGCACCTGCATCAGCCCTACTACCGGGTGGCCCGCCTGGGCCTGAACCTGGCCACCTACGGCGCCGCCTTCGCGCTCTATGCCTCGATCTACGGCGCGCAGTGGCGCAGCCTGCTCAGCTCGACGGGGATCATCCTGGTCACCTTCCCCCTGGCCCTCGAGCTGCTGCGCGCCAGTGAAGCCCAATGGGGCACCACCTGGCTCTATGCCGCCATCATCGCCCTGGTGACCGGTCAGATCTCGTGGCCCCTCAACGCCCTGGGCCTGCGGGCCCTCTACGGCGGCGCCTTCCTGCTCCTGGTCTTCTACACCCTCTGTGGCCTCTGCCAGCAGCATCTGGCACGCCGACTCTCGCGCCGGGTAGCCCTGGAGTTCCTGGTCCTGGCCACCGCTTTCGCCGCTCTGGTGACCTTCTCCACCCTTTTCCAGCAGCGGCAAGCCCTGCAGCGCCTGCCGGCCGGCGTCGACCCGACGCACCTGGGCAACCCTGCGTTGCGCCAGCAAGGGGAACTGCTGAGCGGCCCCGAATCCGGCAGCGGCACCGACTGAGACCCGGCCAGCACGACATGGATTTCGTCCCCGGCATGGGCAGAGGGCATACTTGCAGGCCGACTTGAGCACATCACCGACCGTTCGGTCAGGCCGGCGCTCGACGGACACCCTCGAACGTCCGGTCGCCCGCTTCCAACACCCCAACCCGGAGAACGCGTCCCATGGCCCGCGGCTACAAGCCTCGCAAGCGCACCCGCAACGAAAAGATCATGATCGTCGTCGGCCTGCTGGTGGCCATCAGCATGATCATCAGCTCCTTCGTGGTGCTGGCGACTCAGTAATCGATCCCAGGCCTCCCCCAAGGCGCGGGTCTCAGCATCACGGAGACCCGGGAACAACAGGAATGAGTTCCGCCTGCGCCGGACCGCAGGCCCAGGCTCAGCCCGTGGCGCCGGCTGCCGTCGCGGGCCAGACCCAGCGCCCGCCGATCATCGCTTCCATCCGCGGGGCCGTCCCGAAGCCGTAACAAAGCTCGCGGTGGTCCTCGGTCTCGAGCAGCAGGAGGTCGGCCCGGTAGCCGGCCTCCAAGCGGCCGACCTCGCGGCCCCTGCCCACCGCATGGGCGGCATTGCGCGTGGCCGCCACCAGGACCTCGTCCGGGCTCAGCTTGAGGTAGCGGGCGGCCATGGCCATGATCAGCGGCAGGTTGGGACAGGGACAGGTGCCGGGGTTCAGATCCGTGCCCAGGGCCACCGGCACGCCGCGCAGCACCATCTCCCGCGCCGGCGCGAAATGGCAGGAGCCGAGGCCCAAGGTCGTGCCCGGCAGCAGCACGGCCACGGTGCCGCCCCGCGCCATGGCTTCCATGTCCTGGGGTCGGGTCATCACGCAGTGGTCGGCGCTGACCGCCCCGAGGCCGGCGGCCAACTCGGCACAGCCCAGATGACCGAACTCGTCGGCATGCACCTTGAGCGCCAATCCCAGGCGCCGCGCCTCCCGCAGGATGCGCTCTGTCTGCTCCAGGGTGAAGGCTCCCAGGTCGCAGAAGACATCGCAGAAGATGCCGGGGTACGCGCTGGCCACGGCCGGCAGCATCTCCTCCAGCACCAGGTCCACGTAGGCCTCCTGCCGGCCCAGGTAGGCCTCGGGCAGGGCATGCGCACCCAGGAAGCTGGGAACGATGCGCAGGGGGTGCAGGCGGGAGGCCTGGGCCAAGAGGTCCAGGTGCCGCAACTCCTCTGCTGTCGAGAGGCCGTAGCCGCTCTTGGCCTCGACGGTGGTCACGCCGTGCGCCAGTAGCGCGTCCAGGCGTGCCAGCAGATCGGCGAGGAGCGCCTCGTCGGAGGCCAGGCGGGTGGCGCGCACGGTGCTGGCGATGCCGCCGCCGGCCTCCATGATCTCGACGTAGCCGGCACCGCGGATCCGCAGCTCCAGCTCGGCGGCGCGGCTGCCGGCCCAGACGGGATGCGTATGGGCATCCACCAGGCCGGGCAGGACCACCCGTCCGGCGGCGTCGACAGCCTGGTCCGGGCCTTGGGGCCAGGCCGCCGCGATCGATCGGAGCACCTCCTCCCGCGGCCCGGCGGCCAGGATGCTCCCGCCTTCCACGGCCAGCGCACCCTCCGCCACCAGCCCAAGGCGCCCCTGGTGCGGGCCGGCCAAGGGACCATCGCCGCCGGCAACGGTGACCAGGCGCGCCCGGTCGATCAAGCATCGTCGGCCCTGTCCTGGCATCGCCCCATCCTCCTGCTCGTCAAGCACCGCCGATCGCGGTCCAGCGCCCCCCTCGGGGATCCGTCACGGCGGCGCGGCTCGCGTGCCGGCAATTCAACCGTGGTCGCTCAGTAGTAGACCGAACCCTCGACGCTGCGCTGCACCCGCCCCCCCACCCGCAAGACAGCCGGCCGGGCCGCGGGGTCCAAAGACAGCTCGATCACCGAGGGTCGCCCCATCTCGGAGCCCTGTTCGCTGCGCAAAAGCACCTGGCCCCCGCTGCCGCGGCGTCCCAAGCCCCCTTCGCCCAGGGCATCCCGGCGGAGCAGATAGGCGGCCAACGCGGCGTTGGCGGTGCCGGTGGCCGGATCTTCGTCCACCCCCAGGGGCGGGGCGAACACCCGCACGTGCACGTCGTTGATGGGCGACAGGGTCTCGAGGCTGAAGGCCAGGGCCAGGGAGGCACCGTAGCTGCTGAGCAGGGCGTCCAAAGCGCCCTTGGCCGGCAAGAGCAGGCGCATGGTGGCCAGGTCCCGCACGGGAACGATGAGCCCGCAGAGGTCCGTGCGCACCAGCTCGGCCGGCCAGTCGGCCACCCGCAGGGCTTCCGGAGCCACGCTGAGGGCCTCCGCCACGGCATCCAGGTCCTCCACCGTCCCCAGGAAGTCGGCCGGCCGTTCCATGGCCGTGACGCGGGTCACGCCGCCCGCGTCACGGCTCACCTGGACCTGGCACAAGCACTTGCCCACCTGAACCGGAAGCTGGGCCTGGCCATCGCTCAGGGCCACCCGCCCCTCGGCCGCCAACACGAAGGCTGCGCCCAGGAGCTGGTGGCCGCTGTAGGCCAGTTCGGTGGTCGGGGAGAAGCAGCGGATGGCGACGCAGGCCCCCTCAATGGTAGGGGCGGTCACGAAGGCAGTCTCGGCGAAGCTCATGCCTCGAGCCAAGGACTGCATCTCCTCGCTGGTCATGCCTTCGGCCTCGGGCACCACCACCACGGGGTTGCCGCCAAAGGGGCTGTCGCTGAAGACGTCGGCCTGAACGAAACGAACCTTGCGCATGGAAGCTTGACCTGCTGGGTGATGCGCGGTGCTGCCGTCGGCCGAGCGGCGCGTGGCATCGCTCTTGGACGTGACGGCGAACCGGCGCAAACAAAGAGGAGGCACGGCGCGGGCCGTGCCTCCTCTACGGTATGCTTCTGGCGGCGGGGCGTCAAATCCGTCGCTATGCCAATCGGATCAGAGGTCTTCCACCAGGATCACGGGGGCGGCGTCACCGTCGGCGGCGCCGGCGTGTTCGTCGGCAGGGGCGTGTTGGTGGGCACGGGTGTCACCGTGGGGAAGTAGGGCGTGGCCAGCTTGCGGTAGTTGAGGGACGGGCCTTCACGGCCGTAGAGATAGGTCTTGTCGGCACCCGAGCCCGCATCGCCGGCCCGCTCACGCTCGCCGCGGAAGCGGGCGCATTCCACATAGCCCACGGCGCGGTTCTTGAAGGTCAGGGTCACCGAGTAGGTCTTGGTGTAGGGCAGGAAGGGAACCCACGCCAAGGGCATGTCCAGGGTGGAGAAGACCCGGAAGCGGATGTTCTCCCAGTGCCGCCACTCTTCGTTCGCCTGGTACTTCTTGGTGTAGCCACGTCCGGCGTCGGCTCGGTAACACAGGGCGTCCAACTCCGCGCCCTGGGTGATGGGCTGGGTGGCGCCCACCGCCGTGGGGTCGACAAAGTAGGACAGGACCGGCTCAGTGACCGAGACCTGCAGGGTCTTGGTCAGGATGTCGTAGATGGCCTTGTGGTCCTTGTCATCGACGTTCACCACGTTCATGAGGCGGCTGAGGATGATCCGCTTGGCTTCGATATCGTAGTAGTCGGCAGGGGGAACACCCTCGATCAGGTTGGGATCCTGGCCCACCTGCAGAGGCTTGCCCACCTCCAACCGCTCCTCCCAGAACGAAGCCTCCTCGCCCAGGTACTGCGCTGCCTCACGGGTGCCGCGGTCCAGGGCCCACTTGAAGGTCATGACCCGGAACAGGCCGAAAGCACCGAACAGGACCACCAGGAGCAGCGGCATGGTCACCGCAGTGGTCACCGTGGAGCTGCCCCGCTCGTCTTCCAGCCAGCGGCGCCGCCGCGACGACCAGGACGCCGTCAGACGCCGAAGGGTATGCAAGAAGCTCGTCGTGCGTGTCATCGTTCACCACCCCTTCATCGCTGGCGGCAGTCGGGGCAGACCGTCGGTGTGCCATCACCCACGGTGGTCGGCGTGCACCCGGGGCATCGGTCACAGATCTTGCGAGGCTCTGGGCATTCGGCAGGAGACTTGGGGCCACGCGACTGCTTGGTCGGCGAGATGGGCGGCCCCTCGTAGAAGGCACCGGTCCGGCAGCTCAAGCGCATCTGGCCCGCGGGAAGTGACTCGTCGGGGTTGTCCGGGCTGGGCAACTGCAGCCAGCCACCAAAGGGGATGTTGATGACCTTGCTGGCCCTGACATAGAACAGAGCCTGGTTGACGATCTGGGGGTCATCCTGCAACTCCAGGGTATCCGGCGGCGACCTGCGCGGATCGTCCGGCCAGATGTCCACCAGGTCGGTGCCCGGTACGAGGCGCAGGTTGGCCACGGTGCGGGAGGCCATCTCCTGGTCGATGATCTTCCAGGCGATACGCTCCCACCCGACGGGGTAGCTGAGCTCAGGATCGTCGGTGGGGAAGTGCGGGCCCTCCACCTGCAGGTAGCGACCGGCCTGCTCGGTGGCCTTACACAAGGTGTCGCGCGCCGAGAGGACACCGAACAGGCTGGTCAGGCTGAGGAGAAGGAAGATCATGGCCGGAAGGGCCACGATGAACTGGACCAGGGCCGCACCACGACGATCGCGCCACAAGCCCAGGAGAGCCCTGCGGCCGTCCGTGGGTCGACCTTGGGTGGTGTTCATTGACATAGAACCTCCCCGTCACGCACATCCTCGAGAGTGATGGCGTCAAAGTTGGCCAGGTAGCCCCCCTCTTGGGAAGAGCCCACCGGCAGGACGCGGACGGTGTACTTGCTGGTCACCGTGAAGGGTTCCTTGCATTCCCGCGAGTCCTTGAGCAGATCCACCGCCACCGTGAGGTCCACGGTGGAAATGTTTCCGCCGGGCTTCGGGGCAAAGGGGTTGTTCAGCAACTCCTGGATCACGATCTTCTCGGCGATGTCGGTCCAGAGATCCTCGTTGGCGTCCTCTGGGGCGTAGAGGGACAAGAAGCGGGCGGCCTGGTAGGTGCCATGGTGCAGGCTGTCACGGATCTGGACGACCTTCCACACCGAGAAGCCGCCCCAGAAGGCCACGATCATGATGGGTGTCAGCAGCAGGGCCTGCACGGCGGTGGCGCCGCTGCGGTCGGCCGCGAAGCGCGACAGCAGGCGGAATCCACGGCCGGTCCCTGGAGCAAGAGTGGATGATTGCGGATGGGTCATGCGTCACCACCTGTTCGGTAGGCGTACAAGTAGGCGGACAGGTCCTCTGGTGGTCGGACCGCGTCGCGACTCACCAGGGCCACCAGGCCGGGGCGTCCGGCCAGTTCCAGTAGATCCAGGCATAGGCCATCGCCGGAAGGGCGAAGGTCCAAGCGTAGCGCCGGCCGCGGGTCTGTAGCTCGGCCTCGGTGGGCAGGAGTTGGCCGGTCAGCAGTCTGGCACGCCACGTCTCGATCGTACCTCGAATCGAAGGCTTGTTGCGCAGGGCCTCGAAGCCCAGCACGAAGACCATGATGATGAGCAGGCCGAACGCGAGGACGGCAAGGAACTCGAGCGAAGGAAAGAGGGCGAAGAGCGCCATGAGGAACTTGGCATCGCCGCCGCCGATGAAATGCAGGGTCCACATCCCGAAGAGCACGGCCCAGGCCACCAGCAGACCGATCACCTGCAGCCAGCCCTTGTCGCCCCAGTGCATGGCCCCTTCGATCAAGCGGTAAAGGCCGACCCCCAGGAAGACGGGAGCGGTCTGCCGGTTGGGGATGCGACCGGAGACGTGATCCCCATAGGAGATGCGCAGCATCCAGAAGGTGAGGCCCAGCTTGGCCATCAGCTCGACCCAATACCAGCCGGTCGAAGCCGTCGCCTGCCCCGCCACCATGGCGAGTTCGGTCATGGGACCGGTGCCCACTCATCCTTGGGATCCTCCTGGAGGTTCAGGAGCACGCTGCGCGTGACCTCGATGATGGTGTCACGGAGCAGGAGAAGGACGGGCGTCGTGGCCACCAGAAGGACCACCGTCACGACTGCCCATTCCACCATTTCCGCACCGTTCTGGTCGCGCCAGAACCGGTCTACGGACTTGAGCATGGAGCACCTCCCAAGCTTGGTCGCGGCCACGAGGTAGCCGCACGGTACACGGTATCAGCAAGAATCGTGCCACGGCGTGGCCAGGCACACAGGTCTGTCCAGCCCCGAACGCAACGGGCGGGGCTGGACATGCCAGCCCCGCCCGCGATGGAGCGTGTCAGGCGACCCATGGCCGCCTAGACGAGATTACGACTTGGTGTCGCAATCGCCTTCCTGGTCATCGCAGCTGTCCTTGGCGGCGTTGGCATGGCCGTCGGACGACTTGGCCTTGTCCAACCAGCAGTAGATGCCGCAGATGACCGAGCCGAGAACCTTGCCCACGGCGATGTAGAGCACGATCGCGGCCACCAAGAGGATGATGGTGACCACGGCCCACTCCACGAGCTCGGGGCCCGACTCGTCGTTCCAGAACCGATTCAGCATGGACATTGAGAACCTCCTTGAGGTAAGAGCGGATGAGATAGGCAGATGATACCACAGGGCGCCGGCCAATTGCAAGGGGCCAGATCCGGCAGCCCTGGTCAGGTTGGGTCAGCCTCCCGCGCCGGGCCCGATCGTGGCCACCTGCCCGAACATCGTGATGATCAGGGGGAAGCCCAGCAGGGCCAGTGAAGCGAAGAAAACGCCGATGATCATCGGGATGGTCAACACCACGGGAGCCCGCTCGATCTCCTTCTCCACGTTGGTGCGGATTTCTTCCTCGATGTCGTCCAAGGTCAGGTTGACGGCCTCGGAGTAGCTGAGGCCTCCCTCGTGGGCCATGTCCAGACGCTCGGCCAACTCGGTGAGATGCTCCGATTGGAAGTCCTCCGCCAGAGCGCGGATCACGGCCTCGGGCTCCACCTGCAGCTGGCTGCGCACACGGGTGACCAGGCGTTGACCGAAGGTGCCCCGCTGACCGAACTGCCTGGCCGCCTGCGTAAGGGCTCCCGCCAAGGTCTCGGCCAGAGACAGCGAGAGTTGGAGCGTGAGGACGAAGTCGCGGATGGTGGGCAGGTCCACCTCAAATGCGGGCTTCTTGCGGGCACGACGCCACCAGGTCCGCGGGCTGTAGCGCAGGATGCGGGCCAGGCCTCGGCGACGCTGGAACATCCAGATCCGCTGCCAGAGCGGGGGAAGGAAGATCAGCAGCAGCAGCACGAAGCCAGCCGCCATGAGTCCGAGGATGAGAAGTAGGCGTAGCGGGTCGCTCACAGCACCTTCTCCTTGAGCTTGGACGCCTGGCTGTCGATGTACCAGCTGGTGGCAACCCCCAGCGACGCGAAGAAGACAAAGACCAACTGGCCCGCGGTACCTTCGTAGGCCTCGCGGAGCAGCGGAACAGCACCGACCACGATGATGATCAGCAGCGAGATCAGCTGGATGATGCGGGTCTGCCCGTTGATCACCGTCATGCTGACCTCGGACTGGTCCCTGATCTCCTTGGCCCGCTTGATGCGGTGGAGCAGGCCGTCCAGGGCAGTCATGATGTCCTCGTGCCTGGAGTCCTCGCCGCGCTCCAGGATGTAGATGAACTGCTCCATGTAAGGATCCTGGATCCGGTCCCGCAGCTCATCGAGCGCCCGACGAGGGAGAGAGGTCACGTAGAAGGTCGTGACGGCATGGGCGACGGCGGCCCCAGTGGGAGCAGGGATCTTCTTGTTCGCCTCTTCGAGCGCGCTGAACACCGTTGGCCGGATTCGAAACACGCTCTTGAATGCGGCGACCAACTCGGCCACCTGCTCGCCCACAAGCTGGCGCTGCGTGCGAGCCTCCTTGCGCGCCTGGCGAATGGCCCACCAGATGCCGACCACCAGGACGTAGACCGCAACCATGTACGAGTGCGTGTCCCTGGTGACGTTGTCGATGGGGTCGCCGACCACTCGGGTGATGGTGCGACCGTAGAGGAAGGCCAGCAGCGCGGCCAGGGCGATCATCATGTAGACCTTCCAGTCGTAGCTGACCTTTGCCCCCAGCCCGGTCTCCTGGACCTCCCGCGTGCGGCGCCGCCGCATGCGGTACTGCATCCAGTCATAGACCAGGTAGGCCAGAATGAGGCCGCCCGCCAGAAGCATCAGCAGAACCCCTCGGTTCATCGACTAGCTCCTCGGTGAAATGGAGTCTGGGACACTGGGAAGCCCGAGACCTGGGTCACGCTTCGCGCCAGTGCTTGGGCTCGCGCAGCGGGGTCCAGGTCTTGCGGCGGGCGTCCCACT
>WBZV01000710.1_pt1 | contig 17813 bp, 14 predicted proteins | sample 5204221 | NCBI WGS metagenome assembly WBZV01 (sample SAMN12344360, study PRJNA552823) | activated sludge metagenome | biome: Activated sludge suspended growth; feature: Nitrification reactor; material: Wastewater; isolation source: activated sludge from nitrification reactor of wastewater...
AGGAACAGCGTCAGAGGATCTTAGCCTTCCGCATGACCACCCGCCTCAATGGATGGTCATCCCCCGCCTCGGGGGAGGACAGCTGCGGCGCGGAGCGCCGCGGCAGGTAGGGGCTGGCCGCCCAAGCTCGCCAGACAGGACGTATCCAGAGTATATCGTGGTGCGATGAGCAGGCTCCGGCCATCCGTCGCCCTCGTCATCCCCTGCGATACTCGTCAAGGAGGCCTCCTGGCCGTCGTTCCAACGGAACTGCACCCAGTTCATTCGCCGGGCGGTCGGCGGCACACTTGGGTTCGACCTCGAAGCGCTACGGCTGATCGATGGTCGCCCTAGGGCGATGCTCCTCAGGCAGAGGGCGGGCTTCCGAACACGTCGCCGCTGACGGAACGGGCCGCAGGTCGGCCGAGGCCCCGGCTCTCAGGGCAGGGTGACGTGCCCCCCCTTCATCTTCCAGAGGAAGTACTTCTCGAAGGCCAGCTTCATGGCGTGGTTCTGCGGGCCGGGGATCAGGAGGCCGTGCTTGCGGGGCGGGAGCATGCGGTCGGCCAGGATCAGCACCCCGTTGTTGCCGGCGTCCATGACGCAGATGGCCGGGATCTCGCCGAAGGACTTGTGCTCCCGCACCGCCTCGCCGCGGATCTGGGCGGCGATGTTCTTGGCCGCCACGTGGGCCTGCTGCTCGGTGGGGAAGCCGGTCTTGGGGACGCCCACCGGCACCGGTGTCTGCCAGGGCACCGAGACGGCGGCGGCGATGCCCACCGCGTAGACATCGTCGTAGGCCTCGGTCTGGTAGGTGTCGCGCACCTTGACGTAGCCCTTGTCGTCGGCGATCTCGGTGGCGGCGCGCACCACCTCCTGGCCCAGGAAGGGGGGGATGATCATGGCGTACTTGAAGCCCAGGGCCTCGCCGTCGGCCAGCACCAGGCGGTTCTCGTCCACGTGGTCCATGGCCACGCCGATGCGGGCCTCGATCCGCTCCTTCTTCAGGAACATGCCCAGGAGGCCCTCGCCGTGCGGCAGGCCGCCGATGCCGAAATGGCCCAGGAAGGGCTCGGCCGTGACGTAGGTGAGCTTGACCTGCTTCTTGAGCCCCGCCTTGCGCAGCTGGTGGCTCATGTTGAACAGGAACTCGTAGGCCGCGCCGAAGCAGCCGGCGCCCTGGGTGGCGCCGATCACCACGTCGCCCGGGTCCGCCAGGAAGCGCTTCCAGCCCTCGCCGGCGTGGATCGCATCCTCCAGGGTGGTGATGGTGTGGGCATGGCCGTCCGGGCCCAGGCCGGGGATGACGTCGAAGCGGTTGCGGTAGCCGGTGGCGATCACCAGGTAGTCGTAGCCCTGGCTGCCGGCCGTGGTCTCGACGCGCCTGGCGGCCAGGTCCAGGCGGGTGGCGCTGGCGTGGACGAAGTCGACGTCGTGCGCCTCGAAGGTGGGGGCCAGGGGAAAGGTGATGTCCTTGCCGCTGCGCTTGCCGAAGGGAACCCAGATCAGGGAGGGGTTGAAGAGGAAGCGGTCGGAGGCCGACACCACGGTGACGTCCACGTCGCCGTGCAGTTCATGCTTGACGGCCAGGGCGGCGGTCAGCCCCCCGAAGTTCCCGCCCAGGACCAACACCTTCTTGCGTGCCATGGTGGCTTGCTCCGTTCGCGAGGCTGTGGATGGGCCGCGGCTGCGGCACCGTGGCCCATCCTAGCAGCCCGCAGTGGGCCGCTCCTCGGCACTCGGGCGGGATGGCGTCAGCCTTTCGGCCGATCCCTGGGCTCGCCGCCCGCCCCCAGCGCCTGCGCTGCGCGCCTGGATCAGGGCGCCGCCGCCCCGCCCGCGCCCTCGCTGCCCGGCGTCGCGCCCCCCGCCCCGCTGTTCCCCGACCCGCCCGGCGCCCCCGGTCCGGCCCCCAGGTCCGTGAACGTCGCCGGCGCCTCGATGACGATGTCCGCCGGGTAGCTGAAGTCGCTGGTCAGGCTGATCGGCAGGGCCGGGTCCTGGCCGCTCACCGTCTGGCGGCGCGGCAGGCCCGTCGCCGGGTCGATCCACAGGGTCACGGTGGCCGTGACCTTGCCCATTCCCAGGTCCTGCTCGCTGTCGAAGGTGTAGACCCGGCAGTCCATCCCGTCCAAGGTCTCGCTTCCCTGGGCGCGGGCGTTCTGGATCAGGACCTCCAGGTCCGGGACCATCTGCCGCAGGATGTCCCCTAGGCTGCTGGCCGTGCTGATCCGCGACCATTGGCCCTGGGTCTCGCTGTAGGTGTGGGGGCCGATGACCAGCACCTGCCCCATCCCCTGGGCCACGATGCGCAGGCGGTCGGGGAGCTGCACCTCGGCCTGGGTGGAGACCCCGCCCGCCGTCATCGTGACCCGGTACGAGCCCTTGGCCTGCAAGGCCTTCATGGACGCCTCGATGGCCGCCCGCGCCGCGGCTTCATCGCCGGCCCCGGACGCGGCGGACCCGGCTCCGCCCGCCGCCCCCGGCGCGCCGGCGGCGGCCGAGCCTGCTGCGGCCTCCGGCGTGGGCGTGGCCGAGCGGCAGGCGCCCAGGGCCAGGACCAGGAAGAGGGCGAGGGGCCAGGCGCGGGGCGCAGTGGCGCGGGTCGGGGCGCTGGCGCGAAGCCCGTGCGGCGCGCGCGGGCTGGGGGCGGCGGGCAGGTGGGCCTGTTCCATGGGGGAGTCTCCTGTAGGCAGGAAGGGTGGAGGGTCGGGCCGCGGTCGGGTGGCGAGGCGGCCGACGCGGCGGGCGAGGGCGGCGGAAGGGCCGGCGAAAGGGGGGGAGCGGGACGCGGGAGGCCTCAGCCGTCGTCACCCACGGCCAGCCGAAAGCCCAGGTTGTAGTTGCGCGCGTCCGGGTACAAGGTATAGCGCATGGTCGTGATCACGTGCTCCCGTCCGTAGCACCAGCCGCCGCCGCGCGCGACGCGGATCATCTCCGGGCCGGCCGTCGGGTCCTCGCGGCCGTCGTCGGCGCGGTAGGGGTAGCGGAAGGCGATCGTGTCCAGGCTGCGGCCGGCCAGGTTGAGGGTCCAGTCCCAGGTATTGCCGGTCATGTCCACCAGGCCCTCCGGCGTGTCGCCGGCCGGGAAGACCCCCACCGGCGTGGTGCCGCGCACGTGGGTCTCGATGGTGTTGCAGGCATCGGCATTGAAGGCGTCGCCGTAGGCATAGCGCCGGCCCGCCAGCCCGCGGGCCGCGGCTTCCCATTCGGGCTCGCGCGGCAGGCGGAAGGGGCGGCCGGCCTGGGCCGCCAGCCAGATGGCGTAGGCCCGGGCCTCGAACCAGCTCACCCCCACCACCGGCTGCGCGGGCTGGTTGAAGCGCTCGTCGCGCCAGTAGCGCGGCTCGCGCAAGGGGCCGCCGGGGTAGAGCTCGCGGAGCAGGCTGCCCAGGGCGGCTTCGTCCATCGTCAGCATCCGCTGCCACCGCTCAAGGGTCTCCGCGGAGAAGAGGCCGGAGCGCCGCTTGGCCTCCAGCTGCCCGGGATCGGCGCGGTAGACCTCCAGCCAGTAGCGGTCGATGTTGCGCTGGCCGTCCATGGTGCCCTCGCCCTGCTGCCAGGACAGGGCAGCAGGCGTGTCCCACCAGCGGGCGTCCTCGTAGCCGCCCGCGGCCATGAAACAGGCCCATTCGGCGTTCGTGACCGGCATCCGGGCCAGGCCGAAGGCGGCCAGGGGCACCGCGTGGGCCGGGCGTTCGTCCGGATCCTCGGTGTCGTCGCGCCCGATGCGGTAGGACCCGGCGGGGAAGGCGGCGAAGGGCGGGACCAGGGCGCGGCCTTCGGGCCCCTCCACCGCGGCCAGGCGCGGGTCGCCCAAGGCGCCGAGCACCTGCCCTGCCTCGATGCGCGCCCGCAGGTCCGCGGCCGGGTCGCGGCTGCGCGCCAGCAGCCGCTGCCGCAGGTCGGCGCGCAGCCCCTCGTCCAGGTGCAGCTCCGGCAGGGCGGCGCAGCGTCCGGCCAGGGGCAGGTTGACCTCCGCCACCCGGGTCACCAGGTCCTCCGGCCGGGCGGTCATCGCCGCCGCCAGCAGCACCGTCTCTTCCCAGCCGGTGCGCGGCAGGGGCGGCAGGGGGTCCGAGGCCGCGATCTGGGCCTTGGCCTCCTCCAGGCCGGGGCGCACCTCCTCGGACCGCCAGGCCACGGCCACGAGGGGGGCTGCGGACTCCGGGGTCTGGGCCAGGGCGCGGGCGGCGAAGTACTCCTGCAGGAGCTGGTGGATGAAGAGCACGGCATCGTTGACCGGATCCTCGTCCAGCACCGCCAGGGCCGTGCCGGCGCGCAGGATGTCCTCGGCCGGCCCCTCGCCCAGGATGTCCAGGGCCTCGTCGAAGCTGACCTGCACCTGGGCGGCCTTGTGCTCCGGATGGCTGACCTGCAGCTTGTAGGCCAGGCGGCCCAGGCTGGGCACCAGCAGCCCCCGCTCCGGCAGGTCCCAGGCATCGCGCCACTGCCAGCCGGTGATGCGCCGGAGGTCCCGCAGGTCCAGGAGCTGCCCCGGCTGGAAGACCGCGGCGCCGCGTTCCACCTCCCGCCTGAGCGCCTGGCGCACGAAGCCGGTGAAGAGCCCGGCCCGCCCCTCGGGGACGGCACCCTCGGCCTCCACCTGCTCGGTCAGGAGCTTGAGGAAGTAGGGCGAGCGCAGCAGGGCCAGCTGCGGCGAGCCGGCCAGGTGTTCCCAGATGCGCAGGTGCTGCATGGGGCTGTAGACCCGCAGGAAGCGCCGCACCTGGTCATCGGTCAGGGGTTCGATGCGGACCTGGGGTACGCGCATGGTCGGCGTGGAGAGGGGGGCGCTGTACTCCAGGCTGCGGCAGGAGATGATGACCCGGTTGCCTGGCGTGGCCGCCAGCCGGTGCAGGTACTCCTTCCAGAGGCCGACCGCCCGGAAGTAGTCGCTTTCGTCGGTGGCCGGCATCTCGTTGAGGGCATCCAGCAGCAGCAGCACGCGCCCTTCCCGGATGAGCTGCTCCAAGGCGGGCAGCTCGGGGAAGCGCCGGGCCCAGGCCTCGTCCAGCCAGGCCTCGGGGGCCGGCCGCGGCTGACCCGGCGCCGGGGGCTTGAAGTGGCTGAGCTGGATGAAGAAGGTCACGGTGTCCGCGGCATCCGCCTCGCCCGCGCGCAGGCCGTCGATGGCGGTGTCCAGCTCCAGGCGGCGCAGGAGGGTGCTCTTGCCGGCTCCGGGCGGACCCAGCAAGACCAGCGCGGGCTCCGGCACCGCCGCCAGCAGGCCGCGCAGGTCCTGGAAATGCTCGGCCTGCGGCAGCCAGCGCCCGCTGGTCACCTCTTCGCCGCGGTCGATCAGGAGGGTGAGGTCGACGAAGCGACCGTCCAGGCGGTACTGCGCCTGGGACCATTCGGCGATGCGCCCCAAGCGGTACTCGGTCAGGTTGGCCGGCCGGTGCCGTGACAGCTCGTGCAGCTGGGCAGCCGTCAGGGTGATCGTGTGGCCGGCGTTCTCGTCCCGCAGGGCGTCGAGCACGCGCTGCAGGGTCTGGGGCAGGGCATCGGCGGACGCCGGAGCCTGGAGGCCCTCGGCCACCAGGATGCGGTCCCGGGGATGCACGGCCTCCAGGCTCTGCGGCGGGGCGATGACCAGGGGCAGGTCGGCGGCCTCCAGGGCGAAGAGGGTCTCGGTGTGCTGCAGGTCCCGGAGCCGATGCGTTCCCAGGGCCACCAGGCGGCAGCCGGGGGGCAGGTCCTCCCGCACCAGTTGCTGGGCGGCCAGGGACAGGAGGACCTGCCCGCCCTGGCCCGCGGCCTCGATCCGCGCCGTGCGGTTGACCGGGGGGCCGAAGTAGTCGCCGTCGCGCTCGGTGGCCACGCCGCTGTGGATGCCCATCCGCACCTTCAGCTCCCCCAGACCGGGGTCGATCGCGGCCCAGGGCTCGCGGGCCAGAGCCCGTTGCGCCTCCAGGGCGCCGCGGAGCGCGGCCGGGGCGGTGGCGAAGGCCACGCAGAAGGCGTCGCCCACGGTCTTGAACACGTAGCCGCCGGCTTCGCCCATGACCTGGCGCAGCAAGCGGTCATGGACCTCCAGCGCCCGGCGCATGGCATCCGGCCGGCGGTCCCAGAGCGCGGTGCTGCCCTCGATGTCGGTGAAGAGGAAGGTCAGGGTGCCGCTGGGCGGGGGGTTGATGGGGGAGGTCATGCGGAGGCGCTTGTCCTGGTCAGGAGGGGAGTAGTCATTCGCTTGTCCAACCTTGCCGGAGCACCCCTGTGATCGACAGCCAGATCCAGCAAGAAGTCGGTCATGGCCCCTCGAGTTCCAGGCGGCGCACGTCGGCACTGGTCACGGTCGGCGAGTCCGCTGGAAGGCGGAACATCGCCAGACCCTCCCCTTCGTCCACCGGTGTCGCGGTGCTCGGACCAGGCCCGAGCCGCTCGGCCAGCGTCCGGTCCAGCGGCTTGCCGCGCTGCTGGGCGCGAAGCCTGGCCAATGCAAGCACGTCATCGTCCCCGGTAGCTGTTGGTCTCATGGCCAAAGCATGTCATGCCGGGCGCCTGATATCCAAGTGCGGCCGTTGTCACGGAATCCCCTACCTGACGTCAAGGGAACTGCCGGGTGAGCGTTGCGCGCTCCAGGTGTGACTTGCCTGCCCTGCTGACGACCGTTACACGGCCGGCAGGGTTGGCGTGATAGGGGGGTCGGGCGGTCTCTTCCTGGCGCCATCAGGTCATCAGGTGGCTTCGGCAGGGCTCGCGCCATCACCTGGTAACGGGTCTCTGGGCCGGCCTGGGCCTCACTGCTTCCGGGGTTGGGCGATGAATGGCAGGTACAGGTGGCTGGCAGAGGGCCCATCAGCCTCCGGGATACGGAGTACCAAAAGGCCGTCGCTCCGAGCGGCCACGAAGACGAAGCGACCGACGACCGAGACGTCCGCCGGGTTGTCGATCCGCCAACGAGTCAAAGGGCGAAGTGCCATGGGGTTGCTGGCATCGAATACGACGACGCCGTCCTGGGCCGTCAGGGCCACCCGTCCCGCATGCATGTCGATGGACGGATCATAACCCAGGAGAGGGGTGATCTGTTGGGTCAGGCGCGGTATGCCATCTTGGCTCAGTTCGAAGACCTTGAGGTCCTCGCCTGCAACGTACAGGGCCGGCCAGGCCAAGGCGACTGCATACCGTTGATCGGAAAGAGGGGTGGTGCCCACCCGCACATGACCCAAGGCCCGCTTGCCGGTGAGATCGTAGAGCCGAATCGACGGCCAGCGGTCCTTGGGTTCCATGCTGACCATGGCCAGCTTGCCATCCTGCACCGCCATGCCGGCAATCGTCTCCATATCGGGAACCGACTCCAAGCGCCGGATGTCTCCCGAGGCGGTGACGAGACCCACCGGCGCCGGAATCCCGCCAACCCACGTGCCTGGCTGCAACATACAGGTGATCGCGGCGCTTGTCATAGGCAAGTAGCTGCGCGGGATACTCCGCCGTCAGTACCTTGGGTGGCTCATCGTTTGGCCCGTTCCTGGGCCAGAGATGAAGAAGGGGTGGGCTACCGAACCACAGGCCGACCCCCGCGGCCAGGCTGTCCGACGTCAGTTCCAGGCTGTAAAGCGGTCCGCGGAGGGGAATGATGGATCTGCGATGCGGCTGCATGGGAATCGAGAGATCGAGCCGGTCGACCCGGTTGCAGGTCTGGTAGGCATAGCCTGCGGCCCAAACCCCGTTGCCCTCTGAGGCCACTTGCGCGATCGATCCGGCAATCGGCACGGTCTCGCTGACCGGGACCTCAACCATAGCTTCGGCCCCGCGCCCCTCGGTCGGCACCCGAAAAACCTTGAGGCCGCAACCGTTGGTGACGCCGAACAGATGGTCGTCCAGGGCGATGAGTGCCTGCAGCTCCCCGTAGAATCGAGCTCTGCCCGTCAGCGCGGGGGTCCCTTGTCTGCTGTCCACGTCAAGGGAGAGCAAGGTGGACTCGAGCCCGCGCGAATCCTGCATCACGGTGCCGTAGAGCCGTCCGCGGTGGCCGACCCACTGTTGCATGGGCTGGGAGGTCAGCACGCGCTGCCCCAACAACTGCGGTTGCAGCGGCTGCGACACATCATAGGTGACCAGTTGCTCGGGTCCCTTCACGGGAGAAATTCTGGCGTAGAGCTGGCCATCGAGGATGGTGACCTGGGAGACATCGCGCTGGACGTCTGACCAAGGGCTGGCGACCGGCAAGGCCGTACCACGCGCATCAAAGGCCAGGACCTGGCCAGGGTCTGTCCTGGTCGTGACGTACAAAGCCCCATTGCCCGCGGCAAGGTCCCGTGCCTGCCACAGCCCCATGCTGCCAAGGTGACGGGGAGCGCGAGGTTCCGCTAGGTCGATCACGTCGACATCGAGGCTCACGCCTGGCGGCGTCTGGCCCAGCACGTAGACCCTTGCCAGGGAGCTGTCAATGGTCAGCTTCTGTGCCACCCGGGCGAGCTCAATCTGCACCAATGGCTGGGGGCGCAGAGGGTCGCTCAACCCCAGTACGACAAGCCGCCGGCCCACGCCGGCCAACAGGTAGCCTTGGATCAAGCCGAGTGCCGTGACCGACTCGGTAAAGGCCAGGGTCGAATTGAAGCGGGGATGGTCGGCGTCTGTCAGATCAGCACTCTCGATGCGTTTGCCCTGCGCCAAGTACAAGGCGCTTGCCGTAGCGGCCAGCCCCCGCGATTGACCGCCATAGCTGGCCACGAGGTCCGCCTCTATGGGGCGTGGATCCGGTAGCGTGACCGTTTCCTGCTGGACTGCGTCCACCGCGTCGACCTCTCGCTCCGCCTGTTCCACCAGGGATGCAATGACGCCCAGGCACAGGATGCCGGAGACCAAGGCGATGCCAACCATGCGCCCCCATCGCCATGGTTCACGACCCTTCTGACTCAACGCGGACGCTGTCATGCATCACCTCCTTGAACTTCGAGCCATTGTAGTCCTTGTCAGCACCCGGCCCCACGGCAAGCAGCAGGTCGGCACGGCAACGTGACCATGGCCCACCAGGTCCTGGTGACGGCGGCCGGCCCACGGCTGTAGGCCATCGCAACTCGCCTGCGACCGCCCCCCCTTGCCGTCGCCCCGCCCTTGCGATACACTGCGCCCCGCTGCGGCAGGGGTTCGAAATGCTTCCTAAATGCCGTCCTCGATCCCGCCCTTGCTGCCGGTCGGCAGATCCCGCGTGAGGCAGCGATCGCTCGCCCCCCACCTTGACCAGGAGAACGCCCATGTCCTTCCGCCTTCGCCTCCCGCTCATCGTCCTCGGCGCTCTGGCCGTGGCCGGCATCCCCGCCGCCTTCGCCCAGGTCAGCCCTCCCCCGACGCCCACCTGCATCCCCACCGGCCTCTCCACCGGCACCGTGCTGGCCGCGGGCAGCGCCATGGCCCCCGGCAGCTTCCGCGAGTACCGCTGCACGGTGGTGGCGGGCAAGACCTACGACCTGGTGCTCAACTACACGGGCACCGCGCAGACGCCCAACGACATCGGCAACTACGTGGGGCTCAAGCTCTACAAGGACGTGGGCGGCCAGGTCAGCTTCCTGACCAACAGCGTCCCCAACGGCTTCCGCCGCGAGACGGTGACCCGCACGCCCCAGAGCAACGAGACCTGGTACCTCAAGATCGAGAACCTGGCCACGGGGAGCGGCTACGACACCACGGCGGGTGTGGATGCGGTGCTGCCGGGCGGCGGCGAAGGGCCCTGAGTCCGTCGGGCGCCTTTGGCGAGGTCGGCGGTCGCGAGCCGGGTCCACGCACCGGCTCGCGATCCAGTTCCATGGCGTCCTTGTCCTGGACCCTCGTGTCAGTAGGACCTCAGCCCCCCAGCAGATCCTGCGGGTAGCGCCCCCCCGCCTCGTCCTCCAGGCAGATGGCCAAGGTGGGGCAGGCGGCCGCGGCCTGGCGCAGCTGCGAGTCAGGCGCCGGGCGGACGAGGACGGCGCGGGGGCCGTCGGGGCCGGGGACCAGGCGAAAGGCGTCGGGCGCCGCCTCGACGCAGCAGCCGGCGCCGATACAGAGTTGCCAGTCGATGCTGAGCTTCATGCCTCTCCTCCTTCCCCGCTCCTGGGATGACGACGGCGGCCCCGCCGCGGGGCCGCGCGGCGTTCAGGCCATGCGTGCCACCAGCGGGGCATCGCGCCAGACCTCTTCCAGGCGGTAGTAGGCGCGCCGGTCGGCGGCCATGAGGTGGGCCACGACGTCGCCGAAGTCCACCAGGACCCAGCCGGACTCGAGGGCCCCGTCCACGGACATGGGCTTGCGGCCTCCCAGCACCCGCGCCTGCTCTTCCACGGCGTCGGCCAGGGCCTTGAGCTGGCGGGGGCTGCCCGCCGTGCCGATGACGAAGAAGTCGGCCATGATGGTCAGGGGGCGGAGGTCCAGGATGACCAGATCCTGGGCCTGCTTGTCGGCCATGGCGTCGAAGACGATGCGGGCCAGGGCCTGGGGGTCGGCTTCCGGCCGGAGTTCGGTCGGGGCGATGCTGGGTTCGTCGGCGCTGATCGGAGTCATGCACACCTTGGAGGAGAGCGGCCGGAGCGAGAGGGCCGGCCCTTGTGGAGCGGTGGAGGCCACCGCCCGGCCCGGAGCGATGAGGCCCAGCCGGAAGGAGGGTTGAAAGGACGAGCCTTGGGTCCGTCGGGACAGGCATGGCATTATACACCCCGCCATGAAGGCCAGCACCAGAGCCGCCGCGCCGTCTCCACCCCCGCCCGACCCCACCTTCGACCTGTCGGCCGATGTGCCCGTGCCCGCTGCCGTCACGGCCATGGCGCGCCATGTCGGCGAGCGCTTTCCCGGCACCGATGCCGACATCGTCAAGCGGGCCTACCGGGTGGCCGAGCACGCCCACCGCAAGCAGCAGCGCGTTTCCGGTGAGCCCTACGTCACCCATCCCCTGGCCGTCGCCCAGATCCTGGATGACCTGGGGCTGGATCCCTACGGCCTGGCCGCGGCCCTGCTGCACGACGTGGTCGAGGACACCGCCTACGACCAGGCCGACATCGAGCGCCTCTTCGGCAAGGAGGTGGCCCGCCTGGTGGCCGGGGTCACCAAGATCACCGAGCTGGAGTCCATGGACGCCGCCCGGCCCAAGGAGGCCGCGGAGGCCGAGAGCCTGCGCCGCCTCCTCCTGGCCGCGGTCAACGACCTGCGGGTGATCCTGATCAAGATGGCCGACCGCCTGCACAACATGCAGACCCTGGACGCCCTGAAGCCCGAGCGGCGCCTGCGCCTGGCCCGCGAGACGCTCGAGATCTACGCGCCGCTGGCCAACCGCCTGGGCATCTGGGAGTTCAAGAGCCAGTTCGAGGACCTGGCGCTGAGGGCGATGGAGCCGGAGGCCTACTGGGGCATCCGGGAGACCTTGGCCCTGCGGCAGGCCCAGCAGGACCGCATCCTGGCCGAGGCCATCGCCGCGCTGGACCGGCGGCTGCGCGAGCACGGGATCCAGGCGGAGATCAAGAGCCGGGCCAAGCACATCGCCTCCATCTACCGCAAGATGCGGCGCAAGGACCTGCCGGCCGAGCAGATCTACGATGTCCTGGCCCTGCGCGTGCTGGTCGACGAGGTGGCCACCTGCTACCTGGCCCTGGGGGTGGTGCACACCCTCTGGCCGCCGGTGGGCGGGGAGTTCGACGATTACATCGCCAAGCGCAAGAACAACCTCTACCAGTCCCTGCACACCACCGTGCTGGGGCCGGCCGGCAGCCCGCTCGAGGTCCAGATCCGGACCCGTGAGATGGACGAGCTTGCCGAGTACGGCGTGGCGGCGCATTGGAAGTACAAGGAGAACACCAGCCATTCGGTGGACTTCCAGGAGAAGATCGCCGCCCTGCGCCGTATCTTCGAGAGCCACGACGAAGAGGCGCCGGACGCCGAGTCCTTCGTCGAGAGCCTCAAGACCGATGTCTTCGCCGACCAGGTCTACGTGCTGACACCCAAGGGCGACGTGATCGAGCTGCCCAAGGGCTCGACGGCCATCGACTTCGCCTACCACATCCACACGGAGGTAGGCCACCGCTGCCGCGGGGCCCTGGTGGACGGACGGATGGTCAGCCTGGACACGGCCCTGCAGACCGGCCAGCGGGTCAGCATCGTCACCGCGCCAGGCGAGGCCGGTCCCAGCCGCGACTGGCTGAACCCGGCCCTTGGCTACACCGCGTCCAGCCGCGCGCGGGACAAGATCCGCCAGTGGTTCCGGCGCCAGCAGCGGGCCGACGCCATCCGCGAGGGGCGGGAGGTGCTGGAGCGCTGCCTGCGCAAGCTGGGCCTGACGCGCATCCGCCACGAAGAGGTGGCCCGCCTGCTGGAACACGAGCGGCTGGAGGACTTCCTGGCGGCCGTGGGCCGGCACGACATCCCGGCCGAGGCCATCAGCGCCCGCCTGCTGGAGCGCGAGACCAGGAGCGCTGCCGAGACCAAGGGCGGCCAGGCGCGGGCGGACACGATGCTGCCGGGCCACCAGACGCCGCGCCGGCCCATGCCCACCGGCGCCGCCCCCCGCCCCGTGGCCGGCCAGGCCAGCGGGGTCTCGCTCCTGGGCGCGGACGGCCTGCACACGCAGGTGGCCCGCTGCTGCGGCCCCCTCCCCGGCGACCAGGTGCTGGGCTACGTCACCCGCGGGCGGGGGGTCACCCTGCACCGGGCCGATTGCCCCAACATCGCCCGCCAGCGGGACCGCGAGCCGGACCGCTTCATCCGCGTGAGCTGGCAGCCGAACGAAGGCCGGGCCTACCCGGTGGAGTTGCGCATCACGGCCTATGACCGTTCCGGCCTGGTGCGCGACATCACCGAGGTGATGAGCGGCCGCGGCCTGCGCCTCAGCTCGCTCAGCGCGGCGGCCGACCCCTCGGGCGGCAGCGCGGTGATCACGGTGGTGGTCGAGCTGCGCTCCCTGGACCAGCTGGCCGGCCTGATCGACCGTCTGGGCCGGGTGGACAACGTCATCGATGTCCGCCGCCCCCGCGGCTGAGCACCGAGCGGCGGCCCGGCGGCCGGCGCCCCGCCCGGGAAACCCATACGTGATTGCACGGTTCGGGCGGCCTCGGCGAGCACTGGATGGCGGGCGACCGGATATAATCCGCTCCCAACCGCTTGCCCCTTCCCCCAGGCCGCTTTGATGCCCTTTCGGTTCCGACAGTCCCGCGTCGTGTCTCAGGCCCCCGCCCGGCCCCTGCCGGCCGAGGGGCGGGAGGCCGGCAGCATCGGCGCGGCAGCGGTGGCCCTGGTGGCCCTCTTCCTGGTCCTGCTGTCGGTCTTCATCTACCTCTCGCGCCTGAACCGCGGCCCTGCGGCCGAAGGGCCGGGCACGCCGACGGCCGATCCGGCGATCCCGGCCCCGGAACGGGAGCGGGCGGCGGTCGTCACCGCCCTGCCCCTCCCCGGCGCGCCCGCCCCTGCTGCCGGGGGGAGCTTGCTGGACATGCTGAGCGTCCTCAAGGCCGGGGCGGCCGATGCCTACCTGCCCCAGCGGGACGATACCTGGGCCTACGAGGTCCTGCTGCCCGACAGCTGGAAGTCGGCCACCGTCGCCGCCACGGGCCAGCGTCTGGCCGAAGCCGCCCATGACCGGGTGCTCGAGGATCCGGGCACGGGGGCCCGCCTGGCTCTCAGTGTCTGGGACGCTGTGGACGAGGAGAACCTCACGCTACAGGCCTGGGCCGAGCGCCTGGCGCCGGGGCTGAGCCCGGTCGGGGACACCTGGGAGCCCAACGCCACGGTGGCGGGGGAGCCGGCCCTCTGCCTTTGGAGCGCGGAGGCGGCCAGCCAGCCCTTGCGGCTGGCCACCCTCCTGCGCCACGGCGACCGCCTCTACCTGCTCAGCTACGGCGCCCCTGACGGCGGTGCTGCCCTGGCGCACTACGTCAAGGCCCTGGTCAGCCTGCGCTTCCTGGACCAGGATCCGGCAGCAGGGACGGCGGACCAGATTCCCCTGCTGCCTCTGCCGGATCCACGCTACTACCCTTCGGGGCAGCTGTTTCCTTAGAACTCGCCCGTCGCCGCCACCCAGTCGCCCACCCGTCCCTCGCGCTGGGCACGGAAGACGTCGGCCTCCACGGCCGCGGGGGCGCCGGCGGCGAAGTTGAGCACGGCATCGGGACCGTACTGGCCCTTCATGCTGACCCCCACGCCGATGTGGCGGAAATGGGCGTGCAGGATGTTGCGCCGGTGCGGCGGCGACTGCATCCACCACTGCACCATGGCCTCGGCGCTGCGCCGGGAGCAGATGATGTTCTCGCCCGCCCAGTTGTTGTAGGGGTAGCCGTTGCGCCGCATCCGGTCCCGGGCGCGGCTGCCGTCGCGGCCCTGGTGGCGGCAGAAACGGCCCTGGGCCATGTCCACGGCATGCTCGCGGGCCGAGGCCACCAGGCGGTTGTCCAGGGTCAAGGGAGCCAGGCCGTGTTCGGCCCGGCGCTGGTTGACCAGGGCCAGGACCTCCAGCTCCAAGCGGCTGCGGGCATCGAGGCCGGGGTCGGCGATGACGGCCGCCAGGTCGGGGGCGGGGGGCTCGGCGGGGGCCTCGGGGGCCGGCGGGGCGGCGTCGGGGGCGGGCGCCGCATCGGCCGGCGGGGCAGGAGCGCCTTCGGGCGCCGGGCCCTCGGGCGGTGTGGCGCCTTCGGGGGCCGGGGCGGCGACGTCGCCGCCTTCAGGGGCGGCCGGAGCCGCGGGAGGGGCTTCCTGAGCGAGAACGGAGCCGGGTGCGAACCCGGCGGCGGCTGCCAGCCAGAGGGCAGCCAAGGGCATTGCGGTCAGGCGGACGCCAAAGCGCCGCGCGCCTGCCGCGCGCCTAGAGTGAGCGGACATACCGTGGGTTTCTCCTTCCGGGGGGGCGGTTGGGCGGCCTCCCCCTGTCCTTTGCAGGGGCCATTGTAGCGCGGGGGAAGGGGCTGTCAATCGTGGTTGGCCAGGTGGCTTGCCCCCGCATCGCCTCCGTCCTATCATCGCGCTCCCCTCATGGACACCCCCTTCGCCCGCCTGCCAGACCCGCGCCTGACGCGGCCCAACCCATGCTGAAGCGTCACGATGCGCGCCCGGGCGGCGCGCCTGACGCGGTCAGTTGGACCGCGCGCTTGCGTTTCGAAGGCGGGCTGGCCCGCGGCCGCAGCCGCGGGCATGGGCTGGATGTTCTAGCGCCCGTCCGCTTCACCGACGGCGGGGATGCTGCGCCCGCCGCCCTCGATCTGTTCCTCTGTGCCCTGGGGGGCGAGATCCTGACGGCTTTTGCCGCGGCCGCCGCCCGCGCCGGCCTGACCCTCGACGCCCTGGAAGCCGCCGTCGCCGTCCAGCTCGAGAACCCCCTCGTGGCCGCCGGCGTCATCGGCGAGGAGGGCAGCCCCGCCCTCGCCGCGGCCCAGGTGACCCTCTACGCCTCCTCGCCCGACGACGAGGCCGCCCTGCGCGCGGCCTTGGGCCAGGCCTTGTCCCGCTGCCCCCTGCACGCCACCCTGGGCCGCGCCTGCGCACGTGACGTGGCGCTGCGCATGGTGCCTTGACGCCGCTTCCGCCAACCCGCGCAGGCCTCGCCCCACGGGTCAGCGCGACCGCGTCCGCCCGTCCTGCAGACCCCGCCTCCACGATCTCCACCGATCTCCGCCGATCATCCAGCCCCAAGGAGCCGCTCGCATGTACCGCCTCAGCCCCGAACAGGCCGCCATCGTCGGCCGCATCGAAGCCCTGGCCGACGCCCACATCGCCCCCCATGCCGCCGACGTCGATGCCCAGGCCCGCTTTCCGCACGAGAGCATCGGCGCCCTGGCCCGCGAGGGCTTCCTGGGGCTCACCGTCCCGGCCCAGTACGGGGGCATGGGGCAGGGGATGCGCACGGCCGTCGCCGCGCTGGATGCCGTGGGCCAGCGCTGCGCCAGCACCGGCATGGTCTACCTGATGCATCTCTGCGGGGTGGCCTGCTACGCTGCCCAGCCCGAGGGGGTGGAGGATGCCCTGCGGTCCGCCGCCGCCGGGACGCATCTCTCCACCCTGGCCTGGAGCGAGAAGGGTTCGCGCTCCCATTTCTGGGCGCCCCTCAGCCAGGCGAAGGCCGCCGGCGACGGGGTGACCGTCTCGGCCGACAAGAGCTGGGTCACCTCGGCCGGCCATGCCGACGGCTACGTGATCTCCGCCCGCTCGCCCGAGTCCACGGGCCCCACGGACACCATGCTCTTCTACGTGCCCAAGGGCGCCGCCGGGATGAGCGTCGCCGGGCCCTGGCAGAGCCTGGGCATGCGCGGCAACGCCTCCTCGCCCATGGCCCTCTCCGACGTGGCCATCCCCGGCGCCCGCGCCCTCTCCACCCCCGGCGGCGGCTTCCCGCGGATGATGGAGATCCTGCCCTGGTTCGCCCTGGGCAACGCCGGCATCTCCACCGGCATTGCCGAGGCCGCCGTGCGCGACACGGCCGCCCACCTGGGCAGCTCCCGCCTGGCCCACCTGGACAGCAGCCTGGCCGACCTGCCCAACCTGCGCGAGCGCCTGGCGCGCATGCGCGTGGCCACCGACAAGTCCCGCGCCCACCTGGGCATGGTCCTGGACAAGGTGGAGGCCGGCGCAGCGGACGCCATGCTGGCCGTCCTCTCGGCCAAGCCCTCGGCCTCGTCCGCGGCCATGGAGGTCACCGACCTGGCGATGGCGGCCTGCGGCGGCGCGGCCTTCTCCAAGCACCTGGCCGTGGAGCGCAACTTCCGAGACGCCCGCGCGGCCTCGGTCATGGCCCCCACCTCGGACGTCCTGCACGACTTCATCGGCAAGGCCCTCCTGGGCATGCCGCTCTTCTGATCGCCGGCCGATCGGCCGCGGAGCGCCGGTTGAAGCTGCCGGTCGAATCGCCGCTCGAAGTCGCTGGTCGAATCGCCGGCCGGACCGGCGGCCCAATCGCCGCCCGGCACCCACCGTCATGGAGCAACGCATGATCATCGTCGGCGCCGTGGCCTACGACCCGCGGGTCGTGACCATCTGGGACATCATCAAGGACTTCTTCAACCAGGAAGGCTGCCCCACGGACTACGTCCTCTACAGCAACTACGAGCTGCTGCAGGAGGCCCTCCTGCGCGGGGACGTGGACGTCGCCTGGAACTCGCCCCTGGCCTGGCTGGACGCGACGCGGCGCAGCGGCGGCAGCTGCCGGGCCATCGCGATGCGCGACACGGACCGGGACCGGGTCAGCCACCTGCTGGTGCGGCGGGACAGCGGCATCCAGGGGCTGAGCGACCTGAAGGGCAGGGTGGTGGCGGTGGGGGCCCTGGACTCGCCGCAGGCCACCCTCATCCCCCTGGGTCTTCTGCTGGGCGCAGGGCTGGCGCCGGGGCGGGACGTCACGGTCCGGCGCCACGACCTCCTGGTGGGCAAGCACGGGGACCACGTGGGCGGCGAGGAGGAGGCCCTGCGGGACCTGCTGGCCGGCCGGGCCGACGCCTGCTGCTGCCTGGACCTCAACTGGCAGCGCTGGTCGGCCGACGGCACGGCGGACCCGGGCATCGTGACGGTGCTGGCCACCACACCGCCCTTCGACCACTGCGTCTTCACCGTCCGCGCCGACTTCGACCCTGCCCGGGAGCGGCAGTGGCTGGACACCCTCTTCAAGATGGACTACGGCAACCCGGACCACCGGGAGATGATGGACCTGGAAGGCCTGAAGCGCTGGGAGCCTGGGCGCACGACGGGCTTCGGCCAGCTGGCGGCGGCGGCCGACGCCCTGGGCTTCTGGGAGGGGCGGGCGTGAGGCGGGGGCGGAGGGGGCGACGCTGCGTCAACGGCACGGGAGGTGAATGGGGTGCAGTTCCGGTGGAAGGACAGGCCCCTACCTGCCGCGGCGCGGAGCGCCGCGGCGGTCCTCCCCCTGGGAGGGGGAAGACTCCCTATCCGTGCGG
>WBZV01000711.1_pt1 | contig 17782 bp, 13 predicted proteins | sample 5204221 | NCBI WGS metagenome assembly WBZV01 (sample SAMN12344360, study PRJNA552823) | activated sludge metagenome | biome: Activated sludge suspended growth; feature: Nitrification reactor; material: Wastewater; isolation source: activated sludge from nitrification reactor of wastewater...
CGTTCTGCCAGGTGGCGCCGTTGTCGCGGGTGACGTGTACAAGCCCGTCGTCGCTGCCGGTCCAGATGACGCCCTTTTCATGGGGCGATTCCAGGACATAGGCAAGGGTGCCGTAGTTCTCGGCGCCGACCGCTTCGTTGGTATATGGGCCGCCGCCTTTGCCCTGCTTTTCTTTTTCGTTGCGGGTGAGGTCGGGGGAGACTTCCTTCCAGGTTTTTCCCATGTCCTGGGTTTTTAGCAAGACCTGGGCGCCATGGTAAAAGGTACCGGGCTCGTGTTTGGACCAGATGATGGGCGCATTCCAGTTGTAGCGGTATTTCATGTCCTTGGCGTCCATGCCCAGGTATTGGATGGGAGCGGTCATGACGTTGGTGCTGGCGCTGGCTTTATTGTCCAGCACTTCAATGGTACCCTGGTAGCTGCCGCCCATGACGAACCGGGGGTTGTCGGGGTCGAAGGCAAGGAAAGCGCTTTCGCCGCCTGCGGAAGCGGACCAGGAAGCCGTGGTGATGCCTCCGCTACCGAGTTCGCGGCTGGCGATGGCCAGAGAGGTATTGTCCTGCTGTCCGGCGTAGATATGGTATGGGAATTGGTTGTCGACGTTGATGCGGTAGAGCTGGGCGGTGGGCATGTTGCTTTGGGTCGACCAGGTCTTGCCGAAGTTGACAGAGACGGCGGCGCCGCCGTCGTTGGCGATGACCATATTCCTTGAGTTGTGGGGGTTGATCCACAAATCGTGGTAATCTCCGTGGGTACCATAGAGGTTTTCCCAGGTTTTACCTCCGTCGAGCGAGCGCAGGGCAGGCGCGCTGAGTACGTAGATGGTGTTGTCGTTATTGGGGTCGGTAAACAGCTCGATGTAGTACCAGGCGCGCTGGATGAGGCGGTGGTCGTTGGTCACGCGCGACCAGCTTTTTCCTGCGTTGTCGGACACAAACAAGCCTCCGAGTTCTTTATCCGAGTCGCTTTCGATGAGGGCGTAGACGCGGTCGGAGTTGGAGCGGCATACGGAGATCGCCATTTTACCCATTTCCTTGGGCAAACCGGTTTCCATTTTGTTCCAGGTCTGGCCGCCATCTGCGGATTTATAGAGTCCGCTGCCGGGGCCGCCGCTGATCACCTTCCAGGGTAAGCGGCCGTGTTCCCACATCGCTGCGTAGAGGATGCGGGGGTTGTTCATGTCCATCGACAATTCAACGCAGCCGGTCTGGTCGTCCACATAAAGGACTTTGGCCCAGGTCTGTCCGCCGTCGGTAGATTTATAGATGCCGCGTTCGGCGGATTTGCTATACAGGGGGCCTTGCGCCGCTACAAATACCGTGTTGGGATCTTTGGGGTGGATGGCGATGCGGGCAATATGCTGGGTGCCTTCCAGGCCCATTTTTTTCCAGGTTTTGCCTGCATCGGTCGATTTATATACCCCATCCCCGTGGTGGGTCATGACGCCGCGGGGCGCGTGCTCGCCCATGCCCACGTAAACGACATTGGGATCGCTTTCCGCCACGGCGATGGCGCCCACCGAGCCGGTGGTGAAGTAGCCGTCGGAGATATTCTCCCAGGTAAGGCCCATGTCGGTGGTTTTCCACACACCGACTCCGGTGGTACCCATGTAGTAGGTGGTGATATCGCCCACAACGCCGGTGGCCGTCACCGAGCGGCCCCCGCGGAACGGACCGATACTGCGCCATTTAACCGGCTTGAACAAAGCGTTGTAATCGGGCGCAGCCGGGGCGGCAGGCGCCGGGGCTGGAGCGGCAGCGGCGGGTTTCCTGTTGCGCTGGGCTTCGGCAGAAATGAACAGGGTAGTTGCAAGGAGGACAAGGAGGATTTTTTTTGTCATAAAAGGTAAGGTTGAACGAATGGATAAAGACGATTGATTCGGTTTTTCCCGCGTAAAATAAAAAAGGAAATCCATTTCGAAAACTTCCTTTCGAGGCATGGAACTTTTCGGAGGACGCCATGCATCCTGCGGGAAAGAGACCGCCTTAATCCTGAAGCCGAAAGCAGGTGTAAATTTGGTTGCCGGGCCATGCGTTTTTGGCGCCCTTAGCGATTCAAAATGGAAATGGGATGGCTCTTTGGGTTGTTGGTACGTGCGGCCAATTAGAAGCGAAAAGTTAGCCTCGAAAAAAGTTTGTGTAAAAAGTGCAATTATTCCAGGTTCTATACTTGTTTTTTGTTGGGTTGTCAGAACGCTTTATTTTTCGGTTATTGCCGGTTATTCTCTTAAAACCGACCGTTCGTTTTTGAAAACAGACCTTTTTTTCATGAAAAACGTCCGTAGAATGTTGTAAATGTTAAAAAAAAACACTACATTTGCATATTGAGAAAAAAGAGAAAGTGCCAGGTAGGAGTTATATTGAGTTTTACTCATTGCCTTTAAAAAAGTGTTCTTGGGCGTTTTCTTCACTTAATTCAACCGCCGGGCATAAGGTATTCTCCCCCCATTATCTGCCCTTCACCCGAAGACACGTTAAGAGGTTTTGTTTAGCCTGGAATCCTGTATAGTTCAGCTATAGTAAGGCGTTTGATTTTTTTCCTGTGTAGCGTTACCTATGCGCGGGGCTGTCAGGGATTGGAAAAAAGCGGCGAACCTCATTTCAACTACGTGAAATATAGTATGCTGTTGCACTTCCTATTGAAGGGATAGCCCTTCGAGAGGAGGTGTATGGGCGTATTTTTCTTACGTTACATGCCGTAATGGTAAGGGGTTGGGTGTTTTGCCTGAAGGAGCGAGCGAAACATCGGAGGCGAAGCCGTAGCCCATTTTTTTCGAAATCCGTTCAAATTGAATCCGATGCGAATCCCTTCCACTTTTCTAATAGGGTGTTTTGTATTTCTTTGCCTTACGGGGTGTGTATCTTATGAGCAATTGGTGAATTACGGGGAGGATTTCCCTAACCCGCCAAAGGTAGAGATCAAAAATCCTCCGGATATCCGGATCAAAGCGAATGATGTCTTGGGGATTAAAGTATTTTGTTCGGAAACGGCTTTGGCGGCGCCCTTCAATATGTCGTTTTCTCCCCAGGGGGATAATTATATGAGTCTGGAGTCCATGCAATTGAGCGGATATTTGGTGGGAGAGGAAGGAGGTATTGACTTTCCCGTGTTGGGATATTTGAAGCTCGAAGGGATGACGATTTCGGAGGCCAAAGATTTTTTAATCGAACAGTTGAAGGCGCACCTCAAGGATCCCGTGGTGAATCTTCGTTTGCTGAACTTCCGGGTAACCGTCTCAGGGGAGGTTCGAAACCCGGGGTCGTTCCACATAGTGGATGAACGCGTTTCTCTGCCTGATGCCCTTGCTTTTGCAGGGGATCTTACCGATTATGCCGACCGCCGGAACATCCTACTGGTTCGGGAAGAGGGCGGCGTCCGGCGGTTGGAGGAAATCAACCTGCAATCGGCCGGTTTTTTCAAGTCGGAGTTTTATTACCTCAAACAAAATGATCTGATCTATGTCAGGCCTTTGAAATCAAAGGCAGGAGCGATCCAGGATCAGACCGTGAAAACGGTGTCGGTACTGTCTGCCGCAGCCACGATGGCGGCGGTTTTGGTTGCTTTGTTTAAAGGATCTTAACCAATTCAAAAATTTGAGCCTTATGGGAGATGCCGGGTATTCCAAAGCCATAATAATAAATAGCGGGAATGATTCTCCGCAGGAAGAGCTCGATTATCCCGTTTTGCTGTACAAGTACATCCTCAGTAAATGGTATGTGTATGCCGCTTTTCTGCTCCTGGGTGGCGCCATTTCGTTTTTCTTATACCAAAAACAACAACCTGTTTACGAGGTGACCAGCAAGCTGCTGGTGCGGGAACGGGAACAGGATTACGGACCAGCGGAGGATTTACTCCAAAAAAACATTACGTATTCGTCTACGTCAGACCGGGCAAGTAATGAGATCCAGATTTTGACCTCTTTTTCCCTGATGACCGATGCCGTGGCGGATCTAGGGTTGCAAACCAGGTATTTCTACAAGTATGGGGTGAAGGAACGGGACGCTTACGGGCATTTCCCGGTTTCTCTTGATACCTTTTCCTTAACGGATCTGGGGTGGGAAACCGGCAGTTTTGAAATTGTTCCTTTGACCGGGGATGCTTTTTCCATGGTTTGGGAGAGCGGTTCGGGAAAGTATGCTTTCGGAGATCTTTTTTCCAATCCCCTGGGCGTTTTCCGTATTGAAAAGACCGGTGACCTGGCGTTTAATTCCGACTCCTCGCTGCGGGTTTCTATCCGGAAACCTGAAGTAGTAGCAGAAAGCTATCTTAACAGCCTTTCGGTAGACTTGTCGGATGAGAAAAACCACTCCTCCGTTCTGATCCTGACCTTAAGGGATGCGGCCCCCCAACGTGGAAAGGACGTAATACACCGGCTGGTGGAAAACTATAACGAGCTGAAGAATAAGGCGAATACAGAGATCACCCTCAAAACCCTGGAATTGATCGATGAGCGGCTGGCAGAAATCAGTTCCGGGCTGTCTTCCGCGGAAAGCACGGTAGAATCCTTCCGGTTAAGGCACAATATCGTATCCCAGAACAACTCCGACCTTACGATCATGCTGGAGAATGCGAACCAACTGGCCAGAGAACAGCAGAGTCTGGAAATCCAGCTGAATACCGTGCAGGTTATGCTGGGAAATCTATCCGGATCGGAGGACAACTTTGAATTGATCCCTGCAAATCTTTCGCTTCTGGAAGGGCGGATCATGGACTTGGTGCGGCCATACAACGAGTTGGTTATGGAGCGGGAACGCCTGTTGGTTAAGGCGCAGCCTTCCAACCCGGTCGTAGTTTCCGCCAATCAAAAGCTCCTGGCCATGCGGGCTTCCATCTCCGCGGCGCTCAAAGATCTGGAGTACGAACTGGGGCTGAAACTGGAAAAAGTCCGGACCCAATCCAGTTCGGCCTCCAGCAGACTGCGGAGCGTCCCCACCAGGGAAAGAGGTTTGGAGGATAAGGTGCGCACCCAATCCATCAAAGAGGATTTGTACGTGTATTTGTTGCAGAAGCGGGAAGAAACGGCCCTGGCGCTGATCAGCAACTATAGCAGCGCCTTGCTCGTCGATCCGCCGCACAGTTCCCTGGACCCCGTGGCCCCCAGCAAAATGAAAATGCTATTGGCAGGCGGGGTGGGCAGCCTGGCCATTCCCTTTTTCTTCATCATTTTGATGGATCTTCTGCGGAATTCCATAAGGACGGAGTACGATTTAAAACAATACCTGCCAGGCCAGCCGGTGGTCGGCGTGCTGAATTATTACGCTAAAAAAGGCGATCTCTCCTTGTTGGACGGCGCCAAAAACAATATGATCACGGAACGGTTCCGCACCATCCGGACGAACCTGATGTTCAAGTACCGAAATAAAAAGCAGTGCGTTTTAGTCACTTCCAGTACCAGCCATGAAGGCAAAACCTTTGTAGCGACAAATCTTGCTACGAGTTTTGCGTTGGCGCAGCGGAAAACCGTGATCGTTGATTTTGACTTGCGCAAGCCGTCCATAAACCGCTATTTTAAAGGCAACGAATCTATTGGGCTAAGCAACTACTTTTTGGGTGAGGCAGCGTTGCCAGACATTATTCAAACCACGCCCCATATCGACAACCTGGATTTTATAGCCGGAGGCCCTGTGGCACCCAATCTGGTCGAAGCCATCACCGAGCCGCTTTTAACGGCACTTTTCGAACAGTTGAAAGCCATTTACGACATCGTCGTGATCGATTGCGCTCCGGTGGGGATCATTTCCGATGGGATCCTGCTTGACTCGTACGTGGATTATTCTCTTTTTGTGATTCGCTCCGGACAAACTACGAAACGCATGGTTGAGAAGGCCAAGGAAATGTTCGAGCAACACAAGCTGGTCAATCCATCCATCATCTTCAATGGAGTTAAACGGGAACACGACGAATACGGATACGGTTATGGGTACGGCTATGGGAAAGGGTACAAGCATTACGGGTATGTACATCGCTAATCTTTTTTCAAACCAATACGGTATGACATGAGCGCTACAGGAACAATGCCTTCCCTTCGTCCGAGACCTCTGAAATTATCTCTTTCCGAAATGAGGGGACCCGGCAGGGCCAGGAGCGAGCAGGTTGCGCTGCGGCATTTTTTTGCCGTTATCCTGCTGGATATCCTACTGCTCAATACCAGTTTGCTCAGTTTTTTTGGATTCCAGCGGTATGAGAGCCTTCTGTCCGGTTCAGAACAATCTGCCCTGCTGCTCTTTGGATTATTGGCCAATGCGCTTTGGATCGGGATAAGCCATTGGGCAAAGGTTTATCGCATCCAGGAAGCGGTCCTGCTGCCGTTGCGGATCAGAGACCTTTTCTGGGCGGTATTGATCTGTTTTGGAATAATGGCTATGCTGTATTATCCCTACTTTTTTCCCATTCTCGAGTCGCATTTTCTGCTCCCGGCAATGGGGGCGTTTTTCATATCGGCTGCGGCAACGCATCTGGCTTTCCGTTTTTACCGGCGCAAACGGCGGCAGGCGTTGGTATATGCCGTAGTAGGAGGGGAGAGTGATAACCTCCGGTACCTGAAAAAGGTCCTGATCTCTGCTTATGGAGACCAGGCACTGTGTATTGGGCGATTTGGGGAGACGCCCCTGAAAGGGATTGCGCATTTAGGCCGGTTTGAGGCTATGGAAAAGTTTGTAAAAGGAAATACCCCCATTAATAAACTGATGTATTTCAACAGCAATCTTCCCAAGGAAACCGTTTGCCATATCGCTCAGCTTTGCAGGGCGCAGTTTATTGATTTTGAAGTGGTTCCCATGGGGGTTGATTTTTTTGACCGGGGGGTGCAAGTCGAGCAGTTTGCTTCGCTTCCCGTACTTCACCGCAAGGACGAACCGTTGCGTCTGATCAGAAACCGGATGTTGAAGCGCGTTTTTGACATCCTTTTTAGCCTGGCCGTCATGGTATTTCTTTTCTCGTGGCTGTTTCCTATCCTCATTTTGCTGATCAAATGGGAGTCTAAGGGCCCTGTTTTTTTTATTCAAAAGCGAACGGGCTATTGGAACAAACCCTTTAACTGCATTAAATTCAGGACAATGCGGGTCAACGATCAATCCGACCAGATCCAGGCTACCCGCGACGACGACCGAATTACGCGGGTGGGATGCTTCCTCCGGAAAACGAATCTGGACGAGTTGCCGCAGTTTTTCAACGTATTGGCAGGCGATATGTCGGTTGTCGGGCCGCGCCCCCACATGCTGAAGCACACCAGGGATTATTCCCGGGCGATTGAACAGTACATGATCCGTCACGAGGTAAAACCCGGTATCACCGGCTGGGCCCAGGTCAACGGATGGAGGGGCCCAACGGAGGACCTTTACCAAATGGCAAAACGGGTGGAATTTGACGTACATTATATCGAGAACTGGAGCTTCTGGTTTGATTGCAAGTGCATTTTTCTCACGGTGTTTAATATGGCCAAGGGAGAGGAAAATGCGTTTTAGCCGTTTTGCCGGCCTTACTTGCTGGCAGGACATTTTTCCCATCTTTTAGTATGAATTCCAGGATGTTTCCAATCCCCGGCCTCTCAACGGCCGGGTCATCGTTAGGGCAAATCCGCGAGCGGGTTTACTTCCTGGTCTTTCATGGAGAAAAAAGAAGCGTTCAAGCCAAGCGGAACATTCTAACCGGGTTGGTTATTAAGGGGGCGAGCATACTCGTCAGCTTGTTGCTCGTGTCTATGACGATCCACTACGTCAATCCTTCCGGCTATGGGATTTGGCTCACGTTGAGCTCGGTAGTGGGGTGGTTCAGCTTTTTCGATATCGGACTTACGCAGGGGCTGCGAAATAAAATAGCGAAGGCCAAAGCGAACAACGAGGAGGAGGTGGTGCAGGAATACATCAGCACCGCTTACGCGCTGCTGGGAGGGATATTCCTAATGGTTTGGGTTGTGTTGGCACTGGCATCCCGATTTATCGACTGGCCCTACCTGTTGCATATACCGGCAGCCATGTCGCGGGAAACCCAAGTTCTTTTTTTTATTGTATTTACCTATTTCTGCCTGCAATTTGTACTGAGGATCATAACGACCATTTTAATTGCGGATCAGGAGCCCGCTCAATCCGCTTTGATTGATTTCTTGGGCCAGTTGCTGTCGTTTTGCTGTATTTTTTTTCTGGTCAAGACAACGGATGGGTCGCTGCTCAAGTTGGGGCTTGCCCTTTGCCTTGCGCCGCTGGCGGTTTTATCCGGGGCTAACGCGGTGTTGTTCAACGGAAAATACAGGCGCTACCGCCCCTTGTGGAGGAAGGTAAAATGGATTCATGCGCGCGGCTTATTTCAATTGGGCGTCGTCTTTTTCCTGATCCAGATTGCGGCGATCATTCAGTTTCAGACGGCGAATATTCTAATCGCCCGGCATTTTGGGACGGCGGAAGTCACGTCGTATAATATCGTTTTTAAATACTTTGGAATCCTGGCCATGGTTTTTTCCATTTTTCTGACCCCTTTTTGGTCCGCTTCCACGGAAGCGTTTGAAAAGGGCGAGTTCCACTGGATCAGGAACGCGGTGAACAAATACAACCTGCTGAACCTTCTTTTAGCGGTGGGCGGCGCGGTCATGCTGCTGCTTTCCGGTTGGGTATACGACCTGTGGCTGGGAAAAGACGCAGTAGAGATCTCCTTTGGATTGTCTGTGTGGGGCTTTCTGTTTTTTAACGTCGTTATGTTTGGATCCAAGTACGTCGATTTCCTGAATGGAATCAGCGCATTGCGGATTCAGTTATACGCCTCTTTGGCAAGTCCGTTGGTTTACATCGCCCTGGCGCTAGGGCTGATCCACTACACAAACCTCGGAGTGTCTTCGCTTTTTATAGCTTCTATTGTATCCAACATCAACGCTTTTTTAATCGCTCCTATTCAGTACTATCAAGTCGTTTACCGAAAGAAACGGGGCATTTGGGTGTTGTAACGCAAGAACCATGACAAAGATCGTCCATCTTCAATACAGTGCACGGGCCACCGGGGACTTTGCGATCCGGTTGCAGCGCGAGTTTTTGAAGCGGGGGATAGATTCGGAGGTGCTGGCGCTCGTTTCTGATGTACCTGAAGAGGACCGGGTATCCGGGCTGGGAAGAAAAAGCAGGTGGACCGCGCTTTTGGACCATGAAATCCAAATGCGGCTGACCCGCAATACCGACCCTGCATTCGGTGGGTTTTCCTTTCCGGTTCTGGGAACGGACGTGTCCGGGCACAAACAGATCAGGGAAGCGGACGTGATTTACATTCACTGGGCGTTGGGAGGCTTCTTAAACCTGCAGGCTATCCGGAATTTGACCCTGCTGGACAAGCCGCTCGTTTTTGTCCTCCACGACATGTGGGCGATGACCGGGGGCTGCCACCATAGTTTCACATGCGATAAATACCGCCAATCCTGCGCTCAATGCCCCATTTTTCTGAATCGCAGGCCGTTGGACCTGGCCCGGATGGAGTATCGTCGAAAGGCGAAGCTATACTCTGGGTTCGACCGGTTTTATTTTATTGCGCCCAGCCGGTGGATGCTCGAACAGGCCGCCCAATCGGCCCTGCTGCGCGGCAAACCGACCGTCCGAATTCCCAACGTTCTGGACAGGAACCTGTTCTGCCCGCTTGACAAAAGGGTTTGCAGGCAATTGCTGCAAATCGATCCGGAAGATACGGTCCTGACCTTTGGCGCCAACATGGTCGAAAGCCCGTTCAAAGGGTGGGATTATTTAAAAAAAGCTTTGGCGGTATTCCACCGGAACCACCCCGAAAAAAATCCCCTCCTTCTCGTATTTGGCGCCATCCGGAATAAGAATACCGGCGATATTCCGTTCAGAACCAGGTTCCTAGGGCAACTCCGGGATGATCGCCTCCTTCCTGTGGTTTATGGGGCCAGCGACTTGTTTATTGCGCCATCCCTGGCTGAAACCCTTTCCTATACGGTATTTGAAGCCCTTTGCTGCGGAACGCCCGTAGCGGCATTCCGTACAGGAGGAATCCCCGATCTGGTCAGGCATAAAGAAAATGGCTATCTGGCGGCCTGCAAAGACCCAGAGGATCTGGCCCGGGGTATTGCCTTCTGCCTGGAGAACGCCTGCATAGGCAAGGCCCCTTACGATTTCGATACAGAGACGTCGATGCAAAAACACCTCGATCTAATCCGGCAAATTACCTGAATAGGAAATGAAGCTGCCTAGATGGGACTTTTTTGATGTGTTTTTGGCTGGATTTCTGTTATATAGCCTGGGTTTTTCCTTTTCCTATGCCGAAAAACTCAGTTATGTAACCTGTCAGCTGATCCAGATCGCAGGGTTGGCGTTGCTTTTTGTTTCAGCTTTGAAGCTGGTCCGCCTCCACGCGGTGAACCGGTTGATGCGCCTGGGCCTTTTCCTCTACTTTTCGTGGTCTGCTTTGGTAATTGGCAGAGGTTTTTTACTGGAGGCCGACTTTGTAAAGTTCCTGCTGTTCGACGCATGGTTTGGAATGATGCCCTATCTGGCGCCATTGATCCTTTTATTCTCTCTGGATTTATGGGCGGTGAAGCGGATATTCTGGCTCATTCTCCTGTTGGGATTTTGCTTCCTGGCTTTTAATGCCTTTTTCATTGATCGGCTGATCATTCCCGAAACGTCGGATCTGTTTAATAAGACCATTGTCGAGATTTTCTCCAAAACGCTGGCCATTCCGGCGGGATTTATCCTTCTTACCTATCCGTATCACAGCCGGCGCGTTAATATGGCTGCACTGGCCGTGCTACTGGCAGCGTTGGCGTTGGGGTTGTTAAAAGCAAGAAGAGGGCTGGTAATAATGGCTGCAGCACCGTTATTCATTTCCTGCGCGCTTTACCTGGTCCATAGCAGGGCAAAGCTCCTCCTTGCCGTTATTTCGGTTCTATTTGCCGTTGTGCTGGGTATTTACGGGGTGCGCTCCTTCGGCAAAGGCGCCCTGTTTTCGTCCGTTAAAGAAAGGGGGATGGAGGACACCCGGAGCAATGTAGAAAAACGGTTTTATGCGGATATGAAACCGCTGGACTGGGTGATCGGCAGGGGAATCAACGGGACGTATTATATCCCTGGGTTTTTGGAAGACGGCTCGGATTTCCGGTCGGTTATTGAAACGGATTACTTGAATATCATCCTGAAAGGAGGGGCGATCAGCCTGGGGTTGTTACTGGGGATCGCTTTGCCTGCTATGTTTTTGGGGATTTTCCGGTCTAAAAACCTCTTGTCCAAAGCGGCTGGAATCTGGATCTTTCTTTGGATACTTAATTTATACCCATCCACTGTTTTTGCCTTTACCATGAATTACCTCCTCGTATGGGTGGGTATCCGGATTTGCTTATCGAAGGCGCTCCGGAGTATTCCGGATGAAGCGCTAACCTGTTTTTTTACTGCACATGACCTATCCCAAAGTTCTGATCATCGGACAACCTTTTGACCGCCGGACGGGCGGCGGAATTACCCTGACCAACCTCTTTGCGGGGTGGGAGAAAGACCGTCTGGCTGTGGTGTGTTCCGGCAAATTGCTGTCGGGGAACTCCATCTGTAAGGACATGTGCCGCCGGTATTATCGCCTGGGATCCGGGGAAGAGAAATGGTCATTCCCGTTTAATTTTTTCCAGCACAAGTCCAATTCCGGCCCGGTGTGCCTTGAAGCGGAGGACCATCCTGATCAGCCAATCGCGGCTTCCCGCACCAGGAGGCGGTGGATCATCGAACGCCTGTTTTTTCCGGTCCTCGCTTACACGGGTTGGTACAACGCCGTATTTAAAATCCATCTTTCAAAAGAACTTCTTTCGTGGCTATTGGCATACGATCCCGATGTGCTGTATGCCCAGGCGAATAGCCTGGCGGAAGTTTCTTTTTGCCTTTCGATCCAATCTGCGCTCCGAAAACCGATGGTATTTCACATGATGGACGACTGGCCTCAATCCGAAGCGCATTCGGGTATTTTTCATTTTTTGTGGAAAAGAAAAACCGCCAACCTGCTTGCCCGGTTATTTGACGCCTCTGCAGCCCTTTTAAGCATCGGGGAATATATGTCTGAAGAATACCTGAAGCGGTACGGAAAAGAATTCATCCCGTTTCACAACGCTGTTCCATCCGGCTTCCGGCAATCCAGCCGCCGGCTTTCCTACGCATTGCATACGCCGCCGGCCTTGCTTTATGCGGGGAGAACCGGTTTGGGCATTGATGCCTCTTTGAAAACGATCGCCAAAGCGGTAGCCCAATTGAACGAAGAAACGCAGTGGGGCGTGCAGTTTGTTCTGCAAACGGAAAACAAGCCAGACTGGGCCGATACCTGGCCCTGGGTGGCGTACAGGCCCCCGGTCCCTTATGCTGCGCTGCCGGGCGTATTTGCCGGGGCCGATGCGCTGATTCTACCTTATGATTTTTCTCCTGCTTCCCTGGGTTTCATCCGGTTTTCCATACCGGCGAAGCTTTCCGAATACCTGGCTTCCGGAACCCCCGTTCTGGTTTTCGCGCCGGCAGACACGGCGTTGGTCCGTTTTGCCCGCGAGCATCAATGTGCCGAAATCGTTGTAGAAAACAGCGTGAATGAACTCGCCGCCGCGTTGAAAGCATTGCTTGGGAACGAAGACCGAAGGCGGGAACTCGCACTAAGGGCCCAAAAACTGGCGCACTCCGAATTTAACCCGAACAATGTTGCTTCCGCCTTTAAAAATATCCTTTGCGCCGCTGCTAAGCCCAAAAGATCTGCTTCTTTGGGTGAACGCAGGGGTTCTGGGGAAAAAGCCGCTTCATGGCAAGGATTGCCATAATTACCCGGCCGGAACCTGGCAGCCCAAGGGTGTTGGCTGAATGCCTGCATCGCGCTATAGGCGCTGCCGGACGCGAATCCCAGATCTTTTTTAAGACCGGCGCTTTGAAACGGTTGCTGCGGCATGAGGAGGTAAAAGAGCGATGTGGCTGGCTCACCTGGACCGCGTTCAAAGGAGCGCATTGGATAAGTGATTGGTTCTTTTTCAGATCATTGCGCGGTTTTGACGCGTTGGTCGTCAGCGATTGCATCCCTTTGGCATTTTATAAAGATTCCTATAGCATCGAACGGCTCAAAAAGCGCGCCGCCATTCCTGTAATGATTTACGAAGTCTATTACCTGGGCAATGCCCCGACGATCGTGGCGGAACTCGAACAAAACGGCCATTCGGGAATAGACCGGTACGACTGGCACCTGGCGGTTTCCGAGGTCACCGAAATCCGGCAAACGCCCGGTTACCCCTGGAGCCAGGTGGGGCTGTTTCTAAAAGGAACAGGACTGCAACCCAATGAAAAAAAGGCCCTCCTGGCAATAGTCGATTTTGCCCGCCCGGGACATGAAGCCATCCGGGGAGCCCAGATCCGGGCGCTCAAGGAACTTGAAATTCCTTATGTTTCCCTAGAAAGAAAGTACGCTATTTCTGAGATCAGGGCTTTGTACCAGCAGGCTACGTTCTACTTTATGCAGTCGCTGGAAGCCTTTGGGGTCCCTATTGCGGAATGTTTGTCCTGCGGTTGTTTGGTTTTTACGCCGGATTCTTCCTGGCCCATGTCCTGGAGGCTGGATCAACATCCTCAGGTACATGGACCGGGAACGCTTTCTCCCTGTTTTGTGGTATACCGGGACAGGGAGGATTTGAAAGCCAAACTCCTTGAAATCAAAGCATGCTACGATGGCAGAACAACCCCTCAGGAGGTGTTCCGTACGTTTCTCCGGGATTATCCTTCCTTTTATGAAGGCAATATGGAAGCGCTGGAGGAAATCCTGACCAAAGTCGAAAACAAAGAATTAATGAAGCGGTCTTCAACTTGGTGACTTTTCTGATGGCGATGAAGCGAATATATTTTTTTCCCAAAATAGATTACCGGGAGGCGCCTTCCCCCAATCCTTATGCGATGCAGTTGGAGCGCGCGCTGGGAGAAGGTTTCCGGATTGTCAATCAGCGCAATACCCGGTTCGGGATTCTGGACGCGTACCTGTATTTTGGAAAAACCGACCTGTTCGTTTTTAACTGGATTGAGGATATGCCCGTTTATTTCCGTTTTGGAAAAGTGCAGGTGTTTTTCTTCGTCGCTTTTCTATTCTTGTGCCGGGTATTCCACAAAAAGATCCTTTGGGTTTTGCATAACAAGTATTCCCACAGTATTGTGAAGAACTCCTGGACCGACCTGATGTTCCGGTTGTTAATGGCGCATGCAGACCTTATCCTGACGCACTCCGCAGAGGGCGTCGCTTTTGGAAAAGAAAAGTATCCAAAGCACAGCCATAAGATACGGTACCTGATCCATCCCGTTAATCCGCCTTTTCAGGTAAATGGGGGTGATGAAAAAACGATTGATCTGTTGCTTTGGGGGAGTATAGCCCCTTATAAAGGCATTGTTCCGTTTTTGGAATACGTGAAACATACGCCGGAGGCTTCCGGGATTCGCATCCGGATCGCGGGTTCCTGCGTCTATCCGGAGTATGCCCGGCAAATCCGGGCGCTTTTGTCCGGCCAGATCGTCTTTGACGAAACCCTCTATCCCTTGGAACAGATTGCCGCTATGGCCAGGCATTCCAGGTTCATCCTGTTCACCCATCTTTCCTCATCAGTATTGAGTTCAGGGGCGCTAATGGATTCTATCCGGATGGGTATTCCTATTATTGGCCCGGATATCGGCGCTTTTCGCGATCTGAAGGCAACGGGGTTGGTAAGAACATACCAACATTATGAAGACGTTATTCATTATTGCCGAAATTACACGGAGGCAGACAGACCTGGTCCCGAAATAGTCGGGCAATTCTGTCTGGAGAATAGTTGGAGCGCTTTTGGCGTCCGTCTTCGCAGCGAATTGAACGGTCTTTTTGCCGAAAAGGCGGCTGGACAACAACCTGTTTTAACCTCTCATGTGCGGGATTAACGGAATCGTCGATCTTGGTCCTTCCGGTATGCAGGAAGCTGCACGGGGGGCGCTCCTGGAGCGTATGAACTCCGCTATTGCCCACCGCGGACCGGATGCGGAAGGCCTTTTGGTCAAACCCTCCATGGGATTCGGATTCCGGAGGTTGAGCATTCTCGACCTTAGCCCGTCTGGCAACCAGCCCATGTGGGATACAAGCGGAAAGGTGGTGTTGGTCTTTAATGGGGAAATTTATAATTACATCGAACTCCGGGAATCGCTGACCCGGAAGGGATATGCCTTTCGTTCGGGGTCGGATAGCGAAGTCCTTTTGAACAGCTACCTGGAGTACGGCGAAAAATGCGTAGAATCCTTCAATGGCATGTGGGCCTTTGCCATCTTTGACTTCCGCACCAACCTCTTGTTTTGCTCCCGGGACAGGTTTGGCGTTAAGCCCTTTTACTACCGCGTACAGGATAGACAGGTCTACTTTTCCAGTGAACTTAAAGCCTTGCATGCCGTTTGCGGCTTGCGGCGCGCCAACCGCCGGAAGGTATTTCGCTACCTGGCTTACGGATTTCGCCTGAACGACGGAGAGACCTTTCTGGAGGGATGTTCGGAGTTATTGCCCGGGACCAACCTCTTTTGCCGGGACGGCCAAATAACGTTTAAAAAATACTGGTCGCTGCAGGAAAATCGCTTCACTCACCGCCGGAATACTACCTGCTTCGAAGAATACGGAAGCTTGTTTAAGGATGCCGTGAAAATCCGGTTCCGCAGCGATGTGCCGGTAGCGCTGCTGCTCAGCGGCGGACTGGATTCTACCTCCATAGCACGGGTTGCCGACCAGTTCGCCGCGCAAGGCGCTTTAGGCCAGCATCGCGTTCACGCATACGTGGCGTCTTTTCCCGGGTTCATCTACGACGAAACGGAAAGGGTGCGGAGGTTCATTTCAACATGCCCCCATATATCCCTGCACGAAATGACTATAGATTCCCGGCAGATAACGGCAGGATTGGAAAATACCCTCTACAGCCTGGATCACCCTTTAGGGTCTTTTGCGGGCATTGCCCATAACCGGATCATGAAGCGGTGCCGTGAAGACGGCGTCAAGGTGGTGCTCAACGGTCAGGGAAGCGATGAGGCGCTGGCTGGATATGACCGCTATATCGCAGGCGCGCATTTGCTCGATCAGTGGCTATCCGGAAATGGCCGTTTTCGGAAAGAATTTCGCGCGCTAAACCAGCATAACGGTTTTTCTAAAATATTTCTGCTGGCCCAAATGGTTAAATCCATGCTGAGCAAACCGTTGAGCGCCTTTTTGCGTGCCGCCTTTCAGGAAAGATCCCTGGGATGCCTTGATGGAGGATTTATCCGGGATAATCTAGGCCATTTTGATTTTGAATACCAATTTACCTTTAAGGGCAAGAACCTCACGCGGTACCTCCTGAATGCCATAAATTACCAGGATCTGAATATGATCCTTCATTACGAGGATATTTCATCCATGCAGCAGTCGGTGGAGGTCCGGTCGCCTTTTATGGACTACCGGATCATGGAATTTGCCTTTTCCATCCCCAATGAACTTAAATTCCATCAGGGAGTCACCAAACGCATCCACCGCGAAACGATAGGAAACATGCTGCCGGATTTCATTACAGGGAACCGGCAAAAGATAGGTTTTGCCACGCCGTTTGATGATTATCTTATTTCCGACCCGCCCTTCCGGGAATATGTTTTCGATGTGCTGCAATCCAGTTCTTTTCGCTCCAGAACTATCTGGAATCCACGAAAGGTGCTGAGGCGATTTGAAACGCCCCAGCGAACGCCTCAATTTCCATTTTGGAGGTTTCTCAACCTGGAAATCTGGTCCAACGCATATGGGATCCAAAACTTATAGCCATCCGCATCCAACGGCGCCGGTTGTTTCCGGACCTTTATCTTCCAGACTGCTTCCTGTAACAGGAGGCCGAGGGAACGTCGTGCTGGTGGAGCGGGTCTTTTCTCATTACCGCCAACCGGTATATGACGCGCTCGACCGGGAGGTCGGAATCCGGTTGTTATTCGGAAAAAACAATTCCGGCATTCACCCGGGTTGCGCCGATTATGCGGAGACGATTCCTTCATTGCAATATGGGCCGGGAGAAACACATGTTTTGCTGTTTCCACTTCGCCGGATACGGCAGGTTCGACCTGAAGTGGTCGTATTCGATTTTGCGCTGGGGATGCTAAACCTTCCGTGGATTCTGAGCGCGTGCCGCCGGCTCGGGATCCGCACCGCTTTTTGGTCCCATGCATACAACCGAAAGACCGGTTTTTGTCCGGAACACAGCGCGCTGGACCAGTACCGCTTGTTCCAGTTAAAGAAAGCGGATGCGCTCATTTTGTATACCCAAAGCGATAAAGCGATCCTTGAAAAATACATCCCCTCAGAACGGTTGTTCGTTGCGCAAAACACGCTGAACACGCCCGCTCTCTTCCAAATCCGGAACGCGCTCGAACGGGAAGGCCGGGAGGCTGTCAAAACACGTTGGAAAATCCGGCATACCTGGAATATCGGGTTTGTCGGCAGGTTGCTTTCGGCTAAAAAGCCGGAGTTATTACTTGCCGTTTACGACCACATAAGGACTCAATACGGTGTCCGCCTTGGGGTACACTTCATCGGGGATGGCGAAATGCTTCCGCTGATCCGGGAACAGGCGCGGGAGAAATCGATGGAGGAAGACATTTATTTTCACGGGCCGATCCACGACGACCAACTCAGTGGGGAGCTATTGTTTTGTTTTGACCTGATGGTCATGCCCGGGGATTTGAGTGGACTCGACTTGGCGCGAAAGCTGGTGCGGGAGAAACCCAACCTTAAGGTCATCCTCCCGATAAGCTGACGGTGTGAGTCATTGGGTAGGGACGAGTTTGAG
>WBZV01000712.1_pt1 | contig 17767 bp, 14 predicted proteins | sample 5204221 | NCBI WGS metagenome assembly WBZV01 (sample SAMN12344360, study PRJNA552823) | activated sludge metagenome | biome: Activated sludge suspended growth; feature: Nitrification reactor; material: Wastewater; isolation source: activated sludge from nitrification reactor of wastewater...
CCGGCTTCACCTCGGGCAGCGCCAGCAGCGCCTTGGCCAGCGCCACCGCCTGCTCGGCGGGCACCGAGATCTCGTAGCCGTCTTCGCCGGTGTAGCCCGAGCGGGTGGCGAAGCAGTCGATGCCGGCGATGCGGCAGAAGGCGCCGGTCATGAACACCAGCGAGCGCAACTCGGGCGCCAGCCGGCCGATCGCCTCGGCGGCCTTGGGCCCTTGCAGCGCCAGCAGTGCGCGCTCCGGCATCGGCTGCACGCTGCAGCGGTGCGCGATGTTGGTCTGCAGGTGGCGGATGTCGGCGTCCTTGCAGCCGGCGTTGACGATCACGAGGAAATCGGTCTCGCGCCGCGTGATCATCAGGTCGTCGAGGATGCCGCCGGCGGCATTGGTGAAGAAGGCGTAGCGCTGCCGGCCCGGTGCGAGGCCGACGACGTCGACCGGCACCAGCGACTCGAGCGCGGCCGCGGCGTCGTCGCCGCTCAGCCGCACCTGGCCCATGTGCGAGACGTCGAACAGCGCCGCCGACTCGCGGCAGTGGCGGTGTTCGGCGAGGATGCCCTCGGGATAGCTCACCGGCATGTCGTAGCCGGCGAAGGGCACCATCTTGGCGCCGAGTTCGAGGTGCAGGGCGTGCAGCGGGGTCTTCTGCAGCAGTGTGTCGGACATGATCGCCTCCGGCGATGCTTTCGAGGGCCTTTGCCAACCCCGGCGCAGCCTGTGCCGTGCCGGGTGCCGTGCCCTCTCTGTCCGCTTTACCTGAGAGATTGGCGGTGCGCCGTTGCCGACGCATCGCTTGCCCCTTCGGTGGACCCGCTCAAGGCGGGCCTCTCTCCAGCGAGGAACGCCGCGCGCTTCACGCGTGGCGCGTGCCAGTCCTTTTGCCTGAGCGTTCGAACCGGGCCCAAGGGAACAGGTTCTGCGCCTTCGGCGGCTTCACGAGGAAGCTCTCTCCTGGCGCGGCGAGTGTAGCAGTGGCGCTGCGGATAATCGCGCCATGACTGCTGCAGACGAATGGTTGTCGGTCGAGTCGCTCGACCTGGAAGCGCAAGGCGTGGCGCACGACGCCGAAGGCAAGGTGGTGTTCATAGCCGACGCGCTGCCCGGCGAGCGCGTGCGCGTGACGGTGCAGCGCCGCAAGAACAACTGGGAGCAGGCCACCGCCGTGGCCTGGCAGCGCGAAAGCTCGCAGCGCGTGCGGCCGCAGTGCCCGCACTTCGGCCACTGCGGCGGCTGCAAGATGCAGCATCTGCACGTGGCGGCGCAGGTGGCCACCAAGCAGCGCGCGCTGGAAGATGCGCTGTGGCATCTCGGCAAGGTGAAGGCCGAGCAGCTGCTGCGCCCGATCGAAGGGCCGGCCTGGGGCTACCGCTACCGCGCGCGGCTGTCGGTGCGGTTTGTCGCCAAGAAGGGCAAGGTGCTGGTCGGCTTCCATGAGCGCAAGTCCAGCTTCGTGGCCGACATGGAGCGCTGCGAGGTGCTGCCGCCGCATCTCTCGGCCATGCTGCTGTCGCTGCGCGAGCTGATCGCCGGCATGCAGCAGCGCGATCGCCTGCCGCAGATCGAGGTGGCGGTGGGCGACGCGGTGACGGCGCTGGTGCTGCGCCACCTCGAGCCGCTCTCGGAGCCGGATCTCGCGCGCCTGCGCGCCTTCGCGGCCGAACACCGCGTGCAGTGGTGGCTGCAGCCCAAGGGGCCGGACACCGTGCACCTTCTCGACGAAGGCGGCCCGGAACTGGCCTACACGCTCGCCGAGTTCGGCATCGTGATGCCCTTCAAGCCCACCGACTTCACCCAGGTGAACCACCAGATCAACAGCGTGCTGGTGTCGCGCGCGCTGCGCCTGCTCGAGGTGCAGCCTCATGAGCGGGTGATCGACTGGTTCTGCGGCCTGGGCAACTTCACGCTGCCGATCGCGCGCACGGCGCGCGAGGTGCTGGGCATCGAAGGCAGCGAGGCGCTGGTGCAGCGCTCGCGCGAGAACGCGCAGCGCAACGGCCTCGAAGCCAGGGCCTCGTTCGCGGCGCGCAACCTGTTCGAGCTGCCCGCGGTCGATCTGGCGGCCTACGGCGCGGCCGACAAGTGGCTGGTCGATCCGCCGCGCGAAGGCGCTTTTGCGCTCGCCAAGGCGCTGGCCGAACTGCACGCCGATCCGAGCCTTGCGCCCGGCTGGCAGGCGCCGCGGCGCATCGTCTACGTCAGCTGCAACCCGGCCACGCTGGCGCGCGATGCCGGGCTGCTGGTGCATCAGGCCGGCTACCGCTGCGTGGCGGCCGGGGCGGTGAACATGTTCCCGCACACGGCGCATGTGGAGAGCATGGCGGTCTTCGAGCGCGCATAGAAAACGGGGCCCGCGGGTCCCGTTCTCGCTGGCGGCGGTTGCCGCTTCAGTCGTTGCTGCCGGCGATGCCGAACAGCGACAGCAGGCCCTGGAACACGTTGTAGATGTCCAGGTAGACGTTCAGCGTGGCGCTGATGTAGTTGGTCTCGTAGCCGTCGCGCACCTGCTTCAGGTCGTACAGGATGAAGGCCGAGAAGATGCCGGTCACCAGCACCGACAGCGTCAGCATCAGCGCGCTCGACTGCAGGAAGAAGTTCGCGATGCCTGCCACCAGCACCATGATGGCACCGATGAAGAGGAACTTGCCCATGGCCGAGAGGTCGCGCTTGATCACCGTGGACAGCGCGGCCATGCCGAGGAACACCACGCCGGTGCTGGCGAAGGCCATCATGATCAGGCTGGCGCCGTTGGCCAGGCCGAGCACCGCGCCGATCAGGCGCGACAGCATCAGGCCCATGAAGAAGGTGAAGCCCAGCAGCACCGGCACGCCGGCGGCCGAGTTCTTGGTCTTCTCGATGGCGAACATGAAGCCGAAGGCGCCGCCCAGGAAGACGATCAGCCCGATGCCGGGCGACATCGCACGGGCGATGCCGGTCTGCACGCCGATCCAGGCGCCGAGCACCGTCGGCAGCATCGACAGCGCGAGCAGCCAGTAGGTGTTGCGCAGCACGCGGTTGCGCTGCTCGACCGAGACGCCGGATGCGGCGGTGCCGTAGGCAGCTTGCAGGGTCTGATCCATGAATCCTCCGGGGAGTTGTTGTCATTGCCTCTGACAGGCCGACGCATTCTAGGTTCCCTGCGGCGGCGTCGAAAATGTCCACAAGCCCCAGGCCGGAATCGGCTGCTTGCAGCGCGATAAAGTGCACGCATCCCAGCTTTCACGACTGCCAGCCCGCCATGAAGACCAAACCCTGCCTCGTTCTCGACGACGTCAAACGCATTGCCGCGGCCTCCGAAGCCGAAGCGCTCGCCAACCGCTGGGCGGTGAGCATCGCCATCGTCGACGACGGCGGCCACCTGCTGTGGCTGCAGCGCCTGGACGGCGCCGCGCCGATCTCCGCGCAGATCGCGCCGGGCAAGGCGCGCACAGCCGCGCTGGGCCGTCGCGAGAGCCGCGTCTACGAGGAGATGATCAACCAGGGCCGCGTCTCGTTCCTGAGCGCGCCGGGCCTGGAAGGCCTGCTCGAAGGCGGCGTGCCGATCGTGGCCGAGGGCCAGTGCATCGGCGCGGTGGGCGTGAGCGGCGTGAAGTCGACGGAAGACGCGCAGATCGCGCGCGCGGGCATCGCCGCACTCGGTCTTGCTGGGTGAAACCCCAGGCCCGGGGTGGTCGCTCGGCTATACTTTGCCGGTTTAGCTTCATCCACCCCCGCCCAGCGAAACTCTCTCGCTGACTCCGACGGCAATCCCTCGGTTTTCCCACCGGCGCGTGCACACGCGAACGCCGGTTCCGGCCTCGACGAGTCGAGCTGGGCGCGCACACACGAACGGAGAACCCGGTGCCGCCGCAATTGCTGTCCCCACAAGCCCCGGCGATCCTGGCTCTCGCGGACGGCACGGTCTTCCAAGGCACATCGATCGGCGCTGCCGGTCGCACGGTCGGCGAGGTGGTGTTCAACACCTCGATCACCGGCTACCAGGAAATCCTCACCGACCCGAGCTACTGCCGGCAGATCGTCACGCTGACGTATCCGCACATCGGCAACTACGGCGTCAACGCCGAGGACGTCGAAGCCGCCAAGGTGCACGCCGCGGGCCTGATCATCAAGGACCTGCCGGTGCTGCACTCGAACTTCCGCAGCAGCGCCACGCTGGCCGACTACCTGCAGCGCGAGGGCACGGTGGCCATCGCCAACCTCGACACCCGCCGCCTGACGCGCATCCTGCGCGAGAAGGGCGCGCAGAACGGCTGCATCCTCACGCTGGGCGTCGGTGAGACGGTCACCGCCAAGCACCGCGAGGACGCCATCGCCGCTGCCAAGGCCGCGCCGAACATGGCGGGCCAGGACTTGGCCAAGGTGGTGAGCTGCCGCGAGCGCCACGACTGGACCGAAACCGCCTGGACGCTGGAAGACGGCTACGGCAAGCTCGCCAGCCCGCGCTTCCACGTCGTCGCCTATGACTTCGGCGTCAAGCGCAACATCCTGCGCCTGCTCGCCAGCCGCGGCTGCCGCGTCACCGTGGTGCCGGCGCAGACCAGCGCGAAAGACGCGCTCGCGCTCCAGCCCGACGGCATCTTCCTCAGCAACGGCCCCGGTGATCCGGAGCCCTGCGACTACGCGATCGCCGCGACGCGCGAGCTCATCGATACCGGCATCCCGACCTTCGGCATCTGCCTGGGCCACCAGATCCTGGCGCTGGCCTCGGGCGCCAAGACCTTCAAGATGAAGTTCGGCCACCACGGCGGCAACCACCCGGTGAAGGATCTGGACAGCGGCCGCGTCTCGATCACCAGCCAGAACCACGGCTTCGCGGTCGACGAGAAGACGCTGCCGAAGAACCTGCGCGCCACGCACGTGTCGCTGTTCGACGGCACGCTGCAGGGCCTGGCGCGCACCGACAAGCCGGCGTTCTGCTTCCAGGGCCACCCGGAAGCCTCGCCCGGGCCGCATGACATCGGCTACCTGTTCGACCGCTTCGTGAACCTCATGGAGAAACGCTGAGATGCCGAAGCGCACTGATATTCAAAGCATCCTCATCATCGGCGCCGGCCCGATCATCATCGGCCAGGCCTGCGAGTTCGACTACTCCGGCGCGCAGGCCTGCAAGGCGCTGCGCGAGGAGGGCTACCGCGTCATCCTCGTCAACAGCAACCCGGCGACGATCATGACCGACCCGGGCATGGCCGATGCCACCTACATCGAGCCGATCACCTGGCAGATGGTCGAGAAGATCATCGAGAAGGAGCGGCCCGACGCGCTGCTGCCCACCATGGGCGGCCAGACCGCGCTGAACTGCGCGCTCGACCTGCACAAGTACGGCGTGCTGGCCAAGTACGGCGTCGAGATGATCGGCGCCAACGAGCACGCCATCGAGAAGGCCGAAGACCGCCTCAAGTTCAAGGACGCCATGACCGGCATCGGCCTGCACTCGGCCAAGTCGGGCATCGCGCATTCGATGGAAGAGGCGCTCGACGTGCAGCGCCGCATCACCCAGGAGATCGGCGGCACCGGTTTCCCGATGGTCATCCGCCCGAGCTTCACGCTCGGCGGCACCGGCGGCGGCATCGCCTACAACCCCGAGGAATTCGAGGAGATCTGCAAGCGCGGCCTCGACCTCTCGCCGACCAACGAGCTGCTCATCGAGGAGAGCCTGATCGGCTGGAAGGAGTACGAGATGGAGGTGGTCCGCGACAAGGCGGACAACTGCATCATCGTCTGCTCGATCGAGAACCTCGACCCGATGGGCGTGCACACCGGCGACTCGATCACCGTCGCGCCGGCGCAGACGCTCAGCGACAAGGAATACCAGCTGCTGCGCGACGCCTCCATCGCCATCCTGCGCGAGATCGGCGTGGATACCGGCGGCTCCAACGTGCAGTTCTCGATCAACCCGAACAACGGCCGCATGGTGGTGATCGAGATGAACCCGCGCGTGTCGCGCTCCTCGGCGCTGGCCTCCAAGGCCACCGGCTTCCCGATCGCCAAGGTGGCCGCCAAGCTGGCGGTGGGCTACACGCTCGACGAGCTGCGCAACGACATCACCGGCGGCGCCACGCCGGCCTCGTTCGAGCCGAGCATCGACTACGTCGTCACCAAGATCCCGCGCTTCGCGTTCGAGAAGTTCCCGGCCGCCGACTCGCGCCTGACGACGCAGATGAAGTCGGTGGGCGAGGTGATGGCCATGGGCCGCAGCTTCCAGGAATCGTTCCAGAAGGCGCTGCGCGGCCTGGAGACCGGCATCGACGGCCTCACCGAACGCAGCACCGACCGCGAAGAGATCGTGCAGGAGATCGGCGAGCCCGGCCCGGAGCGCATCCTCTACGTGGCCGATGCCTTCCGCATCGGCATGACGCTGTCCGAGATCCACGACGAGACCTTCATCGACCCGTGGTTCCTGGCGCAGATCGAGCAGATCGTCGCCACCGAGGCGGCGCTCAAGCACCGCACGCTGGCCAGCCTGTCGGCCGAGGAGATGCGCTTCCTCAAGCAGAAAGGCTTCTCGGACAAGCGCCTGGCCAAGCTGGTCGGCAGCAACCAGCACGAGGTGCGCGTGGCGCGCCAGAAGCTCGGCGTGCGCCCGGTCTACAAGCGCGTCGACACCTGCGCGGCCGAGTTCGCCACGCAGACCGCCTACATGTACTCGAGCTACGAGACGGCCGACGGCGAGTGCGAGGCCAACCCGTCCGATCGCAAGAAGATCATGGTGCTCGGCGGCGGGCCCAACCGCATCGGCCAGGGCATCGAGTTCGACTACTGCTGCGTGCACGCGGCGCTCGCCATGCGCGAGGACGGCTACGAGACCATCATGGTCAACTGCAACCCGGAGACCGTCTCGACCGACTACGACACCTCCGACCGCCTCTACTTCGAGCCGGTGACGCTGGAAGACGTGCTGGAGATCGTCGACAAGGAGAAGCCGGTCGGCGTGATCGTGCAGTACGGCGGCCAGACGCCGCTCAAGCTGGCGCTGGATCTCGAGCGCGCCGGCGTGCCCATCGTCGGCACCAGCCCGGACAGCATCGACGTGGCCGAAGACCGCGAGCGCTTCCAGAAGCTGCTGCACGAGCTGGGCTTGCGGCAGCCGCCCAACCGCACGGCGCGCACCGAAGAAGCGGCGCTGCTGCTGGCCAACGAGATCGGCTATCCGCTGGTGGTGCGGCCGAGCTACGTGCTGGGCGGCCGCGCGATGGAGATCGTGCACGGCGACAAGGACCTGGCGCGCTACATGCGCGAGGCCGTGCAGGTGAGCGAGAAGTCGCCGGTGCTGCTGGACCGCTTCCTCGACGACGCGATCGAGGTCGACGTCGACTGCATCGCCGACGGCACGGATCGCCCGGACGGCGTGATGATCGGCGGCATCATGGAACACGTCGAGCAGGCCGGCATCCACAGCGGCGACTCGGCCTGTTCACTGCCGCCCTACACGCTGCCCAAGGAACTGCAGGACGAACTGCGCCGCCAGACCACGCTGATGGCGCGCGCGCTCAAGGTCAAGGGCCTGATGAACGTGCAGTTCGCCATCCAGGGCGACACCTCGGGCGACGGCTCCAAGGCCACCGTCTACGTGCTGGAAGTGAACCCGCGCGCCTCGCGCACCGTGCCTTTCGTCTCGAAGGCCACCGGCGAGCCGCTGGCCAAGATCGCGGCGCGCTGCATGGTCGGGCAGACGCTGGCCTCGCAGAAGGGCGTGAAGGGCGAAGTCATCCCGCCGTACTTCAGCGTCAAGGAAGCGGTCTTCCCCTTCAACAAGTTCCCCGGCGTGGACCCCATCCTCGGCCCCGAGATGCGCTCCACCGGCGAGGTGATGGGCGCGGGTGCCACCTTCGGCGAGGCCATGCTCAAGAGCCAGCTCGGCGCGGGCTCGCGCCTGCCGCGCAAGGGCACGGTGTGCATCACGGTGAAGAACAACGACAAGAGCCGTGCCGTGGTGGTCGCGCGCGACCTGCACGCACTCGGCTTCGCGCTGGTGGCGACCAAGGGCACGGCGGCGGCGATTGCCGAGGCCGGCGTGCCGGTCAAGGCGGTCAACAAGGTCAAGGACGGCCGGCCGCACATCGTCGACATGGTCAAGGCCGGCGAGATCCAGCTGGTCTTCACGACGGTCGACGAGACGCGCACCGCGATCGCCGATTCGCGCCACATCCGCCAGGCGGCGCTGGCCAACCGGGTGACCTACTACACCAGCATGGCCGGCTGCGAAGCGGCGGTGGAAGGGATGAAGCACCAGTCCGGTCTGGCCGTGAAGTCCCTGCAGGAATTGCATTCGGAACTGCACTAGACTTTCGCGCATCTGAAGAAATATTCGGCCGCTGCCGGTTCAGCCGGTGGCGGCTTCGTTTTTGCGGCAAGGTAGAACTCGCATGACCACCATTCCCCTCACCAAGCGCGGCGCCGAGAAGCTCAAGGAAGAGCTCGCGCGCCTGAAGAACGTCGAGCGCCATGCCGTGATCCAGGCGATCGCCGAAGCGCGCGCCCAGGGCGACCTGTCGGAGAACGCCGAGTACGAGGCGGCCAAGGACAAGCAGGGCTTCATCGAAGGCCGCATCCTCGAGATCGAAGGCAAGCTCGCGGCCGCGCAGGTCATCGATCCGTCCACGGTGGATGCCGGCGGCCGCGTGGTCTTCGGCTCGACCGTGGACCTGGAAGACGAGGACAGCGGCGCCAAGGTGACCTACCAGATCGTCGGCGAGGACGAGGCCGACCTGAAGCAGGGCCTGATCTCGATCGGCTCGCCGATCGCGCGTGCGCTGATCGGCAAGAGCAGCGGCGACGTCGCCGAGGTGCAGGCGCCGGGTGGCATCCGCCACTACGAGATCGTCGACGTCCGCTACCTTTGATGAGTTACACGCGCATCGCCGCGCTGCTGGCCGGCCTGTGGGCCGGCATGGTGCTGGCGGTCGGGCTGATCGGCGCGCCGGCCGGCTTCGCGGTGCTGGCCACGCCGACCGAGGCGGGGCGGGTGGCCGGGCGCATGTTCGCCGTCGAGGCGCCGGCGAGCCTCGTGTTGGCAATGTTTGTGTTCCTGCTCGAGCGGCGCCGCGCGCGCGACCGCGCCGAGGCGGGCGAGGGCGGCTCGCAGCTCACCACCAATATGCTGCTGGCGCTGGGCGCGCTGTTCTGCACCGTGGCGGGCTATTACGCGGTGCTGCCGATGATGGAGGCGGCGCGCGCCGGGCAGGCGAGCCCGTCCTTTGCCACGCTGCACATCGTCTCGACCGGCTTCTTCACGCTCAAGGGCCTGCTCGTGCTGGCCCTGGCGTGGCGGCTCACCCGGCCGCCAGCTTCTTCTTGACGCTGGTGACGCGCTTGCGGGCGCGCTTGAGCTCGCCGCCGGCCGCCAGGCGCTGGTTGCCGAGCACCTTGACCTTCTTGATCTGCGGGCGGTGGTTGCCGCTCTTGGAGAACTTGAGCACCTTCACCACCTTGGGCCCAGCCCCGCGATCCTCGCGCTCGGCGCGCTCCTTGGGCGGGATCGGCCGCCACAGCACCAGCAGCTTGCCGATGTGCTGGATCGGCGCGGCATTCAGTTCCTCGGCCAGCGTGGCGAGGATCTGCTCGCGCGTCTCGCGCTCGTCGGAGAACACGCGCACCTTGATGAGGCCGTGGGCCTTCAACGCCGCGTCGACCTCGCGGCGCACGGCCGGCGTGAGGCCCTCGCCGCCGATCAGCACGACCGGATCGAGGTGGTGGGCATCGGCGCGCTTGTCCTTGCGCTGGGCGGGTGTGAGCTGGATGGCAGGCATGGCCCGTATTATCCGCGCGACATGAGAATCCGGACCGCATGAAGAAGGGCAGCAAGAAGGTCAACCGCGCGTGGCTGCACGACCACCTGACCGATCCCTACGTCAAGCTGGCGCGGAAGGAGGGCTATCGCGCCCGCGCGGCCTACAAGCTCAAGGAGATCGACGAGACCCTGCACCTGATCAAGCCGGGGCAGTTGGTGGTCGACCTGGGCGCGACGCCGGGCGCCTGGAGCCAGTACCTGCGGCGCAAGTTCGCGCCCAAGGACGCGGGCGCGGGCGGGGCGGCGGTGGGTGCGCTGAACGGCACCATCATCGCGCTGGACATCCTCGACTTCGAGCCCATCGAAGGTGTGACCTTCCTGCAAGGCGATTTCCGCGAGGAATCGGTGCTGCACCAGCTGGAAGAAGTCGTGGCCGGCCGGCCGGTCGACGTGGTGGTTTCGGACATGGCGCCCAACCTGTCGGGCATCGAGAGTTCGGACTCGGCACGCATCGCCCACCTGGTGGAACTGGCGGTGGAGTTCGCCCAGGCGCACCTGCGGCCCGAGGGGGCGCTGGTGTGCAAGGTCTTCCACGGCAGCGGCTACAGCCAGCTCGTGAAGCTCTTCAAGGAGCGCTTCCGGGTGGTCAAGCCGATCAAGCCCAAGGCCTCGCGCGACAAGTCGGCGGAAACCTTTCTGGTCGGCATCGGTCTGAAAAGTGCCTGATTTGCCGCGATTCACGCAGACGTTCCAGGGTGAAACTTCGCCGGGCGAAGACCTTGACTCGACTAAAATCGCACACATCTACCGTGGCAATCGGCGGCATGTTGCCCGCCGCGTTGTCGTGACCCCGGAAAAGGAGCCGCGGTGAACAATCAATGGTTCTCCAAAGTCGCTGTCTGGCTGGTGATCGCCCTGGTGCTGTTCACCGTGTTCAAGCAGTTCGACCGTGGGGTCTCGTCGGCCGGATCGATCGGCTACTCGGAATTCCTCGAAGAGGTGCGCAACAAGCGCATCAAGAGCGTGGTGCTGCAAGAAGGCGGCGGCGGCTCGACCGAGATCCGCGCCCGCACCACCGACGACAAGGAAGTCCGCACCACCGCCACCTACCTGGATCGCGGCCTGGTCGGTGACCTGATCAACAACGGCGTCAAATTCGACGTCAAGCCGCGCGAGGAACCCTCGTTCCTGCTGAGCCTGCTGGCCAGCTGGGGCCCGATCCTGCTGCTCATCGGCGTGTGGATCTACTTCATGCGCCAGATGCAGGGCGGCGGCAAGGGCGGCGCCTTCAGCTTCGGCAAGAGCAAGGCACGCATGCTCGACGAGGCCAACAACACCACCACCTTCGCCGATGTCGCCGGTTGCGACGAGGCCAAGGAAGAGGTGAAGGAGCTGGTCGACTTCCTGAAGGATCCGCAGAAGTTCCAGAAGCTGGGCGGGCGCATCCCGCGCGGCGTGCTGCTGGTCGGCCCGCCGGGCACCGGCAAGACGCTGCTGGCCAAGGCCATCGCCGGCGAGGCCAAGGTGCCGTTCTTCTCGATCTCGGGTTCCGATTTCGTCGAGATGTTCGTCGGTGTCGGCGCGGCGCGCGTGCGCGACATGTTCGAGCAGGCCAAGAAGAGCGCGCCCTGCATCATCTTCGTCGACGAGATCGACGCGGTCGGCCGCCACCGTGGCGCGGGCCTGGGCGGCGGCAACGACGAACGCGAGCAGACGCTGAACCAGATGCTGGTCGAGATGGACGGCTTCGAGACCAACCTCGGCGTGATCGTGATGGCGGCAACCAACCGGCCCGACATCCTCGACCCCGCGCTGCTGCGCCCGGGCCGCTTCGACCGCCAGGTCTACGTGACCCTGCCCGACGTGCGCGGCCGCGAGCAGATCCTCAACGTGCACATGCGAAAAGTGCCCGTGGGACAAGACATCCGGGCAGACATTCTCGCCCGCGGCACGCCGGGCTTCTCGGGCGCCGACCTCGCCAACCTCGTCAACGAAGCGGCGCTGTTCGCCGCGCGGCGCAACGGCCGCGTCGTCGAGATGGTCGACTTCGAGCGCGCCAAGGACAAGATCATGATGGGCCCCGAGCGCAAGTCCATGGTCATGCCCGAGGAGGAGCGCCGCAACACCGCCTACCACGAGGCCGGCCACGCGCTCGTGGCGCGCCTGATGCCCAAGACCGACCCGGTGCACAAGGTCACCGTGATCCCGCGCGGCCGCGCGCTGGGCGTCACGATGCAGCTGCCCGAGACCGATCGCTACAGCATGGACAAGGAGCGCATGCTCTCGACCATCTCGGTGCTGTTCGGCGGGCGCATCGCCGAGGAGGTGTTCATGAACCAGATGACCACCGGCGCCAGCAACGACTTCGAGCGCGCGACGCAGATCGCCCGCGACATGGTCACGCGCTACGGCATGACCGACGAGCTCGGCCCCATGGTCTACGCCGAGAACGAGGGCGAGGTCTTCCTCGGGCGCTCGGTGACCAAGACCACCAACATGTCCGAGGAGACGATGCGCAAGGTCGATGGCGTGATCCGCCGCATCATCGACGAGCAGTACGCGACTGCGCGCAAGCTGATCGAGGACAACCAGGACAAGATGCACGCGATGGCCACGGCGCTGCTGGAGTGGGAAACCATCGACAGCGACCAGATCGACGACATCATGGGCGGCAAGCCGCCGCGCCCGCCCAAGGACTGGACGCCTTCGGCCAGCAAGGGCAGCACCCCGACGCCGCCGGTGAACCCCGGTGGTGCCGCGGCGACGGCCTGAGGCCGGTCGGTCAGGCGCACACACGGACGGGGCTGCGGCCCCGTTCGTCTTTTCCGAGATTCCCACCGAGCATGTTCTGGCAGACCACGCGCTTCCGCATCGATCTGGCCCGCCCGCAGGTGATGGGCATCGTCAACGTGACGCCGGACTCCTTCTCCGACGGCGGCCGCCACGACGACGCGGGCCGGGCCCTGGCGCACTGCGAGAAGCTGCTCGCGGAAGGGGCCGACATCCTCGACATCGGCGGCGAGTCGACCCGCCCGGGCGCCGCGCCGGTGCCACTGGACGAAGAACTGCGCCGCGTGCTGCCGGTGCTCGAGGGCGCGCTGAAGTTCGGTGTGCCGCTCTCGGTGGACACCGTCAAGCCCGAAGTGATGCGGCGTGCGCTCGAGTGCGGTGCCGACATCGTCAACGACATCAACGCGCTGCGCCTGCCCGGTGCGGAAGAGGCGGTGGCGGCGCATCCGGGCTGCGGCGTCTGCCTGATGCACATGCGCGGCGATCCGGCCACCATGCAGCAGCGGCCGGCCTACGACGATGTGGTCACCGAGGTCTCGGAGTTCCTGCGCGAGCGCATGAAGGCGCTCAGCACACGCGGCGTGGCCGGCGAGCGCATCGTGCTGGATCCGGGCATCGGCTTCGGCAAGAGCGTGGAACACAACCTCGCGCTGATGCGCCGCCAGCGCGAGCTGCTGGCGCTGGGGCGGCCGCTGCTGCTGGGCTGGTCGCGCAAGTCGACGCTGGGCGCGCTCACCGGCCGGCCGGTGGACGAGCGCCTCGCCGCCAGCGTCGCCGCGGCACTCGCCGCGGTGCAGTTGGGTGCGCGGATCGTGCGTGTGCACGATGTCGCGGCCACGGTGGACGCCCTCAAGGTGTGGGGGGCCGCGGGCCTCGCGGCCTGACCGAGAATCCCCCGCGGAGGAAAACACGATGAGCAGGATCTATTTCGGCACCGACGGCATCCGCGGCACGGTCGGCCAAAGCCCGATCACGCCGGACTTCATGCTGCGCCTCGGCCACGCCGTCGGCCGCGTGCTCAAGCGCAGCGAGCAGCGCCCCACGGTGCTGATCGGCAAGGACACGCGCATCTCGGGCTACATGATCGAGTCGGCGCTGGAGGCCGGCTTCGCTTCCGCCGGCGTCGACGTGCTGATGACCGGCCCGCTGCCCACGCCGGGCGTGGCCTACATGACGCGCGCGCTGCGCCTGAGCCTGGGCGTGGTGATCAGCGCCTCGCACAACCCCTTCGACGACAACGGCATCAAGTTCTTCTCGGCGCGCGGCGAGAAGCTGCCCGACGCCTGGGAGCAGGAGGTCGAGGCCATGCTCGAGCGTCCGGCCGAGTGGGTGGCCTCGGCGCAGCTCGGCAAGGTGCGCAAGCTGGAAGACGCGCGCGGCCGCTACATCGAATTCTGCAAGAGCACCTTCAGCAACGACCTGTCGCTCAAGGGGCTCAAGCTGGTCGTCGACGCGGCGCACGGCGCGGCCTACCACATCGCGCCCGACGTGTTCCACGAACTCGGCGCCGAGGTCATTCCGATCGGCTGCAAGCCGGACGGCCTGAACATCAACGCCGGCGTGGGCGCCACCGCGCCTGCCGCGCTGATCGAGGCGGTCAAGGCGAACCGCGCCGACTACGGCATCGCACTGGACGGCGATGCCGACCGGCTGCAGCTGGTCGATGCCGGCGGCCGGCTCTACAACGGCGACGAACTGCTCTACGTGATGGTGGCCGACCGCCTCGCCCAGCAGCAGAGCGTGCCGGGCGCGGTGGGCACGCTGATGACCAACATGGCCGTCGAGGTGGCGCTGAAGTCGCGCGGCGTGCCCTTCGTGCGCGCCAAGGTCGGCGACCGCTACATCCTCGAGGAACTGGCCGCGCGCGGCTGGCAGCTCGGCGGCGAGGGCTCGGGCCATCTGCTGGCGCTGGACAAGCACACCACCGGCGACGGCATCGTCAGCGCACTGCAGATCCTGCAGGCGATCCGGCGCACCGGGCAGACGCTCGCCGAGCTGCTCGCCGGCGTCACGCTGTTCCCGCAGACGCTCATCAACGTGCGCCTCGCCGAGGGCAGCGACTGGAAGAAGAACGCCTCGCTCGCGGCCACGCAGGAGCGCGTGACGCGCGAGCTCGGCAGCGACGGCCGCATCCTCATCCGCGCCTCCGGCACCGAGCCGGTGCTGCGCGTGATGGTCGAAGCGCGCGACGCTGGCTTGGCCAAGCGCAGCGCCGAGCAGCTCGCCGAAGCCGCGCGCGCGTGACCGTCACGTGACGGCCACGCGGCTGTCACACGAGCGTCACGAGCCCTGCCTAGCATCCTGGACAACCCAACCAGCGATGAAAGGCCAGTCATGCTCACCCGCTTCGTCTTCGGCGCCACGCTGAGCGCAATCGCCAGCCTCGCCGCGGCGCAGAACGTCACCGGTGCCGGCGCCTCCTTCCCCGCGCCCGTGTATGCCAAGTGGGCCGACGCCTACCACAAGGCGACCGGCGTGCAGATCAACTACCAGTCGGTCGGCTCCGGCGCCGGCATCAAGCAGATCAAGGCCAAGACGGTCGACTTCGGCGCCTCCGACGCGCCGCTCAAGGACGACGAACTCGCCAAGGACGGCCTGCTGCAGTTCCCGACCGTGATCGGCGGCGTCGTGCCGGTGGTCAACATCAAGGGCATCGCGCCGGGGCAACTCAAGCTGACCGGCGCGGTGCTGGGCGACATCTACCTCGGCAAGATCACGAAGTGGACCGACCCGGCGCTCGCCGCGCTGAACCCCGATGTGGCGCTGCCCGATGCCGCCATCGCCGTGGTGCGCCGCGCCGACGGCTCCGGCACCAGCTTCATCTTCACCAACTACCTCTCCAAGGTGAATGCCGAGTGGCAGGCCAAGGTGGGCGAGGGCACCGCGGTGAACTGGCCTGCGGGCGCGGGCGGCAAGGGCAACGAGGGCGTGTCGGCTTTCGTGGGGCGCCTGCCGAACTCGATCGGCTACGTCGAGTACGCCTACGCCAAGCAGAACAAGATGGCCTACGTGCAGTTGAAGAACAAGGCCGGCAATTTCGTAGCGCCCGATGACAGCGCCTTCCAGGCGGCGGCGGCCGGCGCCGACTGGGCCAAGAGCTTCCACCAGGTGCTGACCGAGCAGCCCGGCAAGGACTCCTGGCCGATCACCGGCGCCACCTTCATCCTGATGCACAAGGCGCAGGACAAGCCGGCCAATGCCGCTTCGGCGCTGAAGTTCTTCGACTGGGCCTATGCCGGCGGCGACAAGATGGCCAGCGAGCTCGAGTACGTGCCGCTGCCCGACTCGGTGAAGGCGCTGGTGCGCAAGCAGTGGGGCCAGATCGCCGACGCGTCGGGCAAGCCGGTGGTGCCGAACGCCAAGTGAACGAGAATCGCGGAGACGACGCATGACGGCCACATTGCCCGTCGAGGTCGCGCCGAAGGAGGACGCTATCCGCCGCATGGGCTCCGCGAGCACGCCGCCGGCACGCCGTGCCGGTTCGCCGGCCGCCGACGTGCTGTTCGCCGCGCTCGCGCAGGGCGCGGCCTGGCTCACGCTGGCGCTGCTGGCCGGCATCATCGGCTCGCTGATCGTCGGCGCCGCGCCGGCGATCCGCGAGTACGGGCTGTCCTTCCTCTGGCGCAGCGAGTGGGATCCGGTCCAGGAGCGCTTCGGCGGCCTGGTGATGATCTACGGCACGCTGGCCACCTCGTTCATCGCGCTGCTCATCGCGGTGCCGGTGAGCTTCGGCATCGCGCTGTTCCTCACCGAGCTCTCGCCCGGCTGGCTGAAGCGCCCGCTGGGCATCGCCATCGAATTGCTCGCGGCCGTGCCGTCCATCGTCTACGGCATGTGGGGCCTGCTGGTATTCGGGCCCATCCTCGCGCAGTTCGTGCAGCAACCGCTGCAGAGCGCCTTTGCCGGCACGCCGCTGCTGGGCGCGCTGTTCTCCGGGCCGCCGGTGGGCATCGGCATCCTCTCGGCCGGGATCATCCTGGCGATCATGATCATTCCCTTCATCGCCTCGGTGATGCGCGATGTCTTCGAGGTCACGCCGACCATGCTGAAGGAATCCGCCTACGGCCTGGGCTCGACCACCTGGGAGGTGGTCTACCGCGTCGTGCTGCCCTACACCAAGACCGGCGTGATCGGCGGCATCATGCTCGGCCTCGGCCGCGCTCTCGGCGAGACCATGGCCGTGACCTTCGTGATCGGCAACATGAACCAGCTGAATTCGCTGTCGCTGTTCGAGGCTGCCAACAGCATCACCTCGGCGCTGGCCAACGAGTTCGCCGAGGCCGGCGAGGGCCTGCACCAGGCCTCGCTGATCTACCTCGGCCTGGTGCTGTTCTTCATCACCTTCGTGGTGCTGTCACTGTCCAAGCTGCTGCTCGCGCAGCTCAAGAAGGGCGAGGGGGCGCGTTCATGAGCCTGGCCGGATTCGATGCGGCGCGCCTGGCCAGGCACAAGGCGCGCAAGCGGGTCAACGCCATCGCGCTGATGCTGTCGCTGGCGGCGATGGCCTTCGGCGTGTTCTGGCTGATCTGGATCCTGGTCGAGACCGTGCGGCTCGGCATCGGCGGCCTGGCGCTCGCGACCTTCACCGAGATGACGCCGGCGCCGCAGGCCGAGACCGGTGGCCTGGCCAACGCGATCTTCGGCTCGGTGCTGATGGTCGGGCTGGCCACCTTCATCGGCACGCCGATCGGCATCCTGGCCGGCATCTACCTCGCCGAGTACGGCCAGAAGGGCTGGCTGGGCGCGACGACGCGCTTCATCAACGACATCCTGCTGTCGGCGCCCTCGATCGTGATCGGCCTGTTCATCTACTCGGTGGTGGTGGCGCGCTTCAAGTCCTTCTCCGGATGGGCCGGCGTGCTGGCGTTGTCGCTGATCGTCATCCCGGTGGTGATACGCACCACCGAGAACATGCTCGGCCTGATCCCGAACGCGCTGCGCGAGGCAGCCTATGCGCTGGGCACGCCGAAGTGGAAGGTCATCACGATGATCACGCTGAAGGCGGCGCGCGCCGGCGTCGTGACCGGCGTGCTGCTGGCGGTGGCGCGCATCGCCGGCGAGACGGCGCCGCTGCTGTTCACCGCGCTGTCCAACCAGTTCTGGACCAGCAACCTGGCCGAGCCGATGGCCAGCCTGCCGGTGACCATCTTCAAGTTCGCGATGAGCCCCTACGAGAACTGGCAGAAGCTGGCCTGGGCCGGCGTCTTCCTGATCACGCTGGGCGTGCTGGGCCTGAACATCCTGGCCCGCGTGTTCTT